>Ga0190275_10002373_pt1 | contig 13565 bp, 15 predicted proteins | sample Popmic550T_FD_133745 | JGI IMG/M metagenome (GOLD analysis project Ga0190275, IMG submission 133745) | Populus adjacent soil microbial communities from riparian zone of Yellowstone River, Montana, USA - 550 T | ecosystem: Environmental > Terrestrial > Soil > Riparian zone > Trees stand | place... | reverse complement strand
GATCCGGTAGATCACCAGGGCGGTGCCGTCGTTGATCATCGACTCGCCTTCGACCAGGAGGCGGACCCGCTCGGGGGCGCCGAGGCGGCGGAAGATCGAGGTGGCCGAGACCGCGTCGGTGGGTGCCAGCACGGCGCCGAGCACGGCGGCGCCGGCCCAGCCGATGCCGGGAACCAGGGAGTGGGCGACGACCGCGACGACGGCGGCGGTGAGGAAGACGAGCCCGATCGAGAGCAGCGCCAGGGGGCGGACGATCGCCCGCAGCTCGTGCGGAGAGGTGCGCCAGCCGGCCGCGTAGACGAGCGGTGGCAGGAAGACGAGGAAGACCAGGTCGGGCTCGAGTTCGATCGCTTTGACGCCCGGGACCAGGGCGATCGCCAGGCCGCCGAGAACCAGCACGATCGGCGCCGGCACCTTGCCGAACTCGGCCACCCGCACCAGCAGCGCGGCGGCGATCAGCAGGACCAGGACGTACTCGACGTTTGCCACAGGCGCATAACATCGTTTCGAATGGACGACACGCTCACTCCTCCTCTCGACGAGATCGACCACCTGCGCGGCGAGCTGGGGAGACCGCTGGAGCTGGCGATGTTCGGGGACTTCCAGTGCCCCTTCTGCCTCGGCGCCCAGTCGGTGCTGCGTCGCGTCCACGAGCGCCTCGGCGATCGCCTCGTCCTCGTCTTCCGCCACCTGCCGATCCCCGCGCGCCACCCGCTGGCGCCGCTCGCCGCCGAGGCCGCCGAGGCGGCCGCGGCGCAGGGCCGCTTCTGGGAGTACCACGACGCCCTCTTCCAGGCGCAGCCGAAGCTCTCGCGCGAGACGATGCTGGAGGTGGCTAGCGAGATCGGCCTCGACCCCGACCGGGTGGCCGCGGAGATCGACTCCGGGGTCCACCGCGAGCGGGTCGAGCGCGACCGCCGCTCGGCCGAGCAGAGCGGCGCCACCGGCACCCCCAGCTTCTTCGTCAACGGCGCCCGTCACTACGGCGCCTACGACGCCTCCTCGCTGGTCGAGGCGCTCGAAGGCTGAGCTTGAGGGCGCTCGTTCAGCGGGTCAGCCAGGCCGCGGTCGTTGTCGAGGGCGAGCGCGTCGCCCAGATCGGGCCGGGGATGCTGGTCCTGCTCGGGGTCGGCGTGGGGGACGGGGAGGAGGAGGCGGACCGGCTGGGCGCCAAGCTCCGTGCCCTGCGCATCTTCGACGACGCCGAAGGGCGGATGAACGATCCGCTGGGCGAGCGCGAGATCCTCTGCGTCAGCCAGTTCACCCTCTACGGCGACGCCCGCAAGGGCAACCGGCCCAGCTACGTGCGGGCGGCCCGGCCCGAGCTGGCCGAGCCGCTCTACGATCGCTTCTGCGCCCGGATCGGCGCCAAGAAGGGCGTCTTCGGCGCCTGCATGGGCGTGGCCCTGATCAACGACGGGCCGGTGACGCTGATGCTCGAGGTGGAGCCGGCGGCCGCGTAGTGGGTTCGCGCCCAGCATCCGGCGCCGGCGAGGAGATCGAGGTCGAGGGGCGACGGCTGGCTTGGCGCACGATCGGCCAGGGCCCGCCACTGCTGCTGGTCAACGGGTACGCCGCGAGCGGGGCGGACTGGGATCCCGCTTTCCTCGCCGCCCTGGCCGAAGCGTTCGCGGTGATCTGTCCCGACAACAGGGGCGTTGGCGGCTCGGATCTGGGCGAGGCGGAGCTGACGGTCGATGGCATGGCCGCCGACCTCGAAGCCCTGCTGGACTCGCTGGCGATCGAGCGCCTGCCGGTGGTCGGCTGGTCGATGGGCGGCTTCATCGCCCAGCGCCTGGCGACCCGCTCGCCCGACCGGGTCTCCGCTCTGGCCCTGCTCGCCACCGACCCCGGCGCCTCCGACGCGGTCGCGGCGACGCCCGCGGCCTGGTCGCGCCTCGTCGACCACTCGGGCACCCCTCGCGAGCAGGCCTCGCGGTTGATCTCCCTGCTCTTCCCCCCGGAGCTGGCGGCCGAGATCGACCGCCAGTTCGGCGAGGTCATCGCGGCCGCGCGAGCGACGCTTTCGCCCGGGCTGCTGCGGGCCCAGGAGGCGGCGATGGAGGCTTGGCACGAGGAAGCGCAGCCACCCGACACCGCCGGCGAACCGCCGCCGGTCCTGATCGTTCATGGCGACCGCGACGCCGTGATCCCGCCGGCCAATTCCCGGTCCCTGGCTGCCCGCTGGCCCAACGCCCAGGTCGAGCTCTTCCCCGGCTGCGGACACGCGCTGATGGCCCAGGAGCCGCAGCGCATCGCCGCTCTGATCCGCTCCTTGGCGAGCGGCTGACGATGCCGGAGGAGGGACTCGAACCCCCGACACGCGGATTATGATTCCGCGTCAGGAGTTGCGGCTGGTTGCGGCTCTTCGCTTTTTTCCCATTTTCAAGCGGTTTCTCGGGGTCGCCCCAACGTTTTGTTTTCGTCCGTTTCCGTACCTCTCCTTGACCTGGCCTTGACCTGGAGGTCGATTTCGAGGCCCTCGCCGACTCCCCCGTCCAGGAGGTGGACGTAGGTGCGGAGCGTGAAACCGGGGTCTGCGTGTCCCAGCCACTCTTGAACCTGTTTGATGTTTCGATCCTTGGCGAAGAGAAGAGACGCGCAGGTGTGGCGGAACGTGTGGAAGGAGACCGCCGAGCGGATTTTGGTCTCCGGGTTCCCGGCTTTGTCTTCGGATTCGTACTCGACCTTGAGGCCAAGACCGATGGCAGCGGGTGCCAGGACTCGCCTGTAGACGTTGGCGGGCAATAGCTCGGTGCCGACCGTCGAGGCAAACACGGGCGCCTTCGGTCCACGATACGAGTCGCGGCGACGGGCCAGCAGGCGTTCAGTCAGCGCAGGGGAGAGGGGCACGTCCCGTTTGCCGCTCTTGCTCTTGAGCTCGCTTGTCGGTAGCCATCAGTCCTCCCGCAGGCGCTCGAAGTAGAGCGCTGCCCGCGAGGGGGCAAGGAAGCGGCCGTCGTGATGGACGAGCCCAGCGCCGACCAATTCACGGACGGCGCGCTTGGCGGCGTCCTCGGGATCGGTGAGCCGGGGATCTGCGTGGAGGACCAACGACAGCTCGCCGAGCGACAGGCGGGTCGGGTGTTCGGTGAGAAGGAACGTCAGGACCGCGTTCTCGATCCTTGCGTCTTCTGCTGCGAGGTTTCGGCGGGCGGGACTGTCTGCGTCTCGACCCCTAGGGTTCGGATCAGCCATGAGGAGGATGTGTCTCCTTGTGGTCAGGCTCCCGGTTGGCGTTCCACCGCTGGCCGGGGGCCGCTTATCTGGATCAAGCCAAAGTATCAAAGCGTGGAGAAAAGCTCCACACTCTGGCTACTCCCCACGGATGATCTGGCCGACCCGCGAGTGATCTAGACCCACAAGCTCGCCGATGTCGCGCAACGAGAGTCCGGCCTTCTGCGCCTGGGCGAAGGCTTTACGTCGTGCTTCTCGCGCGGCCTTGCTGTCGCGCTCGAACTGCTTCTGGGCTGCCGTCACTGCCTTGCTGGCAGCTTTGCGCTTGGGGTCGTCGGGCATTGCTGGAGCCTATGACCTGCGAGGCCACAGGGCACCAAGCCCATAGATAGAAGAATCATGTGGCAATAAAGTGACGCGATGGCTTCGCCTGAGGAACGTGCCCGGTATATCCGTTTCCAGCTCAGTTCGCTGGCCGAGCGAAACGGTCATCACGAGTTTGAGCACATTTGTCGGCGGGTCGCAGGAGCCCGAATAGCCTCGAATCTGCTGCCGGCGTCAGGTCCGGTGAGCAGCGGGGGAGACCAGGGGAGGGACTTCGAAACCCACCCGACGGAGCTGCCTGCTGAGCTTGGCCCTCACGGTCGATTTCTCGCGCTGGCTTCAGATGATCCGATTGGCTTCACCTGCACGATCCAGCAATCATCGCTTCGTACCAAGATCGTCGGCGACGTTGCCGAGATCGCATCGACCGGGCCGTCCGTAAAGCGGGTGCACGCATTCGTCACGGGATCAATATCGAAAGCGCAGCGTGCGAAGGCCATTCAGGAAGCTGCCGACAATCACGGCATCGAGCTTGTGGTTCACGATGCTCTCTACCTTGCGGAGCAGTTGGCAGAGCCGGACCTCTACTGGGTGGCGCAGCGGTACTTGGACGCTCCGGAGGAGATGGCGCCCGAAGAGCCAACGGTTGGCGATACTGGGGCCCCTGCCTGGTATCTGGAAGATCGGGAGCGCTGGAGAAATCAAGATCCTCACCCCACCCCAGGGGACGTTCTCGACCTGAAGGACGGATTGCGTCGCGCAACGTTTCATGAGCATGCCAGGCCGGATCTCCCGTTTTGGTTGGATCTCATGCGCCCGCTTGCAGACAGGACGCATGAGATGCCAGTTCGTCAGCGCGCTCGTTACGAGGTCGCAGTGGCCGTGCTTCGGGGCCAGGGCACTCTTAAACCAGCAGACGAGTTGGTTCGTGCCTACTTTGATGACATCACCGATGAGCACTCCTCTGATCGTCTAAATGAGGGTTCAACTCTCCTCATGTATGCGGTCGGAGCGCTTTTCAGCGGGCAGACGAATTTCACCCCTGACGCGTTGAGCGAGATCGGAGAGCAACTTCGGCAACGCGTCGGGGATCTTCTAGGACAAGAGCCGGGGCCAACGCGGCGCGCCTATTTGCTTTGGACCCTCGGGCATCTAAAGATCCAGCCTGACCCAGAGCAATATGAGCTGCCTAGCGAGCCAGGCGAGTTCCCCGATGTCCGTGAGTTGGTCGATGAGGACGGGAACTTCGATCCTGAAGAGGCACTCGATGCACCCCCGGCGGAGGCGTTCATCGATCTGGACGGTGCAATGGTGGCCTGGCTAACCCTCGCCCGGGAGCTGGACGATGCGACGCTGTTCCCGGTCGATCGCATGGCCTCAATGCTGGGAGTCCTTGCTCCTGCCCTGATAGACCACCCTAGCTGGACGGAGCTGAATGACCGCGTGGATGAGGTCTTGGGTCGCCAGGCCGGGCAGAACGCTGTCGCGGAGCGGTGCAGGGATCGTGCACTTGCTTTGAGAACGCGAGGGCGGTTTAGGGAAGCGGTGAACGAGTTTCACCGGGCAAAGGTGGACTGGTGGACCGGGGATACGCTTCGTGGCGGCCTCCTCTCGCTGCTATTGCTCTCCGATTGTTATGAGCAGTTAGGTCTGAGGCATGCGGCAGCCGAACAGGCTCTTGCGGCTGCATTTGTCGCTGCGAATAGCGCGGAGGAGAGTGTTCAAGATCTCATTCCCAAAGCGCTTGGTATCGCGGCTCTCCGTGAGTACGAAACCGGAGCATTCTTGGGTGCTTGCGAGCTAACCGAGTTTTCACTGCTTTCAGCGAACGCACTCCAAGAGGGAGGGATCGACCTAGATGATGAAGTAGTTGAGGCGCTGCTCGTGCACGCAGGTATGACTGCGGCTGCCGCGCGTGATCTTGCGCCCTGCGCACTGGGTCCGATCCGAGATGCCCATGCACGCACGAATCTCATCGAGCTGCTTGGCGGTGATCCTCTCGAGGCGACGGAGGGGGAGCGCGATGTGGACTACTGGGACAAGCTGGCGGCCGAGCAGCTTGCTGGACCACCGTTTGCTGACCTCGCCGAAGGATACAGCGCCCAATTCGCCGCACTTGGAATTCATTGGACGATCCACGCATCCGGCGGCGAGCCGAGGGCTGTGCGGGCGGCCCAGCGACTTGCTGCGGCAGCCCAAATCCTCGTAGTGGAGCTTGCGGAGGAGGATCTCTGTCTGATGCCTGGCTCTATTGACGTGCTTGTTGGGTGGCCTCACCCTCCGACCAGCCATCTCTCACGGAGCGATCACGATGGCAGCCGAGCGAGTCCGGGCGTCGGTGGAAATTCAAACTCACTCCGATTGACAAGCCCGTCGACGACCCAAGACAGATTGCTGTCGAGCTCCTCGGGGTGCTTTCAGTGCTCCTTGTAGATGCATCGCTCTTGGACCACACTAAATTCCATGAGGCGATTGAGCGGGCCTTTGAGCGGGGGCTAGTGAACCGCCTCATGTTCGCGAGACCATATGACGAGTTTCGCATCGCCTTTCTAGATGAGGAACTTAGAGATGGCATCCCAGCTGACTGTCAGCGGGAGCCGACGCGGCGATCTTGGCTGGCTGTTGAGTCATCCGAGCTTAGTTGGAAAGGTGGACCCGGCCCCGGATATTCCGACGATCTCGCGACTGGCCATGCACGGGCGCGGTGCGAAAAAGCGGCCAAGCGGCTTCCGCGACAGTTGGCGATGCTCCGAGAGGATGCCGCCTTCAGGGCGGTAGTTGAGGCGTTACGCCTCGACGGTTGGAGAGATCACCACATCGTTTCGTCGGTGATCAATATCGCTCTCAATCATCGCGCAGTTGAACTCGACATTGACCTTCGTGATGTTCAAGCATCCCAGGCCCTAATGGCCGCACCCGAGACCGAAGACAGTCCCCTCGTACCAGCCGAGGAGTTCAGCGCCGAGGCAATGGAGAGTGCGCGGCGACGCGCCTTGCCCGCCGTTCTACAAACGTGGGGCTTGGTCCTGCACTCGCCGACTCCTGACCTGGATGCATTAGAAAGGGTCTTGGCTGACCGCTACGCATATTGGACTGCCGACGCGCCCTTCGAGGGGGAGCTTCTTCCCGATACCGCGCGATGAAGAGCCAGGCGAACGCGGAGTTGCTGCACTGCTACAACGCGTGTCAGTCTCGAATTGGGGCGAAGGCGACTGAAAGGGTCACCAGGGCGCCTCATTGATGAAGCATCGACGGATCTCATCAAAGATCGGATCTGCCTCGGCTGGCGTATACGACGGTGAGCGCGCCATGCAAATGAAATCGAAAGGTTGGTCTGCGTGAAAGTCTCGCCAGGAGCCATGGCTAAATGGCACTTGGGGCTCGTATCGGTCGACTTGGAGGTCCTCTTTTCGCGCCAGCCCCCAGAGCTTTTCGATCTCAGGCTTCCTCATGGCCTTGAGCTGAATGTAGGACGCATCGGGATCGAATCCCTCAAGGTGATACGTCATGAGATCGTTGCCGCCACGGTCGTTGTAAACGTAGATGAGGTCTGAAATCCAGCGACAGGCAATCGAAAACGCCAAATAGTTGCCGTCGCCCAATCCCTCCTTTGGCTCTAGCCGCTCCTTCGGCTCGCGATAAAGCACTTCGGTCATCAGGTGGATATAGCCCGAGTCGCCGAGTCCGAGGTCGGCGTGGGCATCAATATGGGTGACGTGAAAGGGCACGGTCAGCCGACCGGCCTGGATTGCGTCTCGCCACAGCGCGAAGAGTTCGCCGTGATTCTCGACGGCCCACCCTGGCAATGGAGCCTCTAGGTGGCACTTCTCTTTGAGGAATGAGATCGCCTGGTCGATATCCCACGGCGGGTATTCGTCTGGGTCTAGCCGTCCCTCAGGGGACCAATGCGCGGCGTCGTGGAGGAAGAAATCTAGATCTAGATCGAGAATCCGGGGGGACTGCTGCGCTTCCGCCAAAAGCTAATTTGCAGGCTCGGTATGACTCGGCTCGTAGGTGTCCCCTGGCCATCGAAGTTCCTCACCGTCCAATCTCGTCAAACGATGCTGAATGTCAACGATGGCCGTCTTAAGGTCCTGGATCTGGCTCACTAGATGGTCGAGGCGGACTTTGTCGAAATCTGGATCACCCTCTTTGACGATCCGCCCTTCCTTGGCCGTGATGGCTCGCGGAGACATGGCAAGGAGTCTCGCGCTTGGGTCGGCGGAAGAGAGGGACTTGCCCCCGCGTCGATCTGGGTGCTCTTGCAATCCCTTAGCGGGTGCACCGGCGCGGACTCAGGGCAAATGGAGATGTCCTCCTCGCCCAACTTCACACTCGCGCTTCCTAGAGGACCAGTGCGCAAACGACGACTGAGGCGGTCACCAAGAACGCAGCGTCGATCAGTAGGGCGATTCCGGGCGGCGGCTCCTCGTCGCCGTCGCTCCGATCACGGTACACGAACTGGGCCAGGCTGCGCACGACCCAGCCAAGGCCGACCGCAACGGCCAGCACCGTCAAGTCTTTAGCCAACCGCGAGCCATGCCCAGTCTCTAATGCACGAAGAGCAGCAATCTCTCCGACAACGAGTACGGCACCAATGAAAAGAACTCCCAGGATCGCAGTACGGAGGGAAACAGTGTCACGGACGCGAACTCGAGCCTCGCCGACCGCCATCGTTAGAAGCAGGATCGGAATGATCTGGGCAATTGCTTCGTAGTAGCTTCGGTCGCCCATCTCGACGAGCATCGCGCGGGCAACGGACGTCCCTTTAAGGGCGAGGCACCTGCTCTGGGTGCTTCTTTGCTCGGTATCTCACATCAGTGACCGCCTGCTGATTGCGTCCGAAAATAAAGCGATCGGCGTGGCCGTAGGCCCGCAGGTTCAGTTCATCTACAGCCCTCCGTGGCACCTTGATTCGCCTCAGGCCATCACCGCGGCCAGTGAGAATCAAACAGGCATCAGGGGCCATTGGGAGTGCCGTCTCAAGCTCGTCCCGATCATTTCGCACAACGCTGAAGCCAGTGTCTGAAGCCACGAATTGACCATCGCTTGGACGCAGCAAGAACCATTCCATTTCTAACGGGTGCCGCCCTGCGTCGAGCAGGTTCTCAATCATTAGCCGCCAAGCTTCCTCTTTCACATATTTCGCTCGGAGACGGTCGTCCACAATTGCCTTGCCGAGATATCGGCGCATCCGTTCAAGCTCCACCCTCGAAAGCGTCGACCCGTGCTCTTGTGCCGTTCGAGCAAACTTCTCTGGATCGCTCACGTGCTCATGAATCACCGCCTCTCCCGTCTCACGGATCATCGCTTCGGTCTTCGCTAGGGCTCGCGGCGTGCGTTTTACCTGCAACGCAATGAAGATCGAGATGGCGATTCGATCATGCTCGTCCATTTCCTCCGGGCATTCGAGCAGCAACCGGATTGACTCCGCAGCGTGATCCTCAATCAGAGCGATCAACGACTCGATCCGGTTGTCTTTTTCAGCCTCCGTAGAGCGAACTGAATAGAAGCGGTGTCTCGTCGCTGCGGTCTTTACTGAAACCGGATTCGTAGCGCCTTGCTTGATATCGAGTTGGACGAGCCGTCCCTGGTTGTCTCCGAGTGGCTCGGCAAAGCGAGCGAGCAAGAACCGGGGCACGATGTGATGCCGCTTGGCGTCTGATTTCGGCATCGGGCGTCTTCCCGCTCCGATCTCGTGCATCGCCCATGCAAGCGATCCGGTTCGATATGGATTGGACGCGGGCGGCGGCTCAAATAAAGGCGTCGAGGACACGCCAGGAAGCTAAACCCCTTCTTCGGGGTGCCGCATGCAGAACTCACGAATACTGGGGCGCCAGCGGCTCGCTGACCTTGAAGGTCTACGCGGCATGTCAAAATGGAGAAGTGACCAAGGCTGAGCTTCATCAGATGGTGGATCGCCTTCCTGACAAAGCAGTCGATGGCGCCGCGATCCTGCTCCGGGAGGTGACGGATGGCAGCATCGATCCTGAGCAGGCCTGGTTCTGGACTCGCGAGTGGCAGGCGAAAGAGCGCGAGGCCGACGAAGACATTGCCGCTGGTCGGGGAACCACTTACGAGAGCGACGAGGCTTTTCTAGGAGCACTAGAAGAGGACATGAAGCCGCTCGATGCCGACTCGTAGAGTTCTCCCGTCATTTCGGCGGGATTGGCAGGGCCTTATGCCCCAGCAGCAGCGGACGTTCCTAGCTGCGCTCAGGCAGTTCATCTCTGACCTGAAGAAGCCCGAGCAGGGCTTTCATCCTCGCCTCCGCGTCAAGCGGATGCAGGGCCATCCCGGCGTTTGGGAGATGAGTTGGGCACCCGACGGCCGCGCTACCTTCGAATACGGCGATGAGGTCCGCAGTGGCGAGGCCCACATCATCTGGAGGCGGATCGGCACCCATTCAATCTTCCGCCGCCCTTAGCCGTAGACACTGAGTGATTGGGACTCCCAGCCAGAAATTGAAGGCACAGAGCGGATTCTCTGTGCCAGAACCGACCCTTTTGTGCCTGAGAGAATCGAATCTGCCGGGCCCCTGATTGAGCAGCTTTGGCTCTATGCCGGGGCATCGAGACCGGCTTCGGTGCTACCGAGAGGAGGGGCGCCATGCCTGTCACCACGATCACCATCACCCGCGAGCAGCGCGACGGGCTGTACGAACTGGTTGGCAGAGCTGGGGTCAAGAGGCTCTCATGCAACACCGTCGTAACGGCAATGTCGCATCCGAAGGCGCTGCCGTCTCGGGGACGACTTTGCTTCGAAGAGGCAGGGCTCTCCTCATTACCGACGCGGGTTCGCGCCGCGGCGCTAGCCGCACCGATCTTGCGCCTTTCCGGCGTAGCCGTCCACCCGACTAAAGAGAATGACCTTCATGCTCAAGCCGAGAATTTCCATTCAGGACCCCGCCGATGTCTGGTGAGGTGGGCGAACAGGGTCCGCCGCAGGCTCTTGCCAGAGTTAAAGCGATCCACAACGGCGGTCAGCTTCTCTATCTCCAATTCCTCAACGGAACCTATCTCTGGCTTGAGATCAAAGACTCGATGGAGTTCGAGGTGGGCGACTGGGCTCTAATAGGCGACGAGCGCATTGACTACGCCCCCGAGGAGCTTTGGCCCGATGAGCGCTGGCTTGCCATCGTCAAGAGCAAGCTCTCCGACCTCACCATTCTCGACGCCAGCGGCCAGCTGCGCTTCGTCCCCACTAACGACGTTGACTACAAGATCGGCAACACCGTCCTGGTCACCGGCGATGGGGTCGATCGTGTCATCGATGAGCGCCCCCTTCGACGCGACTCTGACCCGCTCGATGAGAGCGCCCTAGCCCCCTACATCGTGCCTCCTTCCGGCGATCTCGACTTCAGCAAGTTCGGCGGCCTAAAGGACGTGGTCCAGCGGGCGACGCGGCTGGTCGAAGCGACTCTGGTCAAGCGCGAGAAGTTGAAGGCGATCAAATCGCGGCCGATCAAGGGCGTGCTCTTCACCGGCGGTCCTGGTACCGGCAAGACGATGCTCGCGCGAATCATTGCCAAGGAAACCGAGTCGGTTCTCTACCGGATCCGGGGTCCCGAGTTCGTCAGCAAGTGGGTCGGAGAAAGCGAGGAGGTGCTCCGCATGATCTTCGACGCCGCTGCCAAAGAGGAGCGTGCGATCGTCTTCTTCGACGAGATCGACAGCGTCGCCGGGCGGCGCGAGGAGAACGACCACGATGCTTCACGCCGAATCGTCGCGACGCTCCTGACGATGATGGACCGTGCCGAGCCCGAGGAAAATGTCCTCGTCTTGGCGACGACCAACCGCCCCGACGATATTGATGAAGCCCTGCTCCGGGCTGGGCGTTTTGACTGGACGATCGAGTTCCCGAAGCCCTCGCCTGAGGATCGAGTCGAGATCCTCGAGATCGGCGCCGCCCGCCACACGATCAAGGGCGACCTGCCGCTCGCCGCCGTCACCGCCCAGACCGAGGGCTGGACCGCCGCCGACTTGGACCTGATCTGGGCGGAGGCCTCGCTCTTCGCGGTCTCCGATGAGCGTGAGGCGATCATGGTTGAGGACTTCGTCGCCGGTTTTCAGCGAGTGCAGGAGCAGTTCAAACTCAAGCGGGCAAACGAACGCAGAAGGGCGGCCCAGGGGTGAAAAAATTGATCGCTTGGATGCGACCCCAGCGTGCCAGCCCTGACAAGGCCGAAGCCGGCGTCGGGCCGCGGCGAGAGTTCGTCTACCTCGACGAAGTCAGCGTCTACAGCCTCCTCGCTTCCCGACTCGGCAGCATCCCCGAACAGCTGACCAAATCGGCGTCGGAGTCGCTGCAGAGCGAGATCAACTCCGCGATTGGCGTCAATTACGGTCTCAAGGCTGAGGTCGGTTCAAAACTCGCAACCACTTCTACGTCAGCGACCCAAGTTGTCCGCAAATCGCTGGTTCAGGGTGCGTTCAAAGAGCTGGTCGACGTCGAGCACGGCAAGTTGGCGCTGCCGGACCCGCCTGCCGGCGGAGAGCTTCCTTCTGCTGCCGACCTCGCCTCGCTGAAGGCGCTTGCCGAGGACCCCGAGTCGAGTTTGGTGTTGGCTGCCGATCAGCCGGCGCGCGGCCAGCTCCTCAAGATCGAGGTCGAACTCGACGCCGATCCCAGCTTTGCCTTCAACACCGTGATCTCCGAGGTGGTCAAGTTCATGGACCAAAACCCCGAGTTCTTTCCGGCGGGTCTCGAGGGAATCGCGGCCGGCGAGACTATGAACAGGATCTTCGCCCAGCTGATGGTCGGTCTCGTGCCGCTGCGCTGCCGCCTCCTCGACTACCAGGCCCTCGAGATCGAGGAAACAGAGTTTCTCGTCCACCGGAGCCTATTTTCCGGCCAAGAGTTGCCTTCCGGCGTGCAGTTCCGCGACGTCCACCTCGTCGGAGTCGCCGAGGAAGGGCTTTTCTGGAAGGACCTGCGCAGGGTGCTTTTCTCGCGCTCGCGCTTCACCGTCATGTGCCGGCTCGGCAAGGACGGGCTGCAACCGGCCTGGAGCCCGGTCAAGCTGATCGACGTCTTCAAAAAGGTCATTCCCTTCATGGGCGTGCAGCTTGAAGAGATGATCGGAGGGATGATCAGCGGCTTTAAGAGCGGCGCCGCCCAAGCCCTTGAGCAGCCGGCAGTCCACGAGAAGATGCAGGCCGGCATGGAGCATTACGCGTGCCTATATGCGGCCGAGTTCCGCCAAGAGCCACTCAGCCCAGTCGAGTTGGCGACGCTCGGCGGACCGGCCCCGGCCATCGACTATGGACAGCCGGAGCACCGCCGAAGCGCACTGGCGCAGCTCACGTTGCGACTCCGCGAGATCCTCGGCAGCGACGAGGACAGGGAGCTGGAGGCAAGGCTCAGGAACGAGGCAATGGAGACCGCCGGCTTCGGCCTCGGCGGCACCAATGAGACGCCGATACCCGAGGCCTCCCCGCAGGCGAGCGCCGCAGAGCGCTTCCTCGACGTCGAGTTCGTTGCGATCTACTGGTAGCGGCCCCCCTGATGCTTTCGTTCGTGCCCCCTACTTCCGAGTGCAGGGTGCCATCGGGGTCTTGAGAAGCTTAATCGCGCGCTCGTATCGAGTCCAGGCGCCGCTGATGTCCTCGCGCCCTTCCCGTTATAGCGCGGCCAAGGCACGCATCACGGTGCCGTACCGCTCCTCCCTCCCTTGCTCTGCCGCTCGCCAAAAAGCAGGGGCTATCGCCTACGTCGCGCCCGCAGACCTTGACCCAGGCCTTGACCCTAGGCCAAATCGCCGCCCATGGAGGCGGCCTATTTGGCGCCACAAGCGATGCCGGAGGAGGGACTCGAACCCCCGACACGCGGATTATGATTCCGCTGCTCTAACCAGCTGAGCTACTCCGGCGGGAACGGGCATCCTAGCGATGGGACGGCGGGTTTCGGCGGTTGCGGGAGTTAGGGTGCGAGGGGTGAGTGCGGAGCTGGACAGGGCGGTGCGGACGGTGGTTCGCGAGTGCATGAGCGTCACCCCCGGCGAGGAGGTGCTCGTGGTCTGCAACCCGGTGACCGAAGAGATCGGGGCGCTGATGCGGATCGAG
>Ga0190275_10002372_pt1 | contig 13566 bp, 13 predicted proteins | sample Popmic550T_FD_133745 | JGI IMG/M metagenome (GOLD analysis project Ga0190275, IMG submission 133745) | Populus adjacent soil microbial communities from riparian zone of Yellowstone River, Montana, USA - 550 T | ecosystem: Environmental > Terrestrial > Soil > Riparian zone > Trees stand | place... | reverse complement strand
TTCACTCACACCACCACAACCGCGGACCCAACCACTACCCAACAATTTGCTCGAACCGATGACAATCTCTGGATACGAAACCATAGCGTCGTGGATGCGAATCCACAATGGCTTGACCACGCCAACCTGGGGTGATAAACCCAAGGCACTCTGCAGCAAAAAGCAGCGTCCCCGCGCCCTTGGTGCCCGGTCAGAGGGGCGGCGATCGAGAGGAACCGAAAAACATGTCCCAGCCCGCCCCGAGCACGGCCGAGCAACTCCTGGCCATCGAGCAGATCAAGCGGATCAAATACAAGTACGCATACAGCGCCGACCACCACAACTGGGACGACTTCGCCTCGACCTTCACACCCGACGCGGTGTTCGACGAACAAGACTTCCCCATCCCCCGCAAACCCGGCACCAACGAGCCCGTCCCCAGCGCCGCGGCCACATATCTCGAAGCACACACCGCCGGCACCCACTGGCCGGTCATCGGCCGTGACGCCATTCGCGCCCAGGTCGCAACAACCAGGATTGACCACACCATGGTCCATCACCTGTTCAACCCCGAGGTTGACCTGACCTCGGAAACGACCGCCACAGCGGTATTCCGGTTCGAAAGCCACCACTGGCTACCCACTGGCGAGCCCGTGCACTACATGCACAACTTCGGTAGCTACCACGACACCTTCGTCCGACTCAACGATCGCAACTGGTACATCAAAACTCTCGAACTCAAACGCAACCGCGTGGAGTGCAGCTAGGGGTGCATCTCAAATTCGACTGACTCTCGCGGTGTGACGCGGCCGCGGCGGATTGTGGCTAAAATGTTTACGCCGCCGCATGACAAACCATATGCATGGCAGAGGCTTTCGGTCGGCCATGTCGACAGCGGTGGGAGCATACTCGTGCCCATACCGGGACAAGCATTACTCGGTGCCACGCCCGGCAATCAAGTTCAAATCTGCAAAACAACTTCGTGGTCTCGTGAATCCCGCATCGTGTGCGCGCGCTGCGCAACGGACGTCTCACTAAGTCGTCGCAATTAGCAGCAATTCCGGTCGCTTGTGAATACGATCCCAAGACGTTTGACACACCGCCGCTGCCGGTGTTACAGATGTGCTCATGTCGACAAGCATCGCCTCAGCTCAGGGCTTCACTTCGCGGATCGCTGAAGAGGTCAACGCGCTGCGATATGAAGATCTGTCACCTCAGACGTTGGCACGCGCGAGGCACGTGTTGTTGGATTGGCTCGGGGCGACGATCGCTGGATCGGTCGAGCCAGCTGGGCGGATTGCCCAGGCCATCGCGCTTGAGGCCGATTGCCGGCCCGTGGCTGGGCTCGTGGCCACTGACATTCGCAGCTCGCCTCGGGAGGCCGCATTCGCAAATGCTATCGCCGCTCATGCTCTGGACTTCGATGACGGGAGCATGTGGGCCGACGGGCACCCCTCGGCAGTCATCGTCTCGGCCGCGGTCGCGCTGGGTGAGGAGGTGCAAGCAACTACCGCACAAGTCGTTGAGTCGATTGTCGCCGGTCTGCAAGGACAAGTGCTCGTCGCGCTCGCAATCGGCCCATCAGCTTATGAGAAGGGCTTCCATGGGACCGGTACCTTCGGGACTTTCGGTGCCACAGGTGCCTGCGCACGTCTGCTTGGTCTCGACGTCGAGGCGCTCACGCGAGCCTACGGTCTTGCAGCCACCCAGGCGGCCGGCCTGAGGCGGAGCTTTGGGACAATGGGCAAGCATCTCAACGCGGGAAAAGCAGCTGCAAACGGCATGCTCGCCGCTCAGCTGGCAGCGAAGGGCTTTACAGCACCGTCTGACGCTATCGAGGGGCGCCAGGGCTTAGCTTGGACCCAGAGCACATCCTTCGACCCGGCGCGGCCGCAGGAGGTCATGGGCGACCGATTAGCGATCGATTCCATCCTCTTCAAGCGTTACGCCTGCTGCCATGGGACCCACTCGACGATCGATGGCATCGCCGAGATCCGCACCCGACGCTCCTTCTCCGACGATGACATCCTCGACGTCCGCTTGATCGTGTCCGACAAGATGCTTGACATTTGCTGCATAGCCGATCCAGTCACTGGGCTCGAAGGAAAGTTCAGCGTGCGCCATGCCGCAAGTCTGGCGCTGGCTGGTCTCGTCGCCAGTCCAGGTGCGTTCACGGATGAGAGCGTGCGCGATCCTCGGCTCGTCGCCTTACGTCAGCGAATCCAGGTGGATCCGAGGTCTGACAGGCCCTTGGTAGGGCCAACTCGCGTCGTCCTCAATCTCACCGATGGCGAGTGCCTCGAGGCGGAGGTGGATGTCTTCGAACCCGCCAACGATGCTGAGCTTCCGGCTCAGTGGGACGCGCTAGTGACCAAGTTCGAGGCGCTGGCGGCCCCTGTCGTCGGTGAATCAGTGACGCGAGAGCTGGTGCGACGCATCGCCGGATTGGACCCGGACTGCCCCATCGCTGAGCTGCTTGGGTTGCGAGTCAGTACCTGATCGTCTGATCACCGGCCCTGTCACAGATCCGTGCATTCGGCCGGGCTCACATTCCGCCGTCACCATTGGGTGTGTGTCCCGTTGATCCCCGAACGACGAGCTTTGTCTCCAGCCGCCGTCGCTGAGGAGGGCCCGAAGGCCCGTCGTCAATTCTCTTCATCAGCAGTCGCACGCTCAGTTCGGCCAACTGTTCCATTGGCTGCCGAACAGTGGTCAGGTCGTATGCCGCCCACGTGGACATCTGGATGTCGTTGTATCCGATCACCCAGAGATCCTCGGGGATCCGTATCCCCCTGACGCGAGCCGCATCTACTACGCCGTAAGCGATAAGATCATTGACGCAAAAGACCGCATCCGGTTTGTCGTCTTCCTGCCATAGCTTGTCGAGCGCCTCCTGGCCGGAGGCGTAGAAGAGGTCACCGTAGATCACCCGCTCGCCATTCAGGGCCACACCGAGCCCCTTCAAGCGTCGCCTGAACCCGTCCTCGATTTCACGCCCCGGGCTAAAGGCTCGGCCCCCGACCAGAGCGATTTTTCGTTTGCCGTTCTGCACTAGATACTCTGCAACACGGGCACCACCTTGGCTGTTGGCCCCGGCTATCGTATCCGTTCCCACACCGCGCATGGTTCGTCCCATGAGCACTATCGCCGCTCCGGCGTCGATCGCAGCCTCGAGTTCAGGCATCTGGTCCGCTGCGGTGGTGTAGATCAACCCGTCGACCGACCGTTCACGCAGTGCCTGCAAAGCATCAAGTGCATTGCCATCCTCGTCAGCCAGCCACACACTCAAATGTAGGCCAGATGAGGCTATGTTCTTATGGACGTGTCCCATCACCTCCAAGCCATACTGGTTGACAGGGGTGCTGACGACCACTCCGATCGACTTCGTGCGATGGGTACGCATGGACCGCGCCGACGCATTTGGCACGAACCCGGTCTCCTTCAGCACCAGGGTAACCGCCTCGCGGGTCTTGGCCGAAACGTTGGGATGGCTGCTGAGCACTCGAGACACGGTGCTTTGAGACACGCCGCAGATTCTTGCGATATCTCTGCTTGTGAGAACAGGATTTCCATTGACAGCTGCCATGGTTTCGTATTCTACAGTTCGCAGTGCGAGTCTAGGGTCAAGGGTGTCGGCGACGCCGGTTTTGTCGGACCGATGTCGGAAAACTTCCGCTAGTGTCGGCCATCGGAGCGATTACCTTGCATCGTTTTGACGAAATCCGATAGATCCGATGTTTGCGGCCGTGTGCCTGGCAAGGTCGGTGCCCATTTGGGAACCGAGGGAGGAGTGGCCTCGCGGTCATCCGCAGGGCCCCGCTCCCCCGCGGGGTCCGCACCATCAAACGGCAACGATTGACCTACCGAAGTTAACGCGGGATAGCATATCGATGAAGGCCTGAGGTGTTAATTCGAACCCTGCGGTGATGTGGTCCCCGCGAGACCACGTCGCTATTCCGGACCCAGCGGCCCGTGTCTCCACGGCAGTCGTGATACCGCTGGCCCAGGAAGTTGCCGCCCAGAAAACCGCGGACAGTGACGACCTGGTGATCAGCGAGAACCAACTCGGACCGGCTGGTCAATCTGCGGTTACGTCGTCGGTCTCTGCCTCGTTGTACTGCGAGATCTGCCCGCAGACGGCTCTTCGTCCGTACCCATTCATGAGCGGCCACGATACGTCTCGGACGCGACCTCCAAGTTGTCGAATAGACTTCGATTCCGGCAGGGCAGGATGCCGAGAGTTGCTTGACGAGTCGTCGGCGCGATGTCCACGCATCAACACGCACCAGGTTGTCTGGAAGAGCAGTTATCACGCATCCCCCTTGGCCGAAAGGGCTCTACCCATGAACTCGCGGCCACTCTCATCTTCCTCGCATCGGACGCTGCAGGCTCCATCGCAGGCCAAACCCTGGAGTCTGCGGCGGCCGCAGCATCTGATAACAGTGAGGTTGGCCAACTTCGCGCCAAACTTCAAGGCGCTGGTGGCCCAAGGGTCGGTTGCAGTCGACGCGGTCAAAAAGTAGGAAAACCCGGATGAGCTGTAGTCACCGAAGATCCTGATGCCGGCGCTCTTTACGATGGCGGCTGGGTGACCAAGCCTGTGCGGTCAGGCTTTGCGAGCGGCCACCGCAGCGGAAGCCTGCGGGAGCACGCCTTTCAGATCCCCGACCACGCCGAAGTCGGCGAGATCGAAGATTGGTGCGTCCGGGTCCTTGTTGATCGCCACAATCGTCTTGGACGTCTGCATACCGGCACGGTGCTGGATCGCACCCGAGATGCCAGCCGCGATGTACAGCTGCGCGGACACCGTTTTGCCGGTCTGTCCGACCTGGAACTGATGCGGGTACCAGCCCGCGTCAACCGCCGCCCGGGACGCGCCTACCGCGGCGCCGAGCACGTCAGCGAACTCCTCGATTTGGGAGAAGTCCCCGCCCGTGCCACGTCCGCCGGAGACGACGATCGCCGCCTCCCCCAACTCCGGGCGGCTGGAACCGGCTGTCTTCAACTCGACCGCAGTGACCCGCGCACCCTTGGCCACCTCCGACACCGTATGAGCCACGGTCCGCACCGTTGCCGTCGCGGGCGCCTCGGTGGGCGTCGTCGCGTTGGGCTTGACTGCGATGACTGCCATCGCACCCTGCGTGAAGGCAGAGGTGACCGTGTAATTTCCAGCGAATACCGACTGCACCGTGTGCGTGCCCTGCTCGCCTGGCAGCACGTCGACCGCGTCGTAGACAAATCCCGCACCAGAACGCAGTGCGACCGTGGCGGCGATCTCCTTGCCTTCTGTGGTCGAGGTGACCAGCAGTCCCGCCGGCTGCCGGTCGGCGACCAAGGCGGCCAGCGCCTCCGCCTTCGGCGCCACCAGAAAGTCGGCGTATTCGGGACCTTCGAACAAGTACACCGCGCGGGCGCCGTACCTGGCCAGGACGTCGGTGTCCACATCGGGATCGAACACCACCGCGGCCGGCTCACCGATCCGCCGGGCAAGGGTCAACAACTCCAGGGCGGGCTTAGTGACCCGCCCGCCGTCGAGCGTAACCAGAACTAGAATCTCAGCCATCGCGTTTGTTCCCTTCTCAAACGAACTTGCCAGTAGACAGGAAGTCGACGAGCTTGACCCCGCCGTCGCCCTCGTCGATCAATACCTGTCCGGCGGTCCGCGGTGGCCGACGCACCGCCGATACCAAAGTTGACCGGGCCTGGTTCAGTCCAACCGCGTCAGCGTCCAAGCCCAAGTCCTCCAGGGACCAGACCGCAACCTTCTTCTTCTTGGCGGCCATAATTCCCTTGAAGGTCGGATAGCGGGCCTCGTCGGTCTGGTCGGTCACGCTCACCACGACCGGAGTCGACGCCTCGACCTGCTGGACCACTGTGTCACTGTCCCGCCTGATCCGCACTGTCGAACCGTCCACCTCCACCTTCGAAGCGTAGGTCAGCGCCGGCAAGCCCAACCGGTCCGCGACCAACGCCGCCATCACCCCACCGCCGCCATCGGTCGACGCCATCCCGAACAGCACGATGTCCGCCTCGAGTTTGCCAATCGCCGCGGCCAGCACCGCCGACGTGGCGAACACATCGGACCCAGCGATCGCGTTGTCCTCCACATGCACCGCCGCACCAACACCGAGCTGCAACGCTTTTCGCAACGCGTCCATCGCCTCCGGGGGGCCGACTGTCAACGCGGTGATCTCAACGTCGCCGGCCTCAGCGATCTGCAGGGCCTGCTCAATCGCGTACTCATCCAGCTCGGACAGCAAACCATCCACTGCCTGCCGGTCGACCGTGCCGTCCGACTCGAACGAGCGGTCGGCAGTGGCGTCCGGTACGTACTTCACGGCAACAACGATCTTCTTCACGATTCTCCCGACGTAGTGATGAGAACTTCTGAACTGGCTGTGTTGTCCTTCGCGTGACGTCTGGTCCAGTCATCGCGTGACGGAAACCGCCTGACTCGGTGAAACACGCTGCGGCTGGATCTGTTCGCCTCGAGGCCGATCACGTCGCTTCGACCAGTGTCCCGAAAGTATTCTCAGGCCAGGTGGTGTGCACAACCCCTACCGGGAGACGCGGCGCATGCGGGATCTGCCGTTCTGGCCGACTGTCGGGGTTCATGTTGTCGTGAGTTCCTCGAAGATCGAGGTTGTATTTCCGGTCAACGCCTTTGGACCAGACCGACCATGGGCCATTCCGTTTCCGGCGACAAGCCCCTCGATGTCATGGCCCATTCGGTCGCGCTTGGTGGCCAGGTAGACAAGGTTCGCCGGATTTGCCGCCACCGGCAACGTGACCCGCTCCACAACACGCAGCCCGTAACTTTCTAGACCGGCCCGCTTCGCTGGATTGTTGGTGAGCAGCCGCATGGAATTGATGCCTAGATCGGTCAGCACCTGCGATCCGGCGGCATAGTCCCTGGCGTCGGCGGGGAACCCAAGCCGAAGGTTGGCGTCAACGGTGTCGGCGCCCTCATCCTGCAGCTCGTAAGCACGCAACTTGGCAAGCAGGCCGATCCCTCGACCCTCATGGCCGCGGGTGTACAGCACCACACCTCGTCCCTCGGTCGCGACTGCGTCCAGGGCCGCCTGCAACTGGGGGCCGCAGTCGCAGCGCAGGGAGCCGAAAACGTCGCCGGTGAGGCATTCGGAATGGACCCGGACCAGGACATCCTCACCGTCGGCAATGTCGCCGTGGAGCAATGCGATCAGCTCGTGACTCGTGATTTCGTCCACGTAACCGAATGCCTGGAATTCACCTTGCGGCAGGGGCAGCCGGGTTTTGGCGACCCGGCGGATGTGTACCTCGTGTTGCCGGCGATAGGCGACCAAATCGGCAATCGAAATGAGCGCCAGACGATGCCGGCGGGCGAAAACCCGTAATTCCGGCAGCCGCGCCATTGTTCCGTTGTCGTTCACGATCTCGCACAACACCCCCGCTGGACCGAGTCCAGCGAGCATGGTCAGATCGGCCGCGGCTTCGGTGTGCCCCGGCCGGACCAGCACCCCACCCTCACGGGCCCGCAACGGAAAGACATGGCCAGGACGGGTGAGGTCATCCGATACGGTCGTCGGATCGGCGAGCAGCTTGATCGTGCGGGTCCGATCAGCCGCCGAGATCCCGGTGGAAACATCTTCCTTCGCGTCTACGGCGACGGTGAACGCGGTGCCCTTGCGGTCCTGGTTGACCTGGTGCATCGGCGGCAGGTCGAGCCGCTCGCAATCGGAACCGGACAGCGACACACAGATGACTCCGGAGGAGTAACGGACCGTGAAGGCCACCAGCTGCGGTGTCGCCAGTTGGGCTGCAAAGATGAGGTCGCCCTCGTTCTCCCGATCCTTGTCGTCGACGACAACGACGGCCCGACCGGCGGCAATTTCCGAGACGGCGAACTCGATCGTATCGAACCCCGACGGGGTCTTCTCCCGGGAATGATTCCAGCGCGAGCCACGATCTTCATTTTCGACATAGCCCATCGGGATGCCTGCGCGACCGCAGTAAGAGCGCAGGTGCGACCGATCCGATCGGGCAGCCTCGGCTGCAACTGTGTGACCCACGTTGATTCTGGTCATGCCGACTCCCGGTCCGTTCCTGGCTTCGAGCAGTTCGACGTGCTTGGCCAGCACGCTAGTTCGGCCAGCGCATTCTCGATCGCGTTGAGCCTTGTCTTGTGTTCGGCGAGCAAAAAGTAGGCGCCACCCGTGAAGCTCGACCCGGTGAGCAGATCGGTGAGCCACGCCCCCGCTGACGGTCGGTGGCTTGGCGTCTAGACTTTCGCGCCGCCTAAGTTGAGTGTATAGTACACCTAGCGCCGTGGCTGTCAACGTGCGGCGCGCAGCTCAACAAGGGCTCCCAGCGCCAGCACAAGGAAACCGAGGAACACCCCATGACCATTGGCCGCCGCATCTACGATGAAGACCATGCGGCATTTCGGAGCTCTGTTGCCGAATTTCTTCGTCGGTCGGTAACGCCTTATGTAGCTGAGTATGCGTCAGCAAAGCTGATTTCCCGCGATGTCTGGGAAAAGGCCGGCGAACTCGGGTGTCTCGGACTCGAAGTTCCCGAGGAGTACGGCGGCAGCGATTTTGGCGATTATCGATTCAACGCGGTGCTGCTCGAGGAATTGGCGAAGGTCAATCTTGCTCTGGCAAGTTCCCTAAGCATCCATTTCGATGTCGTTGCCCCCTACCTCGTAGAATTGACGACCGCGGAGCAGCGCAAACGCTGGCTTCCGGACTTCTGCGCAGGAACCATCAAAACCGCAATCGCGATGACCGAGCCCTCCGCCGGCTCGGACCTCGCCGCACTTCGCACAACGGCTGTGCCGCATCCTGAAGGTGGCTGGCTTCTGAACGGCTCCAAGATCTTCATCACCAACGGTGGCTCCGCCGACCTCGTGATCGTTGCGGCGCGGACAACCCCGGGCACACGGGGTAAGGGAATTTCACTATTCGCGGTGGAAGCCGCGTCCCCGGGGTTTAGCCGCGGGACGCCACTCGACAAGGTCGGACAACCTGAAGCAGACACCGCCGAGCTCTACTTCGATGATGTTCACCTCTCCGAGGCCAATCTGATTGGAAGCCTGGACAGTGGGTTCAGCCACATGATGGCTTTCCTGCCGCAAGAACGAATCGGCACGGCGGTGGCGAACCTTGCACACGCCAAACAGATACTCGACGAGACCATTGAGTATGCGCGCACTAGGGAAGCATTCGGCCGGACAATTGGCTCGTTTCAGCACAACGCGTTCCTGATCGCCGAGCTCGTGACGAAAGTCGAAGTGACGCAAGCATATGTCGATCATTGCGTTCTCGCGCATACGCGAAGTGAGCTCAGCCCTGTCGATGCCGCGAAAGCGAAGTGGTGGGTGGCGGAGATTCAGAACGAGATACTTGACAACTGTGTTCAAATTTATGGGGGTTACGGGTACATGAATGAGTACCGGGTGGCGCGAGCGTGGAAAGATGCGCGTGTGAGCAAGATCTGGGCCGGTTCAAACGAAATCATGAAAAGCATCATCAGCCGAGACCTCGGCCTGTAGCTCCGTCGAGCCGTGCTCAGCGGACGACGAGTTCCGCAGTGCTGCCGCCAAGCGCCGCGTGCATGCAGAGGGAAATGGAGATGGAGGCCAAATGGTGACCGCGAGTTCTGAGCCCAATGTCATCCACCAGGACGAAACCAAGCACGCCATCGAGAATTCGTTCGCCTCTGTCGTTCGGTGGGCCCTCTACCAGTTCCACTCGCGACTTATGGAGGACACGGAAGTCTCGATTGACAGGTCAATGATTTCGATTCTCACTCGACTGATGGCTGTTGGCCCCCTCAGGATCTCTGAGTTGGCAGAGTATTTAGGTCTAGACAGGTCTACGCTGAGTCGTCAGGTCGCAGCAACAGTAAAAGCTGGCTACGTAAAGCGCGCCCCGGATGAGACTGACTCGCGCGCATACGTGCTGGTCATGACGGAGTCTGGGTGGCAGACGATTCTTGCTGTCCGACGGTCGCGAGATCGCCTCATCGCCGACATTACGTCGTTGATGACCGACGCAGAGAGGGGACTTGTCGCGGAAGCGCTTCCGGTGTTGGCCAGGGCTTTGGAAAGGCTGCCAGAAGTCCGCGGCGAGTCGGGAGTTGTCGAGCTGGAAGAGGCCGGAGATCGGTGGGAGTGATATTCAGCTCTACTGGGCTGATAAAGATAACGCTTTGTGGTAGCGAGTGCGAATTTGTCCGGATCGAGCCGGCTGGCGAGTCGGGCCCGCTTTACTGAAGGGATCACCTATGCCCACCCCCATGACGTCACTGTCCGTCGGACTGAAGGTGTCCGCTGAGCAGTTCGGACCCCGTGAGCTGGTTGACTACACCGTGCTGGCCGACGACATTGGGCTGGACAGTGTGTGGATTTCCGACCACTTTTTGCCGTGGCGGGACAACGGTGGCCATGCCCCGTTCTCGCTGGCTTGGATGGCTGCGGCCGGCGAGCGCACCCGGCGGGTCGCTCTGGGTACCAGCGTGCTCACTCCCACCTTCCGGTACAACCCCGCTGTGCTGGCCCAGGCGTTCGCCACGATGGGGCTGCTGTTCCCCGGACGGGTCATTCTCGGCGTTGGTACCGGCGAGGCGCTCAACGAAAAGGCGGTGTCGGGGCGGGACTGGCCCGAGTTCAAGGAGCGGTTCGCGCGGCTGCGTGAGGCGGTGGCGATGATGCGGGCCCTGTGGACCGAGGACGAGGTGACCCGCACGGGCGATTTCTACGAGTTTGTCGGCGCCAAGATTTACGACCGGCCGCCGGATCCGGTGCCGGTGTACATCGCCGCTGGCGGCCCGGTCGTGGCCAGGTACGCCGGCCGGGCCGGGGACGGCTTCATCTGCACCTCCGGTAAGGGCATGTCGTTATACACCGACGATCTCATCCCGGCGGTCGCCGCCGGCGCCGAGGCAGCCGGGCGCGACGTCAACGCCATCGACCGCATGATCGAGATCAAAATGTCCTACGACCGCGATCCAGATGCGGCGCTGGAGAACTGCCGGTTCTGGGCGCCGCTGTCGCTGACCGCCGAGCAGAAGCACTCAGTCAGCTCCGCGACCGAGATGGAACGGCTGGCTGACGAGCTGCCGATCGAGCAGGTCGCAAAGCGGTGGATCGTCGCCTCGACGACTGCGCAGGCGATCACCCAGATCGAGCCCTACGTCCGCGCCGGTTTTACCCACTTGGTGTTCCACGGACCCGGCGCCGATCAGCGGCGCTTCCTCGATCAGTTCAGCCAGGACGTGCTACCGGCCTTGCGGGCACTGCCCGCAGGCGGTGAGGTGACCAGCAGTGCGCTCAGGTGACCAAATCTGTCTTCGACCAGATCCGGCGCTACAACAACTTGTCGTAAACCATCTTGAGGAGTCTGCAACATGAGGGAAGCCGTCATCGTCTCCACTGCCCGCACGCCGATCGGAAAGGCTTACCGCGGGTCGTTCAATGACACCTCGGGCCAGCACCTCGCGGCACACGCGATCACCGGTGCCTTGGCCAAGGCCGGTGTCGACGGGGCCGATGTCGAGGACGTAGTCCTGGGTTGTGCGATGCCGGAAGGCACTACCGGGTACACGGTGGCCCGGCAGGCCGCGCTGCGCGCTGGCCTGCCTGTTTCGGTTCCCGGGTTCACCGTCGACCGGCAGTGCGCATCCGGTCTCATGGCGATCGCGGTGGCAGCTAAAGAGATCATCGTCGACGGACTGACGGTCGCCATTGGCGGTGGGGTCGAGTCTGTTTCTCTGGTACAGAATGAGCACAAGAACCGGTACCGCGAGACCGATCCGTGGTTGGTCGAGAATTTGCCTGCGGCATACATTTCGATGCTGGACACCGCCGAGATTGTCGCCGAGCGGTATGGGGTGAGCCGTGAACAGCAGGACGAATTCTCGTTAATCTCCCAGCAGCGAACCGCGGCTGCCCAGGCCGGGGGGATCTTCGCCGACGAGATTATCCCGTTCACCGGTTCACGTTTGGTGAGCGACCGCAACAGTGGCGAGACTCGCAATGAAGAATTCACTCTCGAGCTCGACGAGGGCAACAGGCCGTCCACCACATTGGCTGGGTTGGCCGGGCTCCGGACGGTCCTGACCGACGGCGCGGTCTCCGCTCATGCGACCGTGACTGCGGGCAACGCGTCCCAGCTTTCCGACGGCGCTTCGGCGGTGGTGCTCATGGAAGCCGGTGAGGCCGCCCGGCGCGGCCTGCAACCGCTGGGTGTTTACCGGGGTATCGCAATTGCCGGGGTGTCTCCGGAGGAGATGGGCATCGGGCCCGTGGTCGCCGTACCTAAGTTGCTCGAGCAGCACCAGCTGACCGTCGACGACATCGACCTGTGGGAGCTCAACGAGGCGTTCGCCTCCCAAGCCGTGTACTGCCGCGACTTCTTAAAGATCGACCCTGAGAAAGTCAACGTCAACGGCGGCGCCATTGCGATCGGCCATCCGTACGGCATGTCCGGCGCCCGGATGACCGGTCACGCGTTGCTGGAAGGCAGGCGACGCAACGCTCGACACGTCGTGGTTACCATGTGCGTTGGCGGCGGTATGGGCGCAGCAGGGCTGTTCGAGGTCTTGTAGCTCTGGTCGCACCGGACCGGTCGCGCCTTCAGACGTCTCACTGCATTTTGCATCGTGTTCGGCGATTAATGTTCCCACCGCTGGCTCCTTAGCGTCCTCGCGAACCGGCTTCGTCTGATCTACGTTGTCCGAGAAGCCGAAGGACGCACAGTGGCTCACCGACAACGAGGCGCAGATCCTGACCTCAGCGCTAAGCCGGCACCCCGGGCACACACTTCGAAGGTGAGTCACTTGTCGCCGGTTCCGCTAGCCCGACATCACCTGCGTGGCGAGCATAATGCAGTATTCCCTCTGCGTTTGAGGTTTCTTCGCGCTCGAGTTCGGCGCATCGCTGCCAATCTCCTTTCGGCTCCGCGACGCTGGCCCTGCAGCTGTTTTGGCGGCGTAGATCCCGCGTCGCGGACGTGACGCGCTCGAGGTGCTCAGGCAGGCGGACGATCGCGCGCGCCCCGACGTATGTAGGCGTCATAAGACGAGCCCGCCACGTACTGGCCCGCGCTCATGCCGCCGTCGACGGCGAGGTCCGAGCCCGTGACATAAGTCGCTTCGTTGGAAGCCAAGTAGACGCATGCCGCGGCGATGTCCTCGGGTTGTGCGATGCGTTGGATAGCGACGTTTGCAAGCATGTTCGTCATGTCGACGCCGGCGTGGCGGATCGTGTAGCTGGCTCCTGGACAGACGCAGTTGACGCGGATCAAGTCGGGACCGAGCTCCAATGCCGCCGACTTCGTCATCGCGCGCACGGCGAACTTCGACGCGCCGTACGCGGTGCCGAGTGCTTGTGCGACGATCGCCTGCGCCGAGGCGATGTTGATGATCGACCCTCCGCCGGCTGCTCGCATTGAGGGCACGACCGCTTGCAGACCGAGGAGCGGTCCGATGTAGTTGACCTGCATCTGCTGCTCGGCGACTTCACGTGCAAGGAGCTCGGTCGGGGTGTGGTCGAAGATGGCGGCGGTATTGACCAGCACGCTCACCGGGCCAAACGCGGAGGTC
>Ga0190275_10002371_pt1 | contig 13567 bp, 10 predicted proteins | sample Popmic550T_FD_133745 | JGI IMG/M metagenome (GOLD analysis project Ga0190275, IMG submission 133745) | Populus adjacent soil microbial communities from riparian zone of Yellowstone River, Montana, USA - 550 T | ecosystem: Environmental > Terrestrial > Soil > Riparian zone > Trees stand | place... | reverse complement strand
CGTGACCGTTGAGATGGGTCAAGCGGTTTGTACAAGCAAAGCGCGGGACGGCTTGGTGGCCCCAGAAAACGCCGGCGGCGGGCAGTCAGGCCTCCTTGAGCGCCTCTCCTGGCTGAATGCGCAACGCGCGCCGGGCGGGCTCGACGCACGCCAATAACCCGACCGTAAGCATTATGGAGGATGTGATCAGCAGGGCGTTCGAGACATCCGACAGGGCAACCTCGTCCGACATCGACACGAAGAACATCAGCACCAGGTCCCCCGCCAGCACCCCGCTTCCCACCAGCACCGCCGCCTTTGAGAAGATGCCGGCCAGCACGCGGCCACGGCTCGCTCCAAGCGCCGCGCGGAGGCCAATCTCCCGAGTTTGCCGCGAAACCCTGACCGACATGAGCGCAAAGATCCCCGCCGCCGAGAGGCACAGGCCGAGGGCGACGACCGTGAGGATTGCGCCGGCGCCGATCATCATGGGTATGTCCACTCGCCGAACGAGCTCATCGAGCGAGCGCACTTCGTCCAGGCGGATGCCGGGGTCGAGGCCGCTTGTGATTGCCCGGATGCGCGGCGCCAGCGCTGACGGGTCAGCGGCGGTGCGCACCCCGACCACCAGCGGCGACGCTGTGGCAGCGGAGACGGCCCGGAACAGGTACGGGGCCTCGCCGAGATCGGTGGGCGTCATGCCGACGTCGCGGACCACACCGACGATTTCAAACCAGGGCTCCGGCCTGGAGGCGTCGGCGGTGGCATAGCGCACCCGCGTCCCCACCGGGTTCGCACCGTCCATGTACCTCCGTACGAAGGCTTCGTTCACCATCACCGTTCGCGAAAGTTCCGCGCGATCGCCGTCGTGGAAGTCCCGTCCCGCAACCACCGGAATGTCGAACGTCTCGAAGTAGCGTGGGCCGACCGCGGCGGTCCACAGCGACGGAATCAGCAGCGGCGGGACGTTTGGCGTGATCTCGACCTCGCCACTCCGGACGCCAGGGGCCATGCCGGGCAGGCGGTCACCGAGCGTCACCATCTCCACGCCGGATTCGGCGAGCAGGCGGCGCTCGAACTCCTCGTACACCTGGCTGCGGCGTGCCGCCGCCGATTCCACCGAGCCGGTAGTCGACACGAGATCCGCATCCAGATCGAGCCGCACTGCCAGGTAGCGCTCGGCCGGGAACTGGTCTCGGAGCACGCGGTCGCGCCAGGCTTCGTGAGCGATGCCCATCGCCGGCGGCAGGCATATGACGGTCAGGGCCACCTGCCCGATCATCGCCGCCGTCCAGAAGAAGCCAAAGCGCAGGCTCGACCCGCTGCCGCCAGCGCTCCGCAACTGCGGTTGCGCCTGCGGCCGCGTGACTTTCAACGCCGGAAGCAACCCGAGGAGCGCGGCACCGACGATGGTCAGGCCCGCCGCGTAGACCACGGTGGTGGCCCTCAGGCCGGAATGGATCCAGAACGGCACGCCGGCACTCTCGCCCGAGTAGTACGTCGCCACGCCCCACTTCAGCGCCCAGTGCGCGACCACCAGACCGACCGTGGCCGCCACGCCCGCCAGCATCAGCGCCTCGACGAACAACTGAGAGACGATGCGCGCGCGGCTGGCGCCGAGCGCCAGGCGGGTGGCGATCTCCGCTTCGCGCGTCGCCGTCCGTGCGTAGATCAACGTGCCCACATTCGCGCACGCCACCAGCAGCACCATCAGGATCGGCAAGTGCGTGACGACGAACTCCAGCCACGATCGATCGCCCGGGGACTCACCGCCGTAGGCCAGCACGCGCGGGCGCAGATGCTCGTGGGTGATCGGTGAAGCGGCCGCGGCGCGCTGCGTGAGCGTCGTGAGCTCCGCGTAGGCCTGCGCCTGGGTGGCGCCAGGCGCCAGCCGGCCGAACACGTGAATGGCCGGTCCCTCGAGAGGCGCGTAACCCGACGGCCGCACCTGCAGCGGCACCCAGATCCGATGGTTGACCGGGAAGGCGAACCCCTCGGGCATCACGCCGACGACGGTGGTCGCGATGCTTCCCAATTGCACGACCTGCCCGACCACGTCGGCACGCCCTTCGAACTGGCGTCGCCACACGCTGTATCCGAGCACCACGACTGGCGGTGCGCCAGGCACTTCGTCCGCGGCTACCAGCGGACGGCCAAGCAGCGGCGGCACCCGGGTAATCGTGAATGCCGAGGCCGTGGTTTCGGCAGTGGTGACGGGCTCAGGGCGGGCGTCACCGAGCATCAGGTTCCGCTCCAGCGTTCGATACGCCCCCAAATCCATCGTCAACTGCGCATCGCGCCGCCACCCGACGAAGTCGTGCAGGATTCGGCGCTCGTCCTGACCGCTCGCCGAATCGCGCATCTCGATCTCGACGAGGCGATCGCCGCCAGGCAGGGGCAACGATGGCCGGAGGAGGTCGCGTGTGAGGTCGTACCAGCCGGCGCCGACGCCGATGGCAATGGCCAGAGCGAGGCCGCCGGCCACCGTCAGCCCGGGATACTTCAAGAGCATCCGCAGCCCCAGTTTGTAATCCTGCACGATGCTGCTCCCCCTGATGCGTGAGCGCGCCACGCGGGCGCGCACGATGGCTCCTGCCATGTCGAAGGTTTCGAGCGCGGTCAGCGCCCGTGCCGCCAGCCGCCGGTGCCGCCGCTTGTGACGGTGATGCGCCTCTTCCAGATCGCCGAGCACGTCATCGAGATCGGCCGGGGACGCCACCATCCACAGCAACCGCCGCGTCCATCGCGGAAGGTCCGTCACGTCGTACCTCCCAGGACCTTGCCGAGGGCCCCGACCATCGCCTGGATGGCACTGGTGGAGGCGCGCACCGCGGCCAGGCCGGAGGGACGCACCGTCACCAGCCGCCGCGGCTTGCCTCCGCGTTCCGCCCGTGCGTCGCCGAGACGCGTGGACACCAGTTCCTTCGCCTCGAGCCGCTGAAGCGTGGTGTAGACATTCGCCCGGCGTACGCCGCGGCCGGTGTGGTGGTGGATGTCGTCAGCAATCGAGACCGTATAGGCCTCGTCCGGCCCGAGTCGCAAGGCCGCGAGCATCACCAACAGCTCGAACTCCGCCAGGGGTGCGGGCGCACGTTTGTCCGCCATTTAAGTCACATTGTGACTATCTACGGGGTTCGCGTCCAGCGAGTTCCTCACAACCGCGTGAGCCCGGAAATCAGGGACGGTGAACCAGCGCCGCGAAGGCGCCAGGGGCGGGGTGGGGCGCTGTGCCTACGGCCGCGCCGCTTCGTGCTGCGCGACCGAATCCAGATCGGCCGGGCGGCGGCTGAGCACCAGCGTGAGGGGCCGCAGGGCGGATTCGAGAATCACCTGGCGCGACATCTTCGACGCGCCCTCGCGCCGCTCGACGAACACGATCGGCACTTCGACGATGCGCCGGCGGTGGCGGCGGGCGTGGAAAAGCATCTCGAACTGCAGCGCATAGCCATCGGACTTGATGGGGTGCTCCAGCACCCGCATCAGCGCCTCGCGGCGCCAGCACTTGAAGCCGCTGGTCGCGTCGTGCACCGGCAGCCTGGTGATGGCGCGGACGTAGCGGTTTGCCGCCAGGCTGAGCAGCAATCGGCGCAGCGGCCAGTTCGCCACGCTCACCCCGTTCATGTACCGCGACCCGACCGCGACGTCAGCATCCTGGGTGGCGCCCACCAGCGCCTGCAGGTAATCGGGGTCGTGCGAGAAATCCGCATCCATCTGGATGATGCGTTCGGCGCCGAGCGCAATGGCACGGCGCATCCCGTCGAGATACGATCGGCCGAGGCCGCGTGGCGGTTGCCGGTGCAGCACGGTCACGCGGGTCGGGTTGGCGGTCGCGAGGGCGTCGGCAATGCGGCCGGTGCCGTCCGGTGACTGGTCATCCACCACGAGCACCGAAAAGGGCGTCTCGGCAAGGATGCGGTGCACCAGAGGCGGCAGGTTCGCGCGCTCGTTATAGGTCGGGATGACGATCAGCGTGTGCCACGATGCAGAGGGCATGACAGACTTTCAGACAATGAATGGCCAGAGGTTGACATCGCGCCCCAGTTGGCTCCCCGTGCTGGATGGCGCGGTGGTCGTGCTGCTGTTACTCACGGCCTGCGTGTTCGTCTTCGGCGGTTTCCGTGAATACCTGGGCACGATGCGCATCTCGGTCCGCTCCGCGGATCGGCCACTCGTGCTGGCCATCGCGCTCCTGCTCTTCAGGCACCTGCTCGTTCCATCACCGAATATTACAACGAGCCTGCGGGACAGCGTCTCACGAATCTGGTCGTCCGAAGCTCGAGCGACCGTGCTTTCCGCCTTCGTGGCCACGCGAGTCAGCGTCCTGCTCGTCGGTTACCTTGCCCTCGTGACGATCGGGATCGAGCCCGGCACCGCTCGGTTCAACGCCGCGCAGCCGACAATGCTCGAAGACCTGCTGGCCCGATGGGATGCCGCCTGGTATCTGTCGATTGCCACACAGGGCTACCGGTGGGACGGTAATCCGCTTCGCGAGCAGAACGTCGTGTTCTTTCCGCTCTATCCCTCCGCGATGCGGGCGCTCGGACTGTTTCTCGGTAATCACTGGCTGGTGGCCGGCTTGTTACTCGCCCTCACCGGGTTCCTGGCGGCGCTGACTTACCTCTATCGGCTGGCGGCCGACCTGCTCGACACCACACGCGCGCGAACGGTGGTCTGGGCGCTCGCCGCTTACCCGTTCGCCGTCTATTACAGCGCGCCCTACACGGAAAGCTTCTACCTGCTGGGATCGATCGGGATGTTTTTCCATCTGCGCCGCGAGGAATGGTGGACGGCGGCGGCCTGGGGCCTCTTCGTCGGTCTGAGCCGGCCCAATGGTTTCTTCCTCGCGCTGCCGGCGGGAATCATCGTCCTGCAACACGTGATCGCGCAGCGACGGCTGGTGTGGGCGGCGGGCGTCGCCTGTGTGGCGCCGGTGATGGGGGTGGTCGCGTACAGCGCCTTCCTTTACCTGAAGTTCGGCGATCCGCTGGCGTGGATGAAGGGCCAGGCCGCATGGCGGCGCGTGTTCGTGGGCATCGGGCCGGGCATCGAGGCCCTGGTGCTCGATCGTTTCAATGAGATCGCGGCGAACGGGTTCTTCCACTACACCGCCACCAACCCGTACGACTTCCTGCACACCATGGCTGCCCTGCTAGTCCTCGCCTCGATCTGGCCGTGCACGCGGCGGTTCGGCCCGGCCTATGGAGCGTACCTGGCGATCAACATCCTGCCGCCGTTGCTGATGGGCGGCATGATGTCGATCGGCCGGATGAGTTCGGTCCTTTTTCCGGTGTTCCTCTGGCTTGGCGCGGTCGTGCCGTCGCGGCATCTCGCCGCATGGATTGCCGCGTCAGCCGTCCTGCAAGGACTCGTGGCGGTGCTGTTTTTCACCTGGCGGCCGGTGTTCTGACCGCGCCGCCCTCCCTCACTTGCCGCACTCGCGCGACACCATCGTCAGCGACGAGACTTCCACCAGATTCGCCTGGTAGGCCTCGGATGGCCGCTCCGGCAGGTTCGTTTCGCTCTTGCTCGGATCGATCGCCCGCTCCGCGGGTGAGGCGCCTTCGGATGGCTGTGGCGCAATGGTGCCGACAATCTTGACCGTGTGATTCACATGCGGCGCGAAGTCCTGCTTCGAGGTCGAGAGCAGCAGGTAGCGCTTCTCGGCCTGGGCTTGAGTCGGCTTACCGCCGCCGGCCGCGTTCGCCGAAGCCGCCTGTCCGTCCACGTTGGTGAGCACGTACTCCGCGCCCGCCGGCGCCTTTTCGGTGGGCGCTCCCGTCGGTGACGGCGTTGCTTCACTGCTCCAGCGTTCGATGCAGCCCGTCAGGGTCACCGACGCGACGACTCCGGCCAGCGGCTTCTGCGCCGAGGCCGATGGCGGAGGCGCGGTCTGGGCGAAGAGCGCGGTGCTGGCCGCAAAGGCTATCGATCCACACGACATGAGAAGAAGTTTGCTCATGCTGCGAGACGATGCACAAACTGGACCGCCGAGGTGACGCGTGTGCCGCCGTCGCGTCCGCGTCAGTGGCAGCTCAACTGGCGAGAAGACTCACGGTCACTTGACGCGGCAGTCGGGGCTCGCACCCCCGCCCTTACGAAGGAACGCCACGTAGTAGCTGGCATATTCCGTCGCCTGCGTGCGGTCGGCCTCCTGTGCGAGCAGCGGTCCGACGTCTTTCGTCCATCCGGCGGCGCACGTGGCAGGCGCCGCTTCCGTTCCCACGCACGCGCGGAACTGGCCGAAGGCGCGACGATAGATGTCGAACGCTTCTCGCGTCAGCGGGTCGCCGTGCCCTGGGACGGCGATACGGAACGGTGTCGCCCAGACCTCGTCGAGGGCGTCCTGCCACTTTGCAGGACAGGCACTCTCGAAGAACGGCGCCGGGAGGGTGACGAGGTCTCCGACAATCGCGACGCCCGTCTCCCGATCGTAGAGCCACAGGTCCGCATCGGTGACCGCGTCAGCCGCCACCCGCGCGGAGAGCGGCCGGCCCGCCAGCGTCGTCGGCCCCGACTGCTCGATGGCCACATCCGCGAGGAGCGCCCGCGAGGCATCCATCGTCTTCAGGAACAGGTCCGTTTCCTCCTTGCGGATCGCCGGTGTGTTGGCGTCGAACGGCGCCTGCTTTGCGGCGGCGAGATTGCGCGCGAGAAACCCGCCTGGCGCGATCGCGCGTTCCACGGCGCGCGTGGTATACACCCTGGCTTCGGGATGGGCGCTCTTCAGGCGGCCATTGCCGCTGGCATGATCCAGGTGCCAGTGCGTGTTGACGATGGCCACGATTGGCAGTCCCTGGGCCTTCGCGAACGCGAGGATGCCGTCGCTGTGCCACGGATGCCTCCCGGTGTCCACGACGACCAGGCCGGAAGGGCCGGCCAGGACCACGGTGTTTCCATCGGGACCTCGCTGCGGCAGGATCGCGCCGGGCAGCAGGTAAGTACCCGTCGCAATTTCACGAGCAGGCGGTGCCACGGGTGTGGTCGACGCGGGCTGACCCGTCGGCGCATCGGGAACGCCGGTCCCCGAAGATGCAGGCAGGGACAGCGCGTAAGCCGGAATCAGTGCTGCCGTGAGCAGGAGCACCAAAGGCACGTTGGTCATGATGTGCCGGAGCGTAGCAGTACACCGCCGCCGGCAAAGTGCCGTCAGCGATTCGGCTGGGACTGCTTGTGGTACGGCTGCACCATCGCCTCGAGGAAAGGCCAGATGGTCTCGGCGATGCGCCGTGCTCCGGCCGCGTTGGGGTGTATCCGATCCGGAAGATTGAGATCGGCATTGCCCAGGACGCCGGTGAGCAGGAACGGGACCAGTGACAGGCCGTAGCGGCGCGCCAGCCCGGGATAGATGTGATGGAACGCGACGGTGTAGCCCCAGCCGCTGATCGGTGGTGCTTCCATGCCGCACAGCAGCACCTGCGCGCCGGCGTCGCGGGTACGCGAGATGATGGCGTCGAGATTGGACCTGACCGTTTCCACGGGCACGCCGCGCAGTCCATCATTGGCACCAAGAGCGAGCACGAGGATCGTCGGCCGCTCACGCAGGACGGGGTCGAGCCTGGCGAGTCCTTGCCCCGTCGTGTCGCCGTTCCGTCCGGCGTTCAACACGCGCCAGTCGTAGCCAGTGCTCTCGAGCTTCCGCTGCAACACCGATGGGAAGCTGTCCTGGTGCGACGGCGAAACCGACAAACTGTCGCCCAGTACGGTGATGAGACGGCGCTGGCGCTCGGCGATGGGCATGGTCACGCGCGGTCGCCGGCGGCGGAGTCTTTACGGCCGATCGCGCACAAGCCGAAGGCCAGGAGCCATCCGGCGCCCGCCGCACCCAGACCGATCCAGTCAACCGCATCACGTCGATAGGACAACGCGAGTTCGACGCTGCCGGCAGGCACCGGGACTGACATGTACCCGTCCCCCGTTCGCGCCACCGTCGCCGCTTCACCGTTCACCGTGGCTTGCCAGCGCGGATGCCAGTTGTGTCGAATCGACGCGGGGCCACCCGCGCCGGCGCCGCGCGCCTGCAGCCGCTCACGGTCCACCACCATGTCGATCACACCAGCGCCCGGCCAGGTCACGATGGTGGTTGGCTGTCGCACGGCAAACACGTCGTAGGTGTCGAACGGCCCGGTGTGCCGCCATTCGAGCTCCGGGGATGCCGCCGCGACGGGGCGCGCGTCACCGGCAACGGCAATCGCGCCGACGGCATGTCGCTGCAGATAGCCACGCTGCAGTGCCGACCCCCGCGTCGCATAAGCGCTTTCGCAGCAAGGCTCATACACCCCGGCATGAGACGCATGCCAGTACCACATCCAGTCGTCGTAGAAGAACGGCCCCGCTGCAATCGACGGCGCCCAGAGTTGCTGGTGCTGACTGATCTCGGTGCCAATCACCAGGACGGCCGTCCCCGTCGGAGCCGTCGCTCGCGCGCGCGTGACCGCGTCGGCGAAGTCCACCATCGCCGGTTGGGCGGTGCTCTCCACGGGCCAGAGCGAGCGGTGATACACCGGGATGAGCAAGGCCGGCCAGAGAACGGCAATGGCGAGTACCGCGGTGGCACCCACGACCCCCGCGTGCGGAGGGACGCGCACACGTCCGCCGACGTCGAAGCGCACGAGCAGCGCGTGCAGCATGAAGGCGCCGAGATAGATCGTGAGGAGCCGCTGAAACGGCATCAACCGGGTGGCCTCCAGTTGCGGGAGCAGGGTTGATCCCTCGGCAGAGTTCACTCCCAGCGTGATCGCCACGTAGGCAATGAGCGCCAGCGCTGCGGTCCGCGCCACCGGCAGGCCGGGCAGCCGCCACGAGGCCGCGGCGCCGCCGAGCGCCAGAACGAGGACGGGCAGCGACACCGCCTGGGTCGATGCCCGAATGAAGTCGGGGAGCGACTCGTAGGTCGAGTATCGAACGAAGTAATAGAGGTCACTGAAGCGCGCGAGCGACAGCAGCTCCGGCGCCGCGATCAGGGCGGACAATCCTGCGACCGCTCCCAGCCTCGTGAACACGTGCCCCAGTGCCACACCCGAACGAGTCGAGGGCTGGCGCCCATGCACCAGCACCACCGCGATGCCGATCACCAGAAGCGCCAGGGCCGAACGCGGATTCGTGTACAAGGCGAGCCCCGCCGCGAGCGCCGCCGCCCCCGCAACTCGCCAGCTCCCACCACTCACGAATGACGACAGCAGCGGCAGGACCACGCACGCCGCAATCGATGCGGCGACGTTCGAGATCAGGCCCATGTACACGAGTTCGGTGTAACCCCCTTGCAGCTGCTGGCCCGGCAGCAATACGAGAAGCGCGAACGCCATCCACGCCATCACGAGAGGGCGTCCGTCCTGCCGTGCCATGAGGTAGAAGAGGCCGGCTGGCGCGAGAAACACCAGCGTGACAAACAACTTGTGGATGGCAGCCATCGGCCACATGCCCAGCGCCAGCGTCCACAGGCCGACTTCCATCCACGGCACACCCAATGGATAGAACTCGACCGGATACCCGCCCTGGTGATCGGCAAACCATTGCGGCATCTCGCCGTGCGCGAGCGACTGCCGAAGCGTTTCCGCCCGGCTCACATGGAACGGATGATCCATCGACGCGAAGGTGTCCGGCACCTGCCACACCTGACCGTCGGCCGCGAGCACGGACCCGGTCGTCGGCAAGGCGTCCATATGGAGGATCACCACCACGAACACGAACACAAAGAGGGCAGCGACGATCCGCCCTACCATTGCGGGTAGAACGGGATGATGTAGCTCGTGAAGAGAATCGCGTGCAGACCAAGGAGCCCAACGACCGTGACCGCGCCGCCATGGTAATGCCACCGCCGTGGGACCAGCGTACGCACGCCGAGCATCAGTAACACGGCAGCGGCGTTGACCGTGGGAAAGAAATACCGCGCCTGCGTGAGTTGGAAGCTGGTACCGAACTGCACAACCGCCAGATAGCTGACGATGCAGCTCAGGGTGAGCAACCACAGGGCGGCGACTTGCCAGCGGGCCGGCAGGAGAACGGGGTCTTCGGCGGCGCGTATCCGGTCGGCGGGGACGGCCGCGTAGATCATCAGGCCAACCAGCGCACAAAGAATGGCGGCGCCAATGCTCATCAGCAGCCCGTCGCCAAGCGGCAGGCGGCGCCAGCCGAACTCTCCCCACGTTTCACGGAAGCGCATCGTCGCGAAGTCGAGCCCGTACAGCAACTCGAGAAACGTGCCGTCCGGGAAATTCCACGACTGCTGCAGTTGCTGTATTTGGGGGAAGCCGCTCAGGTTCCCGTAGGTGCGATACAGGAACAGATACCAGGGCCCGCTGATCGCAATCGCCGGCACCGCGACCAGCCCCGCGGCTCGCATCCACAACCACGGTTGCCACCCGAGCGCGAGCACCGACGCCGCTGCGAGGAGCGGCAGTATCGTCAGCGTCGTACCTTTCGTCAGCAGACCCACCCCGACCAGCACACCCATCCCGATGCAGTGTCTCGCCGCGAATCCGGATCGCAGGGCGAGAACAAGCACATACAACAGCGCGCTGTAGATCGCGATAGCCACGATGTCGTTGTTGACCATCGCGGCCTCGTATGAAATCTGCGGCTGGAGAGCCACTCCGGCAGGAACCGTCACGGCAAGGAATCGATCGTCCGGAAAGACGGCTTTCGCCAGCTTGTAAGCCAGCATCACCACGAGCATCCCGAACGGGATTGCCGCCGTCCGCAACAGATACTGCTGCGTCGTCGGCCCCAGGTGTGCCGACAGCCAGTACACGGGTGTCATCACCGCGTAATACAGCGGCGGGTGGTTGGCCGCGTACATCGGTCCCGGCGCACCCTCCTCCCAGTCGAGCGCGAACCGCCGGAACTCGCCCAGGTCCTCGGGCATGGTGTCCTGCATCAGGACCGGGACTCGATGCTCAGTCGCGACGATGCGAAGGTACGCGAAGTGGGCGACCTCGTCGTGACCGGTGAACGGCGGAAACCAGGCCACGAACAGCATCTGTTTGGCTGCGTAGAGGCACAGCAGCCCAACCAGAAGTGTTCGCGACGGCTTCATTGCCTGGCCGCGGCGGTCGCCGGTAGCCTGGCAATCTCGTGGTATTCCCGCGAGGCGTTGACCTGATCAAGGTCGTGCTGCGCGCCGAGCACGTTCTGCGCGGCCAGCAAGCCCGTCTCGACGGAGTGGTCGGTATTGTTGTAGCGGAAGGTCCCGTACCTGCCGATGATCTGAAGGTTGTCGAACTGTTCGATGAACCCCTTGATGGTCGCGAGCGGCTCCTCGTAGCCCATGACATACGCCGGGTAGGCACGCGGGGCGCGTACCGCGAACCCGCCAAGCACCTCGTCCGGCGTGACGAACTTGAGGTCGTGCACCAGGTGCTTCACCGTCTGCGCAACCAGGTCTTCCTCGCTCATATTCCAGATCGCGTCGCCAAACGAGCAGAAGTATTCGGCCACGACGGAGGTGTATTCGTCACCCGGCACCATGTCTGGACTCCAGTTCTTGGGCTCGTGCAGCCGCCCGAACAGGATGTCACGATCGTGAACATAGAGCCATGTGTCCGGCGTCATCTGCCGCTTCCTCAGCATCACGTTGACGGTGATGATGTTGCGGAACACCAGCGAGTCCGCCGCTTCGAGCACCTCGGGAGGCGCGGCCGGTTCCATCATCTTCGCCAGCAACGTCAGCGGCACCGACGAGATGAACTGATCCGCTTCAACCCGGACCGGTCCCTGCGGAGACGAGGTGGTGACCGCGACCACACGGTCCCCTCTGCAGTGCACTTTTTCCACGCCGGAGCCGAGCCGAACCTCGCTTCCCCAGCCGACCACGGCATCAGCCATGCGCTCGGAGAACCGGCCGAAGCCAAATCGTGGGTACATGAATTGGTCAATCAGGCTCACAACCTTGCCCTTCGAGGGAATGATCGCATCCTTGATGGCGGTCACGAGCGACAAACCTTTCGAGCGCTGCGTCACCCAGTCGCCGCTCATCTGGTCGCAAGGCAGGCCCCAGACTTTTTCCGAATACCGCTGAAAGAACAGCTTGTACAGCGTCGGGCCGAACTGGTTGATGTACGCGTCCTCCATGGTCCGCAGTTCGGGGTTCTGGAGGGTGTGGGCGATGCGGGTACGGGCATAGTCGGCCACCGCTTGCGTAGCGGTGACGGGACCGATCGCGCGCAACGCGTTGCTGATCTTCAGCGGGTAATCCACGTAACGGCCATCAAAGTAGATGCGGCTCGTGCGGTTCACCCAGAGCAGTTCTTCCGCGACCACTTCACGGAACAGCTCGTTGAGCTCTTCGTTCTTGGTGAACCAGCGGTGCCCGCCGATGTCGAACGCAAACTGCCCGTGCTCGGTCTGGCGGCGAATGGTGCGAGCCAGGCCGGCCACGAACGGCGCCTTCTCGAGCACAAGCGTCGGCGCGCCTGCCTTGCTCAGCACGTACGCTGAACACAATCCGCCAGGGCCGGCACCCATGACGACGGTGTGGGGACGTGAGGTCGACTCCTGACGAATCTTATCCATGGAAAGTCGGTCTGCATTAACCGTGCCTTCCTCGGTGCTCAAGCGCATGCGGTGTGTTAAATTCGCTGCGGATCAGACCCATGCATACACACCTGCGCACGCTCCCGCTCATGCTCCTGCTGCTCCAGGCCGCTACGCCCGCGATGGCGCAGGGCCGGAGCGTCCTGCCGCCAACGCCAACCCCGACCGATGTCAAGCCCGGCAGCATCACCTGTGATGAATGCCCGTATCCCTACCCGAGCAAGTACCTCGACATCAGTGTCTACACGCAAGACGTGCGGATCTCGTACATGGACGTGGCGCCCCAGGGAGCGCCGAACGGCCACACGGTGCTGCTGCTGCACGGCAACAACTTCGGCGGCTTCTATTTCAAGAGCATGATCGACGCGCTCACCAGGGAGGGGTTCCGCGTCATCACGCCGGATCAGATTGGCTACGGCAAATCGTCCAAGCCCATCGCGCCGTACAACTTCAACTCGCAGGCGCGAAACACGCACCTCATCCTGCAGCACGAGAAGATCGAGAAGGCGATGGTGGTTGGCCACTCGATGGGCGGCATGCTCGCGGCGCGCCTGGCAACCCAGTATCCCAAGGCAATCGAACGAGTCGTCATCTACAACCCCATCGGGCTCACCGACGGCCGCTACGATCGGCCGATGACGCCGATTGACGAGGCGTACGCGCAGAACCTGAAGACGGATTACCAGAGCACGCGCGCCGGCCTCAGCCGCTATGTCGCACACGACCCGAAAGCGTGGAACGATGAATTCGAAACCTACACGCGCATCCGCTATTCGTGGACGCTCAGCTCGGATTGGCCGCGACTGGCGATGGTGCAAGCGCTGATCGGACAGATGCTGTACGGCGACCCGGTGGTCTACGACTGGGCGCACATCCAGGTGCCCACGCTCGCCTTTGGCGGCGCCGAGGACATGCTCCTCGGTCCGGCGAAGAACTTCCAGGATCGGATGGCGTTCCTGGCGAAGAGTGTTGCCAACGGCAACGGCAAGCTCCTGCTGATTCCGGGGCTGGGCCACGTGCCGCACCTCGAGGCGCCGGACAAAGTGCTGCCGCCGCTCGT
>Ga0190275_10002370_pt1 | contig 13574 bp, 8 predicted proteins | sample Popmic550T_FD_133745 | JGI IMG/M metagenome (GOLD analysis project Ga0190275, IMG submission 133745) | Populus adjacent soil microbial communities from riparian zone of Yellowstone River, Montana, USA - 550 T | ecosystem: Environmental > Terrestrial > Soil > Riparian zone > Trees stand | place... | reverse complement strand
ATGAACCTGCTAGTGGCTTGACTACTCGTTGCACTAATCTTGCGAATGGACGGTTCGGACATCCCGAACAACATAGAGCAATAAGTGCCAGAGAAGCTGCCAGCCTTCAAACCTTCCCACGTGACTTTATATTTGAGGGAAGTCTCACTTCCGTCTCGCGTCAGATAGGAAATGCTGTTCCGGTATTGGTGGCGAAAAAATTCGGAGAACACTTCATCTCACATTCACAAGCCCACAACGTTTAAGAAGTAAATCAATGGCTAAATTTAGAACGCGCGCCAGAGCAATTGACATGCTGGGGCGTCAGCAAATTGCTGGAATACCTACAGCCATTAGTGAGTTATTCAAAAATGCTCACGATGCTTATGCTCATTTTGCCGATGTGGATTACTTCAGGGCTGATGATCTATTCGTTTTGCGTGATGACGGAATAGGTATGACCGAGGAAGAGTTCTATAACCGATGGCTTGCTATTGGGACGGAAAGTAAGGTCGGATCAAGTGGAGGGTTAGCGCTTCCACCTAAACCTAAAGGTGAAGGTGAACGCCCGATGCTGGGGGAAAAGGGTATTGGCCGCCTAGCTATAGCTGCTATAGGTCCACAAGTTTTAATACTCACACGGGCGATTCGTAATGATAAACAGTATGACACAGTAGCAGCGTTTATAAACTGGGGGATATTCGAAAGTCCCGGTCTGAATCTCGATGAGATCGAGATTCCGGTTATACCTTATAAGAAAGGAGCATTACCGAGTCGTGATGATGTAATGGCTCTAGTTGATTTATTCCGCGAGAACATAGATGCACTAGGTAAATCTATCCAGCCACGATTAGTTTCAAGAATCAATAAAGAATTAAAGCAGTTTGATTTGGACCCGCGCGCCTTAGACGATTTTCTAAACAAAATAGGCAAGCCGACTATTACCAATGGCGGGCATGGCACTCATTTTCTGATTCGGCCTACCAATGAATCTCTAATAGCGGACATTGACGGTGAAGGTAATGTTGATGATGGTCCGGCCCCACCTATTATCCAACGATTGATCGGTTTCACTAATACCATGACAGGTGAGCGAAAGCCTCGCATTGTTACAAGCTTTCGTGACCATAAACCATTAGAGCCATATGTTGATCTTATAGGCTCGAATTCATTTTTTACGCCCGACGAATTTAAAACTGCTGACCATCATTTTAAGGGGGAATTTGACGAGTTCGGTCAGTTTAATGGCGAAGTCACAATCTACAACAAAGAGCCAATTAAACATACGATACAGTGGATGGAAGGAAAAGGAGCGCCCACGAAATGCGGCAGGTTTAAGCTAAATTTGGCTTATGTGCAAGGCAAAGCTACGGAAAGCTTATTGCCACGAGATGAGTATTTTCGAATTGCCATCAAGCTAAATAAAATCGGCGGTTTATATATCTACAAGAATGGGATTCGTGTTCTGCCTTATGGTAGTAGTGACTACGATTTCCTTGACTTGGAACAAAATAGAAGTAGGAAAGCATCCTATTATTTCTTCTCATATAGACGAATGTTCGGTTACGTGGAAATAACCGGAGAAGATAATCCAGAACTAAATGAAAAGGCCGGGCGTGAAGGATTTCGGGAGAATACAGCCTATAGGCAATTCAAGGCAATCCTTAAAAACTTTTTCGTGCAAATGGCTGCCGATTTCTTTCGGGAAAGCGGCGCATACTCTGAAGCTTTTTTTGAGGGTAGGGCCGAGTTAAAGCAGCTCGACTCCGTTCGGCGTGCGCGTGAGCTAAAGGTTAAAGAGGAGAGGAAAAGTTTTGCTCACACAATGGATGATTTTTTCGAGCATGTTCAAGCTGGAACACCTCAACGTGAATCGGCGCAGTTATTCGAATCTGTCGGTATACAAATTCAAGAAGCACTTAGATCAGACGACCCTATGCATGTCTCGGCTGCCTTAATGGAAATTGAGGCTAAAGCTCGTCAAAGAATGGAAGAATTGCGAGAACGCTACAAGGTGATAAAGCCTCGTGGACTAGGCCTTAATACTTCTCTTCGGAGGGATTGGGAACTATGTGCTAGAGAAACTGGTCGGCTTGAAGGTGAGATATTCCAGCCGACTCAAAAAAAAATCGAAACAGTTATTACGGATGCTTCACGTCAACAGGCTTCCACAGTCAGTCCGCATAGAAGGATAGAGCGCGCTTTAAAAGATAGAATCGCCGACGCTCAGAAAATAATCGGGGACGGAAGAGATAATACACAGCAAGAAATTGACGCTATTGGCAATCAGGTTAGGCAGGTAGTTGAAAGAAGTCTTGCCGAGGTGGCTAGTGTAATACGTCAAGCGCGGACCGAACTTGATCGGTTACGAACTTCGAGTAAAGACGAAGCTTATATATTCGGTGAATATTACAAGCTAGAAACTTTAATTGCAGAAACGACTGAGCGAGAAAGACTAGCTTTAGATAATTTAAGAAGAAGGCTACGCGAAGCTGTTGATTCTTCATTGAATGCAGATGAACTAATAGAAGCACTCGAAGAGGAAAATCTTTCTCTACGTGAACGCTCCGAAGCAGACGTAGAGTTAGCGCAACTTGGCATGGCCGTTGCCGCTATCGGTCATGAATTTAGGAGTACCGTTGAATCAATACATAGCAATTTGAGCCGCCTTAAAGGTTGGGCAGATGTAAATAAGGACCTTCGAGAACTTTGGAGAAATATACGCTCTGACTTTGCTCATCTTGACGCTTATTTGGAACTATTTACTCCACTTCAACAACGGCTATTTCGGAAAAAAGTAAAAATCAAAGGAAGTGAAATTGAGAAGTATTTACGTAATTTATTCGGCGAGCGATTAAAACGAGAAAAAGTTGATTTACAAGTCAGCAACAGCTTCAAAGGAATGTCTTTTGATGGGTATCCGTCAACTTTCTATCCTGTCTTCGTTAACCTGATAGACAATTCGCTTTATTGGCTCAAGGACCGCTCTGGTCCGAGAGTTATAAAACTAGACATGGAAGGTGGAAGTACGTTTATTATTTCGGACAACGGACCCGGCATCCCCAAGAGAGACAGAGAGGCAATATTCGAGCGTGGTTTCACTCGTAAACCGGGTGGCAGAGGGATGGGATTAAAAATATCGCGCGACGTACTTGCAAGAGACGACAAAGAACTGGTTTTGGGCGACTCGAAGCCGGGTGAGGGAGCAACCTTCAAATTAAGATTGATACCTCAAGAAAAATAGGGATAAAGAATGTATGTCCTCACCATCCGTTAAAGATTTCAGACAGCACTCGGAAGACATCGCCCGTAAGTTTCTTCAAACTATTATGGTCGTTGACGATCGTGCTTACTTTGAAGAGAAAGAATCACCAGCGCTCCCGACCGAAGTAATAACACCCGGCCCACCACGTTTTACCGAGGGGGGAGAGTCTGCCAAAGAAGTAACCCCGCAACCTGCTGAAGATAGTAGTTATACTTCTCCAGAAGAGACTCAAGAAGAAACTGAACATATCGAGAAAGAGACCTTAGTGGATAAGGCTCAGGTGGATAAGGCCCATGAGCTAAATGCTAAAAAGTTAATCGAGAATTTTGCTAAAAAAGGGATGGTCTGCGCGGTTATTAGACCAAAAGACGTTGAGGTGGAAGCGTTGGGAGATCAAGTATACCCACTCGCTGAAACCTGCGACATCGTTGTATTTGATTGGGTCCTTTATGATGCTTCGGATGGTCGCAAGGTAAAAGAACTCATAGGCGAAATTACTAAAAGATCATCCGAGAAAGACAAACGCTTACGATTGATAGTTGTATATACCGGGCAGTTGGAACTTGCTGATATAGCCGAACAAATAAAAACTGCATTAGAGGCGGGCGGGCAGTCGAACGTAACAACTAAAAATTCTTACACGCTAGAGATTGGCCCGGTTCGTATAGCAGTTTACGCCAAAGGTTTTGTCACTACCCCGATAGGGAACGAAGAGTTAGCAGCAAGGATCATTCCCATAGACCGATTGCCGGACAAGCTTATTAATGAATTCACCGATATGACAATGGGACTCGTTTCTAATGTCGCAGTGCAATCACTAGCTGCGCTCCGCTCAAATACTCACCACATTCTATCGAAATTCCATCCCGGCATTGACGCACCGTTTCTAGCCCATCGAGCTATGCTGACGCAACCGGATGTTGCAAGTGACCTGCTAGTTTATTTGATTGGTACAGAGATAACCGCAATACTTGACGGTGAAGAAGTCGGTAAAGTCGCAGATGTATTCGAAGAATCTGACATTATTAAAGCATGGCTTGATAATAAGGAGTCCGAGGGATATTCATTTGCCGAGCGTTTTTCTTTTACAAATTCTTCGGAGGTTGTAGGTGCATTATGCAAATTACTCCGGAGTGGGATTGAAGATGAGAAGTTATCAAATGAACTCAAAATATTTAAGAACAAGCCCCACAAGAAGGCCCTAACAGAAAAGTTTTGTCAAAGTTCAGATTCCGCTAATGATCTTGAGTATCAATTTGCTGTTCTAAGCTCTATAAAATCTGACTATCGAGTGCGACCGCCAGCGCTTTTGCCGGGAAGCTTACTTAAAGAGACGCGAGAGTTGGACGGAAAGGACCAATACTTTTATTGGGTATGCATACAACCTGCCTGTGATAGCTTTAGAATTACAAGTGCAAGATCATTTCCGTTCCTTGAGCTTGAACTCGTTGAAGAGGGGAAACCCTTCAACCTAGTAATACCGGATCGGGATAAGGGGTACGTTCGTGTTAAGACAGTGTTTAGTCCACACAGGTCTCGCATGGAAGTTTTTGACCCCACAACCGATGGATTGCAAATGGTAAGGGCCGAACAGCGGGACGAAAGATATTACTTTACTGCTAAACGTGGCACACGGTATGAATGGATTGCTGAGTTGAAAATAGAACACGCGCAACGAATTGTTAACGAATATGCTGCACAGTTATCAAGGGTCGGTCTTGATGAGTCAGAATGGTTACGAAGATGGGCGGGATAATAAGGAGGAATCGTGCCTGACATTATGACACCTGCTCAACGCAGTCGAGCAATGTCCAGTGTGCGTGGCAAGGATACCGTTATAGAAAAATTTGTTCGTTCTGAACTACATCGCAGAGGCTTTCGCTTCAGGAAAAATGTTGCTTACTTACCCGGACGCCCCGACCTTGTCTTGCCAAAATATAACACTATCATCTTTGTGAATGGGTGTTTTTGGCATGGTCACAAGAACTGTAAAGCTTCAAAGCTGCCTGAGACTAGGCGAGAATTTTGGGAGAACAAAATCTCACTTAATATAGAGCGCGATCTACGTCACATCCGAGACCTTCGCGCTGACGGATGGAAGGTCTTAACTTTTTGGGAATGTTCTTTAAAATATAAAAGTGTAAACGAAAGAGAAAGTGCTATTGAGGAGCTGGTTGAATCAATAAGAGCTTAATGACATACACTCCATTAACGGGCTGGCTTGGATGAAAGCCGAAGTCACTAGAATTCGATTCAAAAATTCGGCAACGGTTTTTTCTAATCCGCTTGGTACTTGAATAGTGTCCCCGGCTGGCATTTAAGCGCGCGACAAAGACGGTCAAGCGTCTCTCTGCCGATCTTCTCCCATTCACCTCGCCATAATCTCTGGGTGACATCAGGCGATAAACCCGTCGCCAGTTGTAGACCATATGCGTTCCTGATACCTCGGCGCTCCGCCACTTCCTTAACATGAATGCTAATCATAAGCCTGCATCATAAGCTTATGATTATTATAGGTCAAGCTATAAGCTGGCAATTGACAGGGATTATAGGCTAAGCTATAATCCCGTAGTTGCTAGACGATCACTGAAAGGTAATTCATGCAAGAAAAGAAACCCCAACCGCGAAGAAGCGGCAACATCAAAAAGAAGCGTGACGGCGTGTTTCTGGTTAGTATCTTTTTAGGGCGCGATGCAAACGGTAAACGCCGCTACGCGGCCAAGCAAATTAAAGGCACTCTCAAAGACGCGCAGAAGTATCTCAACTCCGCTTTGCGTGATAGGGACCAAGGCATCTTTGTTGAACCTACTGCGCTAACGGTGAATGAGTATCTGAATAAATGGCTTGAAGCGTCAGCCCGCCCGCGCGTCACACGGCGGACAGCGGACGGATATGCTGGTGTGCTTGAGCGATACATACGCGGACCGCTTGGACAGAAACGTTTAGACAAGCTGCAACCTTTAGACATTCAAGATGTATATGGCAAGATGCAAGCGCGTGGCTTAAGCGCGATGGTGGTCCGGCACACGCACTCAGCCTTTCATAATGCGCTAAAGCAAGCGTGCAAGTGGGGCATACTTAACCGGAATCCGTCTGACTCGTTAGACCTCCCGAAAGTTGCACACAAAGAGCGGCGCGTATTGTCACCGGATGAAGCGGGCCGCTTTCTGAAAGCCGCAGCCGCTATGCCTCACGGCTTAATCTTTGAGTTCGCGCTAACGACCGGGATGCGACCGGAAGAGTACCTTGCGGTTCAATGGTCAGACGTAGATATGGCGAGCGGTGCGGTGCAGATCAAACGCGCTCTTGTCCGGCACAAGAAGAGTTGGAGTTTTGAAGAAACTAAGACGGCGCGCAGCCGTCGCACGGTTTTCTTGCCTGTCCCGCTTCTGCGAAAGCTTGCCCCTCACAAGCGCGAACAGGCCGCAGCGCGTTTGAAGCTGGGCGCGGAGTGGCAAGCTCACGATTTAGTCTTTTGCAGCGCAGAGGGAACGCCGCACTCTATCCCAAACCTAACCTACCGCTATTTCCGCCCCATACTCACAAAAGCAAAACTGCCGCGCATCCGGCTCTATGACCTGCGCCACACCTGCGCCACGTTGTTGTTAATGGCGGAAGAAAATCCAAAGGTGGTAAGTGAAAGGTTAGGCCACTCAACAATCGTGCTTACGCTTGATACTTACTCACACGTTCTGCCTACTATGCAGCAACAGGCTACAGCGAGACTTGAAAAGATGCTTTACAGCAAAGGTGGGAAGAAGAAACAGACAGCCTAGAGTTTGGCAGACCGTTGGCAGACCAAACGACTAAGGGCAGCCATGTGGCTGCCCTTAACTTATTGATTCTAAAAAGGCGGCGGTCGGAATCGAACCGACGAATAAAGGTTTTGCAGACCTCTGCCTTACCACTTGGCTACGCCGCCATAAAGCAAGGATGAAGGATGAAGGCGGAAGGATGAAGAGAAGAGTTTTCATCCTTCATCCTTCCGCCTTCATCCTTTCCTAAGCGGGAGACGGGATTTGAACCCGCGACTTCGACCTTGGCAAGGTCGCACTCTACCACTGAGTTACTCCCGCGTGAGCGTCTGAAATTCTACAGATTCAAACACGCTTGTCAAGCCGCCCCAATTCACACCCTCTCAAAATAGCTCGTTGATAAATGGCGACACGCGAGCGTCGCAAACCATGTGCGGTTGAGTGTGCCCCGTACAGCGGAAGCGTCGAGGTTTACGAGACCGAATGGCGACACCTTAATCCGTTAGCGTGCCCTTCAGTCCGTCCAGCGGCGTTTGCGGAATTTGTCTTCCGTCCAAAAGCTTCGGAGCAGACGCAGGCGCGGGGGCGGCGTTTGCCCGTCTTCGTCGGGCGGCGGCAGAAGCACGCTCACCACGTCGTAGCGGAAGGGCGCGGAGGCCAGTCCCAACAGCCGTCGGTAGACGCGCGCGGCGCGGGTTATCTGCCGCTGCTTGCGTAGGTCAACGTTCGACTCCGGCGCGGCGAACCAATCGGAGGCGCGCGTCTTGACCTCGACGAAGCAGAGCGTCTCGCCTTCGTAGGCGACGAGGTCAATCTCCGCTTGCACGAGCGCGCCGCGCCGGTTGCGCCCTACGCCGAGCTTGAAGTTCGAGGCGACCAGTTTGTAGCCGAGGCTTTCGAGGAAGATGGCCGCGAGACGTTCGCCGCGCTCGCCGAGGTCGAGATGCGGCGCGACTGCGGGCGCGCTCGTGCGGGCGACGCGCGTGCGCGCCCTGTCCCAAACCTGCCGGGGTGATCTCAGCCAACTCACTTTGAATAGCTCCGAGAGGTCGCGGCGGAGAATATCGCCAACGTCGCACGCGCGCAAGAGATTTTCGTGCGTACCGAAGACGCGCGCCGTGGGAGACATCCTTGCTACGCTTTGCGACGCAAGCTAAACTCCGTGTGCGCTCCCTTATATTAGTCATCACCTCGCCGTACGTGAAAGATTCGCGCCGGTGGAGAGAAGTCTAAATTCAATTCAATAGTAGAGACGGACAACAGAGAGACAGGTCGTAGATGTCGAGCGAGTCGGAGACGGACGGCGCGAAAGTCGCGGAGCCGGGCGCGAGTCCGGCGCTCCCTCTGGTGGCGATTGTGGGCCGCCCGAACGTGGGCAAGTCCACGCTCTTCAACCGGCTCGTGGGCGAGCGTCGCTCAATCGTGGGCGACGAGCCGGGCATAACGCGCGACCGCATCTACGGCGAGACGGAGTGGGCGGGCCGACGCTTCTCAATCGTAGACACGGGCGGCATCGTGCCCGACGAAACGGCGGTCATCCCCGCGAACATTCTCAAGCAAGCCGAGTTCGCGATAACGGAGGCGTTGGCGCTCGTTTGGGTCGTGGACGCGCGCGCGGGAATGACGCCGCTCGACGAAGAGCTTGCGCGGCTCTTGCGCGCGACCGGCAAGACCGTGCTGGTCGCCGCGAACAAGGTTGACGCCGTGAAGCTCGAAGCGCACGCGGGCGAGTTTCATCGCTTCGGATTCGCGGACGTGCTTCCTGTCTCCGCCGAGATAGGCGACGGCGTCGCGGAACTTCTCGACGCGGTCGTCGGACTTCTCCCGTCGAAGGATGAAAGAGGCGCTGAAAGCGACGAGTCCGAAGCCGCGCGGCGCGAGGTTCGGCTTGCGATTGTGGGGCGTCCGAACGTGGGCAAGTCTTCGCTTCTGAACCGTCTGTTGGGCGAGGAGCGCGTCATCGTCTCGCCGGTCGCGGGGACTACGCGCGACGCGGTTGACACGGTGCTACAGTTCGAGGGTCACACGTTCCGACTGATTGACACCGCCGGAATTCGTCGCAAGGGCAAGACGGAGGAGATGGCCGAGAAGCTTTCGGTCATGATGGCGCGTCGGAGTCTCGAAAGGGCGGACGTGGCGGTCGTCGTCATTGACGCGGCTGACGGCGTGGCCGCGCTCGACGCGAACATCGCGGGCTACGCGGTTGACGCGGGCTGCTCGATCATCGTCGCCGTCAACAAGTGGGACGCAGTGCCGGACAAGGACACGCACACCGTCTCGGAGTTCGAGCGCGACCTGCGTCTGAAGATGAAGTTTCTCGAATGGGCGCCCGTGATGACGATCTCCGCGCTCAAGGGGCAGCGCGTAGATAAACTTCTGCCGCTGGCGCTGCGCGCGAACGAGGCGCGCAACAGGCGCGTGCCGACTTCGCAGCTCAACACGTTCCTAGAGCGCGTGATGGCTTCGGGCCGCGCGCCGACTTCCGTGACGCCCGTGAAGGGCGGGCAGTCGCGCCTGCACGTGCAGTACGTGACGCAGTCGAGCGTGCGACCGCCGACCTTCATCGTCTTCACGGCGGGCGGAAGGCCGGGGCTGCACTTCTCGTTCGAGCGGTTCCTGCAAAACCGCCTGCGCGAGGAGTTCGACTTTTTCGCAACGCCGCTTCGCTTGATCGAGCGACACCGGAAGGATCGCCGGAAGTAAAAGCGACGGTCAGTACCGCCTGCGGCTCTTGCAAGAGCCAACTAACCTCCGAGGTTTATGGAAAGACCGGGAGACATATCAGGGGACGACCGCGAAGAAGAGCGGACGACCGCGCTCGTCGAGTATCTGAGCGAGGCGAACGAGCAGCTTGAGACGGTCAACCGCATCGTCGCCGCCGTCAACACGAGCCGAAGCATCGAAGAGGTCTTCGAGCTTGCGAGCGAGCAGGTGCGCGCGCTCGTCCCGTTCGACCGCGCTACAATCGCGCTGTGCGAAGAGGGCGGCGAGACTTTGCGCGTCTTCGCTCTGTCGGGCAAGCAGCCCGGCTCGCTCTCGGTCGGCGCGCGCGGCCCTTTGCGCGGCTCCGTGACCGAGCTTGCGCTGACCGAGCGTCGCACAATCGCCATCCCCGAGCTGCGCGAAGAGACGCGCTTCAACGCGTACGAAGACCTTCGGCGCGAGGGCTTCCGCTCTGCCGTGTGCGTGCCGCTCTTCTCGATGCGCCGCGCAGTCGGAAGCCTCAACCTGACGAGCCGCGCGCCCGGCGCATACCAACGCGAGCATCTCATCGCCCTCGAACGGCTGGCCGCGCCGCTCGCAATCGCCATCGAAAAAACTCTGCTGCTCGAACAGAGCTGGGAGCGCAACGAAGAGCTGCGCGGGCTGTTCGAGATAACGCGAATCTTCTCGACGCTCTCCGACACCGCGGACTTGAGCGAGCGTCTTGCGCGCGCCATCTGCAAGCTCGCGGGCGGCGAGATGTGCCTCATCGCCACATACGATAGGCGCACGAACACCGTCCGCGCCGAAGCTCCGGGCTGCAACACGCCCGCGCGACTCAACGAGGAGTTTCGCTTCGAGCTTGTAAGGGACAACGCGGACGCGCCGCTCTACCAGACGGGCGAGGCCTTCCTCTCGAACGAGCCTGCGACGGACTCAAGACTCAACCCCGCCTTCGTCAAACGCTGGGGCATTAGCTCCGTCTTGAGCGTGCCGATGAAGATCAAGCGCGAGCTTATAGGCTTCATCTACGTCGCCAACCGCGCGGGGGGATTTACGGAGCGCGGCTTGCGCCTTCTCGAAATACTCGCCGCGCAGGCCGCCGAGACGATAGTCAACGCGCGCCTGTTCTCGACCATACAGGCGCAGGCCGAGCGCGAGGCCGTCGTCAACCGTCTGCTCCTGTCTTTGCAGCGCGACGGCGAGCCGCACGAGAAGGTGCGCGCCGTCATTGAGCGCGTCGGCGAAGTTCTTGATCTTGACCGCTGCATCGCCGTTCTGTTCGCAGACGACGAGCACGAAGACTATTACGGCGAGTGGTGCGCCGACGGCGTTGAGGGGATAACGGACTGGCCCGAAGTGCGCGAGCGCTCGCCCGTCCGCTACATCCTACGCACGGAGCGGCGACCCGTAACGCTGTCGGACGTGAGTCGTCATCCTCTGGCCTCCGGCCTCGGCGACATGATCGAGCGGACGGGGCTGAAGAGCTTGATGGTCGTGCCCGTCATTCATCAGGGGCGCGTCATCGGCTCGATCAGCGCGCACCAGACGCGCAAGGTTCGCGAGTGGAGCGAGGACGACGCGGACTTGCTCGTCGCCGTCGCCACGCACGTCGGCGCGACGCTCCAGAACGCGCGGCTCATCGCGGAGCTGCGCGAGGCCAACCGACTCAAAGACCAGTTCCTCGCGACGCTCTCGCACGAGCTTCGCACGCCGCTCACGGCGATCACCGGCTGGGTCGAGCTTCTGGGCGAGAGCCAGAAGCTAGGCGACGACGAAGCCCTCGCGGACGGCATCGAGGCCATCAGCGCGTCGGCCAACTCGCTCACGCAGCTCATCTCAGACCTGCTCGACCTCTCGCGAATACAGCGCGGCGTGCTGCGCCTGCAACGCGATCTCATGGACATCAACCAAGCGGTCGCCTCAGCCGCACGCAACGTCCGGCAGGCCGCGCTCTCGCGCAAGCTCGAACTGCGGCTCGATCTCGCCGACGAGCTGCCCGCGACAATCGCCGACCCTCAACGCGTCCAGCAGGCGCTCTGGAATCTGCTGTCGAACGCGATCAAGTTCACGCACGCGGGCGGCACTGTCAACGTCCGAACGCGAGTCGTTGAAGGCGACACGGCGGACGACTCGTCGCGTTCGGAGAGCGGCGTCGAGTTGCGAGGGCAGAGCGAAGAGGGACGGGACGGACGCCGCGGGCGTTGGATCGAGATCGAGGTGGAGGACACGGGCGAGGGAATCGCCGCCGACTTCATGCCCTTCATCTGGGATCGCTTCCGTCAGGCCGACGCCTCGGCCACGCGAAGGCACGGCGGTCTTGGCATCGGCCTCTCGCTCGTCAGAGAGTTCGTCGAGGCGCACGGCGGCCACGTCGAGGCCGCGAGCGTCGAAGGGCGCGGGGCGCGCTTCACCGTTCGCCTGCCCGTGATCGCCGTCGAAGACCTAGTGGCGCGCGAGCCGCGCTTCGACGCGGGCGGCGGTGGCGACAATCGAGGCGCAGAGCCAAACCCTTTCGACTGAGCGCGCATCCAAAGGCCCGGTTGCTGGCCGCGTGGAATCGGAGCATCGAATGAAAAACAGACTCTGGCCCACGGCTCTCGTCCTCGTCGTCTCGCTTATCGCGCTCGGACTCGCCTGCGCTTCGACTCCGCGCAGCGCGGGCGTTCGCGCGCAGTCGCCGCGTCCCGCGCTCAACGTAAATTCCAACGCCGCGCCCGCCGCTTCGCCTGCGACTCCTGTCGGTTTCTCGGAGTCCGACTTTGCGCGCCACGTCGCCGCACTCAAAAAGCGTCTGCCGTCGGCGGAGTTCGCGGTCGTAACAGAGCCGCCGTTCGTCGTCGTCGGCGATGGGGGGAAGAAGGCGGTTGAAAGTTATGCGAGCGGGACTGTGAAGTGGGCGGTTGATCTGCTCAAGCGCGACTACTTCGCGAAAGACCCGAAGGAGATTCTCGACATCTGGCTCTTCAAGGACGCGGCCTCGTACCGCAAGCATGCGAAGCTGCTTTTTAAGGAAGACCCGACGACGCCCTACGGCTACTACTCGGCGGCGCATAAGTCGCTCGTGATGAACATCGAGACGGGCGGCGGCACGCTCGTCCACGAGATCGTGCATCCCTTCATGGAGGCGAACTTCCCCGGCTGTCCCGCTTGGTTCAACGAGGGCATGGGGTCGCTCTACGAGCAGTGCGGCGAGCAGGACGGCCACATACGCGGTTACACGAACTGGCGTCTGCCCGGACTCCAACGGGCGATTAAGCGCGGCGGCCTCACATCCTTCAAGACGCTCCTCGCGATGGACGCGCGAACTTTCTACAACGAAGACAAGGGGACGAACTACTCGCAGTCGCGTTATCTTTGTTACTACCTACAGGAGCGCGGACTGCTCACGAGCTTCTACCGCGAGTTTCTCGCCAACCGCAAAGACGACCCGACCGGCTTCGACACGCTGCAAAAAATCCTCGGCGAGTCGGACATGGACGACTTTCAAAAGCGTTGGGAGACGTTCGTGCTTGGTTTAAGCGAAGAAGTTCGGTTGACGCCGCTCGCCAATTAACTCAAGACTCGGTTCAAGGCTGTAGGGGCAGGGCTTGTCCGCGGCCCGTCTCCTCGCGGAGGAATTAACATGGATGGACAGGAGGAAGAAAAGTCAGAAGTCAGAACGCTGAACGCTGAACTGAACTCAACTTGTCTTTCAGTTCATCGTTCATCGTTCTGACTTCTGCGTTTTCTTCCTCCTGTCCATCCATGTTACAGATCGTTGCATTTGAAAGTTAAGCTCAGCGGCTCTATAAAGAAGAGCCATGAGCCGCAAGAGAACAAAGTTCAAGGACTGGCGAGAGGCTCGTCGTAAACGAGCCTTTGACCTCGAT
>Ga0190275_10002369_pt1 | contig 13577 bp, 12 predicted proteins | sample Popmic550T_FD_133745 | JGI IMG/M metagenome (GOLD analysis project Ga0190275, IMG submission 133745) | Populus adjacent soil microbial communities from riparian zone of Yellowstone River, Montana, USA - 550 T | ecosystem: Environmental > Terrestrial > Soil > Riparian zone > Trees stand | place... | reverse complement strand
CCCGGACCTGCCGGCCGAGCTCTTTGATCTTGGCCTCAACGCCCTGCCTCACCGTCTCGGGGGCCACCTCGACGTCGAGCCTGACCTTGTTCTCCTCGAGTTTAGTTACGTTAGCCGTCATACCCTCCAGTTCCTCTTGATCGGCCCGACCCGGGCGGCGATGTGCGAGAGGCGGGATTTGAACCCGCACGCCCTAAGGCACTAGATCCTAAATCTAGCGTGTCTACCATTCCACCACTCTCGCTCGCCTTAGGACCTGCGCCGGATTATAGCAGCCGCTCTTTGTCCTCCCGAGTACCGACAGACCCTTTACGCTATGGGCGTAAGCGAGGGCTGCACCCCGACTGGCACGCTACGCTATGCGTGCTTCGCTCTTCAGCGGGCAGTTCTCCTTCCGGGCCTGCCGCGCGCGGGGGACCGTTGCCTGGGGCCGGTTAGATCCAAGGCCCGTAGTGGCACGGGGCGTACCAAGGACGGTTCGCGAACCGCCCCTACCTAATGGCGGAACTTGTCCAGGATCGCCTGGTTCGCGTCCTCGTCGGGTACCAGGACTTCGGCGCCGTCGGGGAGCGTTTTAGGCTCACCCTTTAGTTGCTCGGAGGTCACTTCGGCGTGCTTTCCACGGCGGATCAGGACCTGACCCAGGGAGACGGCCCCGTCGATGCCGAGGTCGGTCTGCACGTTTTCGTTCATGACCTTCATGGCGGCTGGCAGCTTCTCGACGATGTTCCACTTCAGGGCCTTGCTGCGGAGGGCTGCCACGAGCTCGCGCTGGCGCTGCATGCGGTCAAGGTCTCCCCCCTGGGTACCCCTGTAGCGCGCGTAGAAGAGCGCTTTTCGGCCGCCGAGCCTCTCTACGCCTTCGCCCATATGCCATTTTTCGGGGAACTGGTCCTCTCCGACGTCTACTTTGACCCCGCCTATCACGCCGATGACTTCCCGGAAACCCTTGAAGTCCACGACCGCGTAATGGTCGATTGGAACATCGGTGTAGTTCTCCATTGCTTCGACGGTCTCGTCGATGCCGCCGTAGTTGTAGGCGGCGTTGATTCTGTCCTCGACGCCGGGCTCGACCTCGACCAGGAGATCGCGTGGGACGGAGAGGAGCTTGACGTCTCCCGTCTTGGGCACGACCTGGACGAGCATGATGGTGTCTGTGCGGCTCCCCATCTCCGGGTCCTCCTGCCTCGTATCCACGCCGACTACGAGCACGTTGAGCGGGCCCCCGGAGATCGGATTGCCGCCCCCGAACATCTTCTCGATCCAACCGGTCGGAGAAGTATCGACCCTCCCCACGTCAGACCCGGGCTCTTGCCCGAGCGCCCTTATGGGGACCAGGCCAGAGATGATTCCCACGCCAAGTATCACGGCGATCAAGAGGACTGGCACAGACCATAGCCACCAGCGACGTCGTTTGCCCCGGCGTTCCTTCGTGTACGCCTGAAAATCCCTCATCCCAAAGGAGTCTAATCTGCGCCTACCCGCAAAGCAACGTGTGTTGAGCGGCCCGACGGCGTCAGCATTTCAACCGCCATTAATGGCGGTTCACGAACCGCCCCTACCCTGGAGGGGTATCGGGACGGTTCGTGCGGTTCGCGGACCGTCCCTGCACCGACGGGCGTGGTGCTGGATCACACCCCGCTGTAGGCGGAGAAACCGCCGTCTACGGGCACGACGATGCCGTTCACGAAGGCTGCTGCCGGGCTGCAGAGCCAGACGAGTGTTCCACCCAGCTCGTCCGGTTCCCCGAAGCGTCCTGCCGGGGTGTGCCCGATTATGGCCTGGCCTCGTTCGGTAGGACTCCCATCTTCGCTTACTAGCATCGCCTTGTTCTGCTCCCCGATAAAGAAGCCTGGCGCGATGGCGTTGACCCTGAGGCCCGGCCCGTACCTGCGCGCGAGCTCGACGGCGAGCCAGCGAGTAAAGTTCTCGACGGCGGCCTTGGCAGCTGAGTATCCGACGACGTTGGTGAGGGGTCTGGAGGCTGCCATCGAAGAGATGTTCACGATGCAACCAGCGGGCTCACTACTACCCTCGACCATCGCCGCCCCGAAGACCTGGCATGGCAGGAGCGTCCCGAGGAAGTTGAGGTCCATAACGTGTCGCAACGCCTGCTGTGGAAGATCGAAGACCTCTACATCGTCTCCCACAGTAGCCTCGGGCACGTTCCCGCCGGCCGCGTTTACCAGGATGTCGACCCGACCCCAGTGCCCGAGCAGGTCATCTCTGGCCCCTTCGAGCCGATCTCTATCCAGGACATCCGCGGGAAGCGAGAACGCCTCACCGCCTGCTACAACTATCTCTTCTGCCACGTGGCGCGCTTTCTGTTCGCGGCGGCCCAGAACAGCGACCTTTGCGCCGCCGAGTGCAAGGAAGCGGGCCATCTCACCCCCGAGCACCCCGGTAGCGCCCGTGACGACGGCGACCTTATCCCTGAGTGAGAAGAGATCCCTGATTGCGCCTTCCTCCACTGGCTCCCTCCTTATGTCCTACCGAACCCTCGGACGGGTTCGTACGGTACGCTGGATGCATTCCGCACATCCGGAGGACGAATCAACGCCATTCGATACCCTGCTTTCGGAGCAGGTCCTTGAACGCCCCTGTGGCCTTCTTGAATAGATCCGGACCGCTGAAACCCGAGTACGTTCCCGAGGAGGCGAGGTGCGGTTCGAGCGAGAAGAAGCCGTCGAACCCCGAGTCGCGCAGCGCGGAGAGGGTCTCAGGGATCTGACCATCCCCCTCTCCTGACGGGACCACATGCCCCGAACCTGCTACAGCGTCCTTGACGTGCACGTACTCGACGTAGGGCCTCAACTGTTCGTATCCTTGCGTGAATGGCCGGTGCACACCGCACTGGACGAAGTTTGCAGGGTCCCACGCCGCCCGGAGGGCCGGGGAGCCAACGCTGGAGAGGATATCGAAGCAGCGACCGGGAACGTCGCCGTAGATCCCCTTCTCGTTCTCGTGCAAGAGCGTGACTCCTAGCCTCATAGCCTCATCTGCTAACACGTCCATACGCTCCAGAACCTCGTCCCTATATAGACCTGGCTCCTCTCGTTCTGGGATGAAGAAGGAGAAGACGCGGACGAAGGGCGCCTGCATAAAGTCGGCGACGCGAAGGGCACGCCGGAAGCGTCCCAGGTGCGAACCGAAGGGGTCGGTTATCCGGACTTTCCCGATGGGCGAGCCTATCGACGATATCCCGACGCCGCGCTCCCTCAAAGCGGACCTGATCTTCTCCAGTTCCCCGTCGGTCAGGTCGAGGACGTTGGTGTCCCACACGCTTCGTAACTCCATATGAAGTATCGACTCGAGGACGAGCGTGTCAATTTGCTGGTCCAGCTCGGGAGAGATCTCATCTGCGAAGCCCGTCAAGGTCCACACGTGTGGTGGCTCCTCTCCGCAGAGGACTCCTCTGCGAGGTGATAGTGGCTCATCCGTTCCGGTCCCGTACTTCGATACTCACGGCTCGTCCGGTACGGGCCGACTCGTAGATGGCGGAGATTATCTCGAGCGGCTTGCGGCCTTCTTCGAGGTTTACGGAGGGCTCACGATCTTCCCTCACGGCCTCGATGAAGTCCTGGATCTGGTCCCTGTGTGCCATCGAGAGGTTGCTAGGGTCAGAACCCGCGCCCCCACGTGCTCGCTCCGCGCCATATCGCTGCACGATCCGGGCCGCCTGGTTCTCGCCCCCACCGTACGCGTCTCTCTCCCCTCCCGTGCCGGCAGCGTGGAAATACACGAGTTCATCGTCGTCGATGACGGCCGATCCACGATCGCCGTGGATGGCTATCCTGGCGGTCAGGCCTGGGTACGCTGCCGTGGTGGCCACGATGGTACCGAGGGAGCCACCTTCGAACTTCAGGATGGCTACCGCTGTGTCTTCGACCTGTATTCTCTCGTGGGCCAGGAGGCCCGTGTAAGCGGTCACCTCGACGACGGGGCCCATCAGCCACTGCAACAGGTCGACGCTGTGGATGGACTGGTTGATCAGGGCTCCCCCACCGTCCACTCTCCAGGTGCCCCGCCAACCACCAGAGTCGTAATAGGCCTGCGAACGCCACCACCTGACCTCTGCAGAACCCGAGGTCAACCGTCCGAACCTTCGATCGCGCACCGCGTCGCGCACGGCAAGCGTCGCGGGATCGAAGCGGTGCTGGCTGATGACGGCCACCTTTCTTCCCGCGGCGCGCTGTACCCCGAGCAGCCGGTTCGTCGCCCCCAGAGCGACGTCTACGGGCTTCTCGATCACGACGTGTTTGCCAGCCCCTAGCGCCACGGCGGCATCCTCGGCGTGCATTCCGCTCGGCGTGCAGATACATACGGCTTCGAGGTCGGACCCAGCGAGCATCCACTCAAGACTGGTGTAATGCGGGCAACAAAACTCACTGGCCAGTTTCTCGGCGCGATCGGGATTGACGTCCGCCACGGCCACTAGCTCCGCCTCGTCGAGGCCGACGATGGCGCAGGCGTGGTGGGGACCTATCACACCACACCCGAGTACCCCGAAACGCAGTTTCTTACCCGAAGACACCAGGTGACTCCAACTGTCTACCGCCAGATCCAGGATGCTACGCTCATTCTGGCAGCGTACAACATTCGTAGCCGGCCCGGTGCATACCTGACGCCGAAGGGTCGACGACGTTGTCGTCCCTGCCGTCGATTCCGACTAGCCCAGGTCGGAACCACGGTGCTCATGGCCTTCATTTATCACCCGCTTGTCCCAACCTTGACATCTCAACGCCCCTTGTATAGGGTAGGGGGGTATAGTACTGGAAAGCAGGTAAATGCCTCAGCGATTGTCGGGCTCAAGAAAGCGCTCACGTTGCGGCGAGAAATATCGGCCAGGCAGGGAGGAAGATCGGCATGAAAACGGGCCAGGAGACGGGAGGGACCGCGGGCGAGGCTGACACCCAGCACGGCTACATCAAGGCCAAAGACAAGGCGAAGGTACAAAACCGTCTCAGGCGTATCGAGGGTCAGGTGCGGGGGCTGCAGAGGATGGTGGACGAAGAGACGTACTGCGTTGACGTGCTCACCCAGATCTCCAGCGCGGTATCGGCCCTGGAGAAGGTCGGTGCGATCTTGCTCAAGGATCACGTCGAGCATTGCGTGCGGGAATCCATCGAGAAAGGTGAGAACGCCGACGAGAAAATCGAGGAGCTTACCGACGCCGTCGAGCGCTTCTTGAGAGTTTGATGGGAGGAACCGAGCGCGTCTACTACGGTCGGGTCTTTGCCGGGGAGCGGGTCCCGGGCTAGCGACGTAGTTTGAGAGGAGGCGAGGGCTTGGGGCTCTTGCAGCAGTATGCGATTCTGTTGGGCATGGTCATGGCGACGGTCGGGCTGGTGGTTAGCCTTGGCGCCGTCGCCAGGGCGATCGGCCGGGCACGCGAGGAGAAGGCCAAGGACGTACCTGCTACGTCAGGAGAGCTATCGCCCGAGCCGGTGTGGGTACGCTACCACGTACGCTACTACGGGTACGCCCTGCTCTTCCTCGCCTTCGACATGGAGATGGCGTTCATGTACCCCTGGGCGGTCGTCTTCAAGGAGCTTGGTCTAGTGGCGCTTCTGGACATGGGCGTCTTTCTGATGGTCCTGTTTCTGGGGCTTTTGTACGGATGGAGCCAGGGGGCGCTGGGGCGGCAATGAAGGGCTCGCTATCGGGTGCCCGTGAAGGTCGTCCGTCCGCCCTGCGCCGGCTGGTGGCGAAGGCGTCGGCGGACGACCTCTGTGCGTTCGTGGTCCCTGGTCCCGACGTCGCCCGTGCCCGCGGCATCGACCTCGGCGCGGCCGGGCTCGGCGTCGCTGCAACACCGCGGCACGCTGGGGTGATCCTGCTCCTCGGTGAACTCCCAGCAGGTTTGAAGAAGGCGGCGGCGGTGGCCTACGCGCAGATGCCCCGTCCGCGGGCCGTGCTCGCCGTCGGGGCGGGAGACATCTCGCCGCTGCCGGGACCCGACGTCTCTGTGGCTGCGACGCAGGCTGACCTTGCCGCTGGAGTCGACGAGCTGCGGCGTCTTTTCGCAGCGGGGGCTTTCGTCGAAGAGACTACTGCCTTCTACGCCGATGAGATCGAAACAGAGACCACCTATGCCTGTCCTATGCACCCAGGGGTCACGAGCGGCGGGCCAGGATCCTGCCCCAGGTGCGGCATGGACCTCGTTCCGCGCGAGTCAACCGGTGGTTCCGGCCACGAAGGTCACCATGGTGCCCACGATTCGCACGCGGGGATGGGACACGGAAGCGTTGACGAGGACGCTGGCGGGCACGGGGATCACGGTGACATGGGGTTCATGTCGATGGTCGAGATGACGCAGGGAACGCCGCGCAGCAGCGACGGCTTGCAAATGGAATGGGCCGACGCCCCGTTCGGACCGCTCTTCCCAGGGTTGCCCGGCGGGCTGGCCATGTCCTTCACGCTGGACGGCGACACGGTTGCGGTCGTGAAGGCGATGCGTGGAATAGACGGCTGGGGGCCAGAGAGTCTGGACGACGTCACGGCACGGGAATTCCCCGAACGACTGGCCTTTCTCAGCCCCCTCTCCCCCATCGCGTACCGCGTACTGGCGCTGCGGGCATTGGGAGTAGCAGCCGGAGCGGAGACGGATGAAGAGACCTTGCTTGGACAGGTCGGCGCTCTGGAGAGGGAGCGGGCCGCTAGCCACCTGGGTTGGCTCTCGGGCTTTGGGAGGCTGCTCGGCTACTCGTGGTTGGGGGAGAACGCCGGGAGGCTCCAGGTGGCGCTACTTCGGGCCGCGGATGCGGGGGAGGTCGGGCGGCTGGAGCCCGAGGTCGGGAAGTTCGTGAGGAGGGTCATCCGGACGCCGCTGCTCGCGCGCCGTCTGGAGGGGATCGGAACCCTGCCCGGCGATGCGGAGATTTCCGGCCCGGTCGCACGTGCATCCGGACTCGCGAGGGATGCCAGGGCCCAGGGAACGGGCTACCGTCACCTCGGCTTCGAGCCCGTCGTTCGCGACGGCGGCGACGCGTTCGCCCGCCTGCGGGTGCGGCTCGCGGAGATCGAACAGAGCCTCGGGCTCGTGCGGAGGGCTGGCGTTGTCTCGTTTACGGAGGTCAAGCCCGCCGCGAACGCGGGAGACGTGGGGGTCGCGACGGTGGAGACGCCGCGCGGGGCGGCGACGCTGCGTGTGACACTGCGGGAAGACGCCGTGGAAGTTCTGGAGCTCCGCACGCCCTCTTCGGTGCATCAAGGTTTTGTAGGGGCCGTGGCTGAGCAGCGAGAGGTTGCCGACGCCCTCGTCGGCGTCGCCTCGCTAGACATCTCGCCGTGGGAGGTGACGGGGTGAACGTGGCTTTGATTTTTCTGGTGCTGGCGGCCGGGGCGTACTTCGTGGCAGTGCTCGAGCGTTGGGCAACGAAGGGCAGGTTCAGCCTCAAGGGGCCCGTCGTGTCTGGGTTGGCGCTCCTGGGACGGGAGTCGCTCGTGCCGAGGAAGCTGGACAGGATCTTCTTCGAGGCCGCCCCGCCGCTCGTGCTGGTCTCGGCCGTGCTCGCCGCGGCAGTGCTGCCGTTGGCGCCAGGCCTCGTGGTCGCTGACCTCGCCACGGGCGCGCTCTTCGTGAACGCCGCCCTGGCCTACGTGATGGTGGCCCTCCTCATGGCGGGATGGGGCCCTGACGGGGCCTACGCCATGGTCGCGGGCTTCAGGTTCCTGGGGCAGCTCGTCGCCTACTCCATGCTCATCGTCATGCCGATAACGGCGGTCGCCATGCGGGCCGAGTCTCTGGTCACCACTGTGGTCGTGACGTCACAGGCCACCCTCTGGAACGCGGCGTACCAGCCGCTCGGGTTCGTACTGTACTTCCTGGCGGCGATGGCCGTAGCCTTCCTGCCGCCGTTCGACCTGCCCGTGGCGCCCGGCGAACTCGCCGGCGGGGTCGAGGCGGAGTACACGGGCTGGCGCCTCGCCGCCATGCGCCTGGGACGCGCGACGCTCGTGTTCACGCTGGCGCTCTCGGTGACGGTCTTCTACCTGGGAGGATGGCTCGGGCCCGTTCTGCCGCCGTGGGCCTGGACGGTGCTCAAAACGCTCGTGGTGACGGCGGTGATGCTCTGGTTGGGGAGGTACGTGCCGCGGCTAAGGGAGGCGGATGTACTAGCGTGGGGCTGGAAGTACGGGATACCCTTGGCGCTGCTCAACATCTTCTACGTCGGCGTAGTGTTGCTGGGTGCGGCGTGATGGCGCAGGCGGTCTTCACCGGCTCGTTCGGGGTGGCGGCGATCTGGTTCGGGGTCGTGGTTTTCAGGACGTCTTCGATGGTGCGTTCGGCCCTCGCGCTGCTTTTTTCGCAGGCCGCCATCGGCGGGATGTTCCTCGCAATGGAGACCGAGTTTCTAGGGGTCTTGCAGATCATGATGATGGCGACGGAGATGGCGATCATGGCCATCTTTATGGTGATGTACATGATGGACCCTGGTGGCCTATCAGAGATGGACATGACGCACCAGAAGCGGGCTTCGCTCGCCGCCGGCGTCCTGGGCGCTTTCGGGGCGCTGGCCGTCGCGCTGCTCGCCGGATGGGGGCCCGTGGAGGTTCAGGTGCCGGCCGCGACCGCGCAGGTGCACGACCTGGGGATCGAGATCATGGAGCGCTCGATGCTTATCTTCGAGACCACAGGCGTGACCATCCTGACGGCCATGATCGCTGCGACGGCCATAGCGATACAGAGGAGGCACTAGTGGTGACGCTGTTCGTAGCGCTCGCCGTCGGGGCTGTGCTGTTTGGGATCGGTCTCTACGGGGCCTTGAGCCAGACGAACCTGGTCATGATCATGATGGGCGTCGAGCTGATGCTTGGCGCCGCTATGGTGAACCTCGTGGCCTTCTGGCGCTTCTTGCACCCCGAGGTCTACGCGGGACAGATGTTCGTCCTGATAGTGATGACGGTCATGGCGCTGGAGATGGCGGTGGGCTTCGGTATCGCCACGGGACGCTTCCGCGCCAAAGGCTCCGTTGAGATGGAAGAGGCACGGGAGCTCAAGGGATGATGCTCGCCGCCCTGACGATCCTGGGACCGCTGGCCGCGGCGGCCATGATCCTGCTCCTCCGTCGCGTCCCCGAGGCGTTCGCCCTGGCAGGCTCGGCCGCAGGACTCGTGGGAGCCGGCTTCGCTTTCGCCGGCGTCTCGGGTGGGGCCCGGTACGGTGCCACCTTGCCGGGGCTGCCGGGCCTGCCCCTTAGGCTGGTCGTCGAGCCCCTGACGGCGACTTTCGCCGCCCTTATCGCGGTCGTGGGTTTCCTTGTGATGGTCTACGCCGTAGGTTACATGACGGGCGAGGTTGGCCGGGTTCGCTTTTACGCGCAGATGTCGTTCTTCATGGCGGCGATGCAGACGCTGGTGCACGCGAACGACTGGGTCCTTTTGCTCGCGGCGTGGGAGCTCATCGGCTTCTCTTCGTATTTGCTGATCTCGTTCCATCTAGGTCGGCCTGACGCCGCTTCTGGGGCCACACGCGCCTTCCTGTACACGCGCTCGGCTGACCTTGGACTCTACGTCGCGGTCTTCGTGCTTGTGGCGAAAACAGGGACGAGCCAGATACCGGCGTCCTTAGAGGTCGGGGGCGCCGCGGCGGTCGTTGCTGGGCTCTTGCTGCTCCTCACCGCGGCGGGCAAATCGGCGCAGGTGCCATTCTACGGTTGGTTGCAGGACGCGATGGCTGGTCCCACCCCAGTCTCGGCGCTCCTGCACTCGGCGGCGCTGGTGGCCGCCGGGGCGATACTCCTGATCCGGGTTTACCCGTTGCTTTCGCCTGGCGTGCTCCTCGCGGTCGGGCTCCTCGGTGGGCTGACCGCGCTGGTCGCCGGGCTGGCGGCCCTCGCCCAGCGGGACCTCAAGAGGTTGCTCGCGGCCTCGACTTCGAACCAGTACGGGTTCATGCTGGTGGCCTTAGGGGCTGGCGTACCCTTCGCCGCGATCGCGTACCTCGTCGCCCACGCGGCGATGAAGAGCTCGCTTTTCCTAGGTGCTGGCATCTTCCAGCAAGCACGCGGTTCCACGCGGCTCGCCGACCTCGGCGGTGTGGCGCGCGAACAAAGATGGGCCTTCCTCGGGTTCGCCGTCGCGGGCCTAGCGCTCGCCGGCATCCCGCCCCTCAGCGGGTTCTGGTCCAAAGACGCTGTTCTCGCGGCCTCCTTAGCGGGACGATTCGCTTGGCTCTTCGTCCCCCTCGCGCTCGCCGGGACACTGGTCACCGGCGCCTACATCGCCCTAGCCCTGAAATCGCTGTGGCAGGGCGAAGGGCAAGGCTCATCCGTGTCCGGTATGGGATGGATGGGCACTGGGCTCGCTGGGCTCGTGGTCCTCGCCGTCGCGCTTGGCCTTGCCCTGCCGCCGCTGGCGCGGCTGCTCGCAGCAGAGCCTCCGCAGGGTATGGTCGTCGCGACTTTAGGGACCCTTTTCGGGGCTGCGGGTCTCGTGCTCGGGTGGCTCGTACCCGCCGAGAGGCTGCTCGGCCCGCTGCGCGGTCCCGCCGAGAGTGGGTTCCGCGTCGGCGGGGGATTCTACGACCTCGTTGCCCGTCCCGCATTTTCGGTGGCGCGGGCCGCCGACACGCTCGACCGCGGCATCCACGCGCGAGTGCTCGGCGTTGGCCGCCTGGGCCTCGCGGTGGCGGGCGCCGCGGGGAACTTTGACGAGAAGGGGATCGACGGGCTCATCGCTGCTCTGGTGGGCGGGACGCGCTGGCTCGGGGCGCGGGCCCGCACGCTTCAGAGTGGTCTCGTCCACAAAGAACTCTTGCTCGCGGTTGCCGGGGGTGCCTTGATCTTCGCGCTCCTGACGATAGGCCTGTTTTGAAGAAGTGCTCTTCGTGACGTTCCCGCTCGTATCCACAACGCTGTTCCTGCCGCTCCTCGGGGCCGGTGTCCTCGTGGCGTGGAGGGGCGCACCGACGCGCGTCGTGCACGCTGTCGGTCTCGTGGCGGCCGGGTTGGCGTTGTTGGGATCCCTGTGGATGTGGGGACGCGGCGCGCCTGGCCAGGGGTTTGGTCAGGTCGAGGAGGTCGCCTGGATTCCTTCGCTCGGCGCCGCCTACCGGGTGGGCGTGGACGGTATCAGCCTCCCACTCGTCTTGCTGACGACTATTTTGTTCCTCGTTTCGCTCGTCTTTTCGGTCAAGGTCTCGGAGCGGGCGCGCTCCTACGTCGCGCTTTTCCTTCTCCTCGAGACGGCGTGCCTCGGGACGTTCGTCGCGCTCGACGCGGTGCTCTTCTACGTTTTCTTCGAGGTGACGCTTGTAGGAATATACTTCGTCATCGCCGGCTGGGGCTACGAGGACAGGCAGAAAGCGGCGCTGACGTTCTTCCTGTACACCCTCCTGGGGAGCCTGCCGCTGCTGCTCGCGATCCTGGCCCTGTACCTGGCGTCGGATCCCAACACCTTCGATATGCGGGCGTATATTGACTCGCCGCCGCTCTCGGGGCTCGCGGCGATCCTCGCCCTCGTCGCGATGCTCGTGACCTTCTTCGTAAAGACGCCGGTCTTCCCGGTTCACACCTGGCTGCCGGCGGCGCACGTCGAGGCTCCCACGGCGGGGAGCGTGATCCTGGCCGGTGTCATGCTGAAGCTCGGCGCCTACGGCCTGGTGCGCTTCGGGCTGCAGATGACACCCGACGCCTTCCGAGCGCTGGCGCCTTACGTCGCCGCAATAGCGGTCTTCTCGGCGCTCTACGGGGCGTTCGTGGCGCTCGGGCAAACGGACCTCAAGCGCCTCGTCGCCTACACCAGCGTAAACCACATGGGCTACGTGGTGCTTGGGGTCGCTGTCGCGGCGGCGGCTACTGACGCCGACGCACGAACGCTGGCGCTGGACGGGGCTGTGTTACAGATGGTGAGCCACGGTATCGTTACCGGCCTCCTTTTCCTGCTGGTCGGGATGCTCCAGGAACGCGCCCACACGCGCGAGATGGGCGAGTTCGGCGGGCTGTTGCGGGTCGTACCGATCCTGGGGTGGATGTTCGTGCTCGCCGCGTTCGCCTCGCTGGGGCTGCCGGGTCTCGCGCACTTCCCGGCTGAGTTGCAAATCTTCCTCGGGACGTTCCCCGTCTACCCGGTGGCGGCAGTGGTCATACTCGGGATCGCGGTAACCGCCGGTCTCTACCTGCGCGCCATACAGGTCGCCTTCCTCGGCGAACCCGGAGAGGAAAGGCGCAAGATGACCGACCTCGGCCCGCGCGAGGTCCTCGCCTCGGCACCCCTGCTCCTGCTCACGGTCCTGCTCGGGGTCGCCCCATTCCTCGTTCTCGAGGTGGTGCACGCTACAACGCAAGGGTTGCTGCCGTGACGCCCCTCGCATTGCTACAAGGCATGGAGGGCGGGATGCAGGGCGGCGGGATGCAAATGGGGCGCGACCTGTCGCTGCTCGCGCCGCAGCTCGCCGTGCTCGTAACCGCCGTTGGAGCCCTGATCTTCGAGATGGTTCGGCTGCCGAAGGTGGGGCTTCCGTTTACCGTCGTCGGGCTCCTCGTTGCCACCGGCCTCGCGGTCCCGCTCGTTGGCGTCGAGACGACGGTGTTCATGGATACTTACAGGGTGGACGCGTTGAGCGTGTGGGCCAACCTCACGCTTCTGCCGGCGACGGCATTGTGCGTAGTGCTCGCCTACCGGGAGGTCGGGGGCTCGGATCGCGAGGGGACGGTGTATGCGCTCCTGTCCTTCACGGCGCTTGGCGCCCTCGTGCTAGCGGGGGCTGGCGACCTAATGTTTCTCGTACTAGGAGTGCTTCTGAGTAGCCTGGGCTCTTTCGCGCTTGTGGCGTACCCGCGCGACGACCGCTCTACCGAGGCGGCGATGAAGTACCTCGTCTTCGGGTCGGTGACGAGCGCGGTGATGATCTTCGGTCTTACCTACTGGTTCGGGGCCACCGGCTCCACGCTCCTCTCTGGGCTGGGCGGGCTAGTAGACAATCCGCTCGCGGCGACGGCCGGGCTGGTGGCGGTCCTCGTTGGACTCGGGTACAAGGCGGCGATAGCGCCGTTCCACTTCTGGGCGCCCGACGCCTACGACGGCGCGCCTGTCTCCGTCGCGGCCTTCCTGTCCATCGTGCCGAAGGTGGGGGCGATCTTCGCGCTGGCTCAGGTGCTGCGTGGCCTGCCCGTTGACGGTGTCGTGGATTGGTCGCTTGCCGTCGCGGGGCTCGCCGCTCTCACGATGACCTACGGCAACCTCGCGGCGCTGGTGCAGGAGAACGTGGTCAGGCTCCTCGCGTACTCCGCTATCGCGCCGTCTGGTTATTTCCTACTCGGCGTGGTGGCGCTTGGGCGGAGTGACCTTGCGCTGCCGTCGCTTGTCGTCTTCGCGGCGGCCTACGCGGCCATGAACGTGGGCGCGTTCGCGGTCGTCTTGCTCGTGGGGAGGGACCTGCGCGACTTCGTGGGGCTCGGAAGGTCGAGGCCGGCGGCCGGCGTGGCGATGGTGGTGTTCCTGATCTCACTCGTCGGCGTGCCGCCGCTGGCGGGCTTCGTGGGCAAGTTTCTCTTTTTCGGAGCGGCCATCGAGGCTGGTTTCGTGTGGCTCGCCGTGGTCGCCATCCTGAACAGCGTCCTGTCGCTGGCCGT
>Ga0190275_10002368_pt1 | contig 13578 bp, 14 predicted proteins | sample Popmic550T_FD_133745 | JGI IMG/M metagenome (GOLD analysis project Ga0190275, IMG submission 133745) | Populus adjacent soil microbial communities from riparian zone of Yellowstone River, Montana, USA - 550 T | ecosystem: Environmental > Terrestrial > Soil > Riparian zone > Trees stand | place... | reverse complement strand
GGTCTGCGGCTGACCACTCTCTCCGCCGATGACGGCACGTCCTTGGTTGCGACGCTGCTCGGACAGGCCGGTGATCCGGAGGTCGCGGAGCTGGTCGCGATGTGTGGCGGCCTGCCGCTCGCGTTGAGGATCGCCGGCGCCAACGCAGCCAGGAGATCGCTGCCTGACTACATCGCCAGGATGCGGGCGACCGGGCCGCTGACGATGCTCACGATCAACGACGAGACGACGGTCAGTACGGCGTTCAGAACGTCGTACGAACTGTTGGATCCCCTTGTCCAGCAGGGGTTCCGGCTGCTGGCGACCTTCCCGGGTGCCGAGTTCAGCGGTGCTGCCGCCAGCGCGATGCTGGGGGATGGGAGCACGGCGGTACTGAACCGGCTCGAAGCGGCCAGTCTGCTGCAGGCCGTCGGAGTCGATCGCTTTGTCATGCACGACCTGGTGAAACAGTACGGAGCGTTGCTAGCGGCAACGGATAACGCTGTTCCGGAAGCCTGGAACGCCTTGTGTGATTGGTATCTGGGCACGACAGACGCAGTGATCGAGATCCTCCATCCGGGTGCTGTCCGGCTGCCGGTGGAGTCATCGACCAGTACCGCGCCCGCTGGTGAACCTGACGCGTGGCTGATGGCCGAGCTGCCGAACCTTGTTGCGATCGCTGCCCATGCTCTCGTCGCCGGCACGCCGGACGTCGCGTGGCGGCTGGCCGACGTGGTGCGGATCCGGTTGGGACAGCTGAGTCTGGTCGACGTCTGGCGGACGATGATCGAGCTCGGCACCCGCGGCGCGCACCTCAGCGGCGACGTCCTGGGCGTCGGCGCGATGGAGCACTCCCGGGGCGTACTGGCTCGGGTCACCGGCGAGGTCGAGCAGGCGATCGAGTACCACCGGCGCGCCCTTGAGCGGTACCGCGCGGGTGGCTTTGTCGTCGGTGAGGCTGCGGTGCTCTGCAACGTGGGCATCGCGTATAGCGATCTGGGTCAGCTCAGACGGTCCGCCGATGCGCTCGCTGAGGGAATCGACCTGTTCCGTTCGGCGGGGGAGTCTCACCGCCTGCCGAGGGCGCTGATCGCACAGTCCCGTACCTGCCTCAACCTGGCCGAGTTCCGCGCCGCCGCCGGCTACGCCAGCGAGGCCATCGAGCTCGCGGTCGACCCGGCGGACTTCCTGTATGCCTTGGTGAATCGGTCAATGGCCTACCGCTTCCTCGGCTGGCCGCGCGAAGCCGAGGAGGAACTTCGCCTGCTGCCGCTTCCGGAGGACTCGACGGATCGTGCCCAGTGGCGACTGGCGCTGGCGTCCCTGCGCAATCAGCAGGGTGATCCGGAGACGGGACTGAGAATCGCTACCGAAGCACTTCAAGACAGTGCGCAGACCGGATCGTCGTACGACGAGTGCTTCAGCAGTCAGATGATTGGCGAATCGTATCTGGCCGCGGGCGATTATGCGGCTGCGAAGGGGCAGTTGGAGGAGGTTGCCGTGCTGGCCGAGAAATCCGGTTACGAGGCGATTCTCGCTGAAACTCGTGGCTATCTGGCGCGGTGCAATTACGAGGACGGGAAGGTGGCTCTCGCCTATGAGCAGGCGACTGCCGCTTTCGCGGAGCTGCAGGCGATCGAGTACCGCATCGGCGAGCACTCCGCACAGGTGCTGCTGGCGGAGTGCTGCGCCGAGCTTGGTCTGGTCGCGGAGGCCGAGAAACACCGCGCAGCCATCACCCGCTTCATCGAAGAAACCGGCTACGCGGTCTAGTCAGGCGTCGAGGATTAGGGTTACTGGGCCGTCGTTGGTGAGGGTGACTTGCATGTCGGCGCCGAAGCGGCCGCGTTCGACCTTGGCGCCCAGGGACTCCAGCGCGGCGCAGAAGGCGTCGTATAGGGGTTCTGAGACCGGCCCGGGTGCGGCGGCGCTCCAGGACGGGCGGCGACCTTTGCGGGTGTCGGCGTACAGGGTGAACTGGCTGATGGCGAGGATCGGTGCCTGCTCGTCGGCGCAGGAGCGCTCGTCGCGGAGGATCCGCAGGGTCCAGATCTTCGCGGCCAACGCGGCCGCCTGCTCGGCGGTGTCATCGTGGGTGATGCCCAGCAGGACCATCAGGCCCGGCCCTTCGATCGCCCCGACCACCTCTTCGCCGACCGACACCGATGCCTGGCTCACCCGCTGCACGACTGCTCTCATGCACCCCATCCTGCCAAGCCGGACATCGTCCGGTAATCGAGGTCCCTGACCGGCAAATGTCCCGTTTCCAGTGCCGATCTGGCACGATTCGTCCATGACGTCGACGCTGATCACCGTTGCTCCCACCGGCGCCGAGACCGCGAAGGCGGACTGCCCGGCGCTGCCCACCACGCTCGACGAGCTGGTGGAGACCGCCAAGCGCTGCGAGGCCGCGGGTGCCGCGATGATCCACCTGCATCTCCGTGACGCCGAGCACCGGCCGACGCTGGACCTCGGCCGGCTGACCGACGCGGTGACCGCGATCCGGGAGAACACGGCTCTGATCGTGCAGCTGTCCACGGGTGGCGCGGTGACTGACCCGTTCGACCACCGGCTGCGCGTGCTGGACGCTGCTCCGGACTCCTGCTCGCTGACGATGGGTACCGTCAACTTCGGCGACGACGTTTTCATGAACCCGTGGCCGTTCGTCACGGAGCTCTACCGGCTCAGCCAGGAGCGCGAGGTGGTACCGGAGTTCGAACTGTTCGACCTCGGTCACGTCGCCGCGCTGAATCGCCTGCTCGACAAGTTCGGTCTGCCGTACGGCGGCAAGGTGCACTGCGATCTGGTGATGGGCGTTCCCGGCGGCATGCCCGGTACTACGGACGCTCTGGTTGCCGCGGTCAACAGCCTCCCCGCGGGCGTGACGTCCTGGTCGGCGACCGGCGTCGGCCGTACGACGCTCCCGGTGGCGCTGGCGGCGTTGTCGAAGGGCGGCCATCTGCGGGTCGGGATGGAAGACACCCTCACGCTGGCCAAGGGGCTGCCGGTGACCCACAACGCCGAACTGGTCGAGCGCGCGGCCACCCTCGCGACACTGGCTCAGCGCCCGCCGATGTCCCCCGACGAGGCTCGCGAGCTGCTGAACGTCAAACGCAACCGCTGAATCACCACTAATAGACGATGGCCTGGACGTCGTCAGTGAGGATTTCTTCGGTGAAGGCGGGGGCGCCGGCGATTCGGGTGCCGGGGAGTAGGTCTGGTTCGGTGAGGTTGCGGCGTTTGGCGCACTGGGTGCATACCGTGAGTTGCCCACCGGCCAGGACCGCGGCCAGTAGATCCGCCAGCGGAGCCGCATGCGGCAGCTCGAACGACTCAGCCCGCCCCGGTACGGCGAACCACACCGCCTCCCCGGTCAGCCAGAGCGACACCTTTGCGCCGGAGGCAACAGCCGTCGCGGCCACCGTCACCGCCTGGTTGGCTCGCTCGGGTTCGTCGGCTCCTGCGGTCAGCTTGATCACCAGCGTGCGGGACATCACGCCACCGTAGCCCAGACCGCCGCATCGATCCCCTAGACTGGCGAACGTGCTACACGTCATCTTCACGACCCTGCTGGTGCTCGTCACCATCTTCATGGGCTGGTTCTCGGCGTTTGTCGTCTACCGGCTGTACCGCGGCCGCAGCGCGAGCTGAGGCGGGCAGATGGCGTTCGAGATCCCGCAGGACCTGCACCCCGACCTGATGCCGCTGGCCTGGCTACTCGGCCGGTGGGAGGGTCGCGGGCACGGTGACTACCCGACGATCGAGAAGTTCGAGTTCGGCCAGCAGATCGACTTCAGCCACAACGGCAAGCCGTTCCTGCACTACGTCAGCCAGACCTTCGTGGTCGGCGAGGACGGCAAGCGGGAGCGCCCGCTGGCGATGGAGACCGGCTTCTGGCGGCCGAAGCCGGACAACAAGCTCGAGGTCGTGCTCGCGCACCCGACCGGATTCGCCGAGATCTGGTACGGCGAGATCGACAGCGCCAAGATCGAGATGCGTACCGACGTGGTGGCCCGGACCGTCACGGCCAAGGAGGTCAGCGCAGGCCACCGCCTGTACGGCCTCGTCAAGGGCGAACTCATGTGGGCCTACGACATGGCCGCCGAGGGCCTCCCGCTCCAGCCCCATCTCTGGGCAACCCTGATCCGCGCCTAACTCTCCGAAACCCAGGAGTACTCGACTTTCGGTCGCCCGCTGCGGCCGTCGTAGCGCTGGGTGCGCAGGGCCTGGCCCTGATCGGCGAGGTGTTCCAGATAGCGCCGGGCCGTGATCCGCGACGTGCCCAAGGAGGCCGCGACCTCTTCCGCGGTCCAGCCCTCGCGATCGCCGAGCAGTGTCACCACCCGGTCCAGTACCGAGCCGGCCAACCCCTTCGGCACCGATGAAACAGTTGCCGGATGCAACAAGCGGTCGACCTCATCCTGATCCGCAACGACCTGACCGGACTCGGCGGCTCGCCGCTGGCGGGCATAAGCAGTGAGCCGATCCCTCAACGTTTCAAAGGCAAACGGCTTCAACACATACTGCACAACCCCAATTCGGGCAGCCGCCTGAACCGCAGCCACTTCACGCGCAGCAGTCACCGCGACCACGTCGGTTTGGTTGCCTGCGGCACGCATTCGGCGTACGACGTCAAGACCGTGCCCATCCGGCAAATTCATGTCCAGCAAGACGAGATCAACCTGCTCCTGGCTCAGCACATGCAGCGCGCGGGCCGCAGTACCGGCCAGTCCGACGCACACGAATCCGGGCAACCGATCGACGTACACGCGATGCGCCTCGGCGGCGACCGGATCGTCCTCGACCACCAGCACGCGCAGGTCAGCCATGAGCGCCAACCTCCCGCGGCAACCGCACCCGCACGGTCAAAGCCGGTACGTCGTCGAGCTCGGAGTCCGGGTCGACCATCAACGTCCCTTCCCAGCGCTCGACCGTACTGCGAACCAGTACCAGCCCGAGCCCATGACCCGGCTCCGGCTTCGTCGTCCAGCCCCGCTCGAACATCTTCGCCAACTCGCTCGCTCCCAGCTCGGCACCCGTATTGGTCACCGCGAGATCGATGAACTCCGCACTCGTGGAAGCCTTCAGCTCGACCCGCCGCGGCGCCGTACCGCCCCGCGCTGCCTCGACCGCGTTGTCGAGCAGGTTGCCGACCACGGTGACGATGTCCTGGGCCGGCAGCCGCGTGTGCAGCGCCTCGGAGCCCAGTTCGAGCGTGAGCAGGACCCCACGCTCCTGCGCCTGAGCGAGTTTGGCAAGCAGCAGCGACGCGAGGACGGGATCGCCGACGGTACCGACCACCCGATCGGTCATCGCCTGCGCGAGCTGCAGTTCGGAGACGGCGAACTCCCGGGCGCGTTCCGGGCGGCCGATCTCGATCAGGCTGACAACCGTGTGCAGCCGGTTCGACGCCTCGTGGTTCTGCGCCTGCAGCGACTCGGCCAGACTGCGAATCGCGTCCAGCTCGCCGAGCAGCGCCTGCAGCTGGGTGTGATCCCGCAGCGTCACGATCCGCCCCGACCGGGCCGGCTGCTGGTTGACCACGACCACCCCGTGAGCGCCGAGATGCAGTTCGTCGTACGCCGTCCGTCCGGCCCGCAGGAGGCCGGACAAGGTGGCCGGCAGGTGCAGTTCCTCGACTGTCGAGCCGGGCACGACGCTGTCCAGACCGAGCAGCCGGCGCGCTTCGTCGTTGACCAGCTGAACGCGGCCGTCGGAGTCGATCAGCAGCAGGCCTTCGCGCGCGGCCCGTAGTACGCCCTCGTAGAAGTCGAGCATCCAGGTGAGCGCCTGGGTGCCCATTCCGCGGGTCGCCCGCCGGACCCGCCAGGCGACCAGCGAGTTGCCCGCGATCGCGACGCCCAGCACCAGGCTGGCCACGCCGAGCATGGAGCGCAGCTCGAGCTCGATCAGCGCCTCCCAGCCGGGTGGCGCGATGCCGGCCGCGGCGGCGTCCTGGTCGGCCTGGGTCCGGGTCCGGGCCAGCAGGACAACCCAGATCATCGCGATCATCACCACGACCGTGGCCGTCTGCAGCCAGAGCACCTGGCGGCGCAACTCCCACGGACGGCCGGTCATCATGGCCACATTGTGCACACCAGTGCGCGAAGTGGGCTCAGCGCGGCGCCGCGGGAGAGACCGGCAGCGAACGATATGAACGAAATGCGCAGTTGGCTTGTGCGTCACGTCACAGTTACTCAGAACCCGCCCGCCGGCCGATCAGGAGTCCCCCTCATGGCGAGTCCGACCGCACCCCGTCCGACGCCGGTCCGTAACGACCGGACCCACTTTCTCTATATCGCCGTCATCGTCGCCGTCCTGCTCGGCATCGGTGTCGGTTTCGTCTTCCCGGACTTCGCCGCCGAGCTGAAACCGCTCGGCACCGGGTTCGTCAATCTGATCAAGATGATGATCAGCCCGATCATCTTCTGCACCCTGGTGCTCGGCATCGGTTCGGTCCGCCAGGCCGCCAGCGTCGGCAAGGTCGGCGGACTGGCCCTCGGGTACTTCCTGGTGATGTCGACGGTCGCGCTGGCGATCGGCCTGGTCGTCGGCAACCTGGTCCAGCCGGGGTCGGGTCTGAACCTGACCGACAAGCTGCGCGAGACGGGCCAGAAGCAGGCCGCCGGCGGGCACGAGAGCACCAGCGACTTCCTGCTCGGCATCATCCCGAAGACGCTGGTCTCCGCGCTGACCGAGGGCGAAGTACTGCAGACCGTGTTCATCGCGCTGCTGATCGGCTTCGCCCTGCAGGCGATGGGCCGCACGGGTCAGCCGATCCTGAACGGGATCGCGCACATCCAGCGGCTCGCCTTCAAGGTGCTGGCGATGATCATGTGGGTCGCGCCGGTCGGTGCCTTCGGTGCCATCGCGGCCGTGGTCGGCGCCACCGGCTGGGACGCGCTGGTGAGTCTCGGCAAGATCATGCTGGCCTTCTACATCACCTGTGCGCTGTTCGTCCTGGTCGTGCTCGGCACGCTGCTCAAGGTCGTCACCGGGATGTCGATCTTCCAGCTGCTGCGCTACCTGGGGCGCGAGTTCCTGCTGATCGTGTCGACCTCGTCGTCGGAGACCGCGCTGCCGCGGTTGATCGGGAAGATGGAGCACCTCGGCGTCGACAAGTCCGTGGTCGGCATCACCGTCCCGACCGGCTACTCGTTCAACCTGGACGGCACCGCGATCTATCTGACCATGGCGTCGCTGTTCATCGCCGAGGCGATGGACCAGCCGTTCTCCCTCGGTCAGCAGATCTCCCTGCTGGTGTTCATGATCGTCGCCTCGAAGGGCGCCGCCGGAGTCACCGGTGCGGGCCTGGCGACGCTGGCCGGCGGTCTGCAGTCGCACCGGCCGGATCTGGTCGACGGCGTCGGCCTGATCGTCGGTATCGACCGGTTCATGTCCGAGGCGCGGGCGCTGACCAACTTCGCCGGCAACGCGGTGGCGACGGTCCTGGTCGGCCACTGGACCGGCTCGTTCGACAAGGACCAGGCCCGGCAGGTATTCGCCGGTGAGGATCCGTTCGACGAGGCAGCCTTTGCGGCCGGCGACACCCACGCAGGCGACGTACCGCAGGTCACCGCACCGGCTGTGGACAGCAGTCCCTCCCACTAGACCATCTGTCACCCCTCCACGCTGCCCGTCAGTTCCCAATCCGTCTGGGACCTGGCGGGCAGCGTGCTGTCTACCCGGGCTGGCTGGGCGGGAGTGTTGTCCACCTCCCACGGTGGGGTGGCAGTCGGCGTAGGCCGGGCGACGTAGTCTGGTGACATGTCACTGACGCGCAGCCCCCTGCTGGACCTGCCAGGCGCGGTCGAGGCCGATGGCCTGGATGCCGGGGTCGCGGCCCACTACGGCTCCGACCTGCGCGAGCAGCGGGCACTGGTCGCCGGCAAGGGGTTCGTGGACCTGTCGCACCGCGACGTGGTCACGATCAGCGGACCGGACCGGCTCACCTGGCTGCACGCACTGACCAGCCAGTACTTCGAGGGGCTGCGGCCGGGCACGTCGACCACGGCCCTGCTGCTGTCGCCGACCGGTCACGTCGAGCACGCCATGTACGGCGTCGACGACGGCAAGACCTTCTGGCTCCACACCGAGCCCGGCGCCGCCGCGCCTCTGATCGAGTGGCTCCAGAAGATGGTCTTCATGTCCCGCGTCGAAATCACCGACGTCACCGAGAACTACGCCATCATCTGGCGCCCAGGCGACGCGCCTGCCGAAGGTCCGCTGACCCGCAGCGGTGCCGACTCACTGGGTGGTCACGAAGTGTTCCTGCCCAGGGATGAACTAGCTGCGGTTGAAGGTCCGGCCGCCGGCGTCTGGGCCTATGAGGCTTTGCGGATTGAGGCGGGGGCGCCGCGGCTTGGGTTGGACATGGATGAGCGGGCGATCCCCAACGAGCTCGGCTGGCTTGGTGTCGGCGTTCATCTCGACAAGGGCTGCTACCGCGGCCAGGAGACGGTCGCCCGCGTGCACAACCTCGGCCGCCCGCCTCGCCGGCTCGTTCGGCTGCTCCTGGACGGCTCGGTCGATCACCTGCCCGCCCACGGCTACGCAGTACGGGTAGGTGACAAGCAGGTCGGGTTCATCGGCTCGGCGGCTCGGCACCACGAGTACGGGCCGATCGCGCTCGCGCTGATCAAGCGCAACGTCGACCCGGAAGCCGTGCTGCAGGTTGTCGCGGAGGACCAGCCGACGGTGACCGCCACGCAGGAATTGCTCGTCGACCCCGAGGTCGGCCTGCACGTCCGCGCCCGGCTGTGAGCCGGATCATCTCCAACCTGGACTTTTGCACCTGACCGCTGACCCGTACAGTGCAGCCGTGACCGAACCTGTGATTCTCGCCGACGTCGTGCGCAGCGGATTCGTCGAAGGCCACCACCGTGGCTCCGTCGTGGTGACCGCTCCCGACGGCAGCGTTGAGTGGTCCGCCGGCGTGACGGACCAGCCGATGTTCCCCCGCTCGTCGAACAAGCCGATGCAGGCCCTCGGCATGCTCCGCCACGGCCTCGAGCTGGATGGCGATCTTCTCGCTCTCGCCGGGGCGTCGCACTCGGGCGAGACGTTCCACCTGGACGGCGTACGCCGGATCCTGGCGGGCGTCGGCCTGGATGAGTCGGCGCTGCGGACGCCGGCGGCGTACCCGATCGACGAGCAGGCGCGTGACGAGTGGGTGCAGGCGGGGCACGGCCTCGACCCGCTCACGATGAACTGTTCCGGCAAGCACGCGGCGATGCTCGCGACCTGTGTGGCCAACGACTGGCCGCTGCATGACGATGCACGCGCCAAGAGCCCTGACGGCGTCTGGGGTCACGACGACTACCGCTCGCCCGAGCACCCGCTGCAGAAGGCGATCCGCGCCGCTGTCGAGGATTCGGCCGCCGAAAAGGTCTCGTACGTCGCAGTCGACGGCTGTGGTGCGCCCATCCTCGCCATCAGCCTGGCCGGCCTGGCCCGCTCGTTCGGCCTCTTCGCCTCGGCCGCCCCTGACACCCTCGAAGGCCGCGTCGCGAACGCCTTCCGCGAGTACCCGGAGTATGCCAGCGGGAGTAGGCGCGACGAGGCGGCCCTCATGCGCGCTATCCCCGGCCTGTTCTGCAAGGCCGGCGCCGAGAGCGTCTACGCAGTTGGCCTCGCCGACGGCCGGGGGATCGCCGTGAAGATCGAAGACGGCACACCCCGGGCCCGAGCAGTCGTGATGGCCGCAACCCTCCAGCGCCTCGGCCTCGACCACGAGGTGATCACCAGCCAGACCCAGTCCCCGTTGTACGGCGGCGGCATCCAGGTCGGCGCCGTACAGCCTCACCCGGCCGCCTTCAACTGATTCGGCGAACACCGTCCGTGAGCGGCCTCACGTCGTGTCTGCTTGCAATTGCAAGCACGTTGCTAGCACACTGGACGCATGGCCAGATTGGGTGATCGTGCAGCGGATGCTGTGGGTTCGGTCGGGGAGTACCTCGCCGAGCAGCGCCGGCACGCGCAGCTGTCGTTGCGGCAGCTGTCCGATCTGGCCGGTGTGTCGAACCCGTACCTGAGCCAGATCGAGCGTGGCCTGCGCAAGCCGTCGGCCGATGTGCTGCAGCAGCTCGCGAAGGCGTTGCGGATCTCCGCGGAGACTCTGTACGTACGGGCCGGCATCCTCGATCCGGACGAGAGCCCGGACGGCACCCGGCGTACGCCGGGAGTGGTCGATGCGGTCCTGCTCGACCCAGCGCTGAACGAGCGGCAGAAGCGCGTACTGCTCGATGTGTACGCCTCGTTCGTCCGTGAGAACGGCTCCGATGAGCCGCTGCCCGATGCCGCGCCGGCGAAGAAGCCCGCGGCGGCGAAGAAGACCCCTGCAAGAAAACGCACCACCCAGTAGTCACGACCCCGCTGAAAACCTTCCGAGGAGATGCCTGATGGCAACCCGTACCCCCGTCACGCCCCTTTACGTGATCGCCGGCGCCGGCGACCTGGCTGTGGAGAAGTTCCGCGCCGCCACCGACGACGTGTCCACCCGGTTCGCGAAGCTGGACCAGAAGGCCCTGCAGTCGACCCTGCAGACCGAGCTGACCAAGCGTCAGGCCGAGCTGAGCAAGCGCCTCGAGGCGCTCGCCGCCGACGCCAAGACCGTACCGGCCAAGCTGCGTGAGCTGCCGTCGGCCGCGCAGGCCGGGCTGACCACCGTGCTCGGTCAGGCCGAGGAGACCTACGAGGACCTGGCCGGCCGCGGCAAGGACCTGGTCACCCGGATCCGCAGCCAGAAGGCCACCGAGGACCTGGTCGCCCAGGCCAAGACCACGGTGAGCAAGGCCAAGGCCACCCGGACCACCGCGAAGAAGACCGCCGACACCGCGTCGCGCAACGTGAAGGCGACCGCGACCAGCGCCCGCAAGACCGCGAAGACCGCCTCCAAGGCCACCGCCGACGCGGCCGCCAAGGTCGGCGACTGACAGTAGTTTTCCGGCTCTGTACCGTGCGGGTGGTCCCGATCTGACGTTCGACGGATCGTGGGCCACCCGTGCCTGCGTTAGGCTCGTCGCATGCTCGCACTCGCCACGTTCCAGAACCTGTTTCCCGGGTTCGGTGATCCCATCGGTGTCATCTGGTGGGTGCTGCTCGGTCTGAAACTGGTTGCCCTCGTTGACGCCGCGTTCCGGCCCAGAGCGGTCTTCGTCGCCGCCGACAAGCTGACGAAGCCCGGTTGGGTGCTGATCCTGGCCACCTTCACGCTGTCGCAGATCTTCCAGAGCTGGCTGAGCTTCTTCGGCCTGATCGGGATCGTGGCGGCCGCTGTCTACCTGGTGGACGCCCGTCCCGCCCTGCGAGCGGCCTCTGGCCGTGGTCGCGGCGGCTGGGGAATCCGCCGCCGCCGGGGTCCACGCCCGCTCTAGTACTACGAGCGGTAGACGATCACCTTGTCGCCGACCTTGACCTCGTCGAAGAGGATTTTGATCTTCGCCAGGTCGCGGATGTTGGCGCAGCCGTGGGAGGCGCCGTTGTACCCGCGGGCCGCGAAGTCCGAGGAGTAGTGCACCGCCTGGCCGCCGCTGAAGAACATCGCGTACGGCATCGGTGAGTCGTACAGCTTGGAGACGTGGTTGCGGCTCTTCCAGCCGACTGTGAAGCCGCCCTCGCGGGTCGCTGTCTTCTGGGCGCCGAAGCGGACGTCCATCTGCATCTTCACCACACCGTCGACCACGTAGCGAAGCTTGCGGCTGGTCTTGTCGATGCAGAGGGCGACACCGGTCGCGCACCGCTGGTCGAGCTTCTTGCCGTCCACGACCGGCGCCGGCGGGTACAGCTCGGCCTGGGTCGGCTCGTGGGTGACCGCGGTCAGCTTCGTCCAGGTGAACTGGTCGACATACCCGAGCGGCGGAATGCCCTTGGAGGTCTGGAACTTCTTCACCGCACTACGAGTCATCGTCCCGTACGAGTTGTCCAGCCAGCGCTTGTCGAGCAGCTTGAGCTGAACCAGCCGGGCCTCGACCTTGCGCACCGCAACCCCGTTGGAACCGTTGCTCCACAGCGCTTTCGGGTAGATCGCCAGCTCACCGCTCACCTCGAACGGCACAGTCTTCAGCTCGGAGGTGCTGGTCTGTTGCTCCGGCGCAGCCGATGCCGTGATTGCAGAACCCCCGAGTGCCGTAACCACCACAGCGGCCAGCACATAACGAACAATCAACGCACTACGAATCCAGCGCATCGGAACCCCTCGAATCGATCCGTCCCTTACCAATGGGACGCCCACACAGACCGTTTAGTTGGCATCGGGCGGACACCAGCACCGACCCCCAACCCCGGCGCCCGCCAAGCCTAAGCCATCAAACGCAAAAGCGGCGGGCGGTTCCCGAGGGAGCCGGCCGCCGCTTTGGAAGGGCTTGGAGAGAGGTCAGGCGTTGTAGACCAGGACCTTGTCGCCGATCTTGACCTTGCTGAAGATCCAGGCGACCTTCTTCTTGTCACGCATGTTGGTGCAGCCGTGCGAGCGGCCGTTGTAGCCGCGGGCCTTGAAGTCCGGCGAGTAGTGCACGGCCTGGCCGCCGCTGTAGAACATCGCGTACGGCATCGGCGTCTTGTAGAGCGACGACACGTGGTTCTTCGACTTGCGGTACACCTTGAAGGTGCCCTCACGGCTCGGCGTGCGCGAACCGCCGAAGCGGGCGTCGCCCTCGGCGAGCAGCCGTCCGTTGACGATGAACATCACCTTGCGGGTCTTCTTGTTGATGCACAGGTAACGGCCGGTCATGCACTGCTTGGCGATGTGCCGGCGACCCGGTACCAAGACTGTCTTCTTCTTCGGCTTGGCCTTCTTGCTGGCCACGCTGGCGACAGTCTTGGGCGCAATCTTCGGTGCCGTCACGCTCTTCGCGGCCGGAGCCGCGGTAGCCGTCGTAGCGGCGGTGAGAACCCCCACCCCCAGCATCGCGACCGCCGTCGTGGTGGCGCCGAGCTTACGCAGAATGCCCATGTCCTTTTTCCTTCCCCCAACAAAAGTTGCTTTCACAAGGTCAGACGTCGCAACAGCCCACCTGGTTGGTAACGATCCGGAATTCCCCCGTCGGATCGGCCAAGCAGGTGGACCGAACTACTGAATCAGGCTTTGTTCTTGCGGCCGAGCTTCGCGCGCTCGATCTGAGTCAGCGCGAGCTTACGGATCCTAATGGCATCCGGGGTGACCTCGACACACTCGTCCTCGCGGCAGAACTCCAGCGACTGCTCGAGCGACAGCTTGCGCGCCGGTACCAGCTTCTCGAACTCGTCCGCGTTCGACCGGACGTTGGTCATCTTCTTCTCACGGGTGATGTTCACGTCCATGTCGTCGGCGCGCGAGTTCTCGCCGACCACCATGCCCTCGTACACATCGGTGCCGGGCTCGCAGAACATCGTGCCCCGCTCCTGCAGGTTCACCATCGCGTACGACGTGGTGACGCCGGTACGGTCCGAGACGAGCGAACCCGACGGGCGGGTGCGCAGCTCGCCGAACCACGGCTCGTAACCCTCGAAGACGTGGTGGGCGATACCGGTACCACGGGTGTCGGTGAGGAACTCGGTCCGGAAGCCGATCAGGCCACGCGCCGGGACCAGGAACTCCATCCGGACCCAGCCGGTGCCGTG
>Ga0190275_10002367_pt1 | contig 13579 bp, 12 predicted proteins | sample Popmic550T_FD_133745 | JGI IMG/M metagenome (GOLD analysis project Ga0190275, IMG submission 133745) | Populus adjacent soil microbial communities from riparian zone of Yellowstone River, Montana, USA - 550 T | ecosystem: Environmental > Terrestrial > Soil > Riparian zone > Trees stand | place... | reverse complement strand
GCGCACGGACAGGCGCCGGCGCTGCCAGGCCGCGTACTTCTCCACCTCCTTGGGCAGCGGCGGGCGCGGGCCCACCACGCTCATCTCGCCGCGCAGCACGTTGAGCAGCTGCGGCAGCTCGTCAATGGAGTACTTGCGGATGAAGCGCCCGATGCGGGTGATGCGCGGGTCGTTCTTGATCTTGAACACCGGGCCGTCCTGCTCGTTGAGGGCCTCCAGCTTGGCGCGCAGCTCCTCGGCGTTGACGACCATGGAGCGGAACTTGAGCATGTCGAACGGCTTGCCGTGCAGGCCCACCCGCTTCTGCTTGAAGAAGATGGGGCCGCGCGAGGTGAGCTTGATGATCACCGCCACCGTCACCAGCAGCGGCGAGAGCGCCAGCAGGCCCGCCGACGAGGAGGCGATGTCGAACAGGCGCTTGATGGCCATCTGGTGCGGCCGCGGCGCGTGCGTGACGAAGTGCAGGTAGCCGTCGGACACCGCGTGGCCATGCTCGGGGCGCGCGCGGTCCATGCGGAACGGATGCGCCGGCAGGGCGAACGGGATGCCGAAGCGCTCGCACAGCTTGATGGCCGCCTGCATCTCCTGGCCGTGCTTCTGCACGTTGCCGGAGATGTAGACGACGTCCACCGGCACCCGGCACAGCACCTCCTCGAGCTGCTCCACCGGGCCCAGCAAGGGCTGGGGCGAGTTGGGGTTCGTCTTCTCGTTGGCGAAGGCCAGGTAGCCGGTGACGCGGCGGCGACCGTGATCGGCCAGGTGCTCGCCCGTCAGCCGCCCCATGGCGCCAATGCCGAGGATGAGCGCCTCGTCGATCGGCTCCTCGCGCACCGCCAGCCGCCGGAAGACGAAGTGCCGCATCCCCACCACGCTCACCCAGAGCATCAGCGGGAAGAATGTCAGCGCCACCACCGGGTAGCCGCCGGCAATCAGCAGGCGCTCCAGGTAGAGCATGCCCGTAATGGACACCACGGTGATGGACACCAGCGCCAGATCATCCAGCGGCGCCCGATCCGAGAAGCGCGGGTCATAGAGGCACAGCGCCGTGCCCAGCAGCAGCCAGCCCAGCCCCGCCATGCCCAGCAGCAGCCACAAGTCCAGGTTGCCCACCTGGAGCTTGTGCCCCATGAGCAGCGTGGAGCCCACCAGCGCGCCCACCACCAGCATCAGGTCCACCAGCAGGTTCAGCTTCGCCGCGAAGCCCGGCGCCAGCCGCCCCCGTGTGGCCTTCACAGGCTTCGACGTCGGCGTCGGCACGGGCGCCACCACCCGCGGTGCCTCCGCCGCCGGGGCGAGAGCGGGCTTCACGGGCTCACCCGCCGGCGAATTCTCGGAGACTTCCTTCTGGACCGATGCGGATTGCATGCCAAGCTCCCCACGACCCGGAAAACACCCCGGGGTGACACCGCCCACCTTGCGAGAGTGGGCAAGAAATCAGGGCACCACCACGCTCTGGACCAGCGAAGATTGTATGGGCCCGCGAAAAGTGCACGCAAGCACGCCGAAAATTACCCATCCTGCCAAACCTCTCAGGCTGGGTCATGCCCTCTCGCTCGGAAATTAGTGCCTCCTCCCAGGCACTTGGAGACCCGCTCGCGCACAGTGATCACTATGTATCAATCGCGCAGAAGACGACCTGACAGGTCCCTTGCTATGGACAGCAACAGGATTTCCCGGAAGTACTCCGTCGGGGATTTCCGGACCTGGATTGGCGCGTCGTGTCGAGGCCTCCCGGCCGCAGCTCAAGCGCCGGGGCGGGCGGGCGCGGAGAAGGGCTCAGCGAAGGGCTCAAGGATGCGCTCGACGTAGCGCTCCACGGAGAAGTCCCGCTCCGCCTTCTCGCGGGCGCGCCGGCCCATGGCGTCGGCCTCCTCCGGGTGCTCCAACAGCCAACGGATCCGCTCGCGAAGCAGCTCCGGGCGGCCGGGCTCCACGTGGAAGCCGGTGACTCCGTCCTCGATGAAACCTTCCACATACGGATTGCGCGTGAGGATGACGGGCTTGCCCATGGCCATCCCCTCCAGCGCCACGGTGATGCCGCTGATGATGGGCCGGGCCAGCGGCACCACCACCACCCGGGACTCGGCGTAGAGCTGGCGCAGGTGGGCGTAGGAGCCCCACGAGCGCATCTCCACGTTCGGCGGGAGCGTGGCCACCGGCGTCTCGCCCTTGTTCGCCACCGAGTAGCGCCAGATCGTGTCCGCGGCGATCTTCACCTCCGCATCCAGCCCCGTGGCCGCCTCGATCAGCGTGCCGTAGTCGCGGTTCACCGCGCCGGCCGCGCACACCTGGCGCTTGAGCGGTGCCTCGGGCTGAGGCTGGAAGTACGCCGTGTCCACGCGCGAGTAGATGACGGAGATCCGCTCGCGGGGAATGCCATACTGCTCCACCAGCACCTGCTGGCTGTAGGGGGACAGGCACAGGAAGTGGTCCACGCGCCGGGCGAGCCCCAGCTTCGACAGCGCCAGCCACCGCTTCTTGCTGGACACGTTGTGGACGAGCAGCACGATGCGGCGCCGGCGCCGGCTCAGCAGCGCATCGCACGCGAGGAACTGGAGGGCCGGGAACTCCTCGGCGAGGAAGAGGTTCTGGAGCTCGCGCGTCTCCCGCCACGCGGCCAGCGCGAAGCGGGCGCAGTCCACGTTCGACGCCGGGTCCATCCCCCGCTGCACCATGGAGACGACCTGCGAGAAGACCCCGCGGCTCATGGCCGCGAACTCGAGCATGGGGCCCTTCTTCTCCAGCGCGTCGGTGACGCGGCTCACCGGCTCGCCCACGCCGATGTATGCGGAGTCTTGCGGCATCACGTCCCTCTGGCCATCCCGGCCCGTGTCGCCGCCATCTATCACGTCCCCTCCATCACGTCCCTTCGGCCGGGCGCGCGGGCAGCGACACCGTGAAGACGGTGCCCACCCCCTTCTGGCTCTGCACCTCGATGTCCCCCCCCAGCCTGCGGACGATGTCCCGGCTGATGGAGAGCCCCAGCCCCGTGCCCGTCGTCAGCCCCTTCGTGGTGAAGAAGGGCTGGAAGACGCGGGACAGGTGCTCGGGGGCGATGCCCGGCCCCGTGTCCGCCACCTCGACGATGGCCCTGTCTCCCACGCGGTGGGAGGTGACGCGGATCTCCCTCCGCGTGCCCTTCCACTCGGAGAGCGCCTGCGCCGCGTTGATGAGCAGGTTGCTGAAGACCTGGGAGACCCGGCCCGGGGTGCCCTTCACCTGGATCCCCTCGGCCAGCTCGACGACGACGATGGCCGCCGGCGTCGTCTCCGCCCGGGTGATGCGCAGCGCGGAGCGGATCGCCTCGTTCAGCTCGAACCACCCCGCCGTGGCGTCGTCCATCCGCGACAGCGCCCGCATGTCCCGGATGATCTCGCAGATGCGGCGCGTGCCCTCGTACGCCTCGCTCACCGCCTCCTGGATGGCCTCGAACTCCTCCTGCTCGCGCGGCCCCCACGCAGGCGTCACGCCTGTCGTGCCGGGCTCCACGTTCAGGCTCCGGCTCAGCAGGGACAGGCCCTTCTGGATGTAGTGGAGGTTGCCGAGGACGAAGGAGGCCGGGTTGTTGATCTCGTGGCTGATGCCGGCCGCCACCAGCCCCATGGAGGCCATGCGCTCGGAGGCCGAGAGCTGGCCCGCCATCCTCGCGTTCTCCAGCGCCAGCACGGCGTGCGAGGCCAGCAGGGCGGCGCGATCCAGCTCCCCCCGGTTCAGCGGGCGGGCCTCGGAGCGGCGCAGGACGACGAGCACCCCCAGCATCCGCTCCCCCGCCGTCAGGGGCAGCACACACACCGAGAGCGCCGGGGACAGCTGCTGGAAGTCCTTGAAGCGCCAGTCTCCGCCGAGCGGCCCGAGCACCGCGGGCGTCTGGTCCTGGGGGAGCATGCGCACCATCCGCTCGCCGATCGCCAGGCTGAGCGCGCTCTCCTGCTCGCCCGCCAGCCCGAGGGCGTGCGCCACCTGGAGCCTGCCATCCGTGTCCGGCAGCGCCAGCAGCACTGCGTCCGCGGACATGAACGAGCGGACGCTCTCCACGATGGCGCGCGGCAGCTGCTCGATGGCGTTCTGCTCGAAGAGGGCCTGGCTCAGCCGGACCAGCTCCGTGGAGACATTGAAGCGGCGCTTCTCCAGCGCGCGGGAGACGCAGGTGAACAGCTCCTGGAGGTTGAACGGCTTGCGCAGCAGATCGAACGCGCCCGCCCGCATGCACTCGATGGCCGTGTCCAGCTCGGCGTAGGCGGTGGCGACGATGACCTCGGTGGAGGGCGACACCTCCCGCACGCGGCGCAGCAGCTCCATGCCGCTCAGGCTCGGCATCCGCACGTCTGTCACGACCAGGTCGAACGAGGCGTCGCGCAGCTTGGCCAGGGCGTCGGCGCCGTTGACTGCCTCGGTCACCTCGTGCCCCTCGAGCGACAACATCTCCCGGAGGAGCTGGCGGATGTCCCGCTCGTCATCCACGATGAGGATCTGTCCAGGCATGGCGCGTGGGCCCCTACTCGGCCGCCGGGAGCACCAGCCGGAAGATACTGCCTCCCGAGGTGTCCGGTGAGACAGTGAGATCGGCGCCCATGCGGCGCAGCAGCCTCCAGGCCAGCGCGAGCCCGAAGTTGAGGCGCATCGTGTGCCCGCTCTGGGAGTCGACCTGGATGCGCGGATCGAAGATCTCCGCGTGTCGCGCCTCGGACAGCTGGAGCTGGGGATCCTCCAGCTGGATGACGGGAAGGCCTCCCTCGTAGACGGCGCGGAGCCTCACCGGAACGGGCGGCTGGCCCTCCGGCGTCGACGTGGCCTCGCACACGAAGGTGAAGATGCGCTTCAGGCTGGACTCGAGATCCTCGAGCCCCACCCGGGTGAAGACGGGCTCGGGCGCCTCCAGCAGGAGAGGCCGGCACAGGCCCCTCCCACGCGCATACGTGCCCAGCAGCTCCACCAGGTCCACCCGCTCGGCCGGCGAGACAGGGCTGCCGCCGGACAGGGCGCGCAGCTCCTCGAGCAGCCACTCCACACGGCGGATGCCGTCCATGGCATCCAGCGCCGAGTCCTCCACGTCCTGGATGGACGCCTCCGTCTCGTGGCCGGCGGCGGTGAGCAGCCTCTGAGCCAGCTCCGCCAGGTGAGGCTCGCCCCGCTGAGTGAGCTCCCCGGCCACCTCGCGGGCCGTCCTCCACAGGGACTTCACGTCCCGCGAGTAGGAGGACAGCGCCTGGAGTCCCGCCTTGGTGAAGGCCAGGGGGTTGCTCAGCTCGTGGGTGATGCCGGCGGCCAGCTTGCCCACGGTGGCCAGCTTCTCGGCCTTCACCAGCTCCTCGCGCGTGGCCTCCAGATCCTTCACCTGCCCCTCGAGCTCCCCATTGAGGCGCGCCGTCTCCAGCGCCAGCGCGAGCTGCGCGGCGAAGAGGCTGCCCCGCTGCAGCTCCGAGACCGAGAACCCGGGCTGGCCCACCCCTCGCAACAGGATGAGGCAGCCGGCGGGTGCGTCGCCCACTTGCAGCGAGTAGGCCAGCGCCGAGCCCAGCCGATCCACCGGCGAGAAGGGCCAGTCCCGGGCCGTGCGCACCACGCTCACGGGCCCCTGGCTCTGGAGGGTCCGCTTCGCCAGCTCCCTCAGCGCGCTCTCCGGCACCTCCAGCCCATCCGTGGACGCGCAGAGATCCAGCTCGCTCTGGCCCCGCACCGGCAGCAGCAGCCGGAAGGCCTGGTGCGGCACCAGATCCAGCGTCAGCTCGCCCAGGTGCGAGAGCACCTCGGCCCGGGTCCGCAGCGAGAGCAGGGCGCAGCTCACCTCATACAGCGGCACGAGCGAGCGCAGGCGCCGCTTCTCCACCGCGCGCAGGATGAGGTGCCGCAGCTCGGCGATGTCGTACGGCTTGCGGATGTAGTCGTAGGCCCCCTGCTTCATGCAGGCCAGCGCCGTCTCCAGGCTCGCGTAGCCGGTGGCGACGATGATCTCCATGTCCGGGTCCAGCTCCCGCAGCGCCGCTACGGTCTCCACGCCATTCATGCCGGGCATCTTCAGATCCGTGATGGCCACGTCGAAGCGGCGCGTGCCCAGCAACGTCACCGCCGCCCGGCCCCCGTCCGCCGTCACCACCTCGAACTCGTTGGCAGGCAGTGAGAAGACCAGCATCTCCCGCATGTCCGGCTCGTCGTCGATGACCAGCACGGAGATGCCGCCCCCGGGGGTCAGCTCCTGCACGCTGCGCTTGGGCAGGGACGAGGGCGAGCCGCGGGAGGTAGGCACTCCTCCCGCGGAGCTCTCCTCCCTGGAGGCGAGCAGACCCGTCCCAGGAGCCTCCGGCGGATGGCCTCTTGGATTCACTTCCATGCGGTCGCCTCCATCCGGTGCGCCTGGGGCGGCGCGCCTGCCACCGGGAGCCACAGCCGGACCGTGGTTCCTATTCCCGGGGCCGTCTTCACGTCGATGGCGCCTCCGTGCGCCTCGACGATGTTCCTTGTAATGGACAACCCGAGCCCTGTCCCCTGTCCGACAGGTTTCGTGGTGAAGAAAGGATCGAAGGCCCGCTGCAGCACCTCCTCGGGCATGCCGCTGCCGGTGTCCGCCACGACCAGCTCCACGCCGTTGCCTTGGGCCGCCGGCTGGGCGCTCACCGTGACGGCGCCGCCGCCCGGCGTGGCATCCAGCGCGTTGGTGATGAGGTTGAGCAGCGCGGACTCGATCTCCTGCACGCTGACCTCCAGCTCGGGCAGCTCCGCGGAGGGGGAGAGGACCTCGAAGGAGATGTCCGCGCGCTGGGCCTGGCCTCCGACCAGCGCCCCCACCCGCTCGAAGAGGGTGGACACGGCGACGCGCTCGCGCAGGGGGATCTTCTTGCGCGAGAAGTCCAGCAGGGCCCGGACGAGCTGGGCGCAGCGCTGAGCCTGCCGCTCGATGGAGGCCAGCGCCCCGCGCGTGCTCTCGTCCAGTGTGCCCCGCCGCTCCAGCCCCTGCGCAAAGCCGATGATGATGCCCAGCGGGTTGTTGAGCTCGTGCGAGAGCCCTGCGACGAGCGTGCCCATGGCCGCCATCTTCTCAGATTGCACGAGAGACTCGCGCAGGCGCTTCACCTCGCGCTGATCGCGCATGATGAAGACATGCCCCAGGGGCTGACCCACTGCGTCAGCGATGCGCGTCACCTGGAGCTGCACGAGGACAGGCCCCGTCTCCCGGCTCATCAGGCTGACCTCGGTCTCCGCGGACCCTCCCCCACCGGCACGGGTGAGGAGCGCGGAGACGGTCTCCTGGGCCGCCGCGGGCACCACCTTCGCCAGGAAGGGGCGCTCGGAGATCTGCTCCAGGCTCCACCCGAAGAGGCTCTCGGCGGCCTGGTTCCAGACGCGCACCTGCCCCTGCAGATCGAGCATGGCAATGGCGCTCGGGGAGGCGGAGGTGATGTGTGCCAGCAGGGAGGCCTTGTCTCGCGAGCGCTCCAGCTCCAAGGTGCGGTGCTCCAGCCGCTCGAGCATCTGATCGAAGGTGCGGGCGATGGAGCCCAGCTCGTCCCGGGACTGGAGCCGGATGCGCTGGCCCAGGTCTCCTCCGTCGACGATGCCCCGCATGGTGCCCTCGATGCGCTCGAGCGGGCGCAGCAGGCTGCCGGTGCCCCAGACGACCAGCACCGCGAACACGACTGCCATGAAGGCGCCCGTGCCGAGCATGCGCTGGCGCAGCTCCCGCAGCGGGAGGAAGAGCTTCTCGGCAGGCTCGGAGAGCACCAGGGACCAGCCCAGCCCGTGCTCGCGAGAGAAGCCCCCCAGCGGCTGGACCCAATAGAAGGTGTCCCCCAGCAGGAAGGTGGGGTGCTGTCCGGGCGCGGGGTTCAGCTGCCGGACCTGACTCAGCGCGTCCACGGAGAGGAACCCGAAGAGCGGCCCCTGGGCAGACAGCAGGGTCATCCCGAGGCCGCCCTCTGCCTCAGCTCCCCGCAGAAGGGCGACGTCGAACTCGGCCACCACCGCGCCCTCAATGTGCTGGTGGTAGAAGACGGGAAAGGCGAGCAGCAGGTGGGAGTGCCCGCCCCGCTGAGTGACCATGACGGAGGGCTTGCCCTCCCGGACCTTGGACCACCAGCTCTCCTGCGCGAAGTGGCTCTCGTGCTCGGCGTGCGTGGGGTGCAGCCCATTCCGAGTGATGACGCGCCCCGCGAAGTCCAGCAGCCACAGATCCGCCTTCTCCCCGCCCAGGCCCGGCAGCTGCAGCTTCTGCATGAAGGGCTCGAGGTACTCGCCGCGTCCCTGCGGGTCGATGACGCTGTTGACCAGGAACGTGTTGGAGGCAAGCGACTGCATGAAGGACCACTTGAAGGCCAGCTCCCGCTCGATGTCGTTCGAGGCCTCGCTGGCCTTGAGCTGGAGCAGCTGCTCGATCTTCTGCTCCAGCGCCTCTCTGGCGTTGCCGGACACGGTGGCGACGAGGGCGCCCACGGTGGCCACATCGATGAGGAAGAAGAAGAGGAGGATCTTGCCCTGAAGGCTTCGGAAGAAGCGCACGAACCACCCTATGGCTGCGAAGGCACCAGGACCCCCTCGGGGGTGAAGGTGGCCAGCTTGTAGTCGGAGAGATCCAGCGCCTCGTGACGGGAGGCCGTGAAGGCCGGGCGGTAGGTGCGCAGCAGCCCCCGGTGCGGGCCGAGCTGCTCCAGCGCGTCACGGACCTTCGGGCGATCCGTCGTCTGGGCCTTCTCGATGGCGAGCGCCAGCAGCCACACGGCGTCATAGGCCTGCGTCGTGCCCGTGGGGGCGGAGATGTCCTCGGCCCGCTTCGTGCCGAACGTCTCGTGGTAGCGCGCAATGAAGGCCTGGGCGCGCGCGTCGCGCGTCCCGACGAAGAAGAAGGTCTGCAGGACGTGCAGCTCCACCTGGGCAAGGCTCGGGCCTGCCAGCTGGGGGAGGTTTCCCGCGGTGATGCCCGAGTGCGAGTAGATCGGGAGCCGCTTGTCCGGGGGCCGCCGCGCCATGGCCTTGACGATGAGGGCTCCCTCCGGAGCGTTGGCCGCGATGAGGACGGCCTGGGCGCCCGCACTCTCCAGCGCGGCGAGCTGGGGCTCCATGTCCTCCTCGGCCCAGTTGAACCACTCCACGGCCACCGCCGCCTGCTGGTGGCTGGCCAGCGCCTCGCGGAGGGCCTTCTCCGTGCTGCGGCCCCACGCCGTCTTCTCGAGCAGCAAGCCCAGCTTCTTGTGGCCTCGCTCGAAGGCCTTCTGGACCAGGAACCGGCCCACGGCCTCATCCCGCGCGGACACGCGGAAGACGTAGTTGGGCTTCAGCCCGTTGTCGATCAACTCCGTGGAGGCTGCCCACGGGCTCATGATGATGAGCTGGTGCCCAAGGATGAAGCCGAAGTTCTGGATGAAAGGCGCGCTGTGGTTGCCCGTGAGGACGGCCACCAGGTTGGGGGTGCTCGCCAGCTCCTGGAGCTGATCCGTGGCCCGGGCTGGCACGCCGTGGTGGTCTCTCACCACGAGCTGCAGCTTGCGTCCTCCCAGCAGGCCGCCCTGGGCGTTGAGCTCCGAGAGCGCGAGCAGCGCGCCCCGGCGGATGGCCTCTCCCGACATGGCCGAGCCGGAACTCATGTCCGCGTGGAGCCCCAGGACAATGGGAGGCAGGGTGGGAGGTTTGGGGGGAGGCGTGGAGGAAGGCTTGGACTGCGCGCTCGCTGCTCCGCTCAACAGCAGGACCACGCACAGCATCCACCCCAGTCGTTGCATGTGTGCCCCCCGAGTCGCCCGCCTCAGGCTCGACCCACCCCCGGTGGTAACGGTGATAACGCGCCCGACTGCGACGCGCAGCCCCGTCCCCGCGTGGGCGAATCTGCCCGCTCATCAACAATCTATCAGGTCCGAAGCCAGGGCCTGCAAACCGCCAGGGTCCTCGGTATGGTGGGTACTGTGAGCACCTCCCGCTTCATCCCTGGCCATGAGCCCCCTGACCGCGGCCGCGAGGACGCCCTCCTCTTTGCCACGCACGGACTGGAGCTTCTCATCGAGGAGCGCGACGGCGCCGTCTCCATCCCCAAGGGAGCCGCCTTGCCAGGGCTCGCCGCGGAGGGGCACTTCATCGGTGCCCTGGATGGGGTGGACTGCTACGCTGTCGCCTGGCCAAAGGAGCAGGAGCCGCCCGCGGGCTTGAAGCTGGTGGGCGGACGCAACCTGTTCCGGCAGGTGGACGAGGTGCTGCTGGGGGTGGCAGGCCGGGCGCTGGCCATCTCCGAGTGGGACATCACCCACCGCTTCTGCGGCCGCTGTGGCACGCCCACGGACCTGGTCTCCGGTGAGCGCGCGCGCCGCTGCCCCTCGTGCCGCACGCCCTTCTATCCGCGCATCGCCCCGGCCGTCATCGTCCTCGTCACCCGGGGTGACAGCATGCTGCTGGCGCGCTCCTCCAACTTCCCGGAGGCCTTCTTCAGCACGCTCGCCGGCTTCGTGGAGCCGGGCGAGTCCCTGGAGGAGACGGTGCACCGCGAGGTGAAGGAGGAGGTGGGCGTAGAGCTGAAGAACCTGCGCTACTTCGGCAGCCAGCCGTGGCCCTTCGGGCGCTCGCTCATGGTGGGCTTCACCGCGGAGTACGCGGGCGGTGAGCTGCGCGTGGATGACAAGGAGATCGCCGAGGCCGGCTGGTTCACCGCTGACACCCTCCCTCGCATTCCCCCGCGCCTGAGCATCGCGCGCCACCTCATCGACTCGTTTCTAGAGAGGGTGAAGGGGAGCGCGGGTCCTTCGGGGCCCTAGAGGGGGAGCGCCCGCCCGGCGCGCAGGCGGAACGTCCCGGTGCAGGGACCCGTTGGAGGGAGGCGGATGCTGTGATTAAAGCGGCCCCGCCCCTCCCATGCTCGCCGCGCGTCCTCACCTCCAGCCCCGCCGCACCCCCACCGCTGACTCGGTGGTGGTGAAGGAGATCTACCTCTCCGTACAGGGCGAGTCCTCGCACGCCGGCCTGCTGTGCTCCTTCGTGCGCCTCACCGGCTGCCACCTGCGCTGCACCTACTGCGACAGCGAGTTCGCCTTCCGGGGCGGCCGCCGCATGAAGAACGCAGAGGTGGTGGCCCAAGTGAAGGCCCTGCGGGCCCCGCTCGTTGAGGTGACGGGCGGCGAGCCGCTGCTCCAGCCCGGCGTGTACCCGCTCAGGGAGGCCTTGCTCGCCGAGGGCCTCACCGTGCTGCTGGAGACGAGCGGCGCCATCGACGTGCGGCTCGTGCCCCCCGCCGTCCACAAGATCGTCGACATGAAGACGCCCTCCTCGGGCGAGAGCGATCGCAATGACTTGGGCAACTTCACCTCGATGAACGCCCGTGACGAGCTGAAGTTCGTCATCGGCGACAGGGCCGACTACGACTGGGCCCGGGCGCTCATCACCGAGCACCGCTTGCTGCAGAAGCCCTTCGGGCTGCTGTTCTCCACCGTGTTCGGCAAGCTCCACCCGCGAGAGCTGTCCGAGTGGATCATCGAGGATCGGCTGCCCGTGCGCTTCCAGCTCCAGCTCCACAAGTACGTGTGGGACCCGAACGCGCGCGGCGTGTGAGGGCGCTCACCCCGCTACCCTCTGCGCCCCACCCAGACGTAGACGATGATCGCCACCCACAGCAGCACCAGGCCCAGGTTCAACCCGGCCAGCACCCGGGCCACCTTCGCCTGCAGCGCGCCGCGCAGGGGCCCTTCCCCTCGCTGGATGCGGCGCAGCTCGCGCGTCGACAGCCACAGGCCCGGTACAGCCACGAGGAGGTTGAGCACCGGCGCCAGCAGGCCGCACAGCAGCGTGCCGAGGATCCCGACGATGCCCACCGCGATGAGGCCTTGCACCGCCCGGGAGGGAGGGCCGTTCTTGTGCAGCCAGGCGAGGCAATCCTCGCAGTAAGCCGCCTCCCCCACCACCTCCGTGCAGGCGCCACACAGGAAGGTGCCGCAGCGGACGCAGGGCGCCACCGCGGCGGCCTCCGGGTGCTTCGCGCAGCGCGCGCCAGCGAGCTCAGGCGCGAGAATTCACCACCTCCAGGCCAAGAGCGGAGGCAGCCAGCTCAGTACTCCGGCGGCAGGCCCACCATCAGCCGGGACAGGCCGTGGGCGCCCAGTCCCAGGAACACGGCCGCCAGCACCGAGCAGCCGAAGAAGCCCGCGAGGATGAGGTTCTTGCGCGGGTGCTCGAACTGACTGAACGCGTAGACGAGGATGTAGAAGGGGATGAGCAGCACCATCATCCCGGTACCCACGCTGCGGCGGAACGCGTGGAGGAACAGGAAGACGGCGCAGACGAGCGTGACGAGCCCGAAGAGGGCGGCGAGCGGCAGGAGCGGCACGATGGGCCACAGATAACACGGTCCAGGCTTTGCGGCGGCCCCAAGCGCATATAAATGATGCTCACCCGCCACCCCTCCGAGGTACCCCTGCCATGGCCAAGCTCAAGACGGTGCTCACCTTCATGCTCGCGGGCGCCTTCCTCGGCAACCTGGTGGCCACCTTCACGGCCCCCCGCTTCATGGAGTGGTACAACTCCACCCCGCTGGCCTCGCAGACGATGTGCAACCTGCCGCAGGTGGTGCACGACGTCACCACGCAGCTCATCCGAGCCCAGTTCATCGGCTCGGGCATCGGCGTGGTGCTCTTCCTCGTGCTGGGCACCGTGTACGTCCAGGCGCGCGCCAAGAAGCAGTCCGCTCCGCCGCCTCCCGCTTCCACCCCGCCACCCCCCGCTCCTACCCCCGCGGAGGGATGACGCCGCTCTGGCTCGAGCGACTACCGCGGGTGGACCTGGATCGACGTCCAGCTCACCAGGGAGCTGCCCTCCCCATCCCGGATGTTCACCTGGAGCAGGAAGCTCTTGGCCTCCGTCACCTCGGGCGCAATCCAGCTCGGCTCCTTGACGGAGGTGTCGCTGTACGTCCCCGCGGGCTCCGGCGGCGACTGGACCCACTTGTAGATCAGCGGGTCCCCATCCTCGTCCGTCACCACCAGGTGCATCTGCACCTCGGTGCCAGAGGCCACGTTCTTCAGCGACACCTCGGGGCCTTCGGTGACCACCGGTGAGTTGTTGGGCCCCCCCAGCCCGCAACCCACCCCCAGCGCTCCTACGAGCAGCAGCGACGCGACACCCCAGCGTGAGCAAGACACAGACATGGACCGGCCCTCCACGGCTCTTGGATGGGGCTCCACCTTAGTCGCTGGCTCCCACACCGGCACCTGCCCCCAAGCAGGGGTGTCAGGCGAGCAGCAACTGGGGGAGGCCCTGGCCGCAGCGTCCTCAGGCGAGCGGAGTGGGGCGGCGGCGGCGTCTCGAGGGTGCGATCAGGCGGAGCTTCTCTCCCCGAGAGAGGCGCTTGAGGGCAGCCTCCCGGCGCAGGGCGGCGCTCCGGTCCTCGGCGGGCTCGCTCCACACCAGCGTCACCGGCAGGCGGGCCCGGGTGTACGCGGCGCCCTTGCCCCGCCCGTGCGTGGCCAGCCGACGCTCCAGGTCATTGGTGGCGCCGGTGTACAGCGTCCCATCCCGGCAACGCAGCATGTAGACGGTCCAACCGCGCAAGGCGTCCGACACGCGCGCGACTGTACCGCAAGAGCGCGCCGCTCAACTGCCGTAGGCCTGCTCACCCCAG
>Ga0190275_10002366_pt1 | contig 13585 bp, 13 predicted proteins | sample Popmic550T_FD_133745 | JGI IMG/M metagenome (GOLD analysis project Ga0190275, IMG submission 133745) | Populus adjacent soil microbial communities from riparian zone of Yellowstone River, Montana, USA - 550 T | ecosystem: Environmental > Terrestrial > Soil > Riparian zone > Trees stand | place... | reverse complement strand
GTCCTCCTTGCCGCTGAAGTGGTGGTAGAGCGCGCCCCGGGTCACGCCCGCGCGGCGCACGATCTCCTCCGTGCCGACGTCGGCGTAGCCCCGCTTCGCGAACATCTTGCGCCCGACGTCGACGAGCGCCTTGCGCGTCGCCTCGGACCGCTCGGCCTGCCTGCCTCTGTGAGGTTGAGCACTCATGCTGTTGACATTCATACAGTCTGTATGTTAGATACCGACTGTATGTAGCGTAACCAGCGTAACCGTCAGATCGGAGGGTCGCGATGGCAATTTCGACAGAGCTCGGCCGGCAGCACGAAGTCTCCCTTCCCCAGGGCACGATCAACTACCGCGAACGCGGAACCGGTGACCCGATCGTGTTCGTCCATGGAGCGCTCGTGAACGCGGACCTTTGGCGCAAGGTCGTCCCCGAGCTGGCGAAGGACTTTCGGTGCATCGCACCGGACCTGCCGCTCGGATCGCACGAGCGTGCGATGCCGCCCGGCGCGGACGTCTCCCCACCCGGCGTCGCGAAACTGATCGCAGACTTCATCGCGGCCCTCGACGTGGACAACGTCACGCTCGTCGGAAACGACACCGGCGGCGCGATCTGTCAGGTGCTCGTCACGCAGCACCCGGATCGGATCGGGCGGCTCGTATTGACGAACTGCGATGCCTATGACGTGTTCCCGCCCAACCTGTTCAAGCCTCTGTTCTATGCCGGCCGCATTCCCGGCTTCATTTGGGCGATCGCCCAACCGCTCCGCATGACCGCGTTGCGTCACTCGCCGATCGGGTTCGGCTGGCTGACGAAGAAGGGAATCCCGGCCGAGCAGACGAAGTCGTGGCTGCGACCGCTGCTGAAGGACCGCGGCGTGAGGCGTGACACGAGGAAGCTGCTTAAGGGCGCCGGGCCACGCCACACGCAGGAGGCGGCCAGGCACTTCAAGGACTTCGACAAGCCCGTCCTGATCGCTTGGGGTACCGAGAAGGACTTCTTTCCGATCGAGTGCGGCGAGCGATTGGCGCGCGACTTCCCGAAGGGGCGCCTGGAGCGGATCGAGGACTCGTGGACATTCGTGCCGGAGGACCAACCGGAGCGCCTCGCCCACCTGATCGGTGCGTTCGCGCGGGAACCGGTGGAAACGGCGGCCTAGTACGGAGCACTATGGCGCTCAGCGCTTGTCGCGCTGGCCTTCCGCGATCGCGTCGGCCAGCGGGTCCGATCCGAGGCGACGGTTGATCGCCGCGACGAGCCTGGGCGCGGATCCGAACAGCCGCGCTCCCGAGGCCAGCGAGAGCGGAGCCACGTCTATCTCGGCCCGGTTCTTCTCGATGCCCCGGATGACGGCTCTCGCCACGTCGTCGGGCGTGCGCGTTCCGACGCCGCGGGGCAGCTTCACTCCGCTGTCGGCGAACATGCCCGCCTCCCGGATGAAGCCGGGGAACACCGTGGTCGCACCGACCCCCGTGCCGCGAAGGTCCTCGTTCAGGGCGAATCCGAACCCGCGCAGGCCGAACTTGGTCGCGTTGTAGACGGAGGCGCCTGCGCTGGCGAACTTCCCCGACAGCGAGGAGATGAAGACGAGGTGCCCCGCGCCGCGCTCGATCATCCCGGGCACCAGGGCACGCGCCATCTGAATCGGCGCGCGCAGGTTGACGTCCAGCGCCCGATCGATCTCCTCCGAAGAGAAGCTGTCGAGCCGGCCCGACGCAGGCAGCGCCGCGTTCGCGACCAGCACGTCGATTCGGCGTCCGAAGACCAGGGCTGCCACCTGAGCCGCATCCGACAGGTCCGCGACCAGTGGCTCGACCCGATCGACCTCGCGGGCGAGGTCCTCGAGCACCGCTCGCTGCCGCCCGCTGGCGATCACGGTCGCGCCCCGCGCGTGCAGCGCGCGCACGATCGCCTGCCCGATCCCGCCGGTTGCGCCGGTTACCAGTGCCGTGCTGCCCTGCAGCTCGACGGACATGGCTGATTCACCTCCCCCTCAGGTCGGCGAAGAAGTAGACCAGACTCTGGTTCAACACGTCTGCCCGCTCCCACTGGAGGAAGTGGCCGGCGCCCGGCACGACGAAGGGCCCGATGCGCTCGGTGAACGCGATCTCGCAGCGGGCGGGGAAGTCGCGCGGGATGACGTGGTCCTCGGGCCCGTACAGGAGCAGCGTCGGAACGGGGCTGCGTTCGAACAGGCGCGGCGGCTCGGCGGCGGGGCGGGTGCCCAGGGCCGTCTCGTAGATTCCGAAGCCGGCGCGCAGGTGGTCTGCGTCCGCGAACGGCTCTGTCATGAAGTCCACGTCCGCGCGGCGGAAGGTGCCGGGCGCCGCCCAGAACCTCGAGCCGTAGAACTGCCCGATGTAGCGGCGCCGCTTCTCGGGCGTATCGAGCTCGGCTGCGAGCGCGTCGGCCTCCGCGCCCTGCCGGATGAAGTAGTCGGCGGCCATCCGCACGTCACGCGAGACCTGCGGTGGGAGACCCGCTGCCGCGTAGTCGTCGGCCAGGATGGGCGGCACCGTGTTGAACAGGCATTGTCGCGTCACGAAACCGTCGAAGCGCAAAGCGAGATCCTGCGCCACGACTCCTCCCACGTCGCCGCCTGCGATCGCACAGCGGTCGTGGCCGAGGAGCCCCTTGACCAAGGCATGCACATCCCGGGCGTGCGTGGCCGGGTCATAGAAACCGTCGGGGGCGACGCCCGAGTCGCCAAAGCCGCGCAGGTCCGGCACGATCACCTCGAAGCCGGCCGCCGCCAGCGGCTCGACGTTGCGCCACCAGATGCGCTTCGTCTCCGGCCACCCGTGCACCAGCACGAGCGGGAAGCCGCCCTCGCCCTCCCGCACATACGCGATCTCGACCCCGTCCCGCACCTGTGCCCGCCGCACTGCGAAACGGTCGGCGGGCGGGCTCGCGCTAGCGTTCACGCCCCGAATCCTAAGGAGGTGCGCTGGGCATGGACTACGAAGCCGTCAGGCAGGGGCTCGAGCAGGCGATCCCCTTCAACCGCCATGTGGGGCTCGACGTGGCCGAGGTCGGCGACGGACGCGGCGTGGTTCGCCTGCCCGACGACGAGCGGCTGCACAACCACGTGGGATCGCAGCACGCCGGCGCCCTGTTCTCCGCCGGGGAGGCGGCCTCCGGCGCCGCATTCGTGGGCGCGTTCGCTGAGCGGATGGGCGACATCACCCCGCTCGCACGGACCGCCGAGATCTCCTACCTGAAACTCGCCCGCGGGCCGATCACCGCCACGGGCACCCTGGGCGAGGGCAAATCCGAGCTGCTCGGCCGCCTCGACTCGGACGGCAAGGTGGAGTTCCCGGTCGAGGTCGAGATGACCGACGCCGATGGCCAGACAGTCGCGTCGATGACCGTGCACTGGCACGTGCGCAAGAACGCCTGAACGGGGAGACTTTTGCGCGAATTTGGGTGTCATGGTGGCCGCCATGGCGAAGGTGGTTGCTTCTGAGCACGGTATTCGTGATCGAAAGCCACCACGTGACCGGGTCATCGCGGAGCTCGCGGCGCAGCAGCATGGTGTCGTCGCACATCGGCAGCTGGTGAGACACGGTTTAGACCGAGGCGGCATTCACAGGCGGGTCAGGGCCGGCCGCTTGCATCGCCTCTACGTTGGCGTCTTCGCCGTCGGGCACCGGCGGCTGTCGGACAACGGGCACTGCATGGCTGCGGTCCTGGCGCATGGCCCTGCCGCCCTCCTGAGCCATCGCAGCGCGGCGGCGCTTTGGGGAATCCGCCCGACGTCCTCATCGCGCGTCGATGTCACGGTCGAGGGCAGAAGTCGTCACGGGCAGCCGGGGATCGGTCACCTCGATTTCCCGGACCCTCTTGGACCTTGCGCAGGTGTCGGAGCAGCAGCAACTACGGCGGGCGCTTGACGAATCGGAGCGCCTTGGGCTGTTCGAGCTGAGAGCGCTCGAGCGGCTGATCGGCCGCAGCCACGGCCACCGTGGCCTGGCAACGCTCGGGAAAGTGCTCGACGATTACCGCGGCCCGCCGCCTGCCACCCGCTCCGGGCTCGAGCGGCGGTTCCTCGACCTCTGCTACGACGCCGGACTACCCCAGCCGCAGGCCAACGTCCTCGTGGGGGCGACGAGGTGGACGTCGCCTGGCTGGACCAGCGCCTGATCGTCGAGCTGGACAGCCACGGATACCACCGCACGCGTGCGGCGTTCGAAAACGACCGCGTCCGCGACGCCACCCTGCAGGCCGCGGGCTATCGGGTGATCCGCATCACCCATCGGCGCATGGAAGCCAAGCCGGCGGAGGTCGTCGACCTGCTGTGCGCCCTGCTCAGCTCGTAGCGGGAGCGCCCTGGCGGCGCTCCTCACGCAGGCGCTCCAGCACGCCGCGCCGTCCCTGCTTCGAAAGCGCCACGTACATGTTGCGCACGCGGTCGAACACCTGGTCGGCGACCTCCTGCGACTGCTCGCGTGTGGGATGGTCGACCTGGCCGAAGTGCAGCGGCTCTCCGTACTGGACCGTGACCTTCGGTAGCCGCAGCCGCTTCGCCTCCCGCACGTGCTCGGAGCCGTGGATCGCGACCGGCACGACCGGCACACCCGCCTCGAGCGCCAGCCGCCCCAAACCGGGCTTGGGCTGTCCCAGCTCCTTGCTGCGGGAGCGCCCGCCCTCGGCGTACATCAGGACCATGCCGCCGCGGTCGAAGATCGTGTGGGCGGTGATGAAGGCCTCCTGGTCGCCGTGGCCGCGGCGGACCGGGAAGACCCCACCGTGGTTGATGATGAAGTCGATCACCGGCGGCTTGAAGAGCTGCGACTTGGCCATGAAATGGACCTCGCGGCGCATCAGCACGGCCACGAAGAAGTGGTCCCAGAAGCTGAAGTGGTTCGGGGCAAGCAGCACCGGGCCGCGCTCGGGGACATTGTCGATGTCGATCGGGCGAAACCGGTAACCGGTCAGGATCGGCGGCGTCAGGACGATCCGCACCACGCGGTACATCCCATCGGGCCGCCCGGCACGCACCCGCTCGTGATACTTGTCGAAGAACTCCGCGGGGCGCGGGTCGATGTACACCTGAGGCTTCATCGATGGGGATTGCTACCCCCGCCTCCGACCGTGGTTACACAGGCCGGCCGGGCCGGTCAGCGCGCCCAACCTTTCGCCCGCTCCACAGCGCGCCGCCACTCGTGCAGCAGGCCGTGACGCTCCTCGTCGCCCATCCGGGGCTCATACCGTGCCGCCTCGCGCCAGATCGAACGCACGTCGGACAACGTCCACATCCCGGAGCCGATGCCGGCCAGGAACGCAGCGCCCATCGCGGTGGTCTCCGATACCTCCGGGACCACGACAGGGCGGCCAAGGACGTCGGCCTGGAACTGCATCAGCCAGGCGTTCGCGACCGCGCCACCGTCCGCGCGCAGCTCCGCGAACCGTTTCCCGGAGGCAGCCTCCATCGCCTCGACCGCATCAACCGTCTGGTAGGCGATCGCCTCCAGCGCGGCCCGTGCGAGGTGCTCGCGGCGCGTCCCGCGCGTGATCCCCACGATCGTGCCGCGCGCGTACGGGTCCCAGTGCGGCGAGCCGAGCCCGGTCAGGGCAGGCACGAAGTAGACCCCGTCGTTGGAATCGACCGCGCGGGCCATGGCCTCGGTCTCCCCCGGCTCCGAGAGGATCCCGAGCCCGTCGCGGAGCCACTGGACCGCCGCGCCCGTCACGAACACGCTTGCCTCGAGGGCGTAGTCGGCGCGATCGTGGATGCCCCAGGCAACGGTGGTCAGCAGGCCCGGCCGCACCGGCGGCGGCTCGGGGCCGGCGTTTTGCAACACGAAGCTCCCGGTGCCGTAGGTGTTCTTGCCGAGCCCCGGGTCGAGCGCGGCCTGCCCGAACAGCGCCGCCTGCTGGTCACCGGCCATGCCGGCCAGCGGCGCGCGGACCCCGATGAAGGCATCGGGGTCGGTGTCGGCGATCACCTTGGCCGAGGGGACCGGCTGGGGCAGCGCCGAAGGCACGACGCCGAGCGCGGCGCACAGCTCCTCGTCCCAGCGCAGAGCGTGGATGTCGAACAGCATGGTGCGCGACGCGTTCGTCCAATCCGTGACCGCGCGACCGGTGAGCTTGAGGGCCAGCCAGGCGTCGACGGTCCCGAAGCGGACGCCTCCCTCGGCGGCGCGCTCGCGCAGTCCTGGAACGTTTCGCAACAGCCACTCGATCTTCGTCCCGGAGAAGTAGGGATCTACGACCAGGCCGGTGCGCTCGCGCACGAGCGCCTCCAACCCCTGAGCGCGCAGCTCGTCGCACCGCTCGGCCGTGCGACGGTCCTGCCACACGATCGCGCGGTGCAGCGGCGCGCCGGTGCGTTCGTCCCAGGCCACGACCGTCTCGCGCTGGTTGGTGATCCCGACAGCGGACACCTGCCCCGGCGGGATGCCCGCGGAGCCGAGTGCCTCGTGCGCCACGGCCCGGGAGACCTCCCAGATCTCGTTTGCGTCGTGCTCCACCCACCCCGGGCGGGGGAAGTGCTGCGTGAACTCGCGATATGCCCGGGATCGCAACCGCGCCTGCTCGTCGAACACCAGGCAGGTGGTGCCCGTCGTGCCCTGGTCGATCGCGAGGATCACGCGCGGGAACCTACCGGCGCGACACGTACACGCGCAGGAACCACAGGAGCTGGCGACCGCGGTGCAGGAAGCCGGCGAGGTTGCGACGGGTGGCGCGGTGCTCCAACTCCAGCTCGACCTCGCCCACGGCCAGCCCGGCACGGGCCGCGTCGATCGTCATCGCGGTCTCCATCCCAAAGCCGTGCGCGAACGGCAGCACCCGCCGCAGGGTCGAGCCGCGCATCGCGCGCTGGCCCGAGATCGGCGCCCGCAGCTCGAGCCCCGTCCGCGAGCGGACCGCCCAGCGCGCGAACCCCACGGCGACCCCGAAGCCGCCGCCGCGTCGCGTCGCGAACGAGGCCACGGCGAGATCCAACTCCCGCGCCTCGACCGCGGCCACCAACGGCCCGAGCTGTCCCGCAGAACGCCCGAGATCGCCGTCGCACAGCACGAACACGCGCTCGTCGGACCCGCCCTCCGACAGCGCCCGCCGCGCCGCCAGTGTCGCGGAGCCCCCCTTCCCGCCCTGGGTCCCGCACCGCACGAGCTCCGCGCCTGCCCGGGCCGCCTCCGTGGCCGTGTCGTCGGAGGAGCCGCCGTCCGCCACGATCACGCGTGCATCAACGAACGCCTCGCGCAGCGCCTGAACGGTCTGTGCGATGCGGTCGCCCTCGTTGCGGGCGATCACCAGGACGACGGTCGAGGGGTTCGTTTCGGGCGACACGTCCAGTTATTCTGCCGCCGTCCTCGCTCAAGCGACTCTGGAGGTCCTTCCTTGGCCAACGTCGAGGCTCACATCACAGGCACTGTCTGGAAGATCGAGGTCTCGCCCGGTGACACGGTCGACGAGGGGGACACCGTCGTGATCCTCGAGTCGATGAAGATGGAGATGCCGGTCGAGGCTGAGGATGCCGGCACCGTGAAGGAGATTTCGGTGGAGGAGGGCCAGGCCGTCAGCGAGGGCGATACGTTGGTCGTTCTTGAATAGCGAACTCGCTTCGGGAAAGCTCGTTCTCGACCGTCCCGCGGAGGCGGTCGCGCGGCTGACCATCCGCAACCCCGAGAAGCGCAACGCCCTGGACCACGTGATTCTGGACGCCGTCGCGACCGCGATGGAGGACCTCGACGACGGCATCGAGACACGGTGCGTGATCATCACAGGGTCGGAGGAGATGTTCTCCGCCGGCTACGACATCGGCGACATCCCCGACGAGGTGTTCGCCGAGGAGGCCGAGCGGCTCGTCGCACATCCGTTCAGCCGCGCGATCGAGGCGGTCGAGCGGTTCCCGTTCCCGACCCTCGCGGCCATCAACGGCCACGCCCTGGGCGGCGGCCTCGAGCTGGCCGTCACCTGCGACCTACGCATCGCCGCCGCGGGCATGAAGCTCGGCATGCCGCCGGGGAAGCTGGGGCTGATCTACAGCCACACCGGCATCCAGAAGTTCCTCGACACCGTCGGGCCCGCCCGCACCCGGGAGCTCTTCTTCACCGGTCGCAACATCACGGCCGAGCGCGCGGAGCAGATCGGGCTCGTGCATGACGCGGTCCCGCGCGACGAGGTCGAGCAACACGCCGTCGACCTGGCGGCGGAGATCGCGGGGAATGCCCCGCTCTCTCTGAGAGGAAACAAGCACATCATCACCGAGCTGTTGACCTTCCCCCGCCTATCGAAGAAGCTTGAGCGCGAGGTAATCGAGCTTCGGTTGTCCTCCTTCCGAACCGAGGACTTCCGCGAGGGCGTGAGAGCTTTCGGCGAGAAGCGCAAGCCCCGCTGGCAGGGGCGCTAGGCGTCACCCGGCTCCGCCGGGACAAACAGAAAGGGTCAACGATGGAGAACTCGGCGATCGTCGTCGCCTCCGACGTGCACAAGTACTTCGGGCACGGGGAGACCGCCGTGCACGCCCTCGACGGCGTCACGATCAGCTTCCTGCGCGGCCAGTACACCGCGATCATGGGGCCCTCCGGGTCCGGCAAGTCGACCCTCATGCACTGCCTGGCGGGGCTCGACCGCCCCACCTCGGGCTCGGTCACCATCGACGGCGTCGAGATCACGACCCTGGACGACAAGCGACTCACCGATCTGCGGCGCGACAAGATCGGCTTCATCTTCCAGGCGTTCAACCTGCTCCCCGTCCTGAACGCGGAGGAGAACATCACCCTCCCACTGACGATCGCGGGGCGTGACATCGACAAGGGGTGGGTGGACAGGCTCATCGAGACGGTGGGCCTCGACGACCGGCGCGCACACCGCCCGTCGGAGCTCTCGGGAGGGCAGCAGCAGCGGGTCGCCATCGCCCGTGCGCTGGTGACGCGACCGGCGGTCGTGTTCGCGGACGAGCCGACCGGGAACCTGGATTCGAAGTCCAGCGCCGAGGTTTTGCGCCTGTTGCGCAACGCCGTCGACGAGTTCAACCAGACGGTCGTGATGGTGACCCATGATGCCGAGGCCGCGAGCGTCGGCGACCGCCTGGTGGTGCTGCGCGACGGACGCATCTGTCACGACGCCGCGTCGGGCACTAGGGAACAGGTGGACGACCTTATGCGCACGACCGGCATCGAGGCCGCGGCCCGGGGCTGATGGCCGCTCTCACTGTCCGCGGACTCCTCGCGCGCAAGATGCGCGCGGTGCTGACCGGCCTCGCCGTCCTGCTGGGGGTCGCGATGATCTCCGGCACCTACGTGTTCACGGACACGATCAACAGCACGTTCGAAAAGGTCTTCGAGACCGCGAACGAGGGTGTCGACGTGGTCGTGAGCGGCCGGTCCGAGTTCGACACCGACACCGGTCCCGTGACCCAGGAGATCCCGGAGTCCCTCGTGAACCGGGTCAAGGACGTTCCCGGCGTGCAGACGGCGGCGGGGAACGTCGAGGACTTCGCCTCCATCTTCAAGGCGAACGGTGACCAGGTGAAGACGGGCGGCGCGCCGCCATTGCTCTTCTCCCGACCACCCGAGCAATTCGATCCGCTCGACTACGTCGAGGGTGAGCCGCCGGCCAGCCCGCAGGAGGTCGCGCTCAACAAGGGGACGGCCGACGAGGAGGGCCTCAAGATCGGCGACCGCGTCTCCCTGGTCGGCCGCACCGGCAGGGAGGACTTCAGGATCTCGGGCCTGGCCACGTTCGGGGACGTGGAGTCGCTCGGAGGAGCGACCGTCTCGGTCGTGACGCTGCCGGAGGCTCAGCTGCTCGCCGACCAGCGCGGGAAGGTCGACTCCGTTCAGGTGGGGGCGGAGCCGGGGGTCACCCCGCAGGAGCTGGTCACGCGGATCGAGCGGGTGATGCCGGACACGGTGGAGGTCAAGACCGGGGAACAGGTCGCCACGGACCAGTCGGACTCGATCAAGAGCAGCCTCAGCTTCCTGAACATCCTGCTGCTCGTGTTCGCGGGCATCGCGGTGTTCGTAGGCGCATTCATCATCTTCAACACGTTTTCGATCACGGTCGCGCAGCGCACCAGGGAGTTCGCGCTGCTCCGCACCATGGGCGCCTCGCGCGGCCAGGTGCTGCGCTCGGTGATGCTGGAGGCACTGGTCGTGGGGCTGATCGCCTCTGTCCTGGGGCTGCTGCTCGGGATCGCCACCGCACAGGGCATCAACGCGCTGTTCAAGGCCTTCGGGGCGAACCTCCCGCAGGAGGGACTCGTGCTCAAGCCACGCACGATCATCGTCGCATTGCTGGTCGGGACAGTGGTGACGATGCTCTCGAGCCTCGCCCCTGCCCGGCGCGCGACGCGCGTGCCTCCGCTGGCCGCGATGCGGGAGGAGGCCGCGGCCCCGGAGCCTCCCACCCGCCGCCGCAAGATCCTGTCGTGGGCTCTGCTCTTCATCGGAGCGGCCGCCGTGCTGATCGGGCTCTTCGGGGGCGGCCCGGCCGGTCAGGCGCTCGGCCTGCTGGGAATCGGGGCGATCCTCGTCTTCATCGCAGTGGCGCTGCTGAGCCCGCGCCTCGTGCCCCCGATCGCAGCCGCGGTGGGCTATCCGCTCGAGCGGCTGCGCGGCGTGGCCGGTTGCCTTGCGCGCGAGAACGCGCTCCGCAACCCGGGCCGCACGGCCGTCACTGCCGCGGCACTGATGATCGGGCTTGCGCTGGTGACATTCGTGGCCATCCTCGCGGACGGCGTGAAGGCGTCAGTCGACGACACGATCAGCAAGGACATGAGGGCTCAGATCGTGGTGCTGAACAAGGACGGGTTCAGTCCGATCAGCCCGCAGACCGGCGACGCCGTCAACCGGGTCCCTGGCGTGGAGACCGTCTCGCCGCTGAACACGTCCCAGGCCAAGGTGGGCGGCGTCAGCGGCAAGCCGTTCGGGAGCGGGATCGACCCGGCCACGTTCGACGAGGTCTGGGACATGCACATCGACAGGGGGCCGCCCGATGTGCTGTCGACCCTCAGCGGGCGCGACATCGCGCTGGAGAAGAACTGGGCCGAGGACAACAACTTCGACCTCGGCGACACGGTGAGGATGACCACCCCGGTCGGCGAAAAGCCGGTTCTCAGGGTGCGCGGGACGTACGAGGACAAGGGGGCGCTCGTGGGCGATTTCGTCGTCACGCACGACCTGATCAGGCAGGACTTCGGCATGCGCGACGACCTCTTCGAGTTCGTCGCCGTACAACCGGGTGCCGATCCGAAGGCGGTCCAGGACCGCATCGACCGCGTGCTCGAGCAGCGGTTCCCGATCACGGAGTCACAGAGCCGGACGGAGTTCCAGGAGAGCATCACCGGCCAGGTCGACCAGTTCCTCTTCCTGATCTACGCGCTGCTCTCGCTGTCGGTGATCGTGTCCCTGTTCGGGATCGTGAACACGCTCGTGCTCTCGATTCACGAGCGCACCCGTGAGATCGGCATGATGCGCGCGATCGGGACGCCGCGGAGCCTGGTGCGGCGCATCGTCCGCTACGAGTCCGTGATCACTGCGCTGATCGGTGCCGCGCTGGGCCTGGCGGTCGGTTTCTTCCTCGGCGTCGTGACCACGATCGCGCTCGAGGACGAGGGCTTCATCCTCTCGATCCCGTACATCACCCTGATCGCCTTCGCCGTGCTCGCGGTCATAGCCGGCGTGCTGGCCGCGATCCTGCCGGCGCGGCGGGCATCGCGGCTGAATGTGCTGGAAGCGCTGGCGTACGAGTAGAAGCGTCCGCCGGGCTGCCTAGCCTGCGCCCGGATGCCTCCGCTGATTTCGTTCGAAGAGGCCGTCGAGCTGGGCGGGCTGACGGCCTACGAGGACATCGAGCGCCTGGTGGACTTGGCGTGGAACGTGCGCCAGGACAGTTTCGGCGAGTCGACCGACATGTGTTCCCTGGTGAACGCGAAGAGCGGTGGGTGCGCGGAGGATTGCGGCTTCTGCGCGCAGTCGAAGTACGCCGACGCCGAGACGCCGATGCACGCATTGATGGAGCCCGAGCAGATCCTCGAGCATGCGCGCGCGGCCGAAGCGGCGGGTGCGCACCGCTTCTGCATGGTCACGCAGGGCCAGGGTCTCTCCAAACGCGACTTCGCCAAGGTGCTCGAGGGAACGCGGCTGGTGGCGGAGCACACCAACCTGAAGCGCTGCGCCTCGATCGGCCACATGTCGCCCGAGCGCGCCCGGCAGCTGAAGGATGCGGGTGTCCAGCGCGTGCACCACAACGTCGAGACGGCGCGCAGCTACTACGACGAGGTCTCGACCACCGTCAAGTACGAGGGACGCATCCGCACCATCCACGCGGTGCGGGACGCCGGGCTCGAGACATGCGTCGGCGGCATCCTCAACCTCGGCGAGACACGCGAGCAGCGGGTCGAGATGGCTTTTGAGCTCTCCGAGCTCGACCCGACCAGCGTGCCGATCAACCTCCTCAACCCCCGGGCCGGCACGAAGTTCGGCGAGCGCGACCTGATCGACCCGTGGGAGGCGGTGAAGTTCATCGCCATCTTCCGCCTGATCCTGCCCGCGGCGCTGTTCCGGCTCTGCGGCGGGCGCGTCGAGAACCTCGGCGAGCTTCAGCCGCTGGCCGTGAAGGCGGGGCTGAATGGCGTGATGATGGGCAACTTCCTCACGACGCTCGGCTCAGAGCCCGAGGATGACCGCCGCATGTTCGAGGAGCTGGGCCTGAACGTCGCGCGCCACGAGGACAACGGCGCGAACCCGCGGCCCGACAACCGCTCCGGATGGCTCGAGGGCGAGGCGCCCTCGACGCCGATCGACGATCTGGTCGACTCACAGGCCGACGCGAACTTCTGGGATCCCTCGACGCAGCTGCGGTTCCGCAAGAAGAGCAAGCCTCCCTCCTACCCCCTACGTCCGGCCCAGGAGGTCGCGGAGGTCACCTCCAGCGACCCCGGTGGGTGGGGCGACTGACTCCACCGGCGGCCCGCCAGCCATGAGCGACATCCACGACCGTCTCGAGGAGCTGCGGGACCTGGGCCTCTACCGGCGGATGCGCATGGTGTCCGGCCCGCAGGGGCCGCGCGTGCTGCTCGACGGAAAGCGGGTACTGCTGCTCTGCTCGAACAACTACCTCGGCCTCGCCGACCACCCGGAGGTGCGCGAGGCGGCCGCCGACGCGGCGATGCGCTACGGGGTCGGGACGGGTTCCTCGCGACTCGTGTCAGGGAACATGACGCTGCACCGGCGGCTGGAGGAGCGGCTGGCCGAGTTCAAGCACAGCGAGCGATGCCTGCTGTTCGGCTCCGGCTACCTTGCCAACGTGGGCGTGATCACCGCGCTCGCGCAGGAGGGCGACGTGGTCTTCTCGGACGCTCTCAACCACGCCAGCATCATCGACGGGTGCCGGCTGGCGCGAGCGGACACGTTCGTCTACGACCACCTGGACACCGAGCACCTCGAATGGGGGCTGCGCGAGGCGGGCGGCCGGGGGAGCCTGATCGTGACCGACAGCGTGTTCTCGATGGACGGCGACATCGCGCCGCTCGAGCGCATCGTCGACCTCGCAAGCCGCTACGACGCGCGGGTGATGGTCGACGAGGCACACGCCACCGGCGTCCTCGGGCCAGAGGGCCGCGGGGCCGTCGCGGAGGCCGGCCTC
>Ga0190275_10002365_pt1 | contig 13587 bp, 10 predicted proteins | sample Popmic550T_FD_133745 | JGI IMG/M metagenome (GOLD analysis project Ga0190275, IMG submission 133745) | Populus adjacent soil microbial communities from riparian zone of Yellowstone River, Montana, USA - 550 T | ecosystem: Environmental > Terrestrial > Soil > Riparian zone > Trees stand | place... | reverse complement strand
TGACGATCACCTGGAAAGCCCGCGCCCTGTAGTTATAGGTCAGCAGCCAGACCGGCACTAGCACGTGCTTGAACGTGCGGCCGGAGAAGGTCGGGAAAATCTGCAGGTTCCGGTGTGTGTCGCCCGGCACCTGTGACGCGCACAGCTGCTCGAGCGCGGTGCGCATCTGCTGCTGCGATTGTTCCGTGGCCTCGATCAGGACCACCTTGTAGTGCTCGACGACGTGGCCGGAGAGGAATGCGGTGTCGTAGGGCACGACGTCTTGCGTCGGAAATGGCTCCACTTGCCGCAGCAGCGCCATCGGCAGGCCCTGCGTTCCAGGCACTGGGTCATCGTCGAACCGGTGATCGACCACTCCAGACGCCGGCTCCCACCGCGTGCGCTGCTCCTGACGCACGACGCGGTTGCCCTTGCTGTCGCGGCCTTCCACGCTCACGTAGTAGTGATACCCGGCTTCCGCTTCCCACGGGCAGTGCACCTCCGCGTCGAATGTCCAGTACGGGATGTAGAGGCTGTGCACGGTGTCCACGAGCGCCGTCCGGGAGAGGCGCCCGGGCGCGAACCATTTGCTGCGCCACCAGCCGCGGATGTCGTCGCGCACCTGGTTACGGTCGACGCGGAATGGAAGGATGCCCTGCGGACGGATGGGCGACTTGATCTCCTGGTAGTCCACCAGTGCGGCAGAGCCGCAGAACTCGCAGTTCTGGCCCACCCGAGCCGCGTCGAACACCATGACCGCGCGGCAACTCTGGCACTGCACGCTGCGCGTAACCGCCTGCCAGCCGCGTTCGGCGTCGGGGATGTCCCGGAGCGCGGTGACGAGATCCATCTCGACCACCTTGCCGCTCGCGCGATCGATCGTGTACGGAGACTCGGTGCCACAGTACGGGCAGACCAGCTTCTGTTTGCCAGGGTTCCACTCGGCCTGCGCGCCGCAGGCCGGGCAGGCGTGTTTCTGGAGCGCGGTGATCTGGTCCGACATGCTCGCGGGCGGTCCGGTGCTGTGACGAGGGCGCGTCGCCGTCGCGGCCGCTACTCGGCCATGTAGGCGGCGAGCGCGGCTCGCGAGATGCGCCACGACGCGCCGATCCGCTTGCCCTTCAGCTCACCGGCTTCGAGCACCGCCATCACGTCGGCTTCCGAGACGCCGAGGGCCGTGGCTGCGTCGGCGGGGCCCATGAGCTCGGGCAATCCGGATCCGGAAGTTGGGCCCGCGACCGGGGCCACGGTCGGAGTCGCCTGGCCGCCGGCGAATCCCTGCTGCATCATCTGCTGCGCCAGGCCGAAACCAACCGCCAGTTCGGCCGCGGTGCCCGCGGCGCCGCCGCCACCCGTCTCGAAGCCCTTCGCCATCTGATACTTCACGAAGTCGTTCAAGTTCCCGACGGCCGCCATGCTGGATCGCTTGTCGATGGCCTGCTCGACCTCTGGCGGCACCGACACATTCTCGACGATGAAGCTGGTGATCTCGAGTCCGTACTTGGCGATCACCGCAGGATTGATCAGCGGCAGCAGCGCGTCCCCGAGCTCGGAATAGCGCGCCGCCACGTCGAGCACCGGAATCTTCGCCGTGGCGATCGCATCGGTGAAGATACTGACGATGCGCGACCGCATCGTGTCGCTGAACTCGTCCAGGCGGAAGTTGTGGTCGGAGCCGGCGACCTCCCGCAGAAAAGTCTTCGCGTCGACGATCTTGAAGTCGTAGGTGCCGAACGCGCGGACGCGCACGATGCCGAAGTCGTTGTCCCGCAGCATCACGGGGTTGGAGGTTCCCCATTTGTTGCCCGTGAACAGGCGTGTGAGGACGTAGTAGACGTCGGCCTTGAACGGCGAATTGAAGCCGAACGGCCACGATTTGATCTTCGTGAGGACCGGGATGTTATCGGTCGTCAGCGTGTGCTTGCCGGGCCCGAAGGTGTCGCCGAACTCGCCGAGGTAGACGAACTGGGCGACCTGCGACTCGCGGACGATCAGCTGCGCGCCATTCTTGATGGCCTTGTCGTCGTCCGGAAAACGGTAGGACAGCGTGTCGCGCGAGTCCTCGGTCCACTCGATGATGTCGAGCAGTTCACCCTTGATGAAATCCATCAGCCCCATGCGTGCGCTCCTCTGAACGAGTCGGACAAAACCTGTCGATTGTAGCGCGTGCGCGTCATGATGGATCGACGGGACGCCACCAGCGGGTGACCGTGTGCAGTCCGGCGAAGACCAGGCCACCCACCGACAGGTCGTTGGTGAACGACGCGTCCCGCATCAGGCCGGCAAACGCCGCGTCCGTCTGCCGGCGGGCGCGCTCGAGATTCATCGGCAATGCTGGATCAACCGGTTGTCCCGCGCGATCCGCGCGCTGCAGCTGTTCGATCAGTGCTTCGGCCTGCGAGAGATCGAGCATCGACAACGGCGACGCGCAGTGGCCACACGCCGACGTCTGGGCGAGGTCCACGGGCGCGCCGCAGTTCGAGCAGTTGAGGAACTGCACCGTCTCTCGCAGTTCCGCGAGCTGCGCCGGCGTGAGCGGCCGGACGAAGTCCTTTTCCTTGAGGAACTCGAAGAAGGTGATCAGCCGGCCATGACCGTTCGGGCAGCGCAGGTACTCGAAGCGCGTGTTGCGCTGCATGTCCTTCGTCCGGCGCAGCCGCCCCTGGCAGCGAGGGCACCTGGCCAGTTCGGCCTCGGTGGACTGCACGCGTGCCGTGTGCTCACCGATGATGCGAAAGAGGGCCAGCGTGGACGCCGGCGTCAGGGCCAGGCTCTCGCGGGAATCGAACCAGAACGACTGGCAAGGCACGCACAGGTCGAGCGTCACCGAACGGCCGTTGTGGCTGCCGAGGGTGTGCTCGTCCATCGCACGGCCGCAGCGGGGACAGTTCACGGGCAGGTATTCTGACAGACGAGGCGCCTGGACAGGAAGCGAGGCGCCGACGCACTGGATCGATCAGGGGCTCACGGAAACGTCCGTGTCTGCCAGCGTCACATCCAGGAGCGTCTCGGTCGGAGGCCCCAGTGGCTGCGTGTCCTGATCAACACCCGTCATGACCTTCACCTGGTCCTTGAACCACCGCTCGAACCCTGCCTGCGCTCCGGCGTAGGCCTGCCCGGAGGCCGCGGGCTCACCCGACATGTCGGTGACCGCAATGATCCACGTGCCGTGCGGCGTGTCCTGCAGGTGCCAGCTTTCACGCTGGATGCCGAATCGCCGATAGAACGCTTCGGCCTCCCGCCGACGGCTGCCGGTCAGTTCCGCCGCGAACTGGCGCGCAGCGTCTTCCTGACCGGGGGTGACAGGGAACGCGCGAACGATCAACGGCATGGGAGTCTCCTTCCGGGCTAGCGGCCGGCGGCTTTCGCCCACTGGCCGGTATCGGTGTACTGCTGGAACCGCACGATCTTCCCGTCACGAACCTGCCACACGTCGGCAAACTGCGCGTCCATCGGCGTTCCCGTCGCCCGCCACGTCCCCGTGTAGCGCCCCTCGGCGACGACGGTGTCGCCGGCGTCGATGAAGTTCACTGGGCGTGCGGCAAAGTTGTCCACGTCGCCGATGATCCGCCCGAATACGCCATCCGCCACGGCGGGCGGGCCCACGTAGGGATTGCGATCGGCGTAGAAGACGCCCTCGGCCTCCTTCCACTCGATTGCGGCGTCGAACGCGCCCAGCACCGCGGGCACGTCACCGCGACCGAACGCGGCGTAGAGATCCTTCACGACCTCAGCGGCTTCCTCATCGTCTGCTCCCTTGAAATCGTGAACGATCTGCGAAACGGCTACTGCCCCGTCGTCGACGTGGCCGCGGGCCGCACGAAGCGCCTGAAGAAGCTGTCGCTCTTCCAGGAGGGGCGCGACTCGCGATTGGCGACACGCAACGCCAGCCGGCCGATCATGTCGGTGAAGCCCACGGCGGCGGCGCGATCGATCGGCTGCGCCAAGTCGTCCGACGGCGCATGATACCGCTCGCGCGTCCAATCGGCCTCGATCTTTGCTTCCGGCGAGCCCGGTTCGAAACCGAGCTTCAGTGCCAGCGCGGGAACCCCCTGGCGAATGAAGTTGTACTGGTCGCTGCGGATGAAGCGGTTGCGCTGCGGCTGCGGGTCGGGCTTCACGCCGATCCCCATCTCCTGTGCCACGGTCCGCACATCATCACCCAGGTCGGACTCGTCCAGGCCGAGCACCATGAGCGACTTCAGCGGGAAGAGCGGCAGGAACATGTCCATATTCACGTTGGCGACGATGCTCTCGCGGGGGACGGTGGGGTTCAGCGAGTAATAGCGCGAGCCGAGCAGCCCCTTCTCCTCCGCGGTCACCGCGACGAACACTACCGAGCGCTTCGGCTTCGCCCTGGCGATCGCGGCGGCCGATTCAATCAGGGTCGCGATGCCGGACGCGTTGTCCATGGCGCCGTTGTAGATGCTGTCGCCGTTAATCGGCGCGCCGACCCCGACGTGATCGAGATGCGCGGTCAGCACGACGAACTCGCCCGCCAGCTTCGGGTCGCTGCCACGAACGAGCCCGGCGACGTTCTGCGACTCGACGTCCTGGTTCTCGACGGCCACCTTGGCGCGGACCGAGGCCGGCAGCGGGAAGTGCGGCAGCGCCTTCCCCTCGTCCGCAATCTTCAGGATCTCGGCGAATGTGCGGCCGGAACCCTCGAACAGAACCTCCGCGCGGGCGGGGTTGAAGGCGATGGAAACCTGCTGCCCCGCGGTGTCGTCGAGCGACGCGTCCGCCAGGGCCATCGCGGGGTTGAGCCGGTTCGGCGCCGAGCGCTCCCACGGCACGTCCATGCTCTTCGGATTAGCGATCGAAATCGTGCCGATCGCGCCGAGGCGCTTCAGCGTGCTCCAGCGCTCCGCGGCGGACTGATAGTGAGCGCTGAGGGCGCCGGGGACCGCAGACGGACTGCCCGACAGCAGCACCACGACCTTGCCCTTGACGTCGAGTCCGGCAAAGTCGTCGTGATTGACCTCGGGGATCTGCAACCCATGGCCGGCGAAGACCAGCGGCGCCTCGACGCTCGGCGCCGGATCGATTCGCATACCGAAGGTAGCGTCATCACCCAGAGTAACCGGTGCGGCCTTGCCCTTCTTGACCAGGGCGAGGCTCGATTGCGCCTCGTTGATGCGGCGCGAGCGGAAGGCCACGGGCTGCAGATAGCCGGCGGTGCCGGCAGGCTCGAGGCCGGCCTCCTTGAAATGATCCGCGACGTACTGGGCGGCCTTGAGATGTTCAGCGCTGCCGGTTTCGCGGCCGCGCATCCCATCGTTGGCCAATGCCTCGACGTGCGCAAACCAGCGCACCTCGGCGTCGCCCACAGGCGCGGCCTGCTGCGCGGAGGGCGCGGACGGTTCAGAGGTGCAGCCGATCCCGAGAGAACAGCTGATGACCAACAGAGCGGCCGCTCGGGCCGGACGGAAGAGGTGGATGGCGACCATGGGGCAATCTAGCAGATTGGGCGGGGCGGGGTTCTGGGGTTCTCCGGTTCTGGGCTTCGGCCGCTGAGGAGGCCCGCCGTCCGATCGATTCCGTCAACCACGGTGGCACTGTCTCAGTTTGTTGCCGTCCGACGGTCCAAATTTTGCACTGAATGTGGCGCGAGAATCAGCAGCCCGGCGATTCTCACCGGAACGCGCCTGCTCCGTTTGCCAAGGGCTGACTCAGGGGTGCAAATGTCAGACGAAGCGAGAAAAAAATCCTCCGATGCCGAGACCTCGGCGCGTCGCGAGTTCATGAGCCAGCTCGGGAAAGCGGCAGTGACAGCCCCAGCCATTGCCATGTTGGTCCAAGCGTCGTCCCAACCTGCCGCCGCTCAGTATCGCGGCAGCGGTAATGGCAATGGCAACGGTGGCAATGGGAACGGGAACGGCGGGAATGGCAACGGGAACGGCAACGGCAATGGCCGGGGACGGCGACCCTAAGCGACGACGCCCTTTGAATGCAACGGCTTGGAGTTCCTCCCCGCTCCAAGCCGGACGCGACGCCGGGGTGTCAGAGGCATCCCGGCATTGCGTTTAGGCAATGCGCCGGCCTTCCACAGTCTCGCCGCCTTCAGCGTCACCCTCGCCACTCGCGTTCCGCGCCTACCAACCGTCGCGCAACGCCAAACGCATGCTCCTACTGGCTAGCACACCTGGCTTTCGCAGTCAGCCGTTCAAAATAACCAGCGTTAGATGGAGACTTGCGCGGGAAAAGTCGCCGATCTGGAGTCGAGCGCATGCGCCGGCAGCGGAAACGGGCCAACCATTCTTCAATGCCCATTGGGCGCGTGCGCAAGCCGGCCAGCATCGCAGGCGTGCCGCCAATCGCCTTGTGCACGCGGACGAAATTGTCGTGGACGTAGTGGATCGCCAGTGCGTGCAGATGGTTCTCCAGTGACGACCCCTCCTTGACGGCTCGCCGTAAATGAATGACCATTCATTCATTCCGATGCCCGCCACCACTGTTCGACGCCTCGCCACCGTGAAGACGCCACCCATCGTCGACAAGCGCGATGCGATCCTTCGGGCTGCCGTCAAGGTGTTCGCGCGGAACGGCTACTTTCAGTCACAGGTGGCCGACGTGGCTCGCGTGGCGGGCGTCGCCGCCGGCACGGTCTACCTCTACTTCCGCAGCAAGGACGACCTGCTGGTCTCGATTTTCGAGCGCACCATGCGGGATGCGATCGATGAAGGCAAGGCGGCCCTCGCCGGCGTTCCCGACCCCGCCGAGCGGCTGCGGCACATCGCGCGGCTGCACCTCGAGCGGGTGGGCCGCGATCGCGACCTCGCCGTGGTGGTCCAGGTCGAGCTGCGCCAGTCGATCAAGTTCATGGAGCGGTTCTCCTCCACTCACTTGCAGGATTATTTGACCCTCATTCGCCGCACGATCGCCGAAGGCCAGGAGACCGGCGCCTTTCGCCGCGATGTCAACGCCAACACCGCCGCTAAGGTGTTCTTCGGCGCGCTCGACGAGATGGCCACCAACTGGATGCTGAGCCGAAGAAAGTACGCCCTCGCCGGCGATGCGGATGCGGTGGTCGACCTGCTGATTGGGGGCCTGGGCCGATGAACCATCTCAACGTCAAGGCCGTCACCGTGCTCGGGGCCGGCACGATGGGAGCGCAAATCGCGCTGCAGTTCGCCAACATCGGCATTCCGTCGCTGCTGCTGGACCTCACACCCGACACCGCCCGCCAGGGGCTGGACAAGGCGCGCACTCTGAAGCCCGATCCGCAGTTCACACCAGACGCCCACACCCTCGTCACGACTGGCGGCTTCGACACACACCTCGATCGGATCGCCGCAACCGACTGGGTCATCGAAGCCATCGTCGAACGGCTGGACGTCAAGCAGCAGCTGCTGGCGCGGGTGGACGAGAAGCGACGGGACGGTACGATTGTCAGCTCGAACACGTCGGGCATTCCCATCGGGGCGCTGGCAGAAGGTCGATCGGATGATTTCCGCCGTCATTGGCTGGGCACCCATTTCTTCAACCCGCCTCGCTACCTGCGGCTGCTGGAGCTGATCCCGACGACGGAGACAGACCCTGCGGTGGTGGCGACGGTTACGCGCATCGGCGACCATCTGCTCGGCAAGGGCGTCGTCGTCGCCAAGGACACCCCGAATTTCATCGGCAATCACATCGCGCTCTACGGTGTGGCGCGCACGCTCCAGGCCCTCGGCACGGGCAAGTACACGATCGAGGAGATCGACGCCATCACCGGACCGGCCATCGGCCGGCCTGGGTCAGCGACGTTCCGGACGATGGACATCGCTGGGGTCGACGTGCTCGCGCACGTGATGCGCAATCTGCACGAGCGGCTGGAGGATCCCGACGACCGGGCGGCGTTCGCCGTGCCGGCATTCGTCGATGAGATGATTGCCAGGGGCCAGTTGGGCCAGAAGACCGGCAAGGGCTTCTATCAACGCCGCAAGAACGCCACCGGCGAGTCGGAGATCTGGACGCTGGATCTCGAAACACTGGACTACCGCCCGAAGCAGCCGGCGAGGATTGCCTCGATTGAGGCCGGCAAGTCGATCGACGAGCTCGGCGAGCGCCTCCGGATGCTTTTTGCCGGCACCGACAAGGCCGGCGACTTCCTGCGCGAGACCCTGGCGCCGACCCTGGTTTACACGGCTCGGGTCGCTCCGGAGATCGCGCATTCGATCGACGATGTCGATCGGGTGATGCGATGGGGCTTCGGGTGGGACCTCGGCCCGTTCGAGCTGTTCGACACCATTGGCGTTCGCGAGGTGGTGACGGCGGCCCATGCGGCGGGCGGCCGTGGAATCCGGCCCGGCGTCCCGCCCCTGATCCAGTCGGTCATCGACGCCAAAGCGAATCGTTTCCGCGAACACCTGGTCGCGCCGGCAGCCCCCGACCTGTTGATCCTGCGTAGCGCACGGGACCAGCAGCGGTTTGTGAAGAAGAACGCGGGGGCTAGCCTGGTCGATCTCGGCGATGGCGTGCTCGCTCTCGAGTTCCACTCGAAGATGAACGTCATCGGCGGCGACACCATCTCCATGCTGCAAGCCGGCGTGAAGGAAGCGGCGAGGAACTTCCGCGCCTTTGTCATCGGCAACGACGCGCCGACCTTTTCCGCGGGCGCGAATCTGATGCTGGTGTTGCTGGAGGCCCAGGAAGGCAACTTCGACGAGCTCGACATGATGGTGCGCACGTTCCAGCAGGCGGTGATGATGCTCCGCTACAGCGAGGTGCCGGTCGTCGTTGCCCCGGCCGGGCTGACCCTCGGCGGCGGCATGGAGATCACGCTGCACGGCGACCGCGTGCAGGCTGCGGCCGAAACCTACATGGGGCTGGTCGAGGTGGGCGTCGGGCTCATCCCCGCCGGCGGGGGGACCAAGGAGATGCTGGTGCGATCGACGGCCGCGCTGCCCACACCGCAAACCGATCCGCTCCCCTACGTGCAGAAGGCTTTCGAGACCATCGCTCTCGCGAAAGTCTCGGCGAGCGGGCCGGATGCGGCGCGTCTCGGCTACCTGGCTCCGACGGACGGCTTCACCATCAACCGCGAGCGCCTGATGGCCGACGCCAAGGCGAAGGCTCTCGAGCGCGTGCGCGAGGGCTATCATGCCCCCGCACCCCGCACGGCTATCCGGGTCGGCGGCGAGTCGGTGACCGCGGCATTGAAGCTCGGTGTGCACCTGGCCTGGCGTGCCGGTCGCGCCAGCGATCACGACGCGCTGATCGGCCGCAAACTGGCGCACATCTTCGGAGGCGGCGCGCTGCCGCACCCGACCACCGTGAGCGAGCAGTACCTGCTCGACCTGGAGCGAGAAGCGTTCCTCAGCCTGCTCGGCGAGCCGAAAACGCTGGCCCGCATCAATCACACCTTGAAGACCGGAAAGCCGCTGAGGAATTGATGATCGACATCGGCCACGGCCCTCCCGTCGTGCTCATTCCCGGCCTCCAGGGTCGCTGGGAGTGGATGCAGCCCACCGTCGAGCTCCTGGCGGAGCACTACCGGGTGATCACCTTCTCGCTCTGCGACGAGCGCACGAGTGACAGCGCCTGCGATCCCGACCTGGGCTTCGGCAACTATGTCCGTCAGGTCAAGGAGGTGATGGATCGCGCCGGCGTCGGACAGGCCACGGTAATCGGCGTGTCCTACGGCGGGCTCATCGCCACCGAGTTCGCGGCTCAGCACCCTGAACGGGTGTCGAACCTGGTGCTGGCTTCGGCGCTGCCGACCGACTGGGCGCCGGACGCTCGCGCGCGGTTCTACCTGCGGGCGCCTCGGCTCTTGAGCCCGGTGTTCGTGGCAACGTCGCCGATGCGGCTGCAGCCGGAAATGCGGGCGGCGTTTCCGGTTTTGCGGGAACGCATGCGCTTCCTGCTCGGCCACGGCATTCGCGTCGTGCGGGCGCCGATGTCGGCAGCGCGGATGGCCCGCCGGATCGAATGGGCAGACGCCTATCAGTTCTCGGACCCGGCCGCGGTTGTGGCGCCGACGCTGGTGGTCACCGGCGAGGACGGGCTCGATCGGGTGGTTCCCGTGGCGGTGAGCTGCCGGAATATCGCGCGGCTGCGCGCCGTGCGCCACGTCGTCCTGCCCCGCACCGGGCACCTCGGCATCGTCACCACGCCCGACCGATTTAGAACGGTCGTTGACGAGTTCCTGAAACCGAGCGCCTGATGACCACAGACATCGTTCGTGAGATCCCCGGGCCGGCAGGGCCACTCGAGGCGAGGCTCGACTTGCCCGACGGCCAGCCACGCGCGGTCGCCGTCTTCGCGCATCCGCATCCGCAGTACGGCGGGACGATGCACACGAAGGCGCTGTATCAGGCCGCCAAGGCTGTCACTCGCATTGGCGTTGCCGCGCTGCGTTTCAATTTTCGTGGGGTGGGACTCAGTCCCGGCGCGTTCGACGAGGGCGAGGGCGAACAGGCCGACTTCGAGGCCGCGCTGCGCTTTGCCGCAGAGCGGTTCCCCGGCCTCCCGATCTGGGCGGGCGGGATGTCGTTCGGGTCGTGGGTCGCATTGACCGTCGGGGTTGCACACCCGGGCGTCACCGTGCTGCTCGGCATTGCGCCACCCGTGGACCGCTACTCGTTTGACGCCCTGAAGACGAGCGCGAAGCCGACCTTTCTTATCCACGGCGAAGAGGATGAGGTCGCCTCGATCAAGCTGGTGCGGCGGCTCTATGGCGAGCTGCCGGAACCGAAGGAGCTGGTGGTGATCGAAGGCGCCGACCACGTGTTCGACGGAGCGACCTCGCTCGTCGGCGATGCGGTCGAAGACCTCCTCGGAGATTTCGAGACGGGAGTGTCCTGATGCAGGAAGCAGTCATCGTTTCAGCCGTCCGCACGGCGGTGGGCAAGGCACCGAAAGGCACGCTCAGCGTGATGCGCCCCGACGAGATGGCAGCGACGGTCATCCGCGAGGCACTGGCGCGCGCCAACGACTTCGAGCCGGCGCTGGTCGAAGACGTGATCCTCGGCTGCGCCATGCCCGAGGGCGAGCAGGGGTTGAACGTCGCCAGAATCGCAAGCCTCCGAGCCGGCATCCCTGTCGAAGCGTCCGCCGTGACCGTCAACCGCTTCTGCTCGTCCGGGCTGCAGGCTATTGCCTATGGCGCGGAGCGGATCATGCTGGGGCAGGCGGCGGCGGTGGTCGCGGGCGGCACCGAGTCGATGAGCATGGTGCCGATGGGCGGCAACAAGATCTCGCCAAACCCGGCGCTGGTGGACAGCTACCCCGACGTCTACCTGACGACCGGTCTCGTCGCCGAGAACCACGCACGCGAATCGGCCATCAGCCGCGACGCCCAGGATGCGTTCTCGTATCGCAGCCACCAGCGCGCCGTCGCCGCCATTGAGGCAGGCCGCTTCAAGGACGAAATTGTCCCGCTGACAGTGCGCCTCGCCTCTCCGGGCGCCTCCTCAGACGGCAGCGGCCGCGCACCTGCGCCGGCGCAGCGTGACCTCGTTTTCGATACCGACGAAGGTCCGCGACGCGACACCTCGGTGGAAGCGCTCGGCAAGCTGCGGGCAGCCTTTCACGCGACCGGCACGGTGACGGCCGGCAACTCCTCGCAGATGAGCGATGGGGCCGCGGCGGTGGTGGTGACCTCGGCCGAACTCGCCCGGCAGCGAGGCCTGAAGCCGCTGGCCCGTTTCGTCGCGTATGCCACGGCTGGCGTGCCGCCGGAGCTCTTCGGCATCGGCCCGGTTCCGGCCATCAAGAAGGTGCTGAAGCTGGCGGGACTCACGCTGGACCAGATCGACCTGATCGAATTGAACGAAGCGTTCGCCGCGCAAGTGCTCGCCTGCCTCCGCGAGCTTCCCATCGACCCGGAGAAAGTCAACGTGAACGGCGGTGCGATTGCGCTTGGCCATCCCCTTGGCTGCACGGGGGCCAAGCTCACCGCCACACTCGTACACGAGATGCGGCGCCGCGGCTCGCGCTACGGGATGGTCACGATGTGCGTCGGGGGCGGCATGGGCGCAGCGGGCATTTTCGAACGCTTGTAGGAAGTGGAGCGACACATGGCGACGACGATGATGACGACGAAGGGTGGGGCCTGGCTGATCGAAGAAACAGATCCCTCGTCGGTGACGACGCCCGAGCGCCGCACCGAGGAGCACGTGCTCATCGGCCAGGCCGCCGCCGAGTTCATCGACGGCGAGGTGCTGCCGCTGGTGGATCGGCTGGAACAGAAGGACTGGACGCTCAACCGGGAGCTGATCAGGAAGTGCGGAGCGCTCGGGCTGCTCGGGACCAACGTGCCCGAGGTGTATGGCGGCGTCGACATGGACAAGATCTCCACCCTGATCGTGTCCGAGCAGGTGTCGCGCTACGCCTCGTTCGGCGCCACCTTCGGTGCGCAGGCGAACCTCACCATCCTTCCCATCTTCATGTTCGGCACGGAGGCACAAAAGCAGACCTACCTGCCGCGGCTCATCGCCGGTGACCTGGTCGGCGCCTATTGCCTCAGCGAATCGGGCTCGGGTTCCGACGCTCTCGGCGCGAAGGCCAAGGCCACGAAGCAGGCCGACGGCACCTTCGTGCTCTCCGGCGAGAAGATGTGGATCACCAACGGCGGCTTCGCCGACATCTTCATCATCTTCGCCAAGGTCGACGGCGAGCACTTCACCGCATTCATCGTCGAAAAGGCGTGGCCGGGAGTGAGCGCCGGCAAGGAGGAACACAAGATGGGCCTGCACGGCTCATCCACCACGCCGGTCATCCTCCAGGACGTGCAGGTGCCTGCGAACGCCGTGCTGGGAGAGGTCGGCAAGGGCCACAAGGTGGCGTTCAACGTGCTCAACTTCGGGCGGTTCAAGCTGGGCGCGATGGCCTCGGGCGGTGCGAAGCGCGCGTTGGCAGAAGCAGCGAAGTACGCAGGCAGTCGCAAGCAGTTTGGCGTGCCGATCGCCACGTTCGGAGCCATCAAGCACAAGCTGGGTGAGATGACGGCTCGCGAGTACGGCCTGGAGAGCATGATGTACCGCACGGCCGGGCTCATCGACGCGCACATCACGCAGGCGCCCGACAAGCAGCCGAACGATCCCGGGCCAATGCTGAAGGCGCTCGAGGAGTTCGCGGTGGAAGCCTCCATTGCCAAGGTGCTGGGCAGCGAAGTCGTGCACTACATCATCGACGAGAACGTCCAGATCCACGGCGGCAACGGCTTCGTGAAGGACTACCCCGCCGAGGGCCATTACCGCGACTCGCGGGTCAACCGCATCTTCGAAGGGACCAATGAGATCAACCGTCTGCTGATCCCCGGGATGCTGATGAAGAAGGCGCTGAAGGGCGAGCTGGCACTGATTCCCGCGGCAAAGCAGCTGCAGGACGACATCATGAGCCCGTCGTCGACGATGGCCGACGATGCCGAGGGGGTGCTCGTGGGCGAGCGTCGCGCCTGCGCCGTGTTCAAGAAGGTGGTCCTGCTGGTCGCCGGCACCGCGATGCAGCGCTACGGCGCGAAGATCGATCAGGAGCAGGAAGTGCTCACATACCTCGCCGACCTCGTCATCGATGCCTATACCGCGGAGAGCGCCGTGCTTCGTGCGGTCGCCTCCTCGGACCGCAAGGTCGCCGACGCTGCGCTGCATGCAGATGCTGCAGCGGTCTACACGCACGAGG
>Ga0190275_10002364_pt1 | contig 13592 bp, 10 predicted proteins | sample Popmic550T_FD_133745 | JGI IMG/M metagenome (GOLD analysis project Ga0190275, IMG submission 133745) | Populus adjacent soil microbial communities from riparian zone of Yellowstone River, Montana, USA - 550 T | ecosystem: Environmental > Terrestrial > Soil > Riparian zone > Trees stand | place... | reverse complement strand
GAGCCGAGGCCGAGGAATCCCAACGAGGCAAGGGCCAAGGCGATGGCAGGCAACCGAATCACAGCGTGCCGCGCAACCGGGCCGGCGACTGCCGGGAGGACGTGCCGGGTGAGAATCCACCCAGGACTCGAACCGATCGCGCGTTGCGCGGTCAGATAGCCGGCGGCACGAGTTTCCTGAACCAGTGCAGCGGCATGCGCTGCGAGCGAAGGCCACGAGACCAACGCCACGGCGATCGACGCTCCGATAGTGCCCGGTCCGAGCACGGCCGCGACCACGATGCCGGCGATCACCGGTGGTACCGCGTTCGCCGTCTCGGCAGCGCCGGTCGTGATGCTGGGCAGGAATCCCGCGACCATCGCCACGAGGTACGAAGCGAGGCAAACCAGAACGGCCACACCCGCCGTCGCCGCGGCGCCATGACCGACGCGGGCCAGAACGTCACGACCAAGAGAATCCGTCCCGAGCGGGTGCGCCCAGTTCGGCGCGGCAAGACGAGCAGTCGTGTCGAGTTCCAGTGGTTCGAGGAACAGTCCCCAGCCGATCACCACAGCCAGCAGTGCAGCACAGACGACAGGTACCACTCGCTGCCACCGGCCGACCGATGTCACCGGCATCGACAAGGTGAGAGCTTCGTCCCGCAAGCCGGGTCCCAGCAAGCGACGCCTCGTGGCCTGGGCCAACAGTCCGGCGATCACTCCGAGGAGTACCAGGATCAGTACGGACCCTTGCAACAAAGGAAGATCCTGCGACTCGGCCGCGTCCAGCGCAGTACGGCCAATTCCCGGTACTGCGAACACAGCCTCAACCGCGACCGCACCACCCGTGAGGCCCACCGCCACCAGCCCGAACAGCGGAACAACAGCCGGCACGGCTCGACGTATCGCGGCCGCTCCGATCCGCACCGGCGTGCAACCAGCGGAACGCCAGAGGCCGACCCAGCGCTCGGCGAACACCGCCGGCAACGTGTCGTCGACCAGCCGTCCGAGGAACCCGCCCGCCGGCAGGCCCAACGCAAGCGCCGGAAGGATCAGGTGCTGTCCCCCTTCCCACCCGTACGGCGGGAGCCACCGGAGCCAGACCGCGAAGCCCAGCATCAGCAACGTGGCAAGGAGAAACTCGGGCACCGCGGCCAGAGTGCTGGCGGCGACTCCGGTCGGCCCGGTCCGGAGCGTGCCACGAGCACCACGGATCAACGTGGGCAGGCAAAGGGCGATGGCGATGACAACCGCGATCAACAGGGCGGCAGCCATCAGAGTCAGGGAGACGCCAGTTGCGGACAGGATCGACGGCAGCACGTCTTCGCCGCTGGTCCATGACTGGCCGAAGTTTCCCCGCAGTACTCCGCCGAACCAACGCCCGAAGAGCTGCAGTGGGCTCTGGTCGAGCCCGAGTTCAGCGCGGATCGCACCGATCGCCTCAGCGGACGGCTCCTGCTCGGCCGACCGACCGCGCAGTACCGACAGCGCGGGATCGCGGCCGGACAGCCAGGGCAGCAGTCCGATGACGATGACGATGAGCGCGGTCGCGACGATGCGCGTGGTCAGCGCAGCGGCAGCGCTTCTCACCGCAGGTGCGTCTCCGCCGTGACGAGCATTCGCTCCCTCGAGTCCTTGGCGGAGTTCATCAGCTCGGGCGCGTCACCTTGGATGACTCGCTCGTGCAGCAACGGAACGGCCGCGTCGGTCCGCAGAATCGCGGCCTCGGCCTGCAGGATCGCGGCTCGCCGGTCAGCGCCGGCTGGGATAGCCGCGGCCTTGGTCAGCGCCGCATCGACCGCGGGGTTGCACAACTGGGCGATGTTGAAGGATCCGGCGCAGGCGAAATCGCTGTACATGTAGGCGACCGGGTCGCCCGAGTCGAGCACGGTGGCCCGGGAAAGGATGAACGCGTCGAACTTGCCGGCCAGCGCGTCTTCCTCGATGTGGGCGTACTCACGGACGACCTGCTTGACGACGAAGCCGGCCTTTTGCAGTTGTTGCTGCAGGACCGAGGCCACCTCGGGGAGCTCGGCCCGATCGGTGAACGTCGCCAGCGTGATCGTCGTACCGGCCGGCGGCTTGGGGACGGTACGGCCGGTCAGTTCGGTTCGGCCTTCCGCGGCCCACGGCAGGGCGGGGCCCAGCAACCCGGCAGCCAGGTCCGCGCGGCCTTCGTACACGCCCTTCACCAGGGCTTCGCGATCGACGGCCGAGCGGATCGCGGCACGCAGGGCGGGGTCCTTCAGGGGGCCCGATCGCGTGTTGAGGTAGAGGGTGTTCGTCCGGGGCATCGGTACCTCGGTGATGGTCTTCGGCTCGAGCAAGGCCGCCTGGGAGACCGGGATTCCCTCGACCAGGTGGGCCGCGCCACTGCGGATCGCGGCAGCTCGCGCGGCACCGTCCGGTACGAACGAGACGTCGATCCCCGCGGCCTGGGCCTTCTCACCCCAGTAGCCGTCGTACCGATCGAGCCGGGCGGCACTCGTACCGCGAACCTCGACGAGCTTGAACGGCCCGCTCCCCGTGCCGATCGGGTTGACTCGCTTGCCGGAGTAGGCCGCCTTGGCCAGGATCGACAGCTGCGGCGAGGAGAGGCGTTGCGGCACGAGCGGATCGGCCTCGGCGGTGCTGACCAGCACTGTGTTGCCCTTGGCAACTGCTGTGAGCTTGACGCCGTCCAGGATGCGGGGCTTCGGCGAGGCGATGGTGGCCCGGGTCAGCGCGAAGGCGGCGCCGTCCGCGGTCAGCACCGTACCGTCGTGGAACTCCACCCCCTCCCGGATGGTGAACTCCCAGGTCAGCGGCGAACTGCGCTTCCAGGACGTGGCCAGGGCGGGCTGGGCGTCGCCGAGCTCGTCCAGCTTGATCAGCGTCTCGGCCGTACTCCAGCGGGACAGCTTGAACGCGTCGTCACTGAACGGTGACAGCGCGGACCGCGGCGGCAGCATCTGCGCCAGCTTGATCCGGCCGCTTCCCTCCGCAGTCGTGGAGGTCTCCGCATCGGCACCGGCGAAACAGCCGGTCAGCAGCAGGGACGAGGACAGCAGAAAGACGGCAGGGGTGCGCACTTGGGCTCTTCCAGGGGTGACGGACGGGTCGAGCCGTAAGTTAGCACATGACAATCATTTTCTATTAGCGCGTCAGTTCGGCACGATCAGCGCCAGCAGGCCGATGGCGGCACCGATGCCCGCCAGCAGGCAGGTGTCGAACATTTTGCCGCGGACCCGCAGCAGACCGGCCGCGTTGTCACTCAGGCTGAGCCGGAGCAGCGCCGCCAGCAGCACCCCGCCGGCGAAGATCAGGATGCCGTTGCGCCAGTCGTAGAAGGTGAGGGTGACCAGTCCGACGGCCGCCACCAGCCCGGACAGCGTCAGCGGCCACTCGCTGCGCCGCTCCGCCTCGCCGGTCATCAGCCGGCCGCGACCGACTGAGCGGCCTCGGCCGCCTCGACGACGTTGGTGAGCAGCATCGCCCGGGTCATCGGCCCGATCCCGCCCGGCATCGGCGCGATCCAGCTCGCCACCTCGCGGGCGGCGTCGTCCACATCGCCGACGATCTTGCCCTCCGCGTTCCGGCTGGTACCGACGTCCAGCAAGACGGCGCCCGGCTTGACCATGTCGGCGGTGATCAGCCCGGCCGAGCCCGCCGCGGCGATGACGATGTCACCGGTCCTCACGACCGCGGCCAGGTCCTTGGTGCCGGTGTGGCACTGGGTCACGGTCGCGTTCTCGGACCGCCGGGTGAAGAGCAGACCCATCGGGCGCCCCGCGGTGACACCCCGCCCGACGACGACCACATGGGCGCCGGCGATCGGTACGTCGTACCGGCGGAGGATCTCGACGCAGCCCTTGGGGGTGCACGGCAGCGGGCCGTCCTGGCCGAGGACGAGCTTGCCGAGGCTCATCGGGTGCAGCCCGTCGGCGTCCTTGGCCGGGTCGATCAGGCCGAGGATCTCGTTGGTGTCGACGTGCTTGGGCAGCGGCAACTGGACGATGAAACCGGTGCACTCCGGGTTCTCGTTCAGCTCGACGACCTTGGCCGCGATCTCGTCGTGCGTCGCGGTGGCCGGCAGCTCGATCTGGATCGAGGAGATCCCGACCGCCGCGCAGTCGCGGTGCTTGCCGGCCACATAGGCCCGGCTGCCCGGATCGTCGCCGACCAGGATCGTGCCGAGCCCGGGCACGACGCCCTGCTCGGCCAGTTTCGCCACCCGGACCGCGAGCTCGGTCTTGATCGCCGCCGCAGTCGCTTTTCCGTCCAGAATCTCCGCAGTCACAACACCGGAGTCTGCCAGCAGCCGTGAGGTGGAGCACAATCCTGACCAATCGGTTGGAACCTGACCGATCGGTCAGTTATCGTCAAGGCCATGGTTCCCACTACTCCGGTCCGCGAGCGGACCCGCCGCGAGATCGTCCAGCAGGCGATGGAGTTGTTCCAGACCAACGGGTACAACGCGACCTCGCTGCAGGACATCGCCACCGCCGCCGGCTGCTCGAAGGCGACCGTGCTCTATCACTTCAACGGCAAAGCAGCCGTCCTGGCCGCGGTGCTCGAGCCATCGGCGGCCGCCCTGGACGAGGTCCTCGCCGAGCTCGAAGGGCTCTCCCCGGCCGCCGCGCAGGAGCTGGCCATCCGCCGGTTCGTCGAGCTCTCGGTCGAGAAGCGCGGCATCATCAACGTGTTGCAGGACGTCCTGCAGACGATCGAACAGATGCCCGAGTTCACCGACCTGATCACCGCCGGGCTGCGGCTGACCGCCTACCTGGCCGGCAGCCCGGACCCGCTCGAGAACGCCATCGCCAAGTTCGCCATCGGCGGGCTGCTCGGCGAGTGCCGGCACCCGGGCGAGCAGACCGACGCCGAACTCCGCAGCCTCTGCGACACCGCGCTGCGCCGACTACTCCAGCCACCGGCCTGACGTGGCTGTCTCCTCCCCTGCCTACCCGCACCAGCGAACGGACGCTTCCTGATGGCCAACCTCCTCTACCGGCTCGGCCGGTTCTCCTACCAGCGGCGCAAGCTCGTCGCGGCGATCTGGACCTTCGTCCTGGTCCTGCTCGGCGTCGGTGCGCTCACCCTCGGCGGCCAGACCTCGAACACCTTCTCGATCCCGGGGACCGAATCGCAGCGGGCGCTGGACGCACTGCAGAAGGATCTGCCGGCCGCGAGTGGCGCCTCGTCATCGGTAGTGGTGCACGCACCCGAGGGCAAGACCCTGATGGACCCCGCGGTCAAGGCCGCCGTCGGCACCACCGTCGCGAAGGTGGCCGAGCTGCCCGAGGTGGTCGCGGCCATCGATCCCTTCACCAGCAAGGCGATCAGCCCGGACGGAAGGACGGGACTGATCAGCGTCCAGTTCGACAAGCCCGCTGAGGAGTTGGCGAAGGACAGTACCGAGGCCTACGACCACCTCAAGTCGCTGAGCACCGGGGACCTGCAGGTGGTGCCGGGCGGGCAGATCGTCGGCGGAGCGCCGGAGATCGGGTCCACCGAGGCGATCGGCGTTGCGATCGCGGCACTCGTCCTGGTCGTCACGTTCGGGTCGCTGGTCGCGGCCGGGATGACGTTGCTGACCGCGCTGCTCGGCGTACTCGCCGGGATGGCCGGGCTGTTCATCGTCACCTCGTTCGTGGACGTCTCGTCAAGCGCGCCGATCCTGGCGCTGATGCTCGGGCTCGCGGTGGGCATCGACTACTCGTTGTTCATCAGCTCACGGCACCGCAGCCAGCTCGCCGCCGGGATGGACGAAGAGGAGTCGATCGCGAGGGCGACTGCGACGGCCGGGTCGGCCGTGACGTTCGCCGGAGCGACCGTGGTGATCGCGCTGGCCGGATTGAGTGTGGTCGGGGTTCCGTTCCTGACCGCGATGGGACTTGCCGCGGCAGCGACGGTACTGACCGCAGTACTGGTTGCGCTGACCTTGCTGCCGGCGCTGCTCGGCTTCCTGGGCCGGCGGGTACTGCCGCGGAAGATCCGCAAGACGGCTGTCACTCCTGAGGTCGAGGGCTTCGGCTTCCGCTGGGCCCGGCTGGTGACGCGGTTCCGGATCCCGGTTGTTGCCATCGGCATCATCGGGCTCGGCGTCCTGTCGATTCCGACCAAGGACATGCAGCTCGCGCTGCCGGATGGCGCTTCGGCTGCGGCTGGTACGAATCAGCGCGTCGCCTACGACCTGGCCGCGGCCGCCTTCGGGCCTGGGTCGAACGGGCCGCTGGTGGTGGTTGTGAAGAGCGACAACGCGGCGACGTCCGGCGCGCTTGTCGAGCAGGTCATCACCAAGAGCAAGACTCTGGGCGATGTGGTCGCCGCGCAGCCTGGTCCGGCCAGCACCGACGGGTCGACCCGGCTGGTCAGCGTGATCCCGAAGAGTGGTCCGGCGACCGAGGAAACCTCCGAGCTGGTGAAGGACCTGCGCAACGCGGTGCATCCGCTGGCGACCGGCAATGCGTCGATCTCGATCACCGGGAACACTGCGGTCGGGGTGGACGTCTCGAACAAACTGACCGCCGCGCTGCCGATCTACCTGCTGGTCGTGATCGGGTTGTCGTTCCTGCTGTTGCTGCTGGCGTTCCGGTCGATCCTCGTACCGCTCAAGGCGACGCTCGGATTCCTGCTGACGATCGGCGCGACCTTCGGGATCACCGTCGCCGTCTTCCAGAACGGCTGGGGCGCGTCCCTGCTCGGCGTCGACCAGCCCGGTCCGCTGGTCAGCTTCCTGCCGATCATCATGATGGGCATCCTGTTCGGGCTGGCGATGGACTACGAGGTGTTCATCGTGTCCCGGGTCCGGGAGGAGTTCGTGCACGGAAAGCACGCCACCGAGGCCACGATCCAGGGGGTCGGCCACGGCGCCCGGGTGGTGACGGCGGCCGCGCTGATCATGGCCGCGGTGTTCGCCGGCTTCATCCTGGTCGAGGACCCGATCATCAAGACGATCGGCTTCGGCCTCACCATCGGCGTCCTGATCGACGCCTTCGTGGTCCGGATGTCCGTCGTACCGGCCGTGCTCTCCCTGCTCGGCGATCGCGCCTGGTCGTTCCCGAAGTGGCTGGACCGGATCACGCCGAAGGTCGACATCGAGGGCGAGTCCCTGCAGGTAGCGAAGAAGCCCGAGAAGGAACTGGTCAGCGTCGACTAACCGCCCCGAACTCCCACTTTGTGCACCGGCTGAGCATTCTACTGGCGAGTAGGTACTCACCCGGTGCACAAAGTCGCCCCGCACCGAGCTCCGCGCCCTCAGGGCGGGGGGCTTGGTGCGTTTCGGACTGGAATGTCCGAGCCCTTGCCGGGGTTGAGATAGATAGTTTATTCTTTAACTATTCAAGTGAGGGGACCACCATGCCTGCCGTGACCGTCAACGACATCACCGTGCTGCCGCGCGTCCACCAGCCCGACCCGGCCGTCGCCAGGGAGCGGGCCGTGCGATCGGTGACCTCCGCGCCGAGCGGCTACGAGGGTGAGGGCTTCCCGGTCCGCCGGGCCTTCGCGGGCATCGACATGCGCGACCTCGATCCGTTCATCCACATGGACCAGATGGGCGAGGTCGAGTACGCGCCGGGTGAGCCCAAGGGCACGCCGTGGCATCCGCACCGCGGCTTCGAGACCGTCACGTACATGCTCGACGGGATCATGGAGCACCAGGACTCCCAGGGTGGCGGTGGGGTCATCTCCAACGGCGACACCCAGTGGATGACGGCCGGCAGCGGACTCCTGCACATCGAGACGCCGCCGGAGCATCTGGTGCTGAGCGGCGGACTGTTCCACGGCGTCCAGCTCTGGGTAAACCTGCCGAGGGCGCAGAAGTGGGCTACCCCGAAGTACCAGGACATCCGTGGTGGCGACTCCGCGCTGCTGTCCACGCCGGACGGTGGCGCGCTGATCCGGGTCATCGCCGGCTCGGTCGACGGGCACGACGGGCCGGGCTCGACGAACACGCCGATCACGTTGGTCCACTCGACTGTCAGCCCAGGCGCTGAGCTGGTACTGCCGTGGCAGCCGGAGTACAACGCGCTGGTCTACGTACTGGCCGGCCAGGGCACGGTCGGCGCCGAGCAGCGCCCGATCCGCAAGGGCCAACTCGCCCTCTTCGGCCCCGGCGACACGATCCGCACCGCAGCCGCGCTGTCCCAATCCTCCGCAGAACCAAACCTCGAAGTCCTGGTCCTCGGCGGCCGCCCGATCCGCGAACCGCTCGCCATGGCGGGCCCGTTCGTCATGAACACCCGCGAAGAAGTCATCCAGGCCTTCGAAGACTTCCAAGCCGGCAAACTAGGCACCATCCCAGCCGTCCACGGCCTAGGGACCACCCTCCACGAAGCCAACTGACCTAGTCGCCCTGGTCGAAGTTGATGTAGAGGCTGATCCGCGGGTCGGCGGGATCGGCTCCGTAGGTCTTGACGAACAGGTCGGCGGCGGGTGGGCCGCCGTACTGAGGATTGAGATCGCCGGAGAGGCTCATCACCATGAGGGCGATGTCGACGTACGGGTCACCGAGGCCGAGGCGGCTGAGGTCCAAGACGCCTGTGAAACGGTGGGTTTCCGGGTCGATGAAGACGTTGGGCGCGCAGTAGTCGCCATGGGTGAGGACCTGGGGATCGCCGGGGAACGGGGACACGAACGGGCAGTCCGTCAAGGCATGTAGCTGACGCAGGCCGTCGGCGACTGCTCGTAGTACGGCGGGATGTGAGGCGGCCGGCCAGGGCTGGGAGGCGTCTCGGCCAGGGAGCTCGGAAGTGAGCATCCAGTTGTCGCCGCGATCGAGGAGCCGGGGGCACGGAAAGCCCGTGTCGCTGAGCCAGGCCAGGCGGTCAGCCTCGTCGTCGACGCCCGGACCTTCCTTGTGGAAAAGGGTTTCGGGGCCACGGTGTAGTCGCGTGACGATCGCCTCGGAGCAGCCGACGTGGACCGGCTCGGCGCTTGTCGCGCCGAACCGGTCCACCAGGAAGTCGTTGTTCACTCAGCGCAGATTACGGTGCAACGCTGAGATCAGCTCCCCCTTTTCGGTATCGCCGTCGAGGGACCAGATCATCGCGCCACCGAGGTTGCGGCTGGAGATGTACTGGGCCTTGCGCTTCATCTCGATCGGGTCGTCCCAGGTCCAGAAGGTCGTGCCGTCGAACAGCCAGGCGAAGCCGGCCTTGGTGTCTCGGTGGACCGTGAACGCACTCGCCTTCGTCTTGAGGATGCGGTAGTCCTCATAGCCGGCCTCGTACGTCGCCGGCGCCGGTCCCGTCGCGGGCTGGAACAGGCCGTTGTTCTGGTTCGTCACGCCGGTCCAGCCACGGCTGTAGAACGGAACGCCCATCACCAGCTTGTTCCGCGGTGCACCTCGGCTCAGGTAAGCGTCGATCGTGACCTGGGAGCTGAACTCCGCCGTCGACGGATCACCCGCCGGTCCGTCGATCGCGGACTGCTGGTTCGTCACCGGATCCCACGCACCGTGGTAGTCGTAGCCCTGCGTGGTAGCGAAAGTCAGATCCTTGAAGACCTGCTTCACCTGGAACCCCCGGTCGATCTGGACCGGGTCGGCCGGCAGGAACGCGGTCAGGTTGTACCGCCCATGGAACGGCCACGAGGACCGATCCAGTTGCTTGCGGTACTCACGCACCAGCCCGGTGAAGTTCTCCCGATCCTCCGGACGGATCACGTTGCCCGGGTTGCCCTCACTCGCAGGCCACTCCCAGTCCAGGTCGATACCGTCGAAGACACCCTTTGCGGCTCCGGCCGGAGCGCCCGGCAGGTTGCCTTTGATCCACATGTCCAGGCACGACTTCACGTGCGCGGCACGTTTGGCAGGGAGAGCCGCATCGGAGAAGTACTTCGATCCGGTCCAGCCGCCCAGCGAGATGCTGATCCGCAGCTTCGGGAACTTCTGCTTCAGCTGCTTGAGCTGGTTCAGGTTGCCGGCCAGCGGCTGACCCGCTTCGTCAGCCTTACCGCTGACACTCTGCTCGGCGGTGAACGGCCGCTGGTAGTCGGCCCACGGATCACTGCTGATGCAGTTGCCGTTCGCGTCCAGGAAGCCGAACGCGTAGTTCAGGTGGGTGAGTTTGGCGGCCGTACCGTTCTTGACCAGGTCACTGACCAGGAAGTTGCGGTCATAGCCGCTCCACTGGGTGTAGTAACCGACAACACGCTTCTGACTGTGGGCCTGCGCAGGCGCCGCGGACAGTCCGAACGGGACCGTGACCGCGGCTGCCACCAGCAGCGCGAGACTCCGACGTTTCACCGACATGCTTCTCCCCAACGGGCGGTTTGAGGGACAGGTGACGCTCACCCTAGGGCGGTACCAGTTATTTAGGCAACGTCTCTAACGAAAGCATTTCCCGCCGCGGTCAGGTGATGAGCTCTTCGAAGCGCGTCCATTTCTTCTGCGCCCCGTCCCAGATCCACCGGCCCGGACCATCACCGGGATCGAGCTCGATCGCCTGCTGGAACGCAGCAGCCGGCAGCCCTGCCGTGAAGACGAACTGGGCACCGGTGGCCGACGACTCGAACACCACCGCCGCGGGCCCTGGAGCAGGATCGCCGCCATCGCCGGTGAGCCGCCGGACGAACTTCTGCAGGCCTCGCCATGCTTCCTCGCCGACCTGCTCGAAGAACGTCTTGAGCAGCGGCTCGAGGGCCACCGAGCTGAGCAGGACCAGCACGCTCAGTACCGCGCTCCGGCGAACCGGCTGGACCCGGCAGGTGGTCTCGATCCCGTTGTCCCGCAGCATTGCGGCGCCCTCGAGCAGCGCATCCGTCGGCAGCGACTCGGGCCAGAAGATCTCCACCTCGCTCATGGCCGGCGCTCCGTCGCCCTCGGTGCGACCCACCGCTCGACCACGCCGGCATCGGTCACGGTCACCACTCCGTTCGTCGTCACGCCCGCGCCGACGGGCCGGCCCGCGAGTACGCCGTACGCGACTTCGTCGCCGTCCGCGGCCAGTACCGACAATCGATGGTCGTTGCCTACAGCAAACAAATGAGAACTGCTCGGTGAGAACACAAGGAAGCGCACCGCGGCGGACTGCCGGGTCCGGTGAATCAGCTGCCCGTCCCAGCCCCACAACCGCAACTGGCCGTCCGGCAGGGAGGTAGCCAGCCGGTCGTCGGTAGCGGCCAGGGCGATGACGTGCATCGGGTGGGGCCACGTCCTGGTGATCGCTCCCCGGGCGTCCAGTTCACACAGCACGCCGTCGTCCCGGGCCGCCACCAGCCGGCGATCCCCGGGCCGGAAGGCGAGCAGTCCGAGCGCTGAGTGGCGAGGCCCTTCCAGCTGGATCCGCCGGGCGAGGACCCCGTCGGCGCCGTACACCTGGACCTTGCGTTCTGGTCCGACGGCTGCGATCCACTGGCCGTTGGCGCTGAAGGCGAGACCGTGGAGGTGCGGCCAGCCGGTTCTGATGACGAGCTGCGGTACTTCGCGGTCGAGGTCCCAGAGCACGACGGTACCGTCCAGGTTCGCGGTCGCGACATACCTGCGCCAAGGGCTCCAGGCGAGCAGGACCGGCGCTGCTTGGTCGGTCGATCGGCAGCGGGCGATCTCCGCGGCGTGGTTCGGCGACCAGATCCGCAGGCTGTTGTCGAAGCAGATCAGCGCGACCAGACCGTCCGGACCGACCGCGGCACAGCGGCTGCCACCGATCGGCGAGGACGCGGCCAGCGGATGCAACCTGGGCAGATGGGTGCGCGACCGCAGCGGCTGCGTCGGCACCTCGTCCGGTTCTCGCGGCCTGGGCGGCGCGATCCTGGTCAACGGCTCACTCTCCAGGAACCGCTCCAACCGCCCCCGCAACTCATCTGTCCACTGCCACCCATCCGCCTCCACCTCCGCTTCCGGACGTACCGGCTCCGCCTCGGGCAGCGGCTCCGGCTCGGGCTGGAGCCGCGCCTCGGGCAGTGGCTCCGGCTCGGGCTGGAGCCGCGGCTCGGGCTGGAGCCGCGGCTCGGGCTGGAGCTGCGGCTGGGGTTGTGCTGCGGTGGCGGGGTTGCGGTCGACGTGGAAGATGCGGGTCTCGGCTGATGCCAGGAACAGCACCGGCGTCGCCCACTCGAGACTGCCGAGCGTGACCTTCAGCGTCTCCCGGGCCATGGTGACCGCTTGATCGACAGGAGTGTCGTGCGCGATCGCCTCGTAGAAGGCCGCCGCGAAAGCCAGCGCCGCCGGATCAGTGATCTCGTACTGCATCGCGACCACAGCCGGGATGCCCTCGTTCATCAGCTTGGCCGCGGTGCTCGCGAAGACCCCGGCAGTGCCGGTGGAGGCCGAGTCGCAGGCGTTGATGACCACCAACCGCAACTGCGGGCAGCGAGCCACCGCGCGACCAATATCGGTGGCCGGTACCCGCATCGCCTGCCCGCGTTCATCCGAGAGTTCCAGATAGCCGGACTCGAGATCTGCGTTGAACCCGCCATGTCCGACGAAGTGGAGCACGTGCCACGGCTCCCGGCTCAGTGCGGTCGAGATGTCGATCCAACGATCGCCCGGCAGCCAGGTGACCTCGACCAGGTCGGAACTCACCGTGGCGAAGGCGTCGGCGATGCGACGGCGTTCCTCGTCGACCTCCAGCTGCGGCAGGTCCTGCGGCCTGGCCTGGACGCCAAGCACCCGCAGCGGCGGATCGACCCGCAGTGGCGGGACCGGCTCGGTCACCCGCGGAGACCGGGCCAGCGACAACCGAAGGGCAAGGTAGTCGTCCTGGATCTGCGGGTCGGTCGCGAACTCCCACGGGATCTCCGAGACCCGCGGGCCGTCGGTACTGAGCAGGATCCGCATCGCCGACCGGTTGTGCCGGGCCTGCGTCCGGCAGCGGTCGAAGATGACCCGCCCGTCACCAGCCAGCAGTACTTCGGTCAGCCGCCGCCCGAACTCTCTAGCCACCCGCTCCGGCGTCACCGCCCGCCGCGTGACCACCTTCGCCGACGACCGAACGATCGAGGTCTCGAGCTCACGCAGGGCGGCATCGAGCTCCGCACCGCTGAACGGTGCCGGCAGATGACAACTGGTCGACCCCAACGACGACTCACACAGGACGACCCACTCCGTGGAAGTCTCGACCACACTAAGTCGCAGAATCACATCGTCCACGAGCACAACCCCCGGACCTCATTACACTCCGCACAAATCCCTAACGGAAGGTGTGAGCACCCGGGGGGCCGTAAAGATACACGCCGCGGACTGCGACCGCAGTACTAGTGGAAGAAGTGGCGGGTGTTGGTGAAGTACATGGTGATGCCGGCCTTGGTGGCGGCTGCGATGGCTTGGTCGTCCCGGATGGAGCCGCCGGGCTGGATCACTGCCTTGACGTTGGCTTCGAGGAGTACTTCCAGGCCGTCCGGGAAGGGGAAGAAGGCGTCGGAGGCGGCTACTGAGCCGGCTGCGCGGTCGCCTGCTCGGGAGACGGCGAGGCGGCAGGAGTCGACGCGGTTGACCTGGCCCATGCCGACGCCGACCGAGGCGCCGTCCGCGGCGAGGAGGATCGCGTTCGACTTGACCGCTCGGCACGCCTTCCACGCGAACGCCAGATCCGCGAGCACCTCAGGTGATGCAGGAGATCCGGCCGCGAGCTGCCATGCCGACGGGTCGTCGCCCGGGGCCTGGAAGCGGTCGGTGTGCTGCAGCAGCAG
>Ga0190275_10002363_pt1 | contig 13599 bp, 13 predicted proteins | sample Popmic550T_FD_133745 | JGI IMG/M metagenome (GOLD analysis project Ga0190275, IMG submission 133745) | Populus adjacent soil microbial communities from riparian zone of Yellowstone River, Montana, USA - 550 T | ecosystem: Environmental > Terrestrial > Soil > Riparian zone > Trees stand | place... | reverse complement strand
TTCCCACGCTGCAGAGCGACGCCGAAGAACCCGACCGCCAGAGCTCCGTACGCGATGATCGCCCAGAGCAGAGGATTGAGCAGAAGTCCCCAGGTGATCGGGTCGGCACCCATCGCGCGTGAGGCCACGGCCACCCCGCTGAAGCCCAGGCCGGCGGCGACGGCGAGCAGCACCACGGAGGACGGCCCTCCGGTCCGGTAGCCGACCAGTCCGACGACCAGGGGCAGCAGGGCGCAGCCGAGGATCAGCCAGTCGCGGGTGAGCGAGGTCGCGGACGCCTCCGCCGGCGCGGCACTGATGCTCAACAACACGAGCCCCAGACCCAGCACCCCCAGCGCGGCCCAGTCCCGGCCCCGGAGCCTCTCCCCGCGGAGCGCGGCGAGGACCGCGGTCACGCCGACGCTGCCGGCGACGATCGCCTCGACCAGGAACAACGGCAGCTGCCGGAGCGCGACGACGTTGCCGACGAAACCGACCCCGTCCAGGGCCAAACCGGCGAGGTACGGCAGCTGGGTGACGATGCCGACCACGCCACCGACCCCGGTCGCGGTGGCGGCGCGGCGGGCACCGACCGACTGCAGGACCGTCGCCACCCCGTACGCCAGGCACGCGACGACGGCGGCGATCCAGCTCACCAGGAGCACGATCGGATCTCCTGGCTACGATCGAAAAAGGTTCGTTCTTGCCGACTAGCAGTCGGAGGTCACTCGGCCTCGGGCTTGGTCTTGTTGGGATCGACCGGGACGCCCGGGCCCATCGTGGTGGAGATGGTGGCCTTCTTCAGGTAGCGACCCTTCGACGCACTCGGCTTCAACCGCAGCACCTCGTCCAGCGCCGCGAAGTAGTTCTGCGCGAGCTGCTCGGTGGTGAAGGAGGTCTTGCCCACGATGAAGTGGAGGTTGGCGTGCCGGTCGACCCGAAACTCGATCTTGCCGCCCTTGATGTCGGAGACGGCCTTGGCCACGTCGACGGTCACCGTGCCGGTCTTCGGGTTCGGCATCAGACCGCGTGGACCCAGCACCCGACCGAGCCGTCCGACCTTGCCCATCAGGTCGGGGGTGGCGACGACAGCGTCGAAGTCGAGATAGCCGCCGAGCACCTTCTCGATCAGCTCGTCGGAGCCGACCTCGTCGGCACCTGCCGCCTCGGCCGCCGCCGCCCGGTCACCGGTGGCGAAGACGAGGACCCGAGCCGTCTTGCCGGTGCCGTTGGGCAGGTTGACCGTGCCACGGACCATCTGGTCCGCCTTGCGGGGGTCGACGCCGAGCCGGAAGGACACGTCGACGGTCTCGTCGAACTTGGCCTTGGCCCCGCTCTTGGCCAGCGTCAGCGCCTCGACGGGGGCGTACAGCTTCTCCTCGTCGATGGTCGCCGCGGCGGCGTTGTAGTTCTTGCTGCGCTTCATGTCTGGTTCCTTTCACCAGTTCTGGTTCAACGGGCCGCGCGCGGCCCTCCCAGGATGTGTGTGTTGTTCTTTACTCGGAGACGGTGACGCCCATGGAGCGGGCGGTGCCCTCGACGATCTTCATGGCCGCGTCCACGTCGTTGGCGTTCAGGTCGGGCAGCTTGGTGGTGGCGATCTCGCGCACCTGGTCCCGGCTGATCTTGCCCACCTTGTTGGTCTGCGGGACGCCGGAGCCCTTCTGGATCCCGGCGGCCTTCTTGATCAGCTCGGCGGCCGGCGGGGTCTTCGTGATGAAGGTGAACGACCGGTCCTCGTAGATGGTGATCTCGACCGGGATCACGTTGCCGCGCATGGCTTCTGTGGCCGCGTTGTAGGCCTTGCAGAACTCCATGATGTTGACGCCGTGGGGGCCGAGAGCCGTACCGACCGGCGGGGCCGGGGTGGCGGCGCCGGCGTTCAGCGCCACCTTGACGAGGGCTGCGACCTTCTTCTTGGGAGGCATGCTGTTGGGGTCCTTCTGTGGGTTTGCGCCGGATTCCGGCGGGTGTGCGGTGGTCGGGCTGGGCTGCCCAACCGGTCAATGGTACGTGAAAGCGACCGGTGCTCGCGTCCTCAGACCTTCTGGATCTGACCGAAGGTGAGGTCCACCGGGGTCTCTCGCCCGAGGATCTCGACCAGCGCCTTGAGCCGCTGGGCGTTGGCGTTGATCTCGGTGATGGTGGCGTGCACGCCGGCGAACGGCCCGTCGACGACCATCACCGAGTCGCCGGCGTTGAAGTCGGCGACCTCGACCTTCTTCTTGCGGCGGCTCGGTCCCTCGGACGCGGCGGTGGCCGCCGCGATCACCGACGGCGCGAGCATCTTCTCGACCTCGTCCAAGCTGAGCGGCACCGGCTGGTTGGAGTGGCCCACGAAGCCGGTCACCGACGGCGTGTGCCGGACGGTCGACCAGGACTCGTCGGTGAGGTCCATCCGGACGAGCACGTAGCCCGGCAGCACCGTCCGCTTGACCGTCTTGCGCTGGCCGTTGCGGATCTCGGTGACCTCCTCGGTGGGGACCACGATCTCGAAGATGAAGTCCTCCATGTTGAGAGAGGAGACCCGGTTCTCGAGGTTCTGCAGCACCCGGTTCTCCATCCCGGAGTAGGTGTGCACCACGTACCAGTCGCCGAACTTGCTGTGCAGCTCGGTGCGGAACTTCTCGAGCGCCTCGTCGGCGGGATCAGGCTCGTCGCTGTCGGCCTCGGACTCGTCCTCCGCCTCCGGCTCGGCGGTGTCGGTGGCCCCGAGGTCGATGTCGAAGTCGTCCTCGACAGCTTCCTCGGTGGTCTCGCCGGCGCCGAAGTCCAGATTGATGTCGACGTCGTCCTCCGCGCTACCGGCGGTGTAGTCGGATCCCAGGTCGATGTCGAAGTCGTCGGTGCTGCCCTGATCGGTCGAGCTGAGCTCGACATCGGACTCGACAGCACCCCCGGGCTCGAGGGTGGAGCCTTCCGACTCATCAGCCGCCGGGCGCGGCGGTTCGGCCGAAAAGGTCTCAGACACGTGATTCTCCAGTAACTAGGGGTGGGACAGGTGGGTCAGGCGAAGATCCTGAAGATCGCGGCGCCGATGCCCAGGTCGAGCAGGGTGACGTACGCGATGATGAACAGCACGAAGATCAACACCACCACGAAGTAGTTGGCCAGCTGCGGGCCGGTGGGATAGACCACCTTGCGCAGCTCGGCGACCGACTGCTTCACGAACGTGACGGGTCCGGTCCGCTTGTGCTCGACGCTGTCGCGCTTCTGCTTCGGGGTGGCCTTGTCCTTCTTCGACCTGCCTCGATCGGAGCCGGACTCGCCCTCGTTGCTGGCCGTGGCCGCGGACCGGGACGCTCGACCCGCGGTGACCAGCTCACGCTCGTGGGAGTCGTCGCCGTTGCCCTCGGTGTCGTCGGTGACACCCTCGTCGGGGTCGACAGCCTCGTCAGGTTCGTTCGGGGTGGCAGAGGTGTCCGGCTCGTCGGCCGGGTCCACCTTGTCGGCGTCTGCCACGTCGTCGCCCTTCTGCTTCTCGGTTCGTCTTCGACCGCCCACCCGGACGTCGTGGACGCCCCGGTGGGCGGATCTGCAGGGCAAGAGGGACTTGAACCCCCAACCTTCGGTTTTGGAGACCGATGCTCTGCCAGTTGAGCTATTGCCCTATGGCGCTGGTGTGCCCTGTTCCGGCTGCGCCATCGGTCAACCTAGTGGCTGATCGCGGGCACGCAAGAGTCTGGGTGTCCAGCACCAAGCCCCAGAGTGTAGTCGGCCGATCGCAACCCGTCGAACCGATGGCGGTCTGCGGGTCCGGGGTTGGTCAGTCTCCTCCAGCAGGTCGGTCCAGAGTTGCCACCTGCCGCTCGGAGGCGGACAGCAGGACGCAGGTACACAGACCCTCGATCGCAGCGGCGACGTCGTCCGGCGAGGGGAAGGTCGGGGCGATCCGGATGTTTCGGTCGCGGGGATCCTTTCCGTACGGGAAAGCCGCCCCGGCGCCGGTCATCGCGATCCCGGCGTCGTTGGCCAGGGCGACGACCCGGGCGGCGCAGCCGTCGGGCACGTCGAGGCTGATGAAGTAGCCACCTTCGGGTCTCGTCCAGGTGGCGACCTCGTGCTCACCGAGGCGGGCCTGCAGGATCTGCTCGACCTGACCGAACTTGGGCTCGATGATCGACCGGTGCTTGCGCATCAGCTCGCGTACGCCGTCGGCGCTGCCCAGGTAGCGCGCGTGCCGCAGCTGGTTGACCTTGTCCGGACCGATCGTCCGTTTGATCAGGTTCTTCAGGTACCAGTCGATGTTGGCCGGTGAGCCGGCGAAGAACGAGACGCCCGCGCCGGCGAAGGTCATCTTGGAGGTGGAGGCGTAGACGAACACCCGGTTGGGGTTCCCGGCGGCCTCCGCCATGCCCAGAACGTCCAGCGCGGGGTGCTCGGAGTCGGTCAGGTGGTGGACGGCGTACGCGTTGTCCCAGAAGATCCGGAAGTCGGGAGCGGCGGCCGGCATCGAGACCAGCTCCTCGGTCACCTCGGCCGTGTAGACCGAACCGGTCGGGTTGGCGTACGTCGGGACCACCCAGAGGCCACGGACGGTGGGATCCTCGGCGACCCGCCGCTTGATGGTCTCCAGATCGGGCCCGTCGGCACCCAGGTCGACGGGCTCCATGGCGATGCCGTACTGCTCGCAGAGGGCGAAGTGCCGGTCGTAGCCGGGGACCGGGCAAAGGAACGTGATCGGGTCCTTCACCCACGGCCCTGCGGAGTCGACGGTGCCCTTGAGCAGCGAGAACACCAAGGTGTCGTGCATGATTCCGAGGCTCGCGTTGTCGCCGGCGACCAGCTGGGCGACCGGCACGTTGAGCAGCTCGGCGAAGATCTCCCGAATCTCCGGCAGACCCTGACCGCCACCGTAGTTGCGGCAGTCGGTGCCGTCGGCGGCTTGGTAGGCGCCCTCGCCCGGCAGCGTCAGCAGCTCGTTGGAGAGATCCAGCTGCGCCGCGGCCGGCTTGCCGCGGGTGAGGTCCAGCTTCAGCCCCTTGGCCACCAGCTCGGCGTACGCGGTGGTCTGCTCGCCGTGCAGGGCGGCGAGGGCGTCGGGACTGAGATCGGACAGGCTCATGGCGGGTTCCTCGGTCGATGTCTGGCCGGATCTGGCTGGATCTGGCCGCCTCGGAGTCTAGGGCCGCGCCTCGCCACATCGCACTCCGGATCTTTTGAACCGAAAACCACGTGAGATGTGGATAGCGGTGCAGAAATCCCCGAAGGGACAGCGATGGCGCGGCCAGGCGCGACCCCCCGCACACTGACCGCGCCCCACTCGCTGACGCGACACCTCCCCAGACCTGGGAGGCTTGTCACCGTGTCCGACACGGGCTCTCAGCCAGTGGCAACTCGATAACGAGTAAGGAAAGCCTAACCTCGCCTGACGCTGAGGTCAACACCCGATTCTGGGCTTTTTCTCGGTACCGCAGCGGCTGCGGAATGTGGCGTACGCCACTAGGTTCGGCGACATGAACTCCAACATCGCCTGCTGGCTCACCGATCGCGCCGGCACCGAACCCGACCTGCCGGCCATCAAGCAGGGTGAGCACCTCCTCAGCTTCGGCGCCCTGGACGCCGCCGCCGCTCGCTGTGCCACCCTGTTGGCCGAGCGGGGCATCGGCGCGGGCGACCGGGTCGCGCTGATCATGCCGAACGTGGCGTACTTCCCGATCGCCTACTACGCGATCCTGCGACTGGGCGCGATCGTCGTCCCGATGAACCCGCTGCTCAAGGCGGGCGAGATCTCCTACGCCTGGAACGACGCCGGCGCGAAGGTGGCGGTGGTGTTCGCGCTGTTCGCCGAGGAGGCCGGGAAGGCCGCCGACGTCACCGGAACCGACGTGTTGGTGATGGCGCCGGGTGAGTTCGAGAAGTCGCTGGCCGGTGCCGATCCGCGCCACGACGTCGCCGTCCGCGACGGCAGCGACACGGCCGTCATCCTGTACACCTCGGGAACCACCGGCAACCCGAAGGGCGCCGAGCTCAGCCACGACAACCTGGGCAGCAACGTCCGCACCGACCTCGCGACGCTGATGCCGCTGGGCCCGGGCGATGTCGTCTTCGGTGGGCTGCCGCTGTTCCACTCGTTCGGCCAGACCTGTGGTCTCAACGCGGCCATCGCGTCCGGGGCGTGCCTCACGCTGCTGCCGAAGTTCGACGGCGAGGAGGCGCTGCGAATCGTGGCCGAGGACGGTGTGACCGTGTTCCTGGGCGTGCCGACCATGTACATGGGTCTGCTCGCCGTCCCCGATCCGGGGCGCTTCGACACCAGCAAGCTGAAGCTGGCCGCCTCCGGTGGGGCGTCGTTGCCGGTAGAGGTGCTGTACGAGGTGCAGCGACGCTTCGGCTTCCAGCTGCTGGAGGGCTACGGCTTGTCGGAGACGTCGCCGATCGCCTCGTTCAACCACCCGGACCGGCCGGCCAAGCCGGGATCGGTCGGCCTCCCGATCGCGGGCGTGGAGTTCCAGCTGTGGGGTCCCGACGACACCGAGGTCGCCGAGGGCGAGGTGGGTGAGATCGTCATCCGCGGCGAGAACGTGATGAAGGGCTACTGGAACAACCCGGAGGCCACTGCCGAGGCGATGCGCGGCGGCTGGTTCCACAGCGGCGATCTGGCCACTCGGGACGCCGACGGCTTCTACTTCATCGTCGACCGGAAGAAGGACATGATCATCCGGAACGGGATGAACGTGTACCCGCGTGAGGTCGAGGAGATCCTCTACACCCATCCGGCGGTGGCCGAGGCGGCTGTCTTCGGGGTTCCGGACGCGCTGCACGGTGAGGAGATCGCCTGCCTGATCGGCCTGAAGGAGGGCGCGGCGGCGACCGAGAGCGAGATCCGCGACTACGTGGCCAGCAAGATCGCCGCGTACAAGTACCCGCGGATCGTCCGGTTCGGCGCCGTGCCGAAGGGCCCGACCGGCAAGATCTTGAAGCGGGAGATCAAAATCGACGCGTGAGCAGGCCCACGAGCGGGCTGATCAGCTCGACTTCTTGGAGGTCTCCAGCGGCGTGATCACCACGATCACCCGCTCGCTCTTGATCGAGTCGCCGTCGTACGGCTTGCCGTCGTAGAGCATCGACAGCTCGTCGATGTGCGCCCGTGCCCGGTCGCCGCGGACGACGTCGCTGACCCGGCCGCGGACCTCCGCGTAGACGTACGGGTTGTCACGCTCCCAGATGGTGACGGTCACCCGCGGGTCGCTCTCGATGTTGCGGAACTTGCGCCGATGCAGCTCGGTGTTGATCAGGATGTGCTCACCGTCGGTGTCGACCCACATCGGTTGTGACACCGGGTGTCCGTCGGGTCGGAGCGTGGTCAGCACGGCGAAGTTCGGTCCCTGCGCGAGCTCGGATGTCTTCTCGTCAAGCGGCATGAGCCCGATCGTACGTGCGCCGACTCCGGCCCCTGCCCAGTCCTGCTCACGGGTCAGCGGCGCAGGATGGCCACCGCGCTGTACGGAGCCAGCCGCACCCTGCTGCTCGCCAGGGATGCCTCCCCCACCGTCAGCAGCTCCTCGCTGACCCCGTCCACCGCGACCGTCACCTCGTCACCGCGGAAGTTGATCACCAGCGCCACGTTGCCCCGCTCGACCAGCAACCAGCCCTCATCGTCATCGGAGGTGGCGGTGCCGTGGTGGAAGCGCGGATCGCACAGCTCCGGATAGCTGCGACGCAGTCGGACCAGCCGCTTGTTGAGCTCGAGCAGATCGGCGTGCACCGGCTGCTCCGGCTCCGTCCAGTCCAGCTTCGAGCGCAGGAACGTCTCCGGATCCTGCGGATCGGGCACCTGGGACAGGTCCCAGTCCATCTGGGCGAACTCCTCACGGCGCCCGACCCGCACCTTCTCGCCCAGCTCCGGCTCGGGGTGCGCGGTGAAGAACTGCCACGGCGTGGACGCCCCCCACTCCTCACCCATGAAGATCATCGGGGTGAACGGGCTGAGCAACGTGACGAACGCGGCCAGACCCAGCTGCTGCGGACTCAGCTTGCCCGAGAGACGCTGACCGTCGGCGCGGTTGCCGATCTGGTCGTGGTTGTCGGAGCAGACCACCAGCCGCCAGCTCGGCGTCCGCAGGGTGTCGATCTTGTGCCCGTGGCTGCGCCCCCGGAAGCTCGAGTGCGTGCCGTCGTGGAAGAAGCCGTTCTCGAACACCTTGCCCAGGGCGGCGATCGAGTCGAAGTCGGCGTAGTAGCCCGCGGTGTCTCCGGTCAGGCTCACGTACAGGGCGTGGTGGAAGTCGTCGCTCCACTGCGCGGTCAGCCCATAGCCACCACCGTCCCGGGTGGTGATCAGCCGTGGGTTGTTCATGTCCGACTCGGCGATCAGCGACAGCGGCCGGTTGAGGAAGGCGCTCAGCGCAGCCACCTCGACGGCCATCTCCTCCAGGATGTGAGTGGCTCGGGCGTCCGACAGCGCGTGCACCGCATCCAGGCGGAGCCCGTCCACGTGGTACTCCCGCAACCACATCAAGGCGTTGTCGATGATGTAGCGGCGGACCTCGTCGGAGTCCTCGCCGTCCAGGTTCACGGTGTCGCCCCAGGTGGTCGACTGGCCCTCGAACAGGTACGGACCGAACTCCGGCAGGTAGTTCCCGCTCGGCCCGAGGTGGTTGTAGACCACGTCCTGCACCACACCCAGGCCGCGCAGGTGGCAGGCGTCGACGAAGGCCTGGTAGGCCGCAGGGCCGCCGTACTCCTCCTGCACCGCGCACCAGAGGACGCCGTCGTAGCCCCAGCCCTGGCTGCCGTTGAACGCGTTGACCGGCATCAGCTCCACCAAGGTGACACCCAGGTCCACCAGGTGGTCCAGCCGGCCGATCGCCGAACGCAGCGTGCCTTCGGCCGTGAAGGTGCCTACGTGCAGCTCGTAGATGATCGCCCCGGGGAGCTGGCGCCCGGTCCACAGCTGGTCGGACCACTGATGCGCGTCCGGGTCGAACGTGCGGGACAGACCGTGCACCCCGTGCGGCGCCCGGCGAGCGCGCGGATCGGGCAGCACGTTCTCGCCGCCGTCGAGCACGTACCCGTAGTCCAGCGGCCGATCGGCCGGCGGTTCGGTCAACGGGTCGACGGGCCGCCAGAAGCCACCGCCGTCCACCTCCATCGCCAGCCGACGCTCGGTGGCTTCGGCGTCGGTGGGATCGACGAGCACCAGCTCGACCTGCTCGGCCTTGGGCGCCCAGACGGCGAACGGATCGTTCTTCACAGCGTGCACTCCACCAGGACGGGTTCGGGGACGAGGGTGATGCCGAACCGCTGCTCGACACCGGCTCGCACCTCGCGGGCGAGTGCGAGCAGATCGGCCGCGGTGGAGTCACCCCGGTTGGTCAGAGCCAGGGTGTGCTTGGTGGACAACCTGGCTCGCCCGGATCCGTACCCCTTTCCGAAGCCGGCACGCTCGATCAGCCAGGCGGCGCTGGTCTTCACCCGGCCGTCCGGCTGCTGGAAACGGGGCGCATCCGGCGGCAGGTCGACGGCGGTCGACGCGCTGAGCACCGGGTTGGTGAAGAACGACCCGGCACTCCAGGTGTCGTGATCGTCCGGGTCGAGCACCATGCCCTTGCCGGCCCGCAGATCGAGCACCGCCTGCCGCACGTCGACGGCCGGCACCCGGGCCCCCACCGCGACGCCCAGCACCCGGGCCAGCTCGGCGTACCTGATGGGTGCCGACAGCGACCCCAGCGTGAACTGGAACTCGACCTCGAGCACCAGGTAGCGTCCCGGCTCGGCCTTGAAGCGTGAGGTGCGGTAGCCGAAACCGCAGTCGGCCACCGAGAAGGTGGCCTGCTTCCCGGTCGTCCGGTCGAAGGTCCGGACCCGGGCGATCGTCTGGGCGACCTCGCTGCCGTACGCGCCGACGTTCTGGATCGGCGTTCCACCCATCAGACCGGGGATGCCGGACAGCGACTCGATCCCGCTCCACTCCTGCTCGACGGCGGTGGCCACGAACGCATCCCAGTCCTCACCGGCCGCCACCGTCACGGTGGCGCCGCTGCAGCTGGACACGTCGGCCTTGATCCCGCGAGTGCCGACGCGGACGACGGTGCCGGGGAAGCCCGAGTCGGCGATCAGCACGTTGGAGCCGCCGCCGAGCACCAGGACCGGCTGACCGGCCTGCTCGGCGACGCGCACCGCCTCGATCAGCTCGATCTCGGTGGTCGCGGTGACGACGCGATCCGCGGGGCCGCCGACCCGGAGCGTGGTCCACTCGGCCAGCTCGGCACCGGCGATGACTCCCGGAGCCGGGTCGTCGCCGGACGCGGTCAACGACCTGGAGGTGACGTCGCAGGACTGGCCGTCGGTCATCGAGATCCCGCCGACCGCGGGTCGGGAAACCACGGGTGAGTTCTCCACCTCACTCCGCGAGGTCGACCACGGCGCGAGCCGCACCCAGGACCTTGAGCTCGTGGCTGACCGCCTCGATGGCGATCGTCACCAAGGCGTCATCGACGGCCTCGACCACTCCGCCGAAGACGACCTCCGTGCCGTCGGCGTCGTCGGGCACCACGACGGGCTTGGTGAACCGGACGAAGTACGAGCGCACCCGTGCCGGGTCGCCGATCCAGTCGGTGACCAGCCGCAGGGCGCTGCCCATGGTCAGCATGCCGTGCGCGATCACCCCGGGGAGTCCGACCTGGTCGGCGTAGAAGCTCGAGTAGTGGATCGGGTTGAAGTCGGTCGACGCGCCCGCGTACCGGACCAGGGTCTCTCGGGTGAACCGCACGGACAGTCCGGGCAGCCGGTCACCCACCGCGACAATCTCCAGACTCGCCATCATGCATCTCCTTCATGTGCGTGGAAGAAGGTCGCCTCGGCGGTGCAGACCAGCTCGCCGGCCAGCGTCTCGACCTCCACCGAGGAGGAGATGATGTCGGAGGCACCACGGTTGCGGACCCGGTCGATGGTCAGCGTGGCGTGCACCGTGTCGCCGGCGCGGAGCGGGCGACGGTAGGTGAACCGCTGGTCGCCGTGCACGATCCGGCGCAGCGCCAAGCCCAGCTCGGGATCGTCGAACATCGACTCCCAGGCGGCGGAGGAGATGACCGCGACGAAGGTCGGCGGCGCGATCGGCTGCTCGCCGGTGTAGGCAGGGTTGTCGTCACCCAGGGCCCGGGCGAACTCGGCGATCTTGGCGGCCGACACCTCGTACGGGGGCGTCGGTGGATAGCGACGCCCGGCATGGTCGGCGGTGATGGGCATGGACCCAACGCTAGTGGAGTCCCTGCCGAGCGCGAATCGCCGCGTGGTAGCGGTGGGACACGAGCGGCGCGAGCAGCGTGCCCAGCGGGTCGGCCAGCCGCCAGCCGGCGGCCTCGACGTCCGGGGCGATCCCGTCCAGCAGCAGTCCCGGGGCGACGAACAGCGGCACGACCGTCCCGGGGCGTTCGGAGAGCCGGCGCAGGTCACCGAGCACCTCGGCCGCGCGCGGCTCGCAGGTTCCGAATCCCGCTCGCACGGCGACGCCCCGGCGCTCCGCCAAGCGTGCCGCGACGCCGGCCACAGCCGCATTGGCGTCAGGGCGCGACGATCCGACGGCGAACAGCAGCACCGGCTCCCGAGGATCGACCTCGGCGGCGCCCAGCCGCTCGGCGACCACGTCCACGACGTCGTCGCCGGTGCCCAGGATCGAGGCGAGGGCGAGCTCGACACCGGAGACCTCGGCGGCCTGGACGACCGCGGCCGGGACGTCGACCCGGGCGTGGAATGCGTCGGTGAACAACAGTGGCACGACGACCGCCGAACGATCCCCCGCCGCGGCCAGCTCGGCGACCACGGTGTCGAGATCGGGAGTGGTGAGATCCAGGTACGCCGCTCGGGTCGCAGCCCCGGTGAGCTCGGCGGTCGCGGCGAGCAGCTGCTGGATCCCTTCGGCCACTCCCGGGTGCCGGCTGCCGTGGGCCAGTCCGATCAGCGGTAGGGCGGGCGACGACGGTCCTGAACGCGACAAAGCCGCCGAGTCCTCTCGGCGGCTGGTCGGTGCGTCAGCGCCCGCGGCGCTGGAGCCCGCTGGGATCAGCGGGTCTCGCGGTGCGCGGTGTGCGTGTGGCAGCGCGGGCAGAACTTCTTCAGCTCGAGCCGGTCGGGATCGTTCCGCCGGTTCTTCTTCGTGATGTAGTTCCGCTCTTTGCACACGGTGCAGGCCATCGTGATCTTGGGGCGCACGTCCGTGGACTTGGCCATCGTGGTTTCCTTCGTTCTGAGTGGTGACTCTGTGGTAGCGGGAGCGGGACTCGAACCCGCGACACAGCGATTATGAGCCGCTTGCTCTACCGCCTGAGCTATCCCGCCACAGGAGCCCTGCTGACGTGACACCCGCCACGACCAGTGTGCTCGGTCGGTCAAGGGTCGTGCCGACCCGATCGTGACCGAGCCCATCGCCGACGCGCGGTGGCGCCGGAACCGGACTCCGAGCCCCCATGCGGAATCGAACCGCAGACCTTCTCCTTACCATGGAGACGCTCTGCCTACTGAGCTATAGGGGCACAAGACGCGCGCCGGATCCCCGACGCGCCGACGCAGAAGAATACAGGCCGGGGCGGCTCTTCGCGAATCGGTGGAGGGAGCTCGGGCAGCGCAGATCACCGCCACCGGGTGAGGCGCAGCGACGTCGCCGATGGGATGGTGCTGTCCATGAGTGAGAGTGCCGACGACCTCCGCGCGCGCGTGGCCGCACTGGAGGCGGAGAACGCCGCGCTGCGTACGACAGACGTAGAGGCCGGTGTCCCGCGGCGCCCGCGGCGCCGGTCGCGGACCGTCCTGTCGGTCGTGCTCATCCTGCTCGGCGTCCTGCTGGCCCCGGTCGCTGTCATCACCGGTTGGGCGACCTGGACGCTGACCGATACCGAGCGGTTCGTCGCCACCTACGCACCGCTGGCCGACAGCCCGGAGCTCCAGTCGTACGTCGTCGACCAGGCCATGGCGGCGGTGGATGAGCGGGTGGACTTCGACCAACTCACCTCCGAGCTCGTCGATGGGCTGGTCGCGCTGGGCACCGGTCCGCGCGCCACGACCGCGCTCCGGACGTTGCAGGGATCTGTCGCGGAGGGGCTCCGCTCGCAGGTCCAGGACGGGATCACGAGATTCGTGGCCTCGGACCGGTTTGCGACGGCGTGGAGTGAGGCGTTGCGGATCGGCCACCGGCAGGTGACCGCGACCCTCAGCAACGACCCGGCGGCTGTGGCCACCATCAGCGCCGACGGGTCACTCGGCATCCCACTCGACCCGATCATCCAGCGGATCAAGGCCGATCTCCTGGAGCGGGGCATCAGCGCGGCCCAGTACATCCCCCAGGTGGATCGCCAGATCGTGCTCGTCCAGTCCGACAGCCTGCCGATGGTGCAGCTCGCGTACGGAGTCACCGTGGGCGTCGGCACCTGGCTGCCGTGGGTGGTGCTGGTGCTGCTCGGTGCAGGGGTGGCCGTGGCCAACCGCCGCCACCGGGCCCTGCTGTGGGCGGCCGGCGGATTCGCGCTGGTGATGGCCACGCTGGCCCTGGCGTTCGCGGCGGGGCGCCTCGCCCTGGTCGCCGCCGTGCCGGCCACGGTGCTGCCCGGTCCAGTGAGCACGCTCTTCTATGACGCCGTCACCTCCTCGATGCGGGCGACCGCCGTCGCCGCGATGGTGCTGGGC
>Ga0190275_10002362_pt1 | contig 13605 bp, 34 predicted proteins | sample Popmic550T_FD_133745 | JGI IMG/M metagenome (GOLD analysis project Ga0190275, IMG submission 133745) | Populus adjacent soil microbial communities from riparian zone of Yellowstone River, Montana, USA - 550 T | ecosystem: Environmental > Terrestrial > Soil > Riparian zone > Trees stand | place... | reverse complement strand
CCGCGGATGTTGTCGCGGGTCAGCTGCCGGGCCTGGTCGTAGGGCTTCGGCAGTTCGGTGTCGGTCATGGTGGTGCTCCTGTTCTGGGTGTGGTGGGTGGCGAGGTCGGCGACCACCCCGGGCAACAGGTCGGCGAGGCGCTTCATGCGGTCCTCCCCCGCTGCAGGGCGGCCTGGGCGTGGGCGTTGTGGCGGTCGGCTCCGCGGCCGAGCCAGGTGATGGCGAGCTGCTCCCCGCGAGCCCACTCGTCGCAGGGCCACGGCCGTCGGCAGTCGGTGCAGCGCCCGTACCGGCCTCGGTGGTCGGGGGTGTCGGCGGTGGGCTGGTGGGTGTCTTGGATGGCTTCGAGGACGGCGGCGATGTCGTCCTCCTCCTCGGTGGGGTGGACCCAGGGGAAGCGGGGGTCGGTGCAACGCAGCGCGGCGATGGTGGAGACGAAGCTGGGGCGACTCATCGACCGCCCTTCCGCTGCAGGATGGCCAGGCAGACCCGGCAAGGATTGATCCCGACGTGGGTGGGGTCGTACGAGCTGACCTGCTTGGTGTTGGCGAGGCTCTGCCCGCAGGGCGCCTTGGTCGCGGTGTAATCGAGCCGCGCGTGGGCGACGCGGCGGCCACGGCGAAACCTCCAGGTCGCGCTCATCCGATCGACCCGTATCCGCCGTGCCATCCGAGGCTGATCTCGGCGGTGGGCCCGTGGCGGTTCTTGTCGACGATGAACAGGATTTGCCCGGTGGGTTCGCCCTTCTCGTTGCGCTCCCGGTGGAGCAGGACGATGGCGTCGGCGTCTTGTTCGATCTGCCCGGAGTCGCGGAGGTCGCTCATGGTGGGGCGGGGGTCGGCGCGTTTCTGCGATTCGCGGTTGAGCTGGGCGGGCAACACGACGACGCAGTCGAGCTCGAGGGCGAGCTCTTTGAGCTGGCGGGAGACTTCGGCGACTTCCTGCTCGCGGGAGCGGGATGGGGTGTCGGTGCGCACCAGCTGGAGGTAGTCGACGACGAGGACGTCGAGGCCTCGGCGGTGGTGCTGGGCTCGGGCGAGCGTCTTGATCCCGGCCAGTGAGCGAGGGCGGGCGTCGACGGTGATCGGTGGCTGGCCGACGCGCTTGATGTACTCGCGGATCCGCCCCTTGGACAGGTCGGACACCTTGCGGGCGTTGATCTCCTGCAGGGGAACTTCGGCGCCGGCGGCGAGGATCCGGCCGGTGACGTCGACGGAGGGCATCTCCTTGGAGATGACCAGCGCCTGCTTCCCCGACTCGACGGCTGCGTGCATGGCCACGTTGAGGGCGGCCGTGGACTTGCCTTGACCGGGTCGGCCCCCGAACACGTACACCCGGCCGCCGAACAGGCCCCCGAGGATGTCGTCAAGCTCCCACCACGGCGACGGGATCCCAGGCCGGGATCCACCCGGTGCGTGGACGACCTCGAACTCGTCGATGAGCGCGTCCCAGCCGAGGGGCCCACCCGTCTCCTGCTGGGGGCTGTCGACGGTGTCGAACTGGGCTCGGACGGCGGCGAGGACGTCGGACGCTTCGCCGGGGTGGTCGTTGACGAGGCCGATGGCGCGTTTGATGGCCTGCGCCATCTCCCTGCGCCGCGCCAGGTCGGCGACCGCTTCGGCGTGCCGGGCGGCGTGCGTGGCGGGGGTGGCAGACGCCATGTCGACCTGCACGATGCGCTGCGCCCGGTCCGACCACGTGTTCGCCTCGACCATGCGGCGGGCCACGGTGACGGGGGTGATGGGCTCGTGTTCGGCGGACAGGGTCCGGCACACGTCCCACATCTGGCCGCGGATCGGATCGTAGAAGTCCGCCCCGGGCAGCTGTTCGAGGATGCCGGCGACCGCGTCGGGGTGGTGCCCGACGGCGCCGAGGAGCGCGGCCTCGCTGTCGGGGGCCTGGAGGGTGAGCTCGTCGATCGAGACCGTCATCGGGGCTGGCTTCCGGTGCGGATCGCAGCGTCAGATTCGCTCGGGAGACGGCAGGCGAGGCAGCGGCCATCGAGGATGGCTCGCGATTCCCGGCCGCAGGCGGGGCACGGCCGGGGCCGATGCAGGGGCGGTTCGGCCCGCTGGGCCGGGGTGAGCTCGACGGGTGAAGTGCTCATCCGGTCTTCCTCTCGGTGAGTGCTGCGCGCAGCTCGGGTTCGTGCGCGGCGATGAACTCGACGCGGGCACGGTGCAGCCACTCGGCGCGCGGGGTTTCGTCAGACGGGGGCTGCTCGCGGAGGAGGCAAGCGATGCCGAGGGCGCGGGCGGCCTCGGTGGCGGCGGCAGCGGCGAGGAAGTCCTCGAACGTGCGCAGAGACGGCGCGGGGGCCGGGACGAGAGCCAGGTGGGTCTGCTCGAGCTCGTCGTTGTAGGAGCCGCTTCGAAGCCACGACGCCGGGTGGGGGATGTACTTCGGGTCCTGGTTCGTGTTGCGCCACATGGCGACGTGCTGACGGAGGGCGTCGATCAGGTGGTCTGGCGTGACCTTCTTGCGGAGGACAGCGGTCCAGGCTTTGCGGGCGTCTTCCTTCTTGACCTTCTTCGGGTAGAGCGCCCAGAACACGTCGAACTTGGCTGCCGCGTCAGCGGTGGCCGAAGAAGTAGTACTTACGGGTCGGGTCGGGTCGGGGTGACGAACTTCGCTTGGAGTTCGCGACGTGTTCGCGCGAACATCCTGCGAACCATCAGAGGGCGGGTTCGGGTCAGGTTCCGTCGAATCACCAGACCGCCGGCGCCGCATCCGTTCGCGCGCTTCCTCGCGCCGGCGCTCTACCTCGGCCTTCGTGGGCTGGTGCTCGGTCCACTGGTGGAACCGGTAGCCGACCTCGTCGTCGTGCTCGTCCTCGTCCCACAGCCCGACCTCGACGAGCCGCTTCGCCAGGCCCTCGTCCGGGTCGAAGCGCTGGACTATCTCGGCCGGCACGAACCCGTCGGACAGCGTGTCTGCCGACCACGAACCGCACGCCGTCCAGAGGCCGAGCGCCGCCAGCTTGGAGGTGCGCAGCTTTCGAATCTTGGGGTGGTCGTGGATCTTGTCGTCCACGCGGAACCAGGCCATCAGGCTTCCGCCTGTCCGGCGAGCCAGTGGATGTCGTCGGGGGGAGCGATGAGCACCTGTCTCGCCTCCTCTCAGTGGTTCGGGGGCATTGGTGAGCGGTGGGCCCGGCTCGGTATTCACCGCCGGGCCCACCGCGGTCTAGAGGGCCGCGTGACTAGCGCTGTAACTAGCACGAACGGTACACTCGTCACTAGTCACAGAGCAACCCAACCCGGCGACTGAGATTGTGGAGTGACATGTCACTGACTAGCGTGGGTGCCGTGCCCGGAAGCCGCCGCAAGACCAAGCTGCGAACGACGCAGATCGAGGACGACATCTGGGTGCCGGCCATGCGCATCGCCGCCATCCGCGGCGACTCGCTCGCGGCCGTCATGCGCGACGCCGTGAAGAGGTACCGCGACCGGTACAAGCACCTGCTCGACGAGCAGGACGCTGACAAGCAGGCGCAGTAGCGGCCACGGTCAAAACGGCGCGTCATCGTCAGCAGCTGCGACGGGCGCGCCCGCGGTGCTGGAGCTCGCCGCCGGCGAGGTGCTGCCCGGGCTGACCTTGCTGACCTTCGCCGTGGCGCGGGCGAGGCTCGGGCCGATCGCGTACACGTTCAGCTCGACCGACTGGCCCTTCGACCCGTCCTTACGCTCGAACTCCCGGACCGACAGCTCCCCGGTGACGATGACCTCGTCGCCCTTCTCGAGGGACTCGCACGCGTTCTCGCCGAGCTGGTCCCAGGCAGTGCCGCGGACGAACATGGAGCCGGCGTCTTCCCACTCCCCTGCCTGGTTCTTCTTCCGCTTGTTGAACACCAGCGGCAGCGAGCAGGCCGCCGTGCCCTGCGCTGTGAAACGAAGCTCCGGGTTGTCCCAGAGTCGCGCGGTCTCGCCCTGGATCTTCGGCAGGCTCATTCGATCTCTCCGTCTTTGTTCTGGTAGTTGCCGTCGGTGGTGAGGAACACGAACTCGCGCTGGGTAACCCAGACGGGGGTGCTGGCCGGGTCCAGGTAGGACGGGACGGACCAGCCCTGTTCGCGGGCGGTGCGCGGGTTCACGGTGATGTGCATGTGGTGCATGTGGCACAGGTGCATGAGGTTCTCGGGCGTCCACTTGCCGCCCTGCGAGCGGTTACGCCGGTGGTGCATGTCGGTGGCCGGTGCGATATGGCAGATCTCGCAGCGACCCTCCGAGCGGGCCTTGACGACCTTGCGGGCCTTGGCCTCGTTCACGCTGCTGCCCCGTCTCGGCCAGCGAGGCTGATCTCGGAGCGGACAGCGGCTCCGACGGATCGGCCGACGTCGATCCGCACCCGAACCGTGTCGATCTGCCGGCGCAGCCCGCGGACCACGGCTTCGGCGGTCTCGGCGGCGAGGCGCTCAGTGTGGGTGGTCTCGATGGACTGGTGCTTGCGGACGTCCATCGGGCCCTCGGCGCGGAGGAACGCCTTCGACAGAGCGAGGGTGTAGTCCTCACGTGCGTTGACCGCGGCGACCTCGGCGCGTCCGATCTCGTGGACGAGCTCGTCAAGTTGCCGGGACAGCTTCGCCAACTGGAGGGCGACGTCGTTGGCGGTGAGCTGGCCGGTCATGCTGCCGGCGCTTTGAGCTCGTCGACGGGGCGAGCGTCCAGGCCCTTCGTGAACGCCTCAATAGCCTGGGCGTCGGTCTCCGTCTTCAGGTCGCCCTCGTACAGGTCGGCGACCTTGGTGAGGTCCCAGCCCTTCCGCTTGCAGACGGCCTTCAGTTGGGCGCGGGCGCCATCCGCGGGTGGGATGCGAACGTCCTGCGCGGCCTGGCCGTCGTCGTCCTCGTCAGCTGCCACCCCGGTGACAGCTGACAGCGTGTACCTACGCCCGTAGGTCAGCGCGGATCCGACCTCCCACGCCGTGCCCGTCGGCAGCGGGTAGGTGCCGGTGCGCTTCTCGCCGGACGTGTGGAGCAGCTCGTATTGCAGGACGAACCGGCCGGCCTCGTCGTAGGTGGGCATCGTCATCCACGACAGGCCCTGCGCGGCGAGGAGGGGGAGCACCACCGCGGACAGGTCGGACAGGTCGGCGTACTTGTAGGAACGCTTCCCCGGGACCTGCCCGGTGGCGCCCTTGTGCACGGCAGGCAGAGCCGCCTGGAACGCCGCAAGGGCGGAGGCGAGAGTGTCGGGGGTCTTCTCGGTAGGCATCAGGCTGCGTCTTTCGGGGAGTCGACGCGCATGGGGAGGTGCGCGATGGGGAGCTGGTCGTGGCAATGGGGGCAGCGGGTCGTCTGCCCCTGGTGGGAGCCGGTGAGGGGAGCAGTGCCGCGGACGATCCGTACCCGACCAGTGCCGGCGCACAGGACGCAGCAGGACGGCAGGGACGCCACGACGAGGACACGGGACATCAGGCCGGGACCCGCTCGAGGTCACCGGCGGCATACCAGCGGGCACGGAGAGAGGTGCGGAAGTACACCTCGGCCGAGCCCCGGTCGACCCTCGACACCTGCCCGGTCGCGTCGCCGACACGGACGGTGTCGCCGAGGTTGAACCCGGTGTGGTTCGGGGTGCAGATGTGGCTGATGGCCGCCGAGGCGCGGTTGAACCGTTCGCCGCAGCGGTTGCACCAGGTCGGGGTGGTCATGAGGCGGCTCCGTGTGCGTGGTCGAGGTCGCGTTGGCTGGTCGGGGTGTAGCTCCACCGGGCGGGTTCGTCGGTGTGTGCGGCCTGCACAGCCCGTGTGACTGCGGCGGTGGTGGCGGCGCGTTGGGCCCGCTGGCCTGCCCCTTCGAGTGCGCGGTGGTCACCGTCGGCGCGGGCGCGGGCGTAGGCGCGTTCGAACGCGACCTGGGTGACGCCGAGCCGGTCGTGGGCGAACTGCCACGGCACCCCGGACTGGCGGAGGTGGTCCCATTCGTCCATGAGTTCGTCGCGGCTGCGGGTGCGGCGCGGGTAGTCGTCGAGTTTGCGGGTGTGGAGGGCGTGGTCGTAGCAGGGGCCGCACAGCCCGCGGGCTTCGTGGCTGACCGGGCGGGGTTGGCCGGCGCTGCTGGGGACGGTGGGGGTGTCGCAGTTGACGCAGCAGTCGCTCATGCGGCACCTCGGGTGGCCTTTGTCCGCTGGGCTGTCAGCTGCGGATTCGGGGCGCCAGCGACGAGGGTGTGCCAGCGGTAGCGGCCGGTTTCGGCGGCGCGGTGTCGGAACACGCCTCCCCAGAGTCCTGCGGCGCGCTGCTCGTCGGCGTACCCGCCGCAGCTGGTCAACGCTGGGCAGCTGTGGCAGAACTTGTCCGCCAGGGGCTGCATGCGGGTGGGGTCGGTGTGGTCGGGGACGAACACCTCATCCACACCGGCGCAGGCCGCCTGGTCGCGCCACTGAACGTCCCCCGCCGGGGGTGCGTCGTGGCGGCATTGATGGGCAGCCGAGCAGGGCATCGAACAGAACTTGCGGTTCGCCCACTGCGCACGTGAGGAGTTCTTGGGGCGGTCGAAGTCGCGGAAGCACTGCGGGCAGGTTTTGCTGCCGGGCAGGGTGTTCACTTCTGCACCGCCTGTCCGGCGATGTGCAGTTCCTTCGGCTCGGCGCCTTCGATGAACGACCCGACCCGGCCGTCGTCCCACAGAACGCGGACGACGGTGCGGCAGCCGGCGGGGTGGCGGTCCAACACCTGCCCGTACAGGCGGCCGCGGGGGGACTCCTCCCAGAACAGGCGGGTCATGCCGCGCCGTCCGCGTGCTCGGCGGCGGGCACCGCGTAGGACTCGATGCGGGCCATGAGTTGGAGGACGCCGGCCTCGAAGGACCCGCAGTCGCAGTCCGTGGCCGGGTCGGAGGACGCCCAGAGGGGGCAGGAGAGGGGGTGGGCGTCTTGGGGTTCCCCGTCGGTGTTGAACCCGGCGCCGGTGACGGTCCAGGAGTAGCTCATCGGTGGGCCTTCCTCGGCTGGTGGGTGCGTGTGGCTGCGATGGCGGCTGCGATGACTTCGGCGTGGTGCCGGCGGCGGTGTTGGGAGTGGAGGTGGCTGCCGCCGGCGGTGACCTCGAGGACGTCGTATCCGCCCCAGCGGGTGGGGCGGGCGACGATCCAGTGGTTGGGGCCGACCTCGATCGAGCTCTGGAGGCGGTGGACGTTCACGGTGTGACCTCGAGGAGCCGGTCCAGGTCGTCGACCTCAAGCTGGGCGACCGCCTGGTGCCATTGGTCGTCGGTGATGGTGAAGTTGCGGGCGAGGGCGCGGAGCTCCCGGTTCGCGGCGCGGTGGCGCGGGCAGAAGTACGAGCCGGCGCAGAAGCAGCACGGCGCCTTCACAACGCCACCGCGATCGGCTGGATGCGGAAGTGGTCGGCGGGGTCGACGGCGAGCGGCACCATGCGGTCGTCCAGCGAGACGAGGACGCAGCCGACGGTGGCGGTGACGACGGTGCCTGCGATGTGGCGCTGCAGGGCGGGGTCGAAGACCTGGACGCGGTCGGTGGCGTGGTAGCGGGTCACGACGCACCGCCCACAGCGTCGTTCCACGCTCGGATGTCGACGATGTGCATCCCGTCGGCGTCCCCTGACAGTGCAGTGGCGGCGGCGAGCGCCAGCGTGGCGTGCACCTGGGCCATGGCCAGCAGGAGCGACTCCTCGCTCGCGGGGGTAGTGACGTCGTCCGCCAGGGAGACCAGCTCTTCGGCCTTGCGGTAGTGCTCGGGCCCGGTCATGCCGTCACCGCCAGGTAGCCGGTGATTTCCTCGGCTTCTGCCACGGTGAGCGGGCGGGTGTCCATGTGGATGCCGAAGGTTTCGGCGTGGAGCTGGGCGCCGACGACGCATCGCAGGGCGTCGCAGGTCATCCATCGGAGCGGTTCGTAGTCGTCGATGCCGATGCGGATGTGGGCGTCGACGATGAATGTGGCGGGTCGGCCGCAGCGGCCGGCGAACATGGCGCAGTCGAAGGCGCGGTTCGGGATGGTGGGGGGGCGGAGCTGTGGCTCCGCGGGGAGGAGGTTCTGGTTGCGGCCCATGAGAAGATTAGAGCACAGTTGTGCGCACTTTGCTAGCCCAGAGTTCTCAACCTGCGCACCCTACTGCCCCCACAACGAGAGACGCCCGAGCAGCCTGTCCGGTTGCTCGGGCGTCACCCAGTCCTACCGCTACCGGGGCGGCTCGTCCCCCGTCAACGCGCGCCCGATGGCCTCAACCACGTGCGGGGGCACATGCCGGACCTCGATCCGGAAGGCCAGGTCGCGCAGGTCGGCGCCAATGCCGATCCAGCTCGCCCGGTCGGCCACGTCCGCGGCCTTGCGGAGCCGGGCCGGCCAGTCGACCGGGGCGGGGACATCCACCGGGGCGTAGAACCACTGCCCGGTCGCCGTCTCGTGCCGACGGCCGTCCGTGCCGTGGTCTCCCAGGGCGCACTTCGAGTGCCAGCACGTCTCGCTCATCGCTCCCCCTCCCGGCGCTCGGACAGGATCCGCAGCCCGGTCCCCACGAGCGCGGCGTAGACCACGACCGCAGCCGCACCGACCAGAAGCAGCGTCCACAACAGGATCTTCATCGCTCCCCCTCCCGGCGCACGCGGGCCATCGCGTCGAGCGCGGCCCACAGCGGGTTGTCGTCCGTGGTGTCCCGGACCGTGCCGTCCCAATGCTGATCGACGGCCGCAGCCGCCTCGTCCCGGCGCTTCAGCTCGGCGACTGCGCGGACGAGCGCCACGATCCGGGGACCGGGGTCCCCCGACTCGCCCGTCATGACGTCCGCCGGGTAGTGCTCGTCGAGCAGCGACATCAGTCCGGCCCAGGTGTGCAGCCGCGCCACCTCGGCGCGCGCCCGCACGTTCTCGCCGGTGAGCGTGGCCACCATGTCCGTGAGGCGGTCGTTGTCCGCGCGCTCCCACTCCACCTCGGCGCGGGCGGCGTCGCGCTCCCGCTGCGAGATCACCACGGCCGCGGTGAGTTCCCGTCGCACGCGGGTGAGTTCGTTCTCGCGGGCACGCAGCCGCTCCACCTCGGCGCGGGCGGCGTCGCGCTCCCGTTCGGCCTGCTCCGCGCGGGCGACCATATTGACCAGGAGCTGCGACGTTCCCTGTAGTTCCTCCTCCAGCTCATCTACCTCGTCTGCCTCGCGCAGCTCGTCGTCCCCGGCCGGGGCGGGCTGCTCGTCGGGCGCAGCGCCCGGGCCCGCCCAGACCTTGCCGCACTCGCACCGCCACGACCGTCCGGACGTTCCCGGGGCGGTGAGTAGCGGCCCGATCAGGCGGCAGGCGTCGCAGCCGGGGTTGGGCTGCTCGTCGCGGGCGCGGTCATCGTGCGCGGTCATCGGGCGTCCTCGCCGGGCTCGGTGAAGTCAGGGCCACCGTGGTCGCGGAGAAGTCGCAGCGCGGCCCGGCCAGCGTTGTGGCGACGCACCTGCCGGAGCACCGTCCGGCCCAGGCTGATCTGCTCGCAGGTCGGCGAGGCACCGGCCAGCAGGTTCACCAGCCGGGACACGTCATGAGTGCCAGTCGCAACAAGCACCACGACGGGATCGCCGTGCTTGTTGTCGTAGGCCCGGGTCTCGTAGCTCATCGCTGCTCCTCGGTGGTGTCGCCGTCGAGCGCGCGCCGGTGCCACGCGTCATGCCCACGGCGGTCTTCCTCGGCTACGAGTGCGCAGCAGGTGTCGCACCGCAGCACGGTGAACCCCACGCCGTTGAAGTCCGAGTCTCGGCCGATGAACCCGGCCTCGTGGAACGCGGTCATCGGGCATACCCCCCAGTCCCCGCCGCGTAGTCGCAAGGCCAGGAGTAGGTGTGGTTCTCGTCCTCGCAAGAGGCGTCCACGGTGCACGGCCCATACGCGTGCCGGATCGCCTTCGTCGTCTCCTCGGACGCCCGGCCGCTATCGAGGTGCAGCATCGCGATGACGCGGGCCAGGTCGTTGAACAGCTTCTGCATGTCAGCTCTCCTTCTCGGTGGTGTCGCCGTCGAGCGCGCGCAGGACGTTGACCGCGAGATCCCAGCCGCGCGTGGAGTTCGTGGCGAACTCGCACTCCTCCCGCACCCGCTGGATCGCGGCCTGCGCGGCGGTCAGCTCGGCGTCGCGCTGCCGCTGCTCCGCGCGGGCCTCCTCGGCCTCCTCCTCGTCGAGTGGGGGCCAGGCAGCCAGCTCGTCGGCCGCGTCCACGCCCTCGGGGGCGGCAGTGATCCTGGCGATCGCCTCCCGCTCCGCGGCGGTGAAGCTGTACTCCGCCTCGCCGTCGTCGCCCATGCCGAGCTGGTGGCGTTCGTCCTCGTGCAGCGCATCGACGAGGGCCTGTGCCGCCTCGGCCACGTCCGCGGTCGGGGTGCCCTCGGGGGCGGCGGAGAGGCGCACGGCATCGGAGGGCAGGTCCCGGATCGACTCGAACCCCTCCATCCTCACGAGGCCGAACCCGGTGGCCGATCCCTGGAGCAGCCCTGTCGTGGGCGACCAGTAGACCGGCGGCTCGACGTCCTCGGCCACGTCCGCGGTCGGGGCGCCGGCCAGGGCGCGCAGTTCGTCGTAGGCGCCCAGCAGGTCAGCAACGGCCAGGTTGCCAACCCTCAAGCCTTCGCGCAGGTCCATGCGGATGTGCTCGATGGCGCGGTCGCGGGCTGCGGTCTGGTCGCTCATCTCAGGTCTCCTCGGCGCGGCGGGAGTTGCGGATGACAGCGCAGAGGATCAGAGCGGTCACGGTCGCGAGCACCACCCAGGCGACGGCGATGAGAAGCCACATGGTCATCGGGACTTCCTCTGCGACGCAGACACCGACTTGATCAGGTACTTCGCCATGTGTTGCGGCAACGTGTGCTCGGTGACCCGGTGGCGGGCCGGTGCGGACGGCTTGGCGGTGGTGATCGGCAGTGCAGTGAAGGTGCGGCGGGTACGCTTGGAGATCGAAGTGCTCATGGGGTTGCGGCCTGCTTTCTTGTGGGTGCTTCGAGCGGGCCCCCGACCTGGTGTCGGGGGCCTGCTGCATGCGTGGGGTGGTTAGGCGACGTGCGCGCTGGTGGGGGCGAGGAACTCTTCGACCCAGGAGCGGCGGATGAGCCAGCGCCCTGCCGGCTTCACGGCCTTGATCTGGCCGGCGAGGATGTATTTGCGCAGCGTCTGATAGTGGACGCCGATCTCGTCAGCGACCTGGTGTGCAGTCAGGACCGGGTCGTCGGTCATGCCGCGGCCTGGGTTTCGGTGGTGGGCGTGGACAGTTCGTCGATGGTGACGTCGCGGCCGAGGCGGGTGGCGAGGTCGGTGAGGATGCGGCGGAGCAGCTTCTTGGAGGGCTGCCGCCCCCAGGTTTCGATCATTTGGATGTGGCGCCACGAGTAGTCGACGGCGTCGGCGAAGTCCTTGATGGGGACGCCGGCTTCCTGTCGAAGTGCCCGCAGCTTCTCGCCGTGGACGACGCGGTCTCTCATGCGCATATTAGAGCACATTTGTGCGCAGAGTGCTAGGCCACGCTTCTCATCTCTGGTCAAACGTGCTCGTGACCTGCGACTCTGGTGATCGTGACGGGGACAAGAGCGGTACCAGCCATGCCACCACCACACGGGCGTGAGCACAGTTGTGCGTACGCTGTCCGTGTGGACTGGACCCCAGAGGAGATCCGCCGCCGACGCGACACCCAAGGCCTCAGCCAGGAAGACCTAGCCAAAGCCCTCGGCGTCTCCCGCCGAGCCGTCACCAACTGGGAAACCGGCGCGGCCGTCCCCGGCGGCAAAAACCTCCGCGGCCTCGACCGCGTCCTCGGCGACCCACCCCGAGCCGACGACCCCACCCTCAGCCAAGCCGACTTCCTCGAGCTCCTCGCCGAGATCGCACGCCGCTACGCCCGCGCCGCCAACAACGACGACCCACACAGCGCACCCGACCTACCCCGCGGCCGCTACAGCCTCCGTAGCGAAGACACCCCTACCGCCAGACGGGCCCGCGACCAGAGACATTCGGACGAAACCATCGGCGAACAAGTGCTGTAACAGCACCTCCGCGTGACACGATCGGCACTGTGCGTGCCTCCACCGGGGGAGGGAAGACGCTTTACCGGGGCGCAGGCACAACCACCACCACAGATGCCGGCTCCAGAGGTAGGTTCCCTGATCGTGTCATCGGCGCTGAGCTCCCCCACCAGTAACCTCCTGACGCACGTAGACGGCTTCATCGACGCCGTCCGCTCCCTCCGCGACGATTTCCACATCACCGTGGAACACGCCCCACTGCCGCGGCACGAGGTCTCGGCCTTCGACGGCGACCGACGCACCATCGTGCTCCGCCCCGACGCCACCCTCGAAGAGCAACTGTGGGCACTGCGCGAATGGTGGGACTTCATCGTCTTCGGGGCCTCCCCCCACGCCCACCGAAAGGCCTCGCTGCGGCTCGTCCCCCAGCCGCGCGCAGCTGGCGACTGACATGGGCAGGCCACCCCTCGCGGTAGGGGCCTACGGCTCCATCTCCTACCGCACCCTCGGCGCCCGCAAAGTCCGCGCCCTCACCAAAGTCCGCGACAGCGACGGGCGCCTCCGAGACGTCACCCGCGAAGGCACATCGAAAGCCGACGCCCGCACCAACCTCCTCGCCGCCATCGTCCGACGGCCCGGATTCTCCGGGTCCACCATCACCGGCGACTCCACCCTCACCGCGGCGGCGCAGGCCTGGCTGGCCGAGGTGGAACGCCAAGCCGCCGCGGGGCAACGGGCACCGAACACACCACGCCTATACCGGTCCGCGCTCGGCAACCACGTCATCCCCGGCGTCGGCGCGCTCCGCCTACACGAGGCGACCGTGCCCCGACTGGATGCGTTCCTCGTCGGCATGCGCACCCACCATGGGGCGGCGATCACGAAGACCACCCGCACCGTCCTCAACGGCACCCTCGGCTACGCCGCCAGACAGGGCGCGATCAAGGTGAACCCGATGCGGGAGGTGTCGAGGATCGCCGGCGCCCCGAAGCGCAGCCCACGGGCGCTCACGTCAGTGGAGCGGGACGAGTGGCTGACCAAGATGGAAGCCGACGAGGTCGCTAAGCATCGCGACCTGCCCGACCTCACACGGTTCATGCTCGCCACCGGGTGCCGCATCGGGGAGGCGCTCGCCGTCACGTTCGACGACGTCGACGTCGACGACAAGGTGGTGCGCATCGACTGGACCATCGACCGCGTGACCGGCAAGGGTCTGCAGCGCAAGTCGACGAAGACCGCCGCCGGCGAACGCACCCTCCGCCTGCCGGGGTGGGCGGTCGACATGGTGATCCGCCGCGGCGACCGCTGCAGCTGGGCTGGTCCACTGTTTCCGGTGCCCGACCGCAGGAAGGGCACGCACACCGGTGGGGTGTGGCGGGACCCGTCGAACACCAGCCGAGACCTGCGGGAGGCGCGGGACCGGGCCGGGTTCGGGTGGGTCACCAGCCACGCGTTCCGCAAGACCGTGGCGACCGTGATGGACGAGGCCGGCATGTCGGCCCGGGAGATCGCCGACCAGCTCGGCCACGCCAGGCCGTCGATCACGCAGGACGTGTACATGGGGCGGCGCGCAGTCGGCACAGCGGTGGCGCTCGAGGACATGTTCAGCGAATCCGCTGGTGACAGCTCCGCCGAATCTGTGGAGTAGACGTGGAGTGCGATCCTGCGGG
>Ga0190275_10002361_pt1 | contig 13605 bp, 16 predicted proteins | sample Popmic550T_FD_133745 | JGI IMG/M metagenome (GOLD analysis project Ga0190275, IMG submission 133745) | Populus adjacent soil microbial communities from riparian zone of Yellowstone River, Montana, USA - 550 T | ecosystem: Environmental > Terrestrial > Soil > Riparian zone > Trees stand | place... | reverse complement strand
CTTCCCCGCCACCTCGAAGGTGGCGAGCTGCGCCTTGGTCGCGGTGCCGTCGGCCACCACCTCCACCAGCACGTCGCGGAGCGCGTGGGCGACCTCCTCGGGAATCACCCGGCGCACCCGGCGCGGCTCGCGGCGCTCGGCCGGCTCGCCCTTCGCGCCGCGCACCTCGCGCAGCAGGCGGGGCTCCATCAGCACGCCGCCGTTGGCCAGCGCGCCGTACGCCATCGCCATCTGGATCGGCGTGACGGCGACCTCGTAGCCCATCGCCAGGCTGGCCGGCGTGAAGGTGCTCCAGCGGTCGGGCCGCGGCAGCCGGCCTCCCGACTCCACCGGGTACTCCACCCCAGTGGGCGTGCCGAAGCCGAAGTCGCGCAGGTAGGCGTACTGGTCGGCCACCGGGAGGCGTTCGGCGAGCTTGCTCATCACGATGTTGCTCGACACCCGCAGCCCGTCGCGCAGCGTGAGCCACTGGTACGGGTGCACGTCGTTCACCGTGCGCCCGTTGGCCATGGTCCAGGTGCCGTTCTCGGCGAACACCCGGTCGGTCAGCGCCGCGCGGCGCCGGGCGAGCAGGCTGGCCACGAAGAACGGCTTGGCGATCGACCCCGGCTCGTACGGCTCGATGAACGCCGACAGGTCGCGCGAGCCGGCCCGCTTGCTCACCGCGGCCAGGATCTCCCCCGTGCGCGGGTCGGTGAGGATCAGGTCGCCGCCGGCGGCGCGGGTGGCGCGCACCTGCTCCTCCAGCGCCGCGTCCGCGATCTCCTGCAGGTCGAAGTCGATGGTCAGCACCACGTCGCTGCCGTCGCGCGGCTGCACCGCGGGGAGCGACATCGACGCTTCCTTGCGCCCCCGCGCGTCGCGGCGGAGGACGCTGAAGCCGTCGGTGCCGCGGAGGCGGCGGTCCATCGCCTGCTCCATCCCCCCCTGCGCGCGCCCGTCGGCGCCGACGCCGCCCAGCAGCTCGCGGCCCACCTCGCCCTGCGGGTAGAAGCGCTCCAGCTTGCGCTCCACGTAGACGCCGCGCAGGTCGCCCAGCGCGCGCCGCTGCTCCACGCTGAAGCGGCCGGGGAGCACCACCCAGCGCTGCTTGGGGTCGGTCGCGCGGCGCGCGGCGGGGCGCGCCATCCCCAGCGCCGCGGTCAGCCGCCGCACCGCCTCGGCGCGGTCGCGCAGCTCGCGCGGGGCCAGGGAGACGGCGAAGGTCTCGCGGGTGAGCGCCAGCGGCACCCCGTCGCGGTCGTAGATGGCGCCGCGGCGCGCCGGGAGCGGCGCCGTGGTCTGCTGCTGGCGGCGCGCCTCGTTGCGCCACTTCTCGCCCTCGAAGCCCTGGAGCTGCACCGCGCGGCCCACGATCAGCAGCGCGGCGACGGCGACGGAGCCGGCCATCAGCCTGCGCCGCAGCGCCAGCCGCTCGTCGGACGGGCCCTCGCCGGGGCGCGGGGTGCGCGTGCTCACGGCCGCACCAGGGGCGTGTCGGCGGACGCCGCGGCCCCGGGCGCGGCGGAGGCCGGCACGGGGAGGAGCACCACCTCTTCGTCGCGGGCCACGTGCATCCCCAGCCGCGCCTGCGCGTAGGTGACGATCCGCTCGCGGCGCTGCAGCGCCACGATGCGCGTGACCAGCTCGTCGCGCTCGGCCTTCACCACGGCGGTCTCCTCCCGCACCTTCTGCAGCTCCCGGAAACGCTCCACCCCCACGGTCTGCCGCCAGACGACGGAGGCGAGGGCGGCCGTGAGCACCAGCGCGTACGCCGCCCAGGCCGCCCGCGCGCGCCGCCGGGCGGAGCGCGCGTCGCTGGCGGCGCGCGGCGCCTCCCACGGCGACGGGCCGGCGGCGCGGCGGCTCACGCGGCCCTCCAGGCGCGCAGGTGCGCGCTGCGGGCGCGCACGTTCCGCTCGAGCTCGCCGGGGCCGGCGGTGACCGCCTTCCGCGCCAGAGTCTCCCCCCGCGCCACACCTCCGCAAACGCACACGGGAAACCCTTTCGGGCAGGTGCAGGCACGGCTCCAGTCGCGGAAGGCGTTCTTCACCAGCCGGTCCTCGAGCGAATGGTAGCTCAGGATCGCGAACACCCCGCCGGGGGCGAGGGCGTCGCGGAACTTCGGCAGCGCCGTCTCGAGCTGCTCGATCTCGCGGTTCACCGCGATGCGCAGCGCCTGGAAGATGCGGGCGCGGTCGCCCGCGTCGGAGCGGGGGAGCGCGCGGCCGATCGCCTCGACCAGGTGGTTGCTGGTGCGGAACGGCTCCCTCTCGCGCATCTCCACCACCACCCTGGCCAGCTTGCGCGAGCGCTTCTCCTCGCCGTAGCGGTAGAACACGTCGGCCAGGGCGGCCTCGTCCATCTCGTTCAGCAGGTCGGCGGCGCTGGGCTCGGCGGCGGTGGCCTGCGCCATCCGCATGTCCAGCGGCGCCCCGGCGCGGAAGGTGAAGCCGCGCTCCGCCTCGTCGATCTGGTGCGAGCTGATCCCCAGGTCCAGCAGCACGCCGTCCAGCGACCCCTCGCCCAGCCCCGCCGCCTCCAGCGCCTCGCCGAAGGGCGAATTCACCAGCCGCACCCGCTCGCCGAAGCGCGCCAGCCGCCGTCCCGCCTCCGCCAGCGCGTCGGGGTCGCGGTCGACGCCGATCAGCGTCGCCTCGGGTCCGCGCTCCAGCAGCGCCTCGGCGTGGCCGCCGCCGCCCAGCGTGCCGTCCAGGTACACGCCGCCGCGCTCGGGGCGCAGGTACCCCATCACCTCCTCCACCATCACCGGTGCGTGATAGGCGGAGGCGTAATCCATCAGGCGGCGCTCCGCTGCCGCAGCGCGGTCCAGGTGGTGAGCGTGCTGCGGCAGGCGCGGCACAGGCACCAGTCGGCCCCCAGCCACCCGTCCAGCTCGGGGATCGTCTCGAACGGACCCACGTGGTGGTCGAGCGCGCAGGGCACGGGGCGCGCGTCGGCGCGGCGCGGCGGCTGGGGCGTGGCGGTGTCGATCATGTCGCCTCCACTGGCCGTTCCCGGCCTAGCCGAAGATCTGGTGCATGAAGCGCTCGGCGTCGGCCGGCGGCTCGGCGGTCGCGGCGGCGAAGCGCTCGGGGTTCCACAGCTCGATGCGGTCGATGGCGCCCACCACCAGGGTGGGCCCGGTGATCCCCACGGCGTCCTGCAGCCGCTGGGGAACCAGGATGCGCCCCTGCTTGTCGGGCGCGACCTCCACCGCGTTTGCGGTCACGCGCAGCACGTAGGCGCGCGCGGCGGGCTGCAGCCGCATCATCTCGCGCAGGCGCTGCTCCACCTGCTGCCAGGTGTGCTCGGGATAGAGGGTGAGCGACTCGGGGAACACGTGCACCAGGACCAGGGTCTGCTCGCCGCTCTCGCGCCTGAACTGCGCGGGAAGGCTGAGCCGATCCTTTTCGTCGATCCGGTGCTCGAAGCTGCCGAGATACCCGCTCATCCGTCTCCTGGGAGGGCACGTGCCCCTCGCTTCCCCACAACGCCCCACTCTTCCCCACCGAACCCCAAGCTAACGCGGCTTTTCCGCCCGTCAAGGCGAAGATACGCCGAACAATGCCGGGAGAGCACGCCCTCGCGCGCGCGCGGAACTGCTGGATTTCAGCGGGGAGGGGCGATCGGGTGGGGTGAAGTGGGGAGGATCGTGGGGGGCGGAGGGATGCGCGGCGGCGGGTCGGTTGCTTCAGGCAGGCGTCGTATCGAAGGGCGGCTGAAGCCGCGGCTAGAACAATGGGAAGCCTCGCAAACCGCGCGAGGCTGTACGCTGGGCTTCCGCGAGCGCGGGCGGTTTGCGTGAGGGATTCGTGCCCGGAGGGCCGAGACGCCGGCGCGCCCGCGTCGGTCGCTGTGGGAGCGAGCGGGGACATGGCGCGCCGGCGGCTCGGCGCCGTTGGCAACGGCGGTATCGTTGCCTACGGCGCGCGAAGCCCGGCCCGGAGCGCAGCGGAGGGACACGCCCACACCCGGCTGTTCCGTTTCGGGTTCCGGCATCCGCTCTGCCAGCTCTGGAAGCCTCGCAGACCGCGCGAGGCTTCCAGTGGCCATCAAACCAGACCGGCGGGGCGCCCCTCGAAGCGCGTCCCGCCGTTTTTGATGATCCGTCGTCGCTGAACAGCTGGTCGGCAGAGCGCCGCTCCGCCGACGCTTGGGGATCGACCGCCCGTCACCGGCCGAGGCGGAGCCTCTCGATGATCTCCTCCGCGCACTGCGGGGCCGTCTTCCCGTCGGTCACGACGCGGAGGGTGCCGTCCCGGGGGATCGCGACGCAGTTCCACCTGCACAGCTGCGCGTGCAGCCCCTCCACGGTCCGGACCTTTCCCATCGCGACCCGCGATTCGCCGGTGACGCGCCTCTCCAGCTCGGCCACGTCGCACTGGAGGTAGACCGGGATCACGGCGCCGCCCGAGGCGGCGAGGATCGCTTCGATCTCCTCGTAGAATCCCAGGTCGACCGGGTGGTCGTAGCAGCTCGTGTACAGCACGGTCCCCGCCCCGCGCTCCGCCGCCGCCCGCAGCGCCGCCAGCCGAAGCTCCCGCACGAGCGCCCAGAAGGGTTCGGACCCGAACGGGAAGAACGGCCTCGCCAGGTCGAGGGTGAGGTGGTTGTGGAACACGCCCCAGCCGGTCCGGGCGGCCACCTCCGTGGCGATCGTGAACTTCCCGGCGGCCGGCGGACCGTGGAGAAAGACGAGCTGCATGGCTCGCGGGGAGGAGGGAGGCGCGGCTGCCCGGGCCGGGCGCCGAGGCGTTTCCCGAAAAATGCGTCGCCGGCGCCCGGCGCGGAAGCGAACCGCGTTCGAGCGGACGCGGACGTCACCCGGGGCGCCACGGATCGTCTTCCAGCTTCGCGACCACCCGGTCGATGAGGCGCACGGCGCGCTCGATCTCTTCCGCGCCGATCTCCTCGGTGACCTGCCGCGTCCACGCGTGCTGGCGCGGGCGGGTGATGCCGATGGCCTCCCACCCGCGCCCCGTGGGCGCGAGGAGCCTGGCGCGGCGGTGCGCCGGGTTCGGCAGGTACGCCGCCATCCCGTCGTCCACCAGCGCGTCGGCCAGGCGCTGCACGCTCTGCCGCGTGAGCCCCATCGCCCGCGCGACGCCGGAGACGGTGATCGGCTGGCGGAGCACCGCGCCCAGCACCTGCCACCGCGCGGCCGTCAGCCCGGACGGGCGCGCGATGGTCTCGGCGACGTCCAGGAAAAGGCCGTTGAGGCGGAAGGTGCGCATCACCAGCTGCGTGAGCGCGTCTCCCGCCGGGGTGCGGCCGCTCATGCGCGGCGCCCGCTCACGCCTCCGCCTCCCGCGCCTGGCCCGCCAGCTCGTAGAAGCCCGCCGGGTCGCCGTGCTTGTACAGCGTGTACCAGGCCTCCAGCACCGGCGCGTCGTACAGCTCCAGCCGCTCGAAGATCTTCCGCGCGAAGTCCACCGGGCTCACCCCGCCGGCGGTGACCAGGTCGCGGTCCAGCACGGCCGGCTCCTCCGCGTAGCGCGCCTCGCCGCCGTAGCCGGGCGCCTGCCGGAGGTATTCGAGCGCGTTGCTGGTGTGACGCCGCCCGTCCAGCACCCCGCCGCGCGCCAGCCCCGCCGTCGCGCCGCAGATGGCCGCCACGGGCACGCCCGCGTCGAGGAACGCGCGCGCCTTCTCCACCGCGTCCGCGTGCTCGCCGTGGTCCCACGTCTGCGCGCCGGGGAGGATCAGCATGGCGCTGTCCGCCGGCGTCACCTCGTCCAGCGCCAGATCGGGGACGATGGTCACGCCACCCATCGTTCGCACCGGGTCGCGCGTGGGGCCCACCGTGCGGACCCGGTACGCGCCGGGGTTCTTCTGGTACTCCGGGTTGTTGATCCCCGCGACGGCGTACCCCGTCTCCCAGTCGGCGAGCGTGTCGAGGACGAACAGGTGCACGGTACGAGCTTCCATCGTTCTCTCCCTGCCGGGTGATCAGTCGAACGCGCCCAAACGACAACGTGCTGTCATTTGGAATTTGACCGTTTGACAGCCTACTGTCAATCCTCACACCTGCGCCAAGCTGCGTGCTGGGTTTCCGCGAGCGGGGGGTTTTGCGTGAGGGATTCGCGCCCGGAGGGCCGAGACGCCGGCGCGCCCGCGTCCGGCGCCGCGGAACGGGAGAGCGGCCATGGCGCGCCGGCGGCTCGGCGCCGTTGGCAACGGCGGTATCGTTGCCTACGGCGCGCGAAGCCCGGCCCGGAGCGCAGCGGAGGGACACGCCCGCATCCCGCTCCTCCGTCTCGGGCCCGGCATCCGCTTTCGGACTTCAGATCACTCCTCGCCGGTCTGCTCGTGCGGGGCGTGCACCGGCTTGCTCTCGGGCGAGCCCTGCTGCCGCAGCCAGATGGAGAGCACCGTGAGCGCGAACACCGACAGGAACTCGCTCTGCCAGTTCTGGAAGCTCTCGAACCAGAAGCGCGACGTGCCCAGGTAGGCCAGCGTGCCCGCCCCCGGCTCGCCGTGCGCGGCCTGCTCCGCGCTGAACTCCGCCGCGCCCGCAGCCGCGTGCCCCCAGAACGCCGCGAGGAAGAGCAGGAACAGGGCGATCGTGAGCGAATTCCTGTACAGCGCCAGCGCGATCCCGCCGCGGCGGACGGGCCAGGGGGCGGTCGGATCGTTGCGGTGCAGGCGCGGATCCTCGTCGATCGGCTCCTTGCCGGCCTCGGGATCGTCGTCGGGCTTGCGGCTTTCGGCCGAGCCGCGCTGCACCAGGAAGGCGGTGAGGAAGATGAACACCGCCATCTGGAGGAACTCCGACTCCCAGTTCTCCATCGTGGCTTCGCCGAAGTGCCCCGTCCCGAGGTATTGGACCAGGGTGACGGACGGCTCGCCGTGGGATTCCTGGTCCTGGTTGTACTCGGCCCGCCCGGTCAGCACCTGGCCGACGAACGAGAACAGGAACAGGAGAATCGCCACCAGGCTCAGGCTGTGGCTTCGCACCCATTTACGCACGCGTGAGCTCCTGTTGCGGTTCGTCACCGGCGGACGTGTGCTCTCTGCGCATATCTGTCGCGCGGGAGTGTGCGGATTACGTGCCATCGCGTCCGGCGAACCCCGTTCGCGCCTTGCGGGAGCCAAACCATCGGGGTGCTGCGGGGGAGGATGAATCGGCCGGTTGCGTCGGCCGTCCGAAGCGCGTGGCGGGGATGTTGCCCGGAGTGGCGGTCGAAGCCGCGGGCCGCGCGGGTCGGTTTTTCCGCGGCGCGTCCCTGGTCCCAACTCCCCACCCGCTGCTCCCCCGCAGTCCGATCGACGGTGGAGCTTCGGGAGATGGAAGGAAAGCTATCGTGCGGATCGTGCTGATCGTGAAGCCGGGGTCGGTGGAGGAGGTTCGCGTGGGGGTGGAGAAGCTGCGCTCGGCCGGCCACGAGGTGTCCGCGCGCGTCACCTTCGAGACCGGCGACGCGCAGCAGTTCGCCCGCGAGGCGGCCGACTCGGGGATCGACGTGGTGGTGGCGGCGGGGGGCGACGGCACCGTGAACGAGGTGGTGAACGGGCTGGTGCTGGGTGGCCGCCCGGGCGCGGGTTCGGCGCCGCGGCTGGCGATCCTGCCGCTGGGCACCGCCAACGACCTGGCGGCCGGGCTCGGCATCCCCCTGGGCGATCCGGAGGCGGCGCTGGCGGTGGCGGTCGCGGGGCTGCCGTTCCCGGTGGACGTGCCCACGGTGAACGGGCGCTGCTTCCTGAACGTCTCCACCGGCGGCTTCGGCACCGAGGCCACCGACGACGCCCCGCAGGGGCTGAAGAACGTGCTGGGGCCGATCGCCTACCTGCTCACCGGCGTGCGCGAGTTCGTGCGCCTGCAGCCCTCGACGGCGTGTTTCGTGGCGGGGGACGAGACGCTGCACGACGGCGAGTTCCTGGTGTTCGCCGTGGGCAACGCGCGGCGCACCGGCGGCGGCATGCACCTCACCGTGGATGCGGAGATGGACGACCGGCTGCTGGACGTGTGCATCGTGGAGCACATGGGCCACTTGGAGTTCGCGCGCATCGCCCCGCAGCTCCGCGCCGGCGGCCACGTGGACCATCCGCGCGTGACCTACCGCAAGGTCCCCTCTCTGCACATCGACGCCGCCGACCAGATCTCCGTGAACGCCGACGGCGAGTCGGTGTCGGACCGCCGCTTCGAGTACGCCTTCGCCCCCGGCCGCCTCACGCTGATGGTCCCCGAGCCGCAGGGCGAGGCGGCGTGATAGCAGTTCTCCCGATCGAGTGCCGCAAACGCGCGGAGGTGTCATCCTGAGCGGCGCCGCCACACCGGGCGTTGGTCTGCACCAGTGGATGGCGGCGCCCGAAGGATCTAACCATGGGTCCGAGCGGCCGGCCGCCTGGCGCTCGACGGCCGAGCATAGATCCTTCGGCCTGTCAACTCCTTCGTTGGCAGAGAGATAGGCGTGGCCGGCCTCAGGATGACATCGTCGGCATCGGGGAAGAATCCACCGTTGATCAGCCGATGGACATCAAAAGCGGGCGCACCGTCGGAGGGTGCGCCCGCTTCGTATTTCGATAGCCGCCCATGGAATGACGTTACGCGGTGCCGGCGGCGAGCCAGGCCGTCGCTTCGTCGACGCCGCGGAAGACGGCGACGTGGTTGCCGCGGCCTTCCGTCATCATCTGGAACATGCGCGCCAGGCCGAACACCACGTCGGAGGGCGCGACGATGGCCACGCGGGCGGGGTTGGGCCGGGGCACCGCGGCGCGGGCGCGCAGCGTGTCCGTGCCGAGCTTCGCCGGGTTCAGCGCCGATGCATCCACCAGCGCGGGCCGCGACGGGACGTAGGCGCGGTCTCGCCTCCACGCTTCCGAGAACGAGGCCAGTTCGTCTCCGGTCACGAGCCCGCTGAGGGTAACCACCAGGATCCCTCGCTCGTCGTCGACCGAATACGTCACCGGCATCTAACCCGTTGCGCTGGCTCGTGGATCGCGTCCCCCGTTGGACAATTTGCGACCCTCGCGACCGCCGCGCCAGTCCGTTCACGTCGTCCCGCTTCTTCGACGAACCGCGCGGATCAACCGGCTTCCGCGGCGAGTTCCACGACGCGCTCGGCGCATCCCCAGGAGAGCGTGACGCCGGCGCCGCCGTGGCCGTAGTTGTGGATCACGGCCGCGCCGCCCACCGTCTCCATCTCCAGCCGCACCTCGGGGCGCCAGGGGCGCAGGCCCACGCGGTGCTCCAGCACGCGCGCCCCGGCCAGCGCGGGGACCGAAGCCGTGCAGCGCCGCACGATCGCCTCCGCCACGGCGGCGTCGGGGAGGGTGTCCTCCTCCCCCTCGTCCGCGGTGCCGCCGAGAACGCAATCGGTGCCGCGGGGGATGACGTACAGGAGGCCGGCGGGGTGGTACTCGTCCAGCCAGAAGCCGGGGAGGCCGGGGTTCTCCACCCGCACGACCTGCCCGCGCACCGGCCGCATCTGGCCGTCCGCCACCAGCTCGCGCGCGCCCAGCCCGGTGCAGTTCACCACCAGCGGAAACTCGCCGGCCACGTCGTCCAGCGATTCCACGCGGGCGATCTCGACCTCGCCGCCGTGCTCGGCGAAGCGCGCGGCCAGCCAGCGCAGGTACGCCGCCGTGTCGGCCACGGGCACGGTGAACGCCCACCCCACGCGCCCCGCCGGCACCTCGTCCGCGCGGGCGATGCGGAAGTCGGGGATGTGCGCCGCCCACTCCGGCACGTCCTCGGGATCGGCGCCGAGCGGGAGCAGGTCGATGCCGGGCGTCATCCGCACGCCCGTGGCGGGGTCGCCGGCCAGCATGCGGAACACGGCGTAGCTGCGCTCGCCCCATGCCTTCACCAGCGCCTCGGGCCCCACGCGGTACGGGTACCACAGCGCCGCCGCCACGGCCGACGTGGTGCGCTCCGGCGGGTCCGCCGCGCGGATGCGCACGCGCCACCCCGCCTCGCGCAGCCGCACCGCCGTCGTCAGCCCGATCACCCCCGCGCCGATCACCAGCGCTTCACGGTCGATCATCTATTCGGGATTCCAAGGTGTCGGAGCGTGAGTGCTGGATGCCGAGAACCGGGGGCAATCGTGGGAGATGCGGTCACTGGCGCGGCCGCGGTTAGCCCCCTCCCCCGGCCCCTCCCCGCGCTCCGCGGGGGAGGGGGGAACTGCGGCAAGCCACGGTTCTTCGCACTCGAGCACTGCCCATGCGGGCCCAAAGCACTCAGGACTTAGGACCCAGCACCCAGCACCCAGCACCCGCACTCGTCACCCCACCCACCCCGCATCTCCCGGCCCCAGCTGCCTGGGCGCCTCGGCCTCGGCGTCGTCGGCTTCCTGCTGCTTCTGCTGCTGCTTGGCGAGCGAGGCCACGGCGAGCGTGCCCGCGGGGCCCATCGAGTCCACGATGCTGCTGGGGATCACCATCATCCCGCCCTTCTGCTTGAGCCCCTCGTACAGGATGTTCATCTGCCGGAGCTGCAGGGCGGTGGGGTTGTTGTCGTACGCCTTGCTGGCCTCGGCGAACATGTGGGCGATCTCCACCTCGGCCTGGCCCAGGATGATGCGGGCCTGCTTCTCGCGCGCGGCCTGCGCCTCGCGGCTCATGGCGTCCTGCAGCACGGCGGGGATCACCACGTCGCGCATCTCCACCGAGTGCACCGTCACGCCCCAGGGGGTGCTGCGCTGGTCGATCAGCGCCTGCAGCTCGGCCTCGATGTGGATGCGGCCGCGCAGCAGCTCGCTCAGGCTGGTCCGGCCGATGATGTCGCGCAGCGCCGTCTGCGCCGCCCAGCTCACCGCCTGCACGTAGTCCTGCACCTCCAGCGCGGCCTTCTCGGGGTCGTGCACGGTCCAGAACAGCACCGCGTCCACGTTCACCGGCACGGTGTCGGCCGTCAGCGTCTGCTCGGCGGCGAAGGGGCTGGTGATGGTGCGCTGGTCGATCCAGGTGGTCACGCTGTCCACGAAGGGGATCACGGCGAACACGCCGGGGCCCTTCAACCCCTGGTACTTCCCCATCCGCAGCACCACCGCGCGCTCCCACTGACGCGCGATCTTGGGCGACATCGACGCGAACAGCCCCACCGCCGCGCCGGCGATGATGGCCAGCGGCGACTGCATGGCCACCGTGGCCGCCGCGCCCACGGCGGTGGGGACCAGCAGCGCCAGGGTGGCGAGGAAGTTGGGCCCGTTCCCCGAGGTGGGGCGCGCGATCGGGAGCTGCTGCGAGCCGGTGTTGACCAGGTCGGTTCTAGGGGGCATCGGAGGAGTCGCTCCTTCGGCGGCTGTCCAGGTGGATGATGACGTCGTCCAGCGAGAAGCCCAGGTCGCTGGCGCCGCGCAGGAAGGTATCTTCCAGCGCGGATAGCTCGTCCAGCAGCTCCTCGCGCTGGATCGCGTCGGGCTGCGCGCTCACTACGATGCCGACACCCTTGCGGGTTGCAAGCACCCCCTGCCGCTCCAGCTCGGCGTAGGCGCGCGAAACGCTGTTGGCGCCCACGCGCAGCTCCACCGCGAGCTGGCGCACGGTGGGCATCGGCTCGCCCGGCCCCAGCAGCCCCGCGCCCAGCGCCGAGCGGATGGTGCGCACGAGCTGCGTCTCCACGGGGGTTGGATCCGACGGGTCGATGTGAAACATTCAGGGCGGAGCGGGAGAGAGAGCAGGTTCGCACCCAAGGTGTACATGCACCCACCAGACCCTGTCAAGCAAGCCGCCCCGCCGCCCCCGCGGCGCGACGCGGCCGTTCCCGGCGCCGACGCCGACGCGCCACGCCGCCGCCGGCGGCGTGGGCGGAGGCTGCTGATCGCGCTGGCGGCGCTCGTCTCCCTGCTCCTGCTCGCGTGGATGCTGCGCGCGCAGATGCTGACGGCGGCGGCGCGCTATCTCTCCGTGAGCGACCCGCTGTGCCGGGCGGACGCGATCTTCGTGTTCGGCGGCGACCCCGACATCCGCCCGTACGCCGCGGCCGAGCTGTACCGCCGCGGGTGGGCGCCGCGCGTGCTGGTGCCCGGGATGGAGACCGGCCGCCTCGCCGAGCAGGGGCTGATCCCCCCGCAGACCGAGATCTTCCGGCAGGTGCTGCGGAAGGAGGGCGTCCCCGACGCCGCCGTGCAGGTGCTGGCCATGCCAGGCGGCACCAGCAGCACCACCGAAGACGCCGAGGTGCTGCGCGAATGGGCCCGCCGCACCGGCGCGCGGCGGGTGATCGCCGTCACCACCACCTACCACACGCGCCGCGCCCGCTACGCCCTGCGCCGCGCGCTGAAGGGCACCGGCGTGCAGGTGGTGATGTACGGCGCGCCGACCCGCGGCTACACCGAGGGCGACTGGTGGCAGGCGGAGGGCGGCCTCACCACCTACGTCAACGAGTACATCAAGCTGGCGCGCTATCGGCTGGCCGGCGGCGCGCGGTGATTCCGGTAGCACGGCACGGGGACGATGTCGGGCGATCGAATCATCGATGCGTACGGCGAGAGTTGCCCGATCCTCCGCACCGCCGGTATCATCTCCCCACCCTGTCCGTCCCTCACCCTGCCCCGCCGATGGACGCCGCTCCCCCGCCCCGGCCGGCCGCCGATCCACCGCTGACTGCCTCCGGCCCGCTTCCCAACGGGCCGACGCTCCCCGTGCCCCGCGCGGCCGCGGTGTTCGTGGACGCGGAGCCCGTGGCGGAGACGGATTTCGCGGCGGCGCGCGTGCCCTGCCCCGTCTGCGGGACGCGGCTGGAGGCGACGCGCGAGCACTGCTTCGGCTGCGGGTGGAAGGTGGTCGCCCCGGACGCGGCCGGCACCGCCACGGCGCTGCGGGCGAGCGCGCGCGCCATCTACCTGCTGATGGGGCTCTCGCTCTTCCTGGCACTGCCTGCGGTGGGGGCGCTGGTGCTGGCCTACGTGGATCGTGGCAAGGCGCGCGGTACCTGGCTGGACGGCCACTTCGAGTGGCAGGTGGACACGCTCTGGGGCGTGTTCTGGATGGGCGTCGCGGTGCTGGCGGCCACCTGGCTCGGCGGCCGCTTCCTGGGCACCGGCGCGTGGGGGCTGCTCACCGGGCTGCCGGCCCTCGCGTGGTACGTCCACCGCATCGTGAAGGGGTGGACACGGCTGAGCGACGGCGATCCGATCACCGGGGGGTGAATCCGTCCCCGCGACGTCCAGCCCCACACAATCCGCCATCTATCGGCTACCGAGCCGACCAGCCGCGACCCCGAGGAGACGCATGCAGATCCGGATCGCCGAGTTGCGCGAGGTGAGCGAGGTCCTCTTCCGTCACCTCGAGCAGAACGGCGTCGACCAGGTCGATCTGGCGCAGGATTACTACTGGAACGTGCCGGCCGGGGAGCGATACGACCCGTACCAGCAGCCGGCCGGTCTCGACCTGGGCCAGCTCACGGACGACTGGCGCGAGCTCCAGAGGCTCCGGTCCGGCGAGCGCGAGCCGGTCGCGTACGGGCTCGTGTGGCTGTCCGCCATCCTCCGCGCCGTCGGCGAACAGGTTCCACGCTGACGCGGAATCCGTGTCCACACGGACGCGAAACGGCCGCGGAGAGAGGCATCCCCTCTCCGCGGCCGCGCTGCATCCATCCCGGCAATGCTGCCTACTTCTCGCTCAGCACGCGGTTCTTCTCGATGTACGACGTCCACTCCGGCGGCACGTCGGTGTCGG
>Ga0190275_10002360_pt1 | contig 13614 bp, 9 predicted proteins | sample Popmic550T_FD_133745 | JGI IMG/M metagenome (GOLD analysis project Ga0190275, IMG submission 133745) | Populus adjacent soil microbial communities from riparian zone of Yellowstone River, Montana, USA - 550 T | ecosystem: Environmental > Terrestrial > Soil > Riparian zone > Trees stand | place... | reverse complement strand
GGACAGAGGATCACCAGCCGCCGGGGAAGCTCGGCGAGCGCGTAAAACGCCGCCGCCACATGCCCGCTGTACATCAACCCCGCATGCGGCACTACCGCGCCGAGGAACCGCTCCTTCGCCTGCGGCGCGGGAGGGTTTGCCGCAAGACAGGCATCGACCTGCGCCCGCAGCCGGTCGGGCGTCCCCTCGTAAAACGTGCCGGCGACGGCGGGAGGGCGGATAACCATGGCGTTCACGTCAAGCGATCAAAAACAGAAATGCCGCGAGACACGCTCCCGCGGCATCTCGGCGGTGGATGTGATCCGCTTCATGCGTAAGGCCTGACGATCGATTCGGCCTACCAGTTGCGCTGTGCGGAAGGGTCTGTTTCCCGCCTCGGACACCGAGGGAAAACTCGCCTCCCGTCCACCGTCCGGCGGAGAGACCTGCTTAACGCGTGCCATGGCGAGGAGAAGAGGCGCGAGATCGCGGCTCATTCGAGTGGGAATGCATGATCTGCAAGCGCCGAGCGTAAATAGCGAGCGATCCGCTTACTCTGATGAAGTCCGTCGATTCCGCAGTGCCCCTCTCCTCCCGGCAGGCGTGAGGGCGGCAGCGGATCGCGAAACACGCGCAACATGACCTCCGGCTCATCAGTGACCTCGATCGTGCGGATGTTCTCTACGGTCAAGCCGAAGGGTAAGTAGTCGGCTCCTGCACCACCGAGATGCCCTCGTGCCTGCGAGGGAGAAGTCAGCTTCAAATCCCAGACGGACAGCCACCACTTGCCGCGCGCAACGGCTTCTTCCCGGTCGGCGGTACTGAACTCGAAATGGATGGAGAGAGGTTTTCGCGAATCGGGCGGGAAACGGGGACCGACCTTCGCGAGGCGAAATACGACTCCCGTGACGATTTCTTCGCCGGTCGTCGCCGCTCCCGTCATGACGTAGCGGTCACTTCACCTGGTCGCGAGCAACAACAAAGAGAGCAACTCCGGGGCGAGAACCTGGGTCGGAAAATCTTCCCCGCCGCCGTAATGACCCGTGCGCCTGTTGCGATAAAACCAGTCATAGCGGCCGGTCGACATCAGCTCGATCTCGACGTGATGATCGCCACGGTCCCACGACATGAAGATGCCGCCCGTCTCCGTCGCCACGGCATCAGGAACCGAAACACTCCCCGCTACCGGACGAATACTCCGCCAAAGACGTTCCGCTGCTGCCGCGATATAGGGCGACACCGCCCCTGAAGCGGGAAGGTCCCGGAGGTAAGCCAGCCATCGCAGCTCCCGCTCCGGCGTGAACTCGACGACCTGATCTCCGCTCGATTGCGGATACCCGGAAACGTCGGCCGACTCGAAGAGGCTGGCTGTCGTGCTATTCGTCCTCATGTTGCTCCCGGCGTCTCTCTTCGGCAATCGTTCCCAGGACATTCGATAACTCACCAAAGACAGCGGCAAGACGGGCGGCGTGATCTCTTGTGAAGATGAACCGATTCGTGACGAACCACTCCAGCTCGAGAGAAGAGGCGTCATCCGGGGCGGTTCGCATGCGGTCGTGAATGGCGGTGTGGTCGAAATAACCGACCTCCAGAAGAACCTCGTCGCCGGCTCGAACCCAGGCCACATGATGTCCGATACTGGGCGGCGCCACATCGAGAAGCACGCGCCTCATCCGGATCGTCTGGCTTTCGGATGGTGCCTGTGTCTGTTCCTGCTCCATTGATGCCGCCCATCTCTGACGCTGCGAAACCGATGCAGGTTTCACCAGTCAATGAATGATACCTGCAAAAATCCGATGGTCGTCACCTCGGAAACGTCGGCCCATACACCACGGCGTTGAGGAAAATCGGCAGGGTCCCCCTCCAGAACAGCCGGAAATGCGGGTCGTCGGCGAACGTGATCACCTGCCCGCGCCCGAACTTCTCGCTCGTCACGTAGACCGAGCCCTTGATCCGGTCGAGCGACTCCTGCCAGGCCACGCCGGAGATCAGCGGCTCCTTCGCCTCGACGGTGAGGATGTTGTCCACCTTGTGCGCCAGCGGCAGAAAGGCACTGCTCCCTTCCACCAGCACGGCCGGAGAGCGCGGCACGCCGAAGGTCAGGTACGAGCGCTCGTTCATCGTGGTCCGGAACGCCGACCCGGGGATGCGGAAGTCGTTGTAGCGCTCCTCCGCCGTCGACTTGTCGTCTTCCTTCTTCTTCGGCGCCTCCCATAGCTTCAGCTTCGAGATCTCCACGTCCTTCTCGCGCAGGAACGCCGAGGCGCCCTTCACGGCGATCAGCGTGCCGCCGTCGGTGACCCACTGCTTGATCTTGTCGACGCCGCGCTTGGCGAGGCGGTCGGCGTAGCTGCCGTCGGGGAAGACCAGGACCTTGTATTCCGCGAGGTCGATGGTCCGGACCGATTCGGTGGAGAGCGTCGAGTGCGGAATCGGCGTGTCGACGTCGAGCGTGTGCCAGAGCATCCCGAACGAGGTCGGGTCGCTTCCCGGTCCGCCGACGAGCCCGATCTTCGGGTCGATGACGTGGCGGATCTTCTCGGAGCCGAACGCGGTGCCGCCGAGCCACCCCGACTCCAGCGACGTCACGGTGACGCCGGTCTCGCTCACCAGAGACTGCAGCGTGGCGTCGAGCGCCGTCCCGTTGTTCCCCTTGAGGATGACCAGCGTGCCGCGGTGGAACGTCCGCTCGCCGACCGGGATGTCGCTGTCGACCACGCTGAAATTCACCTCGCTCACCAGCAGCCGGCCGATGAGGCGGTAGATCGCCGGCTCGCGGCCGTCGACGAGATAGCCGTAGCGCGCCGGGCGGAACGCCGCCGCCGCGTCTTCGCGATAAGCGGTCGTGCCGGTCAGCGGCGCCGTGGTGACCCAGGCTTCGACGTTCATCGCCAGCGGCAGCGACCAGGTGGTGAGGTCGTAAAAGTCGTCCGGCTCGTCCGCCTCCGCCTTGGCCCGCTGCTCGTCGACGAAGCCGGGACTGAACGCAGGCTGCTTCTCCAGCAGCGTGTTTGCGAGCGCGCCGCGCGCCTGGCGCGTCGAGACCACCGCCGTGCCGGCGGGGAAGGTGCGCGACTCCGCCGCGTCGCGGTCGATGCGCGTGCCGCGCAGCGTCGCCGGCGCGGAGAGCATCTCCACCCGCACCCCCTGCCGCTGCAGCAGCGTCACCAGCGCGTCGAAGTTCGGCGAGCCGGGGAGGAGCAGGAACGCGTTCTTCCCGCTCTCGATCTGATTGCGCGCCGCGGAGTGCGTGTAGCGCAGCAGCGCCTCGCGGTTCTGCGCCGCAGTGCGGATCGTGGCCATGCCGGCCGTGTAGTGCCGGAGCGCGCGATCCGAGAGCCGGAGGATCGTCTTGTCGCCGCGCTTCACCGCCGCCCCGCCGCGGCCGCCGCCCGCCACCTCGTACGTCATCCCGATCGCTCCGTGCAGCGCCGGCCAGGAGTCGCCGTAACCGGGATAGAAGAGGTCGAAACGCTCGCCGACGAAGAACGGCCAGCCGCGTTGCGAGAACTCGGCGGCATTCGCGCGGCCGAAGACCTCCAGCCAGCGCTCCACGTCCTTTGGCAGGTTCGCGTTGATCGGCTTCGCGTCCGGCGGAAAAAAGTACGTCGACTGCCAGCTCATCTCATGAAAGTCGACGAACACCTGCGGATACCACTCGCGATACGCCGCCACCCGCGCCTGCGTCTCCTTCTGGGACATCCACGCCCAGTCGCGGTTCATGTCGATCAGGTAATGGTTGTAGCGGCCGCCCGGCCACGGCTCGAGATGCTCGAACGCATTCGGATTCGGGTTCGGCGCCGTCCCGCTGGTGCGGCGGAACCACTCCGTGTAGCGCTCCCGCCCATCCGGATTCTCGAGCGGGTCGATGATCACCACCAGGTCGTCGAGCAGCTTCGTCGACTCCGCATCCCGCAGCAGTGCCGACGCCACATACATCGCCGCCTCGGCCGACGACGACTCGTTCCCATGAACCCCGAACGCCAGCCAGACGATGGCCGGCATGTCGCGCACGATCGCGTCGACGTCCCCCTCCCCATTCGCCAGCGCGATCGCATTCCGCCGGATCTGCTCCAGCGCCGCATGATTCTTCGCCGAAGTGATCGTCGCCAGCACCAGCGGCCGATGCTCGTACGACTCCCCGAACTGCCGCATGGTGACCAGCTCCGATCGCCGGTCCAGCTCCTCGAAATACGCGAGGATGCGATGGTGGGGAGTGAAGCGTTCGCCCATCCGGTACCCGAGGAACTCGTCGGGAGTGGGGGTCTGGGCGGCGAGGGTGGTGGTGAGGGCGAAAAGCGAGAGCAGAACGACGGCGCGTCGAATCATCGAGCGCGAATTGTATTCGCCCTCCAGGCGCAAGAGCGTTCACTCATAGCCCGAGGCACAGCCCCTCACCCCGTCCGGCACCTGAACTTCTAACCAGCTCATTCCGAGGCTCGCCCAGGCAACGCGATCGCCACGCGCAGGTGCCGAACATCCCTCTCCCCGGCCCCGCGGGGAGAGGGGCAACACCCGGGGCAACACCCCCCCCACTCGCCTGAAACGGAGCCGAAAACGCGGTTTGTTGCCCCTCTCCCCTCTCGTAGGGGAGAGGGATGCCGGGCACCTGCGCGTGGCTGGTTCGAAGAAGCGCAGAATTGACGTGGATGACGTTAGAAGACCAGGTGTCCGGCGGGGTGAGGGGTCGTGCCACAAGCGTAGAACGCGACGCCACGAGCGTCCCTAATCCGGTACCCCCACCTCATCCTCCACCACGACATTGCTCTTCGTGTGGATTCCCAGCCGCTTCATCATCTCGTTCAGCGTCGACGGTTTCAGTTGCAGGAGCTCCGCGGCCCGTTTCTGCACTCCGTTCGCGAGCTCCAGCGACTGCAGGATCATGACGCGTTCGTAGTTCGAGACCGCGTCCTTCAGCGAGATTCCGTCCTGCGGGACGATCATCGCCGGCTGGTCGGTGCGGACCGGGAAGCGGAGGTAATCCGGGAGGAGCTCGGGAGTGATCCGGTCGCCGGTGCACAGCACCACCGCGCGCTCGATCGTGTTCTCCAGTTCGCGCACGTTGCCGGGCCAGGCGTGGTCCATGATGATCCGCATCGCTTCCGGCATCACGTCGCGGACGCGGCGCTTGTTCTCCTCCGAATACTTCTGGAGGAAGTGCTGCACGAGGAGGGGGATGTCCTCGCGCTTGCGTCGCAGCGGCGGGAGGGGGATGGTGATGACGTTCAGCCGGTAGAAGAGATCCTCGCGGAACCGTGACTCCGCCATCAGCTTCTGCAGGTCGGCGTTCGTCGCGGCGATGATCCGAACGTCCACGCGCACGGTCTCTACAGAACCGAGGCGCATGAACTCCTTCTCCTGGATCACGCGCAGCAGCTTGGCCTGCGTCTCCAGGTTGATGTTGCCGATCTCGTCGAGGAAGATCGAGCCGCCGTCCGCTACTTCAAAGAGGCCGCGCTTCGACGCGATCGCGCCGGTGAACGCCCCCTTCACGTGGCCGAAGAGCGACGACTCCAGCAGCTCCGGCGGCAGCGATCCGGAGTTGACCGTCACGAACGCCTGCCGGGCGCGCGGGCTGGCGTGGTGGATCGCCTTCGCCACCAGCTCCTTGCCGGTGCCCGACTCGCCGATGATCAGGATGTTCGAGCGCGAAGGCGAGGCAAGGCGGATCAGGTCGAAGACCTTCCGCATGGTCTCGCTCTTGCCGATGATGTTCGAGTACGAGAACTTCTCCGACAGCTCTGCCTTCAGGCGCTCGTTCTCCGTCGAGAGCCGCCGCTGCTCGAGGGCCTTGTTGACCGTGAGCACCACTTCCTCGTTCTTGAACGGCTTCGGGATGTAGTGGAACGCCCCGAACTTCATCGCCTCGATCGCCCCGTCGATCGACGAGAAGGCGGTGATGACGATGACCGGCAGTTCGGGGTTGGAGATGCGGATGGCCCGCAGCGTGTCGATGCCGCTGATGCCCGGCAGCATGACGTCGAGGACGATCAGGTCGACCTCCTCGTTGTCGAGGAGGCTCAGCGCTTCTTCACCGCTCGCGGCCGAGAGGATGTCGAATCCCTCCCGCCGCAGCACGGCGTCGAGCACGTCCCTCAGGACTTCTTCGTCGTCGACGATCAGGATGCGCATTTGGTCAGTGGATACTGCCCGCGAACCGCTCAACCCGAGGCAACGTAATACAAAACTCGGCGCCCTCGCCGGGAGTGCTGGAGACCGAGATCTCGCCGTCGCACGCGTGAATCAGGCGGCGGCTGATGGCCAGGCCGAGGCCCGTTCCCCCCTGCCCGCGCTTCGTCGTCACCAGCGGGTCGAAGATCTTCCCGATGATGTCCGCGGGAATCCCCTTCCCGTCATCGCGGACCCGGAGAGTGACGCGGTCGCTGTCGTCCGACAAGGTGATCCCGATGTTCCCTCCCTCCGACACCGCATCGCGGGCGTTGAGGAGGATGTTGGTCAGAACCTGCTGGAGGTCGTGGAAGTTCCCCCGCACCTTGACCGGCACGACTTGCGTCTTCACCCGGATCCGTTTCGCGTTCAGCAGGTCCTCGTGCAGCGCCACCGTGACGGTCACGAGCTCGTCGAGGCTCACCAGCTCCCGCGAGCGCGGCCGGTTGGCGATCAGGTCGAGCAGATTGTTGACCAGGTTCGAGGCCCGGAAGGTCTGCTGCTCCATCTTTTTCAGCAGCCGGTACTTCGGATCGTCTTCCGCCGTCTCGGCCAGCAGCAGCTGGGCGTACGACGAGATGCCGGTCAGCGGCGTATTGACCTCGTGCGCGACCCCGGCGGCGAGCAGGCCGAGGGACGCCAGGCGCTCCTTGTCCTGCAGCTCCCGCTCGAGCCGCACCCGGTCGGTGATGTCTCCGATGACCAGCACCCGCGCGCCGTCCGCAACGTCGCCGGCTGACAATGGGCTGGCCGTGACCGTCACTTCCTTCTCCACCCCGTTCCGGTTCACGAAGTGCGTCGCCAGTGCGAAGCCGGGCGTCTCCAGCAGCTCCCCGTACGGCGGGAAGAGCTCGTGGATGTTCGCGTCCTCATGGTCCGAGCCGACCAGCTCCCAGAACGCATGATTCGCCGTCAGCACCATCCCGTCGTCCGAGATCACCGCGATCGCCGAGAGCGACGACTCGATGATGTTCTCGTTGTACTCCTTCAGCGCCCGGATCTCGTCGAGCTGCCGGCGCAGCTTGCCGTACAGGCGGGAGTTCTCGATCGCCATCGCCACCGGTGCGGTGATGGTGCCGATGAGGTGGAGGTCGTCGCGCGAGAGAGGCTCGTCGCCGCGGCGTGTTCCCAGCAGCAGCAGTCCGTGCAGCTCGCCGCGGTTGCGCAGCGGGAAGGCGTACCGGTACCCGGCGCTGAGGAGTTGCCACGGCACTTCGCTTGCCTCGGGGAGCCGCGGCGCGGTGAGCACGATCGGTCCGTCTTTCAGCGTCGGGCCGAGGTCCTCCGGCGTGATCCGCCGCGGCACGTTCGTCTCCGGGTCGTAGATCAGCAGCGACGCCCCCTCCTTCGTGTAGAGGTTCATCCGGTCGATGTGCAGCGTCGCCCGCAGCCGCTCCCGCACCATCGCGATCAGCTCGTGCACGTCGTGGAACGTCGCCAGCTCCTGCGCGAAGTGCGTCATCGTCCGGCGATGGCGGTAGCTCTCGCGGTAGAGGATCATCTCGATGACCGATTCGATCCTTCCTTTCACCGGGATCAGCACCCCGGCGATCAGCAGCCCCGAGGTGAACGCCAGGAAATTGCGCTCCATCGCCGAGCGCTCCTCGATCACCTGCGACAGCACCACGTTCACCGTCGAGAACGCGATCATGCCGAAGACGAAGGTCACCGAGTACGCCAGCACCTCCTTGATCACCACCTCGACGTCCCACAGCTTGTATTTGAGGATGGAGACGGCGAAGGCGAGGGGGATGAACGCCAGCGGCAGCAGCGACAGCGTCACCAGGACCGGGTTGACCGAGCGGTTCAGCAGCCAGGGGATGATGTAGACGAAGAGGAACGGCAGGAACCCGATCGCCAGGCCGAGATAGATCCACTTGATCTGCTTCTTCCCGGTCGCTGCCGCCTGACGGTAGGTGAAGGCGAGGGCCACCACCGCCAGGGTGAAGTAGATGCCGAAGTCGAAGATCGTCCACCACTGCGTCACCAGCAGCGTGCGCTTCACGCTGGCCAGCGACACGGCGTTGTTGAACACCAGGAGGTTGGCGATCCAGAGCGCCAGCAGCACCGGCGGGATGTACATCCAGGCGATCCACTTCTTCTCCCGGATGATCGGCCGCGGGAACAGCAGGAAGAAATTCAGCGCCAGCGGCGGCAGGAACACCCGCGCCAGCTCCTCCGTCATCTGCAGCAGCTTGTAGCTCCAGTCGATGTCCCCCGCCGGCGTGTAGACATAGACGATGAAGGAGAGGAGGGTGACGAAGTAGAACAGCCGGCTCTCCCGCGTATCCCCGCGGAAGAGCGTGAAGAGGCCGATGGCCAGGTAGAGGAAGCCGATGAAGCTGAGGATGAGGTAGGGGTAATCGACCTTCAGCTCAGGCGGCGTGTACTGAATGGTGACCGGATTCCCGCCCCCGCGGGCGATGATCATCGGCACCGTCTGCCCGATCCGGCGGAGCGTCTTCTGCAACCCCTCCACCTCGACCGTCGGCGTCCCGCCGATCACCCAGATGTGATCCCCGGTCCGCAGCCCCGCCTTCTCGGCATTGCTCCCCGGGTCGACCTGCTGGACGACGATCACCCCGTTGTCGCGCTGGAAGGTGAAGTCGATCCGCTCGAACGACGACCGCTTCCGCTGGAACGAAACGAACGCACCGAGGATGACGCCCACCGTGAGGACGGCAATCAGCGCGTTGACAACGAGGGACTTACGCATCGCCGGAGGGTGCGGACATTCAATGAAGGTGCCGCGGGAAATCCATCGCTAACCCGTTGATTCGAAACGTTGAATCGACTAACGGTTTCTTGGATTGTACGGGGAAGAGTCCAAAGGGTTGGATTTGGGGCCGGGTTTTTTTGGAGAAACGGTGGACGGTATGCATCAGGGAGAGGCCTTGCGGCCTCTCCCTTCCCGTTTCCCGGGGTCAGTTCTTCTTCGCGGTTTCCTCCGGGGTGCTGCTGGTGATCCTCTTGCGGAAGACGATGCCGAGCTCCCGCTTCAAGTCGGCGAGGTAGGTCCTGAACGCGGCGCCGGCGTCGGTGGTGATGAAGCTCTTGCCCATGCGGTAGAGGCCGCGGGTCACCCTCACTCCCTTGTACTTCTCGCGCATGATGGCGAGATCGACGAAGCGGGCGAACGCGAGCGCCTCATCGCGAAGAGGGGCGTAGGCGAGCTCGAACGCGATCGCGTCGCGCAACACCGGCAGATGGGCGAACGAAGCTCCGAGGTTCGGCACCGCCTCGGCGAAGACGGCCGCTCTCTCCAACGCGGCCGTCGGGGTCCCGCGGGCCTGCCCGATCTCGGCCGGTGTGAGCGGACGCGCACCTGTCTCATCCTCGAAATCGGCCCACTCGGTCCGCAAGCGGGCCATCCGCGCCTGTGCGTCGAGCGTGAAGCGGTTGGCCGACGGCTCCAGTGTCGTCACCGGGGCCGGGACAATGGTCGTACAGTCCGGGGACTGCTGCTCGGGAGTCTGCTTCGGGGGGTTGATGATCTTACTCATTGCTGCTCCTTTCTTGCGACTGGCGGCGCGTGTCACGTCCGGGCCGCGTTCCAGCGCGGTCCGGGCATCTCTTCCGGCTTGCGGCGTCGCCGTTTGCGGCGCAGCCAACGGGTTGCGGCGGTCATGGCCGTTCCTCCTTTCTCATACAGGGGATAGGTGACTCGCATGCGTGTCTTGCCGCGGCAAAAAAATGAAGAGGGAAGGGGCGACTGCCGGGGGGAACGGATCTCAGGTGAAGAGCGCGCTCAGGACGACTTCCGGACGGAAAAGATACGAGGATGTTGTTCCGGAGTAAAGTCGCATTTTGTAGCCTGCTAATGGTGCAATTCGTAGCCTGAGAATGGTGCAATTCGTAGCCTGAAATTGGCACGGAATCGCTGGGCGGCAACGGGAGACGCACCGTCAGCCGGCCGGGCTCGGCTTGTAACCCGGGAAGCTCGCCTTGCAATCCGAGGGGTCTCGCCCTGTAAGCCGAGGAGCTCGCCCTGGAGCCCGAGGGGGCTCGGCTTGTAACCCGAGAACCTCGCCTTGGAACCCGAGGGGTCTCGCCTTCCAACCCGGGGAGTTTCGCCTTGTAACCCGAGAAGCTTGCCTTGCAACCCGGCACGCCGGGACGGCGGGCTCCCGCCCGCCGCCCCGCGATCGACTACAACATGTGCGCGAGCCGGTGCGCCTTCGGATCGGGGTTGGCGAGATCGACGTACTTCCAGTAGAGCTCGAGCGCTTCCTTCTGCGCGTCGAGCAGGGCGGTGGTCGGCATGGGGCGCTGGATCTCGTTCGGGAGGATGTCGTTCAACATCCGGCTGGCGTCGGCGCTCCCCCTTTCGGGATCGTTCGTCATTTCCAGCCGGCCGTTGGAAACTCTGTAGTCGTAGTACTCGACCTCCTGTCCCTGCGCGAGCGGGATGGCCTTGCCCGGGTCCCAGTGCGAGTAGAGGCCGAGTTTGCCGGTTCCGTCGGTGAACGCCAGGACATGGCCCGGGGCATCGAGGTAATTGTCCGTGGTGGTCATCACTTCGTCGCACGTGAACGCCACGTAGGGGCGGATTACGCCCTCGTTGGCCTGGATCGCCGACAACAGGTCGTTGCGGCCTCCGTACAACGAACGGAGCTCCTCGGTGTCGAGCCAGCCGTCGCCGCCGTAGGCGAGGTTGGCGAAGAGCGGAAGGAGGTCGACGCTCGACGCGAACTGATAGCGATCGATATTGTGGCTTCCGTAACGGCCGGTGAAGTCGGTGAAGGTGAGCGGCACGCGCATCGTCTCCTCGTACGCCGTGAATCCTTTCCCCTGCAGGCCGTGGGAACCGGCGTACTCTCCGTGATCGGAGGTGAAGACGACGACGGTGTTGTCGCGCAGGGCCGCGGGGATGTTCTCGATCACCTGGGCGATCTGCTCGTCGACGTCATTCATCGCCTGGGTGTACATGTCGAGGCCTTTGATCCAGTAGGCGTACGGTGCGACCGCGACGATGTCCCCGGTCCCGTTGAGGTTCTTGCGCGTCGTGAATTCCGTCGCCTCCGGATCCTCGGCGCTGTCGCCTACCGCGGCGGCGAAGAATTCGCGGAAGACTTTGTGCAGCGAGACCTGCTGCTTGCCCGCCGGCTGCCAGTTCTCCGGCATCGGGTAGTCATTTGCCGGCGGATACGCCTGATGGACGATGTTGGTGGTGTAGTCGAGAAAGGGCGTGGCGTCGCCATAAAGAGCCTGGAACTGCGACACCTCGATCCCGCCCCAGAAGAACTGCTTGTCGTGCGGGTTGCTGAAACCGACCGTGAGGCAGAACGGCTTGTCCGCATCCTCTTTGGCCCGGTTCTGGAGCCAGGTCACGGTCCGATTGGCAACCTGCGGATCGCCGAAGGGCATCGGATTGTCATCCGTTGCCGGCGTGGCTCCGTAACCCTGTCCCGGAAGGCCCACCGGGTCGGGAACCAGCACCCCTTCGAATCCGTACTCCTCGAGGTACGGTGCATCCGGGCTCTCCGGAAAATTGCTGAGGTGCCACTTGCCGATGTACGGGGTGTCGTAGCCCGCGGCGCGGAGGATCTTGCCGTAGGTGGGGAAGGCGGGGTGCAGCGGCGGTTGTACGGCGAATCCGGACTGCGGGTCGTTTGTGTTCGCGCGTGTGGTCATGCAGAAGGTCTGTTGTGCGTAAAGGCCGGTGACGATCGTGCCGCGCGCCGGCGTGCAGTCCGAGGAGGCCGTGTACGCGTTGTGAAAGCGGACCCCGGGCTGCCAGAGCAGGCGGTAAGTGTGGGGCATGAATTTCTGCAGGAACTCGTCAGGAGTCGTCACACCCCGGGGAAAATGCATCGGATAACGCATTTCATCGACGAGAATGAAGAGGATGTTGGGCGTTGTCATGGCGTTCATGCAGCCATGATCGGTACGGTCTTCCGGGAAGTCGTAAGGGAGTGGTAGGAATCTGGTAGTTCCTGCGAGCGTCCGCGGCGGATCATGTGTGGGGCCAGGCGCCAAGTTTGATGGTAGGGAATCGACCCGGCGCGGCACTCCTACTATGTTGACAGTCGCACTTCCCCATCGGTTTGGCGCTCACTAGTGGCTCGATAAGGAAGACCACTATCTCAAGCGCACAAGAGCGCTGGGTATGCAGGGTGATAGGGGTTGATCCATGCACTTGAACGTAGTGTCCGGCACTCAACGACTTTTCCTGGCCTGATGAGTGACCGTGTCGGAGGTAGTCATGAGACGGATCATTGCAATAGGTATACTTCAAGTTGCGCTAGTACCGTTCACACTGGCTCAGAATCCCCCATGTGAAGGGAACCTGTTAAAAAATGGAACCTTCGCTGCAGGAATAACTGTAGTTGGAAACGGATCGATGCCGTCGAGCGTGGTGGACAACTGGGCGGCTGCGTCACGTGATCCGCAGATCGTAAGCGCAGGCGCTTGTGATGCTCAGCTCGCGAGTGCAGGAACGTGCGGCACCGCCGGGTTCATTGCAATGTGGGGGAACCAAGTTGTAGGAGAAGCGATACGCCAAACGCTCGTTCAAGCTCTAGACCCCGGGAAGGTCTATCGCCTCTCTGCCTGCGTACGATATGCAAATCCTTCGCCTGCCGGGCCGGTTCGAATCAAAGTCCGAATGTCAAGCGGGCCACTTCCGAGCTACACGTCGCCAGGAGTGACAGTTGGCGTGACGCCCGACATTACGTCTGATCAGTGGTCCCGAGTGACACTCCCCGATTGGAAGCCTGCAGTCGCAGGCCTCAACACAATTACGATCAGCCCTGAGAATCAATACGCCGTCGATGACGGAACGAAGGTGTCCTGGGTACACATTGACAACATCTGTCTGTCACCGATCGATGTTCCGCAGTCAGTGTACACAACCATCGCGGCATGTGAGCAGGGGAACGGGTGCAAAAAGTGCTGTGCGTGCGCTGACCATAACGGCCAAAACTGCACGGCATATAAACGCGTCTTGTGGTAGCGAAGCGCGCGCGCACGTCACGGCCTTTTGGTGCTTTTAGACCAAGTAAGCGTTGATGGCTCACTTGGTGGGCATCTCTTCCGTCGGCCGATTGAAAGCGTTCTGCCTGGGCCGAATCGCCCCCTACTCCTTCTCCTTCACGATCCAGTCGAGTACGGGATTCCGGCCGGTGGTCCAGTCGGACCAAGTCGGGAGGATCGCTTGATCCGGGGAGCGGTACGGTCTTGATTTCGGCGAGGACGGCCGACGACGTCGCGAAGAGCAGCGTGCAGAGGACGGACGAACCGTGTGGACATACTGTCTCAACGTTCGAGGTCCGCGGTTGTTCCGCGTCGTCTACCCGCCCATCACCACGTCCAGCTCGTCCACGATCTCGTTGAGCGTGTGGTAGCGGAGCTCATCGGGGTCGGCGATGAGGGTGTCGAGCGACGGGGTGTCGAAGCCGGCGGCGGCGAGTTGGCGGGCGATGGGGATGGCGGCGTCGCGGAGCTCTTCGGCCGGGTGCGGCAGGG
>Ga0190275_10002359_pt1 | contig 13624 bp, 11 predicted proteins | sample Popmic550T_FD_133745 | JGI IMG/M metagenome (GOLD analysis project Ga0190275, IMG submission 133745) | Populus adjacent soil microbial communities from riparian zone of Yellowstone River, Montana, USA - 550 T | ecosystem: Environmental > Terrestrial > Soil > Riparian zone > Trees stand | place... | reverse complement strand
TTTGGTTCGATCATCTTGGACAGGCTGGCCACGAGCTCAGTGCGATCCTGCGCCGTCAATTGGATGGGGCCTTGCTCGTCCCAGTCGATCGCGCGGGCCAGGAGAAAGAAAATGATGCTCGCGATGAGGTAGATGCGCAGGGGATGAACGTAGCGGGCGCGGCGGCCGGAGTTGAAGTCGTTCGTCAACTGCCACGGGCGGAGTAAAAGGACGTTGAGCGAGTGAAGAAACTTCGTGTCCCAATTCAGGAACGAGTCGAGCGCATCCAGCACCACGCGAAACAGCGACCGGCGATAATCGATCGCATGTTGCCCGCACTGGGAGCAGAACTCGCCCGTGAGCGGCGTACCGCAATTCTCGCAATGGGTGAGCGGCTTCACGGGCAGCTTCGAGCGGCGCCGCCAGCCAAAGATTCCGCGCCGTCTCGGCGGCTGCTCGGCGATGTTCGCCGCGGTATCAGCGAGGACGATTTGCTCGATTTCGTTGCTCATGGGATCAACGGTGCTCTGTCATCTTATCGCGGCCCAGACGCGATGCACGTCATCGTGGTCCTCGAGCGTTTGTAGGAATTCCCCGGCGTGGGCGCGTTGCTCGCCGGTCAGCTCCGGAAAGCTTTTGGCGATGTAACCGAGCTCGCTGGTCACGACTGTCCAGGCGTTGGCGGCAAGCCATTGTGAAACCGAATGTAAATCGGCGCGCTCCGTGATGAATCGCGCCCCGGCCGTTCCCTCCGGAATGTCGTCGTTCGCAGCGTGCGACAGCGGCTCGACGTTTTGCGCTCCGGCTTCGATGGCCGCCGCCTCGATGTCCGCCGCCGCGTCCGCATGATGCGCTTCGACCAGGCCGACATGATCGAAGAGAAATTTGTTGCTGCCCGGCGCGCCGAGCAGGCCGCCTTTCTTGAAGAGCACGCGAATCTCCGGGGCGGTGCGGTTGTTGTTGTCGGTCAGGATTTCGACAATGATCGGGACTTTGTGGGGCGCATAGCCTTCGAAGACGACATGCTCCATGACGAGCTTGTCGTCACCGATACCCGCGCCTTTTTTGATGGCGCGCTCGATGACGTCGCGGGTCACGCTGGCTTTGCGCGCCTTATCGACAACGGCGGCGAGGCGCGGGTTCCCGGCGGGCTCGGCGCCACCGAGCTTCGCCGCGACCATGATTTCCTTCACGAGCTTGCCGACGAGCTGACCTTTTCTCAGCCCGGCGACTTCCCGTTTGGCATGAAGCCATTGGCGACCCATACCGCCGATGTATCAGGTGCCAGCTTGCTTATCAAGGAGCGGCGGTCTCCAGCCCGCCGTTGTTTAGAGCGCTTGGAAAGCGCCATTCTTTTTGGGTCGGCGGTCTGGAGGCCGCCGCTCCTTGGTAAAGGCGGCCGGCACAGGGCGCTAAAACTTGAGGATTGACCCTCATCGCGCGGCGGTGCCACGATTCGCTCCCGCAACCTCAACCGAAGGAGAAACGTGGCGTCGCAACTTTTCAAAACGAAGAGCCCTGAGCTTTTAATGCGGGAATCGGAGGCGCCCGAGCGCCAGATGAAGCGCTCGCTTACCGCGCTCGACCTTACCGCGCTCGGAATCGGCGCCATTATCGGCACGGGCATTTTTGCCCTGACGGGAACGGCGGCGGCGGGCGAGCAGATCAGCACCGCTACGAGCCAGTTGACCACGCCGGTTCTCAACTTCATTCAATCGTGGATCAGTGGCGCCGACGTCGTCCTGGGCCGGCCTGGCGCGGGACCGGCGGTTGTGTTGTCATTCATCGTGGCCGCGATCGCTTGCGGCTTCGCGGCGCTTTGCTATGCGGAGCTGGCCTCGATGATTCCGGTTTCGGGATCCGCCTACACTTATTCCTACGCGACCCTCGGCGAAATAGTGGCGTGGATCATTGGCTGGGACCTGATCCTCGAATATGCGGTGGGGAACATGGCGGTCGCTGTCGGCTGGTCCGGCTATTTCGTGAAACTATGTGGGAGTTTATTCGGGCTCCAGTTCCCGCTATGGGCGGTCACGGACCACAAGACCGCCACCGATCTTTTGGCGAAAGGCGGCGAGGCGCTGCAGGGTTTTTCTTCGACGACACTGCCGACCATCGGAGACTATTCGATCGCCCTGAACATTCCGGCATTCCTGATCGTCGTCGCGGTGACCGTGCTGCTGGTTTTCGGGATCCGGGAAAGCGCCCGCGCGAACTCGATGGTCGTGATTATCAAAGTCGCCGTGGTGGTGTTCTTCATAGCCTTCGGCGCCTTCATGGTGAATCCGACAAACTGGACACCGTTTTTACCCAGCGGCTTCGGCGGGGTCATGAGCGGCGCGGCCATTGTCTTTTTCGCTTTCATCGGATTCGATGCAGTCTCGACCACGGCCGAAGAGACAAAGAACCCTCAGCGCGACCTGCCGATTGGAATGATCGCGAGCCTGATCATCTGCACGTTGCTCTATGTGTTGATGTCGGGAGTGCTCACGGGCATCCGGAAATACACCGATTACCTGGGCGATTCCGCAGCCGTGGCGACGGCGATGGGCGGGACGAACTGGGCCCAGGCGTTGGTCAGCGCCGGCGCGCTCGCGGGGATGACTTCCGTGCTCCTCGTTTTTCAACTCGGCCAGCCGCGCATTTTCATGGCGATGGCCCGCGATGGATTGTTGCCGCAGTATTTCGCGCGCCTCCATTCTCGGTATCGCACTCCGTATATCACCACCATCTGGACCGGCGTAATCGTCGGCGGCGTCGCCATGCTTACGGATATCGGATCGTTAGCTGACCTGACGAACATCGGCACGCTCTTCGCCTTTGCTCTGGTTTGCATCGGCGTTATTATTTTGCGCCGCACCGACCCCAATCGCCGCCGCCCATTCCGGGTGCCGATGGTGCCGCTGGTGCCGCTGCTGGGCGTCTTCATGTGCGTCGCCTTGATGCTCAGTCTGCCGATCCTCACCTGGCTCCGCTTTTTCGCGTGGCTCGCCCTCGGGATCGTCATCTATTTCGTCTACAGTATTCGGCACAGCCGCCTGCAGCATGGCGTCGATGTCGGTCCGACCGAGGATGATCTGCCGCCGCCGGGTGGGCCGAATTAGGTGGATCGCGTCCCGCCATCGCGGGATCGCGCGATGTTATGTCCCGGCTTCGCCGGCATTCTTTGTCATCGAGCGGCGGAGCGCTCGATCCACCTAGCTTTCGCGCAGGAGGTCGTCGAGATCGAGCGGCCGGGAAAACATGGCGAGCTTTCCTTCGGGCGTGCGTGGCCAGGCCGCCTTTGGCCGGTCCCAGTAGAGTTCGACGCCGTTTTCATCCGGGTCGCGAAGATAGAGCGCTTCGCTCACGCCGTGGTCAGTCGCTCCATCGAGAGGAATTTTTGCCTTGGCCAATCTTCGCAGCGCGTCGGCCAGCGTACCGCGCGTCGGGTAAAGAATGGCGAGATGAAACAAGCCGGTGCAATTCGGCGGAGGCGGGGGACCGCCAAAACTTTCCCATGTGTTGAGACCGATGTGGTGGTGATAGCCGCCCGCGGAAACGAACGCCGCCTGCTCACCGTAACGCTGGGTCAGTTCGAAACCAAGAACGCCGCAATAGAAGCCAAGCGCGCGCTCCAGATCGGCCACCTTCAGGTGGACGTGGCCGATGCGAACAGCGGGATCGATGGGTGATGTCATTGACTCGAGCTGTAGCCACGGCGCTATGTCGCCGTGCAGTTTCCTCTATCGCCCCGACATAGCGGGGCGGCTACAGCGTATTTCGCGGGGCGGCGCCGGAACATAGGCTTTCAGCCTGTGCGCCCAGCGGAGTTGAACTCCGCTGACGATATTAAATCCTGCCAAAATAATGTCCGCAGTCCAGGATTCAGCGGGCTGCAAGCCCGCTGGGCGCACAGGCTGAAAGCCTATGTTCCGATCCGCGCTCGATTCAGTTGGCCTCACCTTATTTCTCCCCCTTATCGTAGAACAAAATATTGATCAGGAGCGTCACGCCGCCGGCCGCGGCAGCGAGAAAAAGAAGAATCGCCAGGCCGGGATAACCCCAAAGCCGAAACGAGGTCTCGACCTTCATCAACATCGCCGCCCCGACAATCAGCGCGGCGATAATCAAGCCGACCGTGATGCGATTCGCCACTTTTTGGAAGCCGACCACGAGAGTCTTTTCGTCGATCGCATCCACCGAAATTTTCAATTCGTTGTTCGCAATGGCATCGAGGATCTTGTTCAGCCGCGACGGGAGACGCTGCACAAGGTCCTTCAATTCCAGGACGCCGCTGAAAAGATTTCCCGGCGACAAACTCTTCATCAACCGCTGCTGCATAATCTGCGCGGCGTTGCGGCGGATGGAGGCGTTCGGGTCGAAGGTCGGTTCGATGGCACGCCCGACTTGATCGAGATTAAGGAGCGTCTTGCCGAGCATCGTCAGCTCCGGCGGAACGCGAACGCCGTTTTCGCCCGAGGCTTGCGTCACTTCGAGCACGAGGCGCCCGACCTGCATCTGCTCGACGGTGGCGCCTTGCTGTTTCGCGACGATTTCGGCGATACGATGTTTGAAGTCTTTCTCCGCGAAGTCTTCCTTGCGCTCGCCCAACTTGATGGCGATGTCCGCCGCGTCGTCGCCGCGCCCCTCAGAAATTGCGAGCAATAACTGAAGGAGCTGCTCCTGCAATCCCGGCATGATTCGGCCCACCATGCCAAGGTCGATGAGTGCGATCTGGTAATTGTCGGTTAGGAAAACATTGCCCGGGTGCGGATCGGCGTGGAAGAAACCGTCAACCAGGATTTGCTGGAGGTAAGCGCGAAAGAGTTCCTCCGCGAGCGCGGCGCCATCGAACTCCATCCGGGCGAGCGGACTCAGGTCGGTGATTTTCTTGCCGTGCACATACTGCATTGTCAGCACGCGCGAGGTGCTGTAATCGGTGATCGGCTCGGGCACGACGATGTGCTCGAATTCCTTCAGGTTCTTTCCGATGGTGGTGAGGTTGTTCGCTTCCATCCGGTAATCGAGTTCGCGAAGAAGACTTTTCCGAAACTCACTCAGCATCTGACAAAACTCGTAGCGCTTTCCCGCGGCGGTATGCCCATCGAGGAATTCGGCGATCTCATCGAGCGCATCCAGATCTTCCAGCATCGCGTCGCGGATCCCCGGGCGCTGAACCTTTACCGCCACCTGCCGGCCATCCCGCAGCCGCGCGCGATGCACCTGCCCGAGCGAAGCGGCCGCCATCGGCGTGACTTCGAAATCGGAAAACGCTTTCGACATCCGCACGCCGAGCTCGGACGCGACGATTTTTTCGACCTCGTCGAACGGGAACGGCTCCACCTTGTCCTGCAACCGTGTCAGCGCGTCGAGATACGCACGCGGCATGAGCTCGACGCGGGTGGAGAGCAGTTGCCCGAGTTTTACAAAGGTCGGGCCGAGCTTCTCGAGATCGTCCGCCAGCTCGCTCGCTTTCGCCGCTTCCTTTGGCGTAACGCGCTGCTCCGCCTCGAGAGTTTCCTCGAGCCCGGTTTCCTTGACCAGGTCGGAGCGGCCGTATTTAACGAAGAGCCACGCGATCTGGCGGTAGCGATTGAGATGCTGCGGTTTGAGAGAGATGCCCATGCAATCTCTAAACGAATCTCGCGCACCGAGCGGTTGGTAGCACAGGCATCTTGCCTGTGGGGCAAACGGGCGTCTCGCCCGTTCCTCACGGGCAAGTCATTCTCGTGTCAGGCAAGATGCCCGACGGCCCCACAGGCAAGATGCCTGTGCTACGTGACGTGGTTACGCTGCTTTTTGGTAGCTGGCTTTGTCGTCAACCTCGAGCCAATCGAACAGCGTCGTCTTGGCCGGATCGAGATCGTAGGGCTTGACCTGCTCCTCAAACCACTCGCGTTTTTCCGGATTGTTGTAGGGATTCGCCGCTTCGGTCTCGTCGCTCCAGGCTTTCACTTCCTCCGGCGTTTTCTTGGTGCCGTGGTTATCGAGCCAATTGGCCATTTCCTCATCCGTCGCGCCTTTCTCGACTTCCGCTTTGAAATCGTCGCCGGTCACGCCCTTGAAACCGAAAAGCATGTTGTCGAGGGGGCAATCGAAATGATACTCGCCGATATTGCCGCCCAGGAGGGCACAACATTTGTCGTAGGTGCGGGCCAAAATTACGTAGCCGCCGATGCGGAGTCGCGGACTGCGCGGCGCTTCCTTGGTCAGATCCTTGCCCTTAACATTTGTGTTCATGCTCGAAGCTAAGGCCGAACGGCGTTGCCGCAAACTTTGCGCCGAAAAATGCACGTAATTTCCCGCGAAATCCGTATTGAGAGTATATGAGTCAACAAAAGGAAATTATCTCGACGATCAACGGATTGATCGAAACGCTCAAAGACGGCCAGGAAGGTTTTCGCCAGGCGTCTGAGGCCGTGAAGGATACGCAGCTGAAATCGCTCTTCAGCGAGTTCTCACTCCAGCGCGCCAAGTTCGCGGGCGAACTGCAAAATGAAGCGATTACGCTGGGCGAACACAATCCCGAAGACACCAGCAGCACCGCCGGGGCAATGCATCGCGCCTGGATCAATTTGAAGTCGGCGATCACCAGCGCGGACGATCATGCGATCCTCGCCGAATGCGAGCGGGGCGAAGATTCGGCGGTGAGCGAATTCAAAAAGGCGATGGAAGAAGAAGAGCTTTCCGCCCCGATTCGCGAGACGATTTCGCGACAATACGTCGATGTGAAGCGCGCGCACGATCGCATCCGCGAACTGCGGGACGCGGCGAAGAATAATTAAACGAACTTAGCAACAGGGGCAGGCGGAATGCGCGAGGGCGTGCGTTCCGCCTGTTGCTTGTACGGAAGGACTGTCTTCCTCGTAATCGTGCTCGTGCTCCTGCTCGTGATCGAAGGGATGCGGCGTTCGATTACGAGCACCGAGCACGAGCACGAGCACGAGCACGAACGCAAATTGCCCGAACGCTTTCGTTCGCCATATTACGGAATGGTCAACGTCTGCATCGAATATACTGGCGAGCTCCACTGCAACGCGGTGCACGGCCCGTCGCACGCGAAACTCGCGACAGACGCGCCGACGGATAACAAAGGCAAAGGCGAGTCGTTTTCCCCCACCGATCTCGTTGCCACTGCGCTCGGCACTTGCATGAGCACCATCCTGGCGATGGCTGCCGAGGAGCATGGGCTCAACGTAAAAGGCATGACGGTAAACGTGAGCAAGGAGATGTCGAAAGATGCGCCGCGGCGGATCATCGGTTTGCCTTCGGAAGTTCACATTCCGCTGCCGGGAAACACGCCGCAGCGCGCCTTGCTCGAGAACGCCGCGCTCAATTGTCCGGTGCACAAAAGTCTCCCGCCCGAGATCGAGCGCCCGACGAAATTTTTCTGGGAGGAGGCGGCTCGGTAACAGCGCTGGCTGAAAGGTAACCATATGAAATCCGCCGACGCCGATGACAAACCATCCTTGTTTAGCCTGCCGAAGATTGTTTCGCGCGAGGAATGGCAGCACGCTCGCGACCAATTCCTGGTGAAAGAAAAAGCGGCGACGAAAGCGCGGGACGCGCTGAACGCGGAACGGCGGCAGTTGCCGATGGTGCGGATCGAGAAGAATTATGTTTTCGAGGGGCCGGGCGGGAAGATCCGCTTGCTCGATCTGTTCGAAGGGCGGCGCCAACTGATCGTTTATCACTTCATGTTTGCGCCGGGCGTGGATGGGTGGCCGACGGCGGGATGTCCGGGTTGCTCGATGGTAATCGATCACATTGGGCCGCTCGAACATCTTTACGCGCGCGACACTTCGTTTGTCGTCGTGTCGCTCGGACCGCTGGCGAACCTCGAAGCGTACAAAAAGCGGATGGACTGGAAGGTGCCGTGGTATTCGTCCGCGGCCACGAGTTTCAATAAAGACTTCGGCCTGAGCACGGACGAAGGCGAGCATTTCGGCCTGAGCTGCTTTCTGAACGACGGCGACGCGATCTATCACACCTATTTCACCACGGATCGCGCGCTTGAGGCGGTGGATACGAACTTCACCCTGCTTGATTGGACGCCGCTCGGGCGGCAGGAAACGTGGGAAGATTCCCCGGCGGGATGGCCACAATCGCAACCATACATTTGGTGGCGCCGCCACGATGAATATTGAGGCGCCTCGCTCAACGACAACAGGTTGCGTTGTCGGTTAGTCGGGAAAAGCGCCTTGCCAGTGCTATTCGTTACTGCCCGAGCACCCAAGCGAAGATTAAACAAGGCGCGCAAATCGTGGGATTGCATGATGCTAGGGACCTCGCGAGCCCACGCTATTTAAGCAATAAATATGTTGCGCATCGAATTTATTGCGCAATAATAGCGTTGTAATGAAGGAGCCCGTGCCTACGATTGTTATTGGAGCCCCGGCCACCGGAGCAAGGTTTTGGCCTCGAGAAGATATCACGAGTGTTCTAACCGAGGGACTGCAGAACGACCATGTCATCTTTCCTGGCCCCCGCCGGACCGGAAAGACGAGCATCCTCCTCAACCTCAGAGCGACCGTCCCGCCACCCGGGCGCGCTGTTTTGGTGAACGCTGAGAAGTACTCCAATCCGACCGAGCTTATTCAGGGGATCGCGAAAGAGGTCATCACGCCCGATCTTAAGAAACGGGTCGGCAAAATCCTCAAATCCAGCGCTTCCAAGATCAAGGGCGTTAAGCTCTCGATTTTCGGGGTCGATTTCAACCAAGCCGCGGAAACCGATTGGACCCAAGCCGCGGAGGGGCTATTGCAGGCGCTGATTGAGGAAAAGAATCCGGTGTTGATCATGATCGATGAGTTTTCCGTCTTTGTGAATGCGCTCGCCAAGCGCTCGCCGGATGAGGCCGAAAAGCTACTCAGGTGGTTTCGCGAATGGCGGCAGCGGCTTGCCGACACCAAAGTGCGTTTTCTGCTCACCGGTTCCATCGGCATCGACACCGTGCTGCGCCGGTTGAAGCTTGGCGATACGATCAACGATTGCAGATCGATAGAAATGTCACCGCCAAAGCCAGATGCCGCCCGTGAGTTCCTGCTCGCACGCGCCAAAGAGAACGCCATACCTGCGAGGGAAGAAACGGTGAGCGAAATCCTGCGGATGATCGACCCGCATTGGTATTACCCGCTTCAGATTTTCCTCGTCGAAATCCAGACGTGGATTCGCAAGAACGGACGCGAGCCAACTTTGGACGATCTCCAAACTATTTATGTGGATGAGCTGGTTCGGAAGGGAAACGAAAGCCTGAAACACATGTGGGACAAGCTCACGGAAATCTTCGATCCGCTCGACGCGCGATTCGCCCAAGCGCTGCTGAAGGACCTTTGCAAGAATTCGACCGGGTTCTCACGGGAGGAGATGCAGCAGATTCATCTTCGGGAATCTCCAACGGACGATCCGGGCAAGCGTGCCGACTTCAGTTTCGTTCTCAACGTGCTCCGACACGACGGCTATCTCATCCAGGACACACAAGGCGAGCAAAGGACTCGCTTCGCCTCTAATCTCCTCCGCGACTATTGGTCGCGGCAGCATGCGTAATGGCCTCTTCGATCGCTCTCGGCACCTACAATCCATCGCAAGTTCCCAAAGGGACTCTCCTCTCGGAGTTCACAGCCCGGCGCGGGATGCTGTCCGACTTGCTTGGCATTCTCCGATCAAATGCACCGGGAGAACCTTGCCAGCATTCGCTCCTCATCGGGCCACGTGGTTTCGGGAAAACAACGTCGCTCTTCGCGCTGAAGTATGGCGTCGAAGACGACGGCAAACTGGCCGCAATCTGGGAGCCGCTCCTTTTCGACGAGGAAAATTACCAGATCGCCGATCTCGCGGGATTCTGGCTGGAGTGCCTGCGGCTTGCCGAAACCGCATTCCGGGTACCATTGGAAGCAGCGCGCTACGCACCATTAAGCATCAGCCGCGATCCGAACCTGGAAGCCATGGCGCGAGAGGCCTTCCTGTCCGTACTCGATCAAAGTCATCGCCGTTGCTTGCTACTCATCGACAACATCAACGACATCCTTTCCGTTGTCAGCGATGAGAACCAACAGCATCGACTCCGGGCTTTTCTCCTCGAGGACAGCCGGGTGTGCGTTGTTGGGACGGCCAACACTTATTTCGAGGCGATCCAAAATACTGATCAGCCTTTCTACAACCTCTTCCGCATCTTCCGGCTCGACCGATTTTCTCCAGCAGAAATGAGGGCGGCCGTGGAAGGCATGGTGGAGGCTCGCTCAATGGGCAACGGGGACCTTCTCCTCCCACCCTCGGAAGGATACTGGAAAGGCCTGCACATTCTCACAGGCGGTAATCCCCGCCTTCTGAAGATGGTTTTTCAACTCATGGAACAGGGCGTGACCTCGGATTTTCGCGCGCAACTAGAGGGTCTTCTCGACGCCTATACTCCTTATTTCAAGCACCGCATCGAAACCATGTCGCCCCAGCAGCGGCGCGTCTTCGACGCCATCGCGCTCGCTTGGGATCCAGTGCAGATAAGCGACATCGCGCCGGGTCTTCGGATGGAGTCAAATCAGATCAGCGCCCAAGTCCGCTCGCTCATGGATGCGCAGCTCATCGTCATCGCTGGCGGCTCCGCCAAGCGCCGCACCTACCAGATCGCCGATCGTTTTTCGAATATCTATTATTTCATGCGCTACACCCGGGCTGGGCGTTCCAAGTTTGAGTGGTTCGTTCTAACTATGAAGGCTATCCTGACGCCGGAGCAGTTCCGCCTGCAACTCGATCGCATGCGCACGCTTGGGCTCGCCTGCGCCGATGATTCGGACTTACGCGACCAGGCGCATTTGCTCGTCAGCGCCACACACGCGCTCGACGATCCTCGCCTTCGGCGCGCCGAAGCCCACAAAAGCGTCGCGGTATTCTTAACCCACTCCCAAGAGAATGCGTTGAATCATCTTCTCGATGATCCAGAAATGCGCGAGGATCTTGCCGAAGAACACGCCGCCGTTCGTTTTTTTGCGGAACTGCCCCGCAAGGAGAGAGAAAGCATCAATTACCGGCCCGAGGATGCGAGCTGGTGGTACCAGTTGACCGATTTTGCAGAAGCTCGATCACTATGGCCGCTTGCCGAAGCAGCCTATCAAAAGGCCATCGCGATCGACCCCTTCTATGCTTCTCCGTGGAACGGCTTGGGCAACCTTTTCCAGAATCACCTTGGGCGGTTCGAAGAGGCGGAGGCAGCCTATCGGAAGGCCATCGAAATCGATCCTTCCGGTGCCTATCCGTGGAACGGCTTGGGCAACCTTTTCCAGAATCACCTTCGGCGGTTTGAAGAGGCGGAGGCAGCCTATCGAAAGGCCGTCGAGCTCGATCTCTCCTATGCTTCTCCGTGGTATGGCTTGGGCTACCTTCGCAAGAATCACCTGCGGCGGTTCGAAGAGGCAGAGACAGCTTATCGAAAGGCCATCGAGATCGATCCCTCGACTGCCTATTCGTGGAACGGCTTGGGCAACCTCTTGGCGGATCACCTTCAGCGGTTCGAAGAGGCGGAGGCAGCTTATCGAAAGGCTATCGAGATCGATCCCTCCGATGCCTATCCGTGGTACGGCTTGGGCCACCTTCTCAGAAACCACCTGCGGCGGTTCGAAGAGGCGGAGGCAGCTTATCGAAAGGCTATCGAGATCGATCCCTCCTATGCCCCTCCGTGGAATGGCTTGGGCAACCTCTTGACGGATCAACCGACGCGGTTCGAAGAGGCGGAGGCAGCCTATCGAAAGGCCATCGAGATCGATCCCTCACCTGCTTTTCCAAAAGCCGGGCTGGCCGACTTGCTTTTGAAACTCGGGAACCGCGCGTCAGAGGCGATCGAGCTGAGCACGGAGGCCACCGTGATTGACCCCGAGGCGGGCTGGCCGCGGCATGTTTTTCGCCAGATTGCTCTAACGGTGCCGGACTCGGCGGCTCGTGTTTTGAAACGAACAGCCGAAGCTCTCGCGAATGCGCATTCGGGTGCCGACGCGGGAGATGCGACGGGTCAACTGTATTCACTCGCTCTCGACTGCATCTCGACGCTTCTTCGCGCCAATCAAGACGACCAAGTCTTGGCCTTGATCGATCGCCCGGAGACGCGCGATCTTTTCGAGATTCCAATCCGGGCGGTCGAAATTCGGCGTGATCCCACAGCAAAAGCACAACTTGCCATTGAGCGTGTCGCGCTCGTGGAGGCTTTCCTCCAGAAAGTTGCCGGATCGCCTGCCAGCGAATCCAACAAATGACGGCTCGGAACTAGGCGCTGCGAAAGGTCCGTTGGCAGCCGCTGCCTCCTCTAACGAAGACAAGTTACTGCCCGAGCACCCAGGCGAAGATCAAAGGCGCGCAAATCGTGGCATCGCTTTCGACCACGAACTTCGGAGTTGAGGCCGCGAGCTTGCCCCAGGTGATTTTCTCGTTTGGCACGGCGCCGGAGTAGCTGCCGTAGCTCGTCGTCGAATCGCTGATTTGGCAGAAATAACCCCAGAGCGGCACCCCGGTGCGCTCCAGATCCTGGTGGAGCATCGGGACGACGCAAATCGGGAAATCGCCGGCGATGCCGCCGCCGATCTGGAAAAAACCGATCGAGCCCTCTCGGTTGCGGAGCCTCTTCGCGTTTTTCGTGTAGTAGTCCGCAAGCCAGGTCATGTATTCGATGCCCGTGCGCACGGTGTGCACGTTCCGCACGTCACCGCGCATCACAGCCGCGGCAAACATGTTCCCGAGTGTCGCATCCTCCCAGCCCGGCACGATGATGGGCAGATTCTTTTCGCAGGCCGCCACCATCCAGGAATGCTTCGGATCGATCTGATAGCTCTTCTTCAGCTTACCGCTGCGAAGAATCTTATACATAAACTCATGCGGAAAATGACGCTCTCCGGCGCGGTCGGCCGCGATCCACTCTTCGAGCACCGCCTTCTCGATCCGCCGCATCGCTTCCATCTCCGGGATGCACGTATCGGTCACGCGATTCATATGCCGGCTGAGCAGTTGCTGCTCGTCCCGGGGCGTGAGCTCCCGGTAGTGCGGCACCCGCTCGTAGTGGTCATGCGCGACGAGATTGAAAATATCCTCCTCGAGGTTCGCGCCGGTACAGACGATCAGGTGCACCTTGTCGCGACGGATCATCTCCGCCAGCGAGATGCCGAGCTCGGCTGTGGACATCGCGCCTGCGATCGTCATCAGCATTTTGCCACCGGCGGCGAGGTGGGCCTCGTACCCCTTCGCCGCGTCGAGCAGCGCGGCCGCGTTAAAGTGACGATAACTCTTCGCTATGAATTTCGAGACCGGCCCTTTTTTTGCCGCGAGCGCGGCGTTGATCTCTTCCGGGCTTTTCGACCGCCGTTTGGCTTTCATCGTTTGGGCAACTTTTGGTAGGGACGCCGCGCTGCGGCGTCCGCGGGTTGCAGCTCGACCGCGTCCATCGTTCGGACGGCGCAGCGCGCCGTCCCTACCATGCAGGTCATCGGTTTCATGCGGGATACAGCCAGCGCATGTAATCGGCGACGCCGGCCTCGAGCGGATATTTCGGCTCGTAACCGAGACCGTCGCGCACCCTGGTCAGATCGGCCTGGGTAAAATTCTGGTAATGCGCGTGCGGATTCTCGATGTAATCCGGCTTGAAGTCGGTGCCTAACGAGCGGTTGAGGACATCGACGAGCTCGTTGAA
>Ga0190275_10002358_pt1 | contig 13626 bp, 11 predicted proteins | sample Popmic550T_FD_133745 | JGI IMG/M metagenome (GOLD analysis project Ga0190275, IMG submission 133745) | Populus adjacent soil microbial communities from riparian zone of Yellowstone River, Montana, USA - 550 T | ecosystem: Environmental > Terrestrial > Soil > Riparian zone > Trees stand | place... | reverse complement strand
TGCGCAGCTCCTCGGCGATCTCGATGGCGTTGCGGCCGGTGCGGAAAAACGTCGGCGAGCGCTGCAGCATGGTGACGTGCGCGCACTCGTTCGCGATGGCGGGAATCAGCGTTGCGGCTGTGGCGCCGGAGCCGATCACGACGATGGTTTTTCCCGTGTAGTCGAGGTCGCCGGGCCAAAGCTGCGGATGCACGATGCGGCCTTGGTAATCCGCAAAGCCCTTCCACTCCGGCGTGTAGCCCTCGGAGTGGCGGTAGTAGCCCTGGCACGCCCAGAAGAAATTCGCCGTGAAGCGCAGCCGTTGCCCGTTGTCGGTACGAACAGCATCGATGGTCCAGAGGCTTTCCGCGCTCGACCACGACGCCGACAGGATCGTGTGCCGATAGCGGATGTGCGGACCGAGACCGTTCTCCTCGATCACGTCACCCATGTACGCCAGGATTTCCTCCGCCGTCGCGATCGGCGCCGAGGTCCACGGCTTGAAGCGATAGCCGAAGGTATGCAGGTCGCTGTCGGAGCGGATGCCGGGATAGCGATGGGTCAGCCACGTCCCGCCAAAGCTGTCCTGCGTCTCCAGCGCCACGAACGTCGTGCCCGGGCATTGCTGCGTCAGATGATACGCGGCGCCCACGCCCGAGATGCCGGCGCCGACGATGAGGACATCGAAATGCTCGGTAATCTCGGCGGCGGTGGCGCGGACCTGGGGGTGGATGTTCATGGCGGGTTGCTTGTTTGGATGGCCTGTCGAAGTCGGCCAGATGCGGCTCGTAGGTAGGCCGGTCTCCTCCAGCATGATCGAAGTTACCGTATGAAGATCGGCGGCAAACAGCTTCTTAAAAACCCTTGACGTCGAGACGTCTTTTGTGTTCTTGTTTCGTTTCTTAGGGGAACAATCGCATGACGAAGGCTCCTGGCAGTATCAGGGACTCTATATGCGATTACTTACAAACGATCGGTGGCGAAGCTTCGATCGCCGAGATTTCCAAGGCGGTCATAGCGCAGATGGGCGCTACTTCGCCGTCATCGGTGCGCAGCTATCTCAACCTAAATGTGGGCAAGACGTTCGAGCGAACCGGCCGGGGCCGGTATCGACTCAAGGCGAACGGCCACAATCTCGGTGACTTCAACGGACGCGCTTTCGACCTCGATCCCGTAGCAACGATCGACAAGGCAAAGCTCTATCACGCGGACTGTTTCGACTGGCTGGCTTCAGAGCCGGCGTCCTCTATCCACGCCTGCGTGACAGACCCACCGTATGGGTTGGTAGAGTATACCGATATTGAACAAGCAAAGCTCCGAAATGGAAGAGGCGGCGTCTGGCGTATTCCGCCATCCTTCGACGGTCACCAGCGCGCGCCTTTGCCGCGCTTCACAGTGCTCGACGATGAGGATCGTTTTCAACTCTACGCCTTTTTCAAGAAGCTCGGCATGCTGCTCAATCGTGTTCTAGTCCCCGGTGGCAACGTCGTGGTGGCTTCCAATCCTTTGCTGTCGCACATTGTTGCGTCAGCCATGGCCGAAGGCGGCCTAGAAATTCGTGGGAGTATTGTCCGGTTGGTCATGACCATGCGAGGTGGCGATCGGCCGAAGAACGCGCACAAGGAATTCCATGATGTCAGCGTCATGGCGCGCTCAATGTTCGAACCATGGATCGTGCTCAGAAGGTCCATCGAGGGACGCGTGCAAGACAATCTGCGCCGACACAAAACCGGAGGCTTTAGACGCCTGTCGGCCGAGCGTCCGTTCGGCGACGTAATTCGATCCCGACCGACGCCTAAGAATGAACGCGAAATTGCTGTGCACCCTTCGCTAAAGCCGCAGGCATTCCTGCGTCAGATCGTTCGGGCCGCACTGCCGCTTGGGGAAGGCGTGATCCTCGATCCGTTCGCCGGTTCAGGGTCGACGCTCGCGGCGGCAAACGCCGTTGGCTATTCGTCCGTCGGAATCGAGAGCGACTCGAAATATGTAAAGGTCGCCGCCGAAGCAATTGCAAAGCTTAGCTCACTTCGACAAATAGACCCAGCTTGAACGAAGCTTTTTGATGCCTTCTGCGCCGAGCGTCGCTGTGCGAGTACCGAGTTCGCCACGCTCATTTCGACGGAAGTCTGCGACGGTGACGTATCCGAGATAGACCTCTGTAAAGCGCATCGGCTTACGCCTTTCTGCCGGCTCAGTCAGGCGATCAATATCGTACACGAAGGCGCACATCCATTGATCGCGGGCTCCGTGAGTGTCGACCGCGCCGCCCTTTTTCCTCGTTGTCTTGATCTCGACACCATCGAGACCGGCCTTGATCTTGTTGTTTGGATATCTGCCTTTCACAATCAGATCTGGATGCCCATTGAAATACTCATTCTGTGTGAGCGAACGGGAATGTCTGGCAAGGCTCGCCGTCAACATATCGGAGAGTAGACCCGACATGATCGCTGGCCGGACTTCGTCATCTAGCCGCGGCAATCCCTTACTTCTGAAACAGCGTGTTCACGTCGAAGAAGAAGTCGTACACATCCTGCATAGCGATCTCGAAGTCCTTGAGCCGAAGTTCGAATGGCAGGACGACGGCGCTGTTAAATCCGGCTAGATCGACGGTTTCGTGTTTCAGCATGAGCTTGCGTTCCCCTCCAGCAGCATACGCGAATCCGCGTACACTTGGCACGCGTATCGCCTATCAGACTGAAGGTAAGGCGAAATTCGTCTCTCTTGGCGTTGACCCGCAGCCGCCTCCATGTTCCTACTCCGGCGCCAGTTTCCGAGCCTAGAGCCACGAATCGCATGACCCCCGACCGCTACAACGCCCCCGAGGCGGAGCCGCGCTGGCAGAAGCTGTGGGACGAGCGCGGCATCTACAAAACCGCGAACGACGACCCGCGTCCGAAATACTACGTGCTGGAGATGTTCCCCTACCCGTCGGGGCGCATCCACATGGGGCACGTGCGCAACTACACCATGGGCGACGTGCTCGCCCGCTTCATGCGCGCGCGCGGCCACAACGTGCTGCACCCGATGGGCTGGGACGCGTTCGGTCTGCCGGCCGAGAACGCCGCGATGGAGCGCAAGATCCCGCCGCGCGCCTGGACCTATCAGAACATCGCCGCCATGAAGGCGCAGCTGCAGACCATGGGGCTCTCGCTCGACTGGAGCCGCGAGTTCGCGACCTGCGACCCGTCCTACTACAAGCATCAGCAGAAGCTGTTTCTCGACTTCCTGAAAGTGGGCCTCGCCGAGCGCGAGAAGCGCAAGGTGAACTGGGACCCGGTCGACATGACCGTGCTCGCCAACGAGCAGGTGATCGACGGGCGCGGCTGGCGTTCGGGCGCCGTGGTCGAGCAGCGCGAGATGAACCAGTGGGTCTTCAAGATCACGAAGTACTCGCAGGATTTATTGGACGCACTCGATACGCTCGACCGCTGGCCCGACAAGGTGCGGCTGATGCAGCGCAACTGGATCGGGCGCAGCGAGGGCCTGCTGATCCGCTTCGCGCTCGACCCGAAAACCGCGCCGGCGGGCGAGAGCGAGCTGAAGATCTTCACCACGCGGCATGACACGCTGTTCGGCGCGAAATTCATGGCGATCGCGCCGGATCATCCGCTGGCGCAGGCCGCGGCCGCGAAGAATCCGAAGCTCGCGGCGTTCATCGCGGAGTGCAAACGCCACGGCACCGCGCAGGCGATCATCGACACGCAGGAGAAACTCGGCTTCGACACCGGCATCGAGGCGATTCATCCGTTCGATCCGACCTGGACGCTGCCGGTTTACGTCACGAATTTCGTGCTGATGGAATACGGCACCGGCGCGATTTTCGGCTGCCCGGCGCACGACCAGCGCGATCTCGACTTCGTCAACAAGTACGGGCTCGGCAACATTCCGGTGGTGTGCCCGCCCGGCGTCGATCCGAAATCCTTCATCGTCACCGACACGGCGTTCGTCGACGACGGGCTGATGATCAACTCGCGCTTTCTCGACGGCATGACCATCGATGCGGCTAAAGAGGACGTCGCGCGGCGATTGGAAAAAGAGATGCGCGGCGGCGCCCCCGTCGGCGAGCGCCAGGTGAATTTCCGTCTGCGCGATTGGGGCATCTCGCGCCAGCGCTACTGGGGCTGCCCGATCCCGGTGATCCATTGCCCGACCTGCGACGTGGTGCCGGTGCCGGACGCGGACCTGCCGGTCGCGCTGCCGGAGGATGCGACCTTCGACAAGCCCGGCAACGCGCTCGACCATCACCCGGCCTGGAAGCACGTCACATGCCCGCAGTGCGGCGGGCCTGCGACGCGCGAGACCGACACGATGGACACGTTCGTCGACTCGTCGTGGTACTTCGCGCGCTTTACCGATCCGTGGAACGAGTCGGCGCCGACCACGCTGCCGGTGGTCGACCGCATGCTGCCGGTCGATCAGTATATCGGCGGCGTCGAGCACGCGATTCTGCATCTGCTCTATTCGCGCTTTTTCACCCGCGCCATGAAGGTGACCGGCCACATCGGCATCGACGAGCCGTTCGCCGGCATGTTCACGCAGGGGATGGTCGTCCACGAGACTTACCAGACCGCGAAGGGCGAGTACGTCACGCCGGCCGAGGTGAAGATCGAGAGCGATGCGGCCGGCCGCCACGCCACGCTGATCGCCACCGGCGAAGAAGTGAATATCGGTTCAATTGAAAAGATGTCCAAGTCGAAGCGGAACACCGTCGACCCGGACGACATCATCGGCGAATACGGCGCCGACGTCGCGCGCTGGTTCATGCTGTCCGATTCGCCGCCGGACCGGGATGTGATCTGGACCGAGGAGGGCGTGCAGGGTTCCTGGCGCTTCGTGCAGAAGCTCTGGCGGCTGGTGCGCGAGGCCGCCGAAATCGCCGACGGCGCGGGAACCGGAGGCGGGGACGAGGCCGCGGTTCTGGCGCTGCGCAAGGCGGCGCACGCGGCGCTCGCCAAGGTGACCGACGAAGTCCCCAAACTGCGCTTCAACCGGTGCGTGGCGCACATCTATGAGCTGTCGAACGAATTGCAGATTTCGCTTGCCGCCGCGCGGCAGAACGGCGGGATCAGCCCCGCCTATGCGGCAGCCGTGCGGGAAGCCGTTGAAATCATGGTGGTTTTGTTCTCACCGATGATGCCGCATCTGGCCGAGGAATGCTGGGCGGCCCTGAACAAGGGCGGCCTGGTCGCCGAAGCGGCCTGGCCGCAGGTCGAAGCGGCCCTGCTGGTCGAGAACACCATCACGCTGCCGGTGCAGATCAACGGCAAGAAGCGCGCCGATGTGACGGTCTCGCGCGACGCCGTTAATGCCGAGATAGAGCGGGCTGTGCTAGAATTGGAGGCGGTGCGGCGGGCGCTCGAGGGGAGGGTCCCCAAAAAAGTCATCGTCGTCCCGCAGAGGATCGTGAATGTGGTGGCGTAATTCTCTCCGCATTGTTGCTGTTGTTGCTGTCGGCGCGCTGAACGCAGCGTGCTTCCAGCCGCTCTATGCGTCTCGCTCCTTCAACGGCGAAAAGCCGGTCGGAGCCGCACTGGCCCAGGTTCAGATCGAGCGCATCGATGCGCCGAACGGCAAGCCGGAATCGCGCATCGCGGTCGTGCTGCAGGAGGCGCTCAAGTTCGAGATCAACGGCACCGAAGGCCTGATCTCGCCGACGCATGTACTGAAGGTCAGAATGAACGTCGGCCGCAGCTCGATCATGACCGACATCACCACCGGCCGCGTCCTTGCGGAGATCACCGGCATCGACGCCAGCTTCGTGCTCACCGAGCTTTCCACCGGCAAGGTTGTCATGCGCGGGAGCACCACCTCTCGCGTCTCCTCCGACTATCCGGGCCAGCAGCAGCGCTTCGCGCGCGTGCGTGCGCGCCTCGATGCCGAGAACCGCGCCGCGAAGGTGATCGCCGAGAACGTGCGCACCCGCGTCGCGTCGTATTTCGTTGCGGGGACGTGATCGGGCCTCTCCGTTCTTTACCCTCTCCCTTGTGGGGAGGGTCGGCGCGCCGCGAAGCGGCAAGCCGGGGTGGGGGTCGATCTGAGATTCACCGCACCACCCCCAACCCCTCCCCGCAAGGGGGAGGGGAGACGAAAGGGCGGCGCTAGTGGTCGCCCTGAAATCCTCCGAAGCTGATGCTTTCGTCGCGCGCCCGGATCCCGCGCGCGCGGTCGTGCTCGTGTTCGGTCCGGACGCCGGGCTCGTCAGCGAGCGCGTCGATGCGGTCGTGCGCGCGTCGGTCGACAATCCGGACGATCCGTTCTCGCTGGTCCGGCTCGACGGCGATGCGATCGCATCCGATCCGGCGCGCCTTGTCGACGAGGCGACAACCATTCCGCTGTTCGGCGGACGCCGCGCGATCCGGCTCCGCGCCGGCGGCCGCAACATCGTGCCCGCCGTCGAGGCCGTGCTCGCGGCGCCGCTGCAGGATTGCCGCGTCGTGATCGAGGCGGGCGATCTGAAGCGCAATGCGCCGCTGCGCGCGCTCGTCGAACGCGCGAAGAATGCAGCGGCAATTCCCTGCTACGAGGACGGGGAACGCGATATCGCGCGGCTGATCGACGACGAGCTGCGCGCCGCGGATTTGACGATCGCGCCCGATGCGCGTGAGGCACTCGGCCCGTTGCTTGGCGGTGACCGGCGTGCCTCGCGCGCCGAGCTTAAGAAGCTCGCGCTCTATGCGCAAGGGGCAGGGCGCGTGGAGCTCGACGATGTGCTGGCGGTCGTGGCGGACGCGTCCGCGCTCGCGCTCGACTCGTTGATCGATGCCGCCTTTGCTGGCGATCTCACCGGTGTCGAAAAGGAGTTCGCCAAGGCGCAGGTCGCAGGCACGAACCCGTCCACGATCATCGGCGGTGCGATACGGCATTCCGAGCGACTGCACATATTGTCACTCGAAGTTGCGGGCGGCACGTCGGTGTCCGACATCGTCAGGCGCCCGCAATCCGGAATTCATTTCCGCCGCCAGGACGCTTTCACCAAGGCGCTGCGCGCCTGGACGCCGGAGCGCCTCGCGCGCGTGATCTCGATGCTTGCGCAAACCTCGCTCGACGCGCGCAAGGAGTCCGATCTCGGCGAAACGATCGCACACCGTGCGCTGCTGCTGATCGCGCGCGGAGCGGGGAGGCGGGAGGGACTCTAAGTCTTAGCTTCGTAGGGTGGGCAAAGGCGCGCGCTTGCGCGCCGTGCCCACGCGGCTGCGCCGATGTATCATGGCCGCCATGTCTCGTTATCGCCGAGCGAATATTCCGGGCGGCACGTTCTTCTTCACCGTCTCGCTTGCGGATCGCTCAAGCGACTCGTTGGTGCGCCACATTGATCTCTTGCGCCGCACGTACGCGGCAGTTCAGAACGAGCGTCCCTTCGAAACAATTGCGATCTGCATTTTGCCAGATCACCTGCATGCGATTTGGTCACTGCCCGCGGACGACGCCGATTTCGCGACGCGATGGAATATCATCAAGAGTGGATTCTCGCGCGGCCTGCCCGCCTCTACATCGCGTTCGGTGAGCAAGGTTGCAAAGCGCGAGAAGGGAATTTGGCAGAGACGATATTGGGAGCACGCCATTCGAGATGACTCGGACATGGCGCGTCATGTGGACTACATCCACTTCAATCCCGTGAAGCACAGTCTGGTTTCGCGCGTGCGGGATTGGCCGCACAGCAGCTTTCACCGCTACGTCGAGAAAGGGACATTGCCGCTCGATTGGGGCGGCGACGTCGGTGAGATCGCCGGCGCCTTCGGCGAGTGACGCGTGGGCACGGCGCTTCGCGCCTTTGCCCACCCTACGATGCCGTCGCTACAAACTCCTGATCCGCGGCCCCGGGCTCGCCTTCGGCGCGCCACCCGCCCCGCTTTCCAACCGCCGCGTCACCTCATCGAGCTGCTCGACATTGCGATAGCGGATCGACAGCACCCCCTGCCCGTCGGCGCGGTGCGCAACGCGCACCGTCAAGCCCAGCGCATCGCTCAATCGCTTCTCCAGCGCGGCCGTGTCGGGATCGGGACCCATCAGCCCGGTCTTGCGCACAGTGCGCGCCTGCCGCTTGCCGTCGGCGCGCGCCATCTCCTCGACCTGGCGCACGTTGAGGCCCTGCTTGACGATCATCTCGGCGAGCTCTTCGGCGTTCGGCTGACCGACAAGCAGGCGCGCGTGGCCGGCGCTGAGCTGACCTGAATTGATGTAGGCCTTCACGGCATCGGACAGCTTCAGCAGGCGCAGCGTGTTCGCGACATGCGGCCGGCTCTTGCCGACGATCTTGGCGATCTCGTCCTGGCTGTAGTTGAATTCCTCGGCGAGCGACGCATAGCCGTTCGCCTCTTCGAGCGGATTGAGATCGGCACGCTGCACGTTTTCGATGATCGCAAGCTCGAGCGACTCGCGATCGCTGACTTCGAGCAGCAGCACCGGCACATCGTGCAGGCCGGCGCGTTGGGCCGCGCGCCAGCGCCGCTCGCCGGCGACGATCTCGTATTGATCCATCGCGCCGCGCACCGTGCGCACCAGGATCGGCTGGATGATGCCGCGCTCACGGATCGACGCCGCGAGCTCGTCAAGCTCGGCGTCCGCAAACACGCGCCGCGGGTTACGCGGATTCGGCTTCACGAATTCGACCGGCACGCGGCGCTGGTTGCGCTGCCGCTCCAGCACTTGCGCTTCGTCGCCGACGTCGCCGATCAATGCTGCCAGTCCACGGCCGAGCCGCGATCCATCTGCCATCATGATTGGCTCCTTACTACGCCGCGCGCAGCGCGCGTTCGCGCTGAATGATTTCGGATGCGAGCCGCAAGTACGCCTGACTGCCGACGCACTTGAGATCGTAGAGCAGCACCGGCTTGCCGTAGGACGGCGCTTCCGAGACGCGCACGTTGCGCGGGATCATCGTCTGGTAGACCTTCTCGCCCATGAAGTTGCGCACGTCGGCGACGACCTGGCCGGAGAGATTGTTGCGCGCGTCGTACATCGTGAGCACGACGCCGTGGATGGTGAGTCCGGGATTGAGCGACGTGCGCACCTGCTCGACGGTCTTCAACAGTTGCGAGAGACCTTCGAGCGCGAAGAACTCGCACTGCAACGGCACGAGGATCGAGTTCGCGGCCGCCATCGCGTTGACGGTGACGAGATTGAGCGACGGCGGGCAGTCGATCAGCACATAGGTGTAGTGCACGCCGCCTTCGATGGCATTGAGCGCGGTCAGCGCATCGCGCAGCCGGTAAGCGCGGTCGCGCTCCTGGGCGATCTCGAGCTCCAGCCCGGAGAGGTCCATCGTGGACGGCACGATGTGCAGCCGCGGCACCGCGGTTTCGAGGATCGCCTCGCGCATGGTGACCTGGCGGGTCAGCACATCGTAGGTCGAGCGGCGGCGGGCCTTGCGGTCGATGCCGAGCCCGGTCGAGGCGTTGCCCTGCGGATCGAGGTCGACGATCAGCACGTTCTCGCCGATCGCTGCGAGTGCGGTGCCCAGGTTGATGGCAGTCGTGGTCTTGCCCACGCCGCCTTTCTGGTTGGCGAGGGCGAGGACGCGGGGGCTGAGCGGCGTATCGGTCATTCGGGCGGCTCCAGACGAAGCCCAGATCCTAGAAAGCGAAGTGATTACAAATAGTTATCGTTTTGACGCGTGCCGCACCCGGACAATTCGGCTCCGCGGATCGGTTCTGCTCGGGACCAGATCAGCCTCGATAGTCCAAGATTTAGCGGCTTGGGTCAATTCGGCCTCTACATCTTGGCCCTTGGGAAACAGGCCGACCGCGCCCCTTTTCAACAGCGGAATAGCGTAACCGAGTAACTTGTCGAGTGGCGCCAGTGCCCGGGCCGTCACGACATCGAAGCGCTCGGTGCTGGCGGAGACAAAATCCTCGATTCGCTGCGCGTGGACAATGGCGGGAAGCGCAAGTTCAGAAGTTGCGGCGCGGAGGAAGGCCGCTTTCTTCTGAACGCTCTCGATCAGATGGACCTCGGCGCCGGGCTTTCCAGCCAGCGCGCAGGCGATCACGATTCCCGGGAAGCCTCCGCCTGCCCCGAGGTCGATCCAGCGGTGCACGTTCGGCACGATCGGGACAAGCTGGAGCGAATCGGCCACGTGGCGCATCCACACCTGAGGAATCGTCGAGGATGACACGAGATTGGTCGATCTTTGCCACCTCAGGAGCAGATCAACGAACTGCTCGAGGCGCTCCCATGTTTCACGTGAAACAGTCGAGCCGAACAGGGCGACTGCTTCGGCCTTATCTTCGGGTGTTTGGGAGGCCAGGGCGCGCGGCATCGGCTCAAGTCGGCAGCCTTAGTGCCCGGTTGCTGCGGATTTCGGCTTGCCGCGGCGCAAATGCGCGACCAGAAGCGTCAGCGCCGCCGGCGTCATGCCGTCGATCCGGCCGGCCTGTCCGATGGTGCGCGGTCGGATCGTTTGGAGCCTTTGGCGCGCTTCCATCGACAGCGCCGTCATGGCCGCATAATCTAGATCAGCCGGCAGCTCCAGGCCCTCGTCACGCCGGTATGCCGCCACATCCGCGGCCTGGCGTTCGAGATAGACCGCATACTTGGCGTCGATTTCGATTTGCCGCGCAATCGTTTCGGGGATTTCGGCGAGCTGCGGCCAGACTCGGATGGCGTCCGCCATCCCGATGTTCGGATACGACAGGATGTCCGTCGCGCTGCGCCGCTGGCCGTCCTTCTTCAGCGCGAGGCCGTGGCGCGCGGCCTCGTTGGGCGTGACCATAAGGGCCTGGGCGAGGCGCCGCCCCGCCTCCAATGCATCCATCTTGGCGCCGAAATGCACCGCCCTCGCCGATCCGACACAGCCGATCGCGATGCCCTTTCCGGTGAGCCGCTGGTCGGCGTTGTCGGCCCGGAGCGTCAGCCGATATTCGGCGCGTGACGTGAACATGCGGTACGGCTCGGTGACGCCACGCGTGACCAGATCGTCGATCATGACGCCAAGGTAGCCTTCTGAGCGGTCGAACACGATTTCGGCCGAGGCCCCTGCCCGCCCGGCCGCGTTGAGACCCGCCACAAGTCCTTGTGCCGCAGCCTCTTCGTAGCCGGTGGTGCCGTTGATCTGGCCGGCCAGAAACAGGCCGGCACAACGCTTCGTCTCCAGAGTGGCCCGCAGTTCGCGCGGATCCACGTGGTCGTACTCGATCGCGTAGCCCGGCCGCACCAGTTGCGCCTTTTCCAGTCCCGGAATGCTGGCGACGACCGCGCGCTGCACCTCTTCGGGCAGCGAGGTGGAAATGCCGTTCGGATAAACGGTGGTGTCCTCGAGCCCCTCCGGCTCCAGGAAAATCTGATGTCCGTCGCGCTCGCCGAAGCGCACGATCTTGTCCTCGATCGACGGGCAATAGCGCGGGCCGCGGCTCGCGATCTGCCCGGAATACATCGGCGAACGGTGCACGTTCGCGCGGATGATCTCGTGGGTGGCCGCGGTCGTGCGGGTGATGCCGCACTGGATTTGCGGCGTGGTGATGCGCGCGGTCAGCATCGAGAACGGCTCGGGCGGCTCGTCGCCGGGCTGCATCTCGACCGCCGCCCAGTCGATCGTCGTCCCATCGAGCCGTGGCGGCGTCCCGGTCTTGAGCCGACCCAATGCAAAGCCCAGCCGCTCCAGCGTGAGCGAAAGTCCGACCGCCGGTGCCTCGCCGACCCGGCCGGCCGGCGTCTGACGCTCGCCGATATGGATCAGGCCGCGCAGAAACGTGCCGGTGGTCAGCACCGCCGCGCCGCAGGCGAACTCGCGGCCGTCGGCCAAGCGCACGCCCGTCACCGCGCCGTCGCCGATGACAAGATCGTCGACCTCGGCCTCGATCACCGTGAGATTGGCGGTCTCGCGGATGGCGCGCTGGATCGCCTCGGCGTAAAGCAGCCGATCGGCCTGGGCGCGTGGGCCGCGCACCGCCGGTCCCTTGCGCCGATTGAGTACGCGGAACTGGATGCCGCCCGCGTCGGCCGCGCGGCCCATCAGGCCGTCCAGCGCATCGATTTCGCGCACCAGGTGTCCCTTGCCGAGCCCGCCGATTGCCGGATTGCAGGACATCGCGCCGATCGTGTCGAACCGGTGCGTGATCAGGCCCGTCGTGGCGCCCATGCGCGCGGCCGCGGCCGCGGCTTCGCAGCCGGCGTGGCCGCCCCCGATCACGATGACGTCGAATTTCCTGTGCACGGACGAGCTTTTACCGGAGGGCCGGTTGGCCAACAAGCGGAATGGGAGCCGTCTGGCGCCTTCCGGAATGTTTCACGTGAAACATTCCGGCCCCGAGCGCCGGTAGAGGCGCCGATCCTCGGCCTGAGCAGGTACAATGATCTGCTGATCCCGCGGTTCTACGGTCACTTGCCAATGCAGAAGTCGTGGAAGATCATGTCGAGCACGTCCTCGACGTCGACCCGCCCGGTGAGGCGGCCGAGCGCGCGGGCGGCAAGGCGGAGTTCCTCGGCGATCAGCTCCTCCTGGCCGGACCCGCCGACCGCCAGCGCGCGGCTTAGCGCGGCCGCCGTTTCCCGCAGCGCAACACGATGGCGCTCGCGCGTGACCAGCGCGGGCTCGGCGGCGCTGAGGGCGTCGCGGGTGAAAGCGGCGAGGTCGGATACCAGCGGCTCCAGCCCCTGTCCTGTTAACGCGGAGATTGTGTATTCTCGCTTCTGATCTTTTAGTTGTGCTCGACCTGGAGATAAATCAACTTTGTTGTGAATGATCCATTGGTTCTTGTCTTCATTTCCCTGCGCTGTGGCGGGCACGTCGCTGCGCTCCTTTGCCCGCCCTATAAGAAATGAATCACCCGCCTCCACCACCCACAGCACCAGGTCTGCGGTTTCCGCCCGTGCCTTCGCGCGGCGCACGCCCTCCTGCTCCACCGGGTCCTCGCTCTCGCGCACGCCCGCGGTATCGAGCAGCGTCACCGGATAGCCGCCCAAATCCAGATGCACCTCGATCACGTCACGCGTCGTCCCGGCGTAGGGCGACACGATCGCGGCCTCGCGCCGCGCCAGGCGATTGAGCAGACTCGATTTGCCGGCGTTCGGCGGGCCGGCGATCGCTACCGTCAGTCCCTCGCGCAGCCGCTCGCCGCGATGCTCGTCGGCCAGCGTTTTCTCAATTTCTTCAACCAGTTCCCGCGCAACATGAAGTGCGGGAGAAACCAGGTCGTCCGGCACGTCCTGGTCGGAAAAATCGATGCGCGCCTCGATCAGCGCCAGCGCCTCGATCAGGCCGCTCCGCCAGGCGTCCGCACGGCCGCTGAGCGCGCCGGAGAACTGGCGCATCGCCTGCGCGCGCTGCGCCTCGGTCTCGGCGAACACGAGGTCGCCAAGCCCCTCGACGGCGGTGAGATCGAGCCGCCCGTTGGCGAACGCGCGGCGCGTGAACTCGCCCGCCTCCGCGGGCCGAAAGCCCGGCAGCCGCCCGAGGCGGCTAAGCACCGCCGCGACCACAGCGCGGCCGCCGTGCAGGTGCAGCTCCGCCATGTCCTCGGCGGTTTCGGTGTTCGGCCCGGGAAACCAGAGCACCAGCGCCTCGTCGAGCAGCGTGTCGCCGTCGCGCAGCCGGCGCAGCGCGGCGCGCCGCGGCTCGGGCAGCTTGCCGCCGAGCGCGGTGATCGCGTCGCCCGCGCGCGGGCCCGAGACGCGCACCACCGCGATCGCGGCCGGCGGGCGGCCGGAGGA
>Ga0190275_10002357_pt1 | contig 13626 bp, 8 predicted proteins | sample Popmic550T_FD_133745 | JGI IMG/M metagenome (GOLD analysis project Ga0190275, IMG submission 133745) | Populus adjacent soil microbial communities from riparian zone of Yellowstone River, Montana, USA - 550 T | ecosystem: Environmental > Terrestrial > Soil > Riparian zone > Trees stand | place... | reverse complement strand
GTGACCGGCTGCTCGATCGGGGTGGTGCCGTAACAGAGCGCGGTCTGGAAGTAGAGCAGCCGCTGCACGCCCGTGGCCTGCGCGGCGCGCACCACGTTCACCGTGCCGACGGTGTTGGTCATGGCGTCCTGCCACCACGCCTCGGGGTCCTTGTAGGAGGCCGCGGCGTGCACCACGAACTCGGGCCCGAAGTCCTCGAAGGTGGCCAGCGTGGCGTCGGCGTCCTCGATCGTGTTCTCGACGATGGTCAGGCCGTCCTGCTCGGTCAGGTTGTCGCGGCGCCCGGTGGCGTAGTTGTCCAGCGCCAGGACCTCGTGTCCGCCGGCCAGCAGCCGGTCGCTCAGGTGCGAGCCGATGAACCCCGCGCCGCCCGTGATCAGAACTTTCATGTGTGGGTCCTTTCCATCAAGGTCTTGTATTCGTGCTCCCGGTCGTGGAAGGCACGCTGCCACAGCTCGAGGCTCAGCAGTCCCCAGGTCTTGCGGCCGAACTGGGACTCGCTCTCGAGGCCCTCGAGCACGCGACGGTTGTCGAACAGCTCCCGTGAGGTCGCGGCTTCGGAGCCAAAGGTATCGGTGATGAACTCCTTTGCCGGTCCCCGGAACCATTCGTGGAGGGGGACCGGGAAGCCCATCTTGTCCGTACGGTCGGCGATCACATCCGGAACCAGCGAACGCGTGGCCTTCTTGAACACGTGCTTCATGTCGCCGTCGCGGAACTTGGTGTCCGCCGGGATCGTGGCCGCCAGCTCCACCAGCCGGTGGTCCAGCAGCGGTACGCGGGACTCCAGCCCGTGGGCCATCGACACGCGGTCCTCCACCTGCAGCAGGGCCGGCAGCAGGGTCTTGAAGTCGAAGTGGGTCATCTTGTCGAAGTAGGCCTCGTGGCCCACGTTGTCGCCGTTGAAGATCTGCTGGAAGGTCTCGAACGGCGAGTAGTCGCCCAGGACGTCGGTGCGGACCTCGCCCGCCAGCTGCGGCGCGCGGTTGACCAGGCGGAAGTAGCGCGCGTCAAGGTCCTCGAACAGGCCGTCGCTCCAGAACTCCTTCAGCAGCGGCTTGTAGTTCTTCAGCGCCACCAGGTTGGGGATGATCGACTCGTAGGTGACCACGTAGTTGCCGGACTCGGTGGTGCCCTCGATCGCCCCTTTGATGCACTGCTCGAAGTACGCGATCAGGTAGCGCGTGTAGCCGCCGAAGATCTCGTCGCCGCCCTGGCCGCCCAGGATCACCTTGCAGTGCTTGGCGGCGGCCTGCGAGACCATGTACTGGGGGAACGAGCCTGGCCCCGCGGCGGGGTGGTCCAGGTGGTAGATCACGTCGGGCAGCGAGCTCAGGAGGTCCTCGACGCCGATGTCGACCTCGTGTAGGTCGATGCCGCTGGCCTGCGCCAGCGCCCGGGCGTAGCCGCTCTCGTCGTAGCGGCTGTCCTCGGAGAACTTGCCGGTGAACGCCTGCATCGGGCCGTCCGAGCTGCGCGCGGCCAGCGCGGCCACGCTGCTGGAGTCCAGCCCCCCCGACAGGTAGGAGGCCACGGGCACGTCGGAGCGCAGGTGCAGGTCCACCGACTCGGCCAGCAGCTCCTGGACGCGCTGCTCGAAGTACTGCGGCGTGTGGTCGAAGTCCAGCTCGTAGTAGACCTCCCAGTAGCGCTGGGTGGTCACCGCGCCGTTGCGCACGCGCAGGAAGTGACCGGCCGGCAGCTCGCGCACCCCCTCGAACAGCGTCTTGCCGGCCAGGCAGAACTGGAACGCCAGGTAGTCCTTGAGGCCCTCGAGGTCGGTGCGGATCGAGGGCACGAACGGCAGCAGCGCCTTTATCTCGGACGCGAAGTAGAGGACGTCGCCCACCTGCGTGTAGTAGAAGGGCTTGATCACGAAGCGGTCGCGGGCGCAGAAGAGCTCGTCGCCCGGGCCGTCCCAGAGCGCGTAGGCGTACATGCCCCGCAGGTCGTCCAGGGCCCGCTCACCGTGGCGCTCGTGGGCGCGCAGCACCACCTCGGTGTCGGTGCGCGTGGCGAAGTGCCCCCCGAGGTCGCGCCGCAGCTCGGGGTAGTTGTAGACCTCGCCGTTGTAGGTGATGACGCGGCCGCCCTCGTCGTGCATGGGCTGGTGCCCGGCGGGGCTCAGGTCGAAGATGCTCAGCCGCCGGTGGCCGAACCCCACGTGGCCGTGGTCGTGCGCCCAGATGCCGGCGTCGTCCGGGCCGCGATGCTCGATCAGGCCGCTCATGACCTCGAGCCGTCGCTCGAGGTCCGGAATCGGGTTGCCCCGTAGGTCTATTGCTCCGCAGATCCCGCACATGGTGAGACGTCCGTTCAACCCGGGCACGCGCTGGGAGTTGCTGGTGAGGCGCCCCGGAAGGGCGACCATTGTGGCAGGCTGCGGGCCTCCCGGCGGCTCGGCGCACCCACCGGGTGCAGCTACGCTCACGCGTCGTCCATGCTGGCCCAACCCGTATCCACCGGCATCCCCCGCGCGCGATGACCGCCCTCCTGGCCTGGGTCTGGGCCCCCGTCCTGATCTACCTCGTGGTCATGGGCGTTGGCCTGCTCACGGACGCCGTGCTGCGCGCGGACCTGCCCCCCGCCGTAGTGCCGCCCGTCGGCCTGGCGGTCACCGTCGTGGTGGCCACGCTGGCCTTCCGGCTGCGCATCCCGGAACTGGTCACCGCCGTGGTCGTGCTGGGTGCGGTCGCCGGGTTCGCGCTGGCGGTGCGCGCGCGCCGGCCGCTGTGGTCGCCGCCCGCGCTGATCGCGGGCGCGGTGGTCTACGCGCTCTACATGGCCCCGGTCGTGCTGACCGGGGAGGCGAGCTGGTCGGGCTACAACTTCGTGAACGACACCGCGTCGAACTTCATCCTGGTGAACCTGCTGGAGCACCGGGGGGTCGTGCAGCCCACCGGCATCACGGGCGCCGACCTGCGCGCCAACTACCTCGTGCGCGTGGGCTACCCACTGGGCTCGTTCTCCTTCCTGGCCGCCCTCCGCCCGCTGACCGGGGCGCCGGTCGAGGCCGTCTACCAGCCGGCGATCGCGGTGCTCGCCGGGCTCGGGGGTATGTCGCTGACCGAGCTGGGGCGTCGCTCCGGGTTGCGACCGGCCGCCGCGGTCGCCGCCTCCGTCCTGGCCCTGGCCGGGGTGCTGCTCTACCGCTACGCGGGACACGGCTCGATCAAGGAGGTGGCGCTGGTGGCGCTGGTGGCCACCGCGGTGGTGCTGGCCACGGTGGCGCTGGAGCGGCGGCTGGCCGTCAAGCCGGTCGTGCTCGTGGCGGTCACCGCCGTGGCGATGGTGCTGGTGTTCAGCACGGCGGCCGCGGCGTTCGCGCTCTCGCTCGGGCTCGCGACCCTGGCGGCCGCCGCCCTGGCGCCCGACCGGCCCAGCCTGCGGCACGTCGGCCGGCTGGTGGCGGTGGCGCTGGCCGTCGGCGTGGTGGCCGCCCTTCCGCTGCTGGGCTCGCTGCTGGAGTTCACCGGGAACATCCGGGACGCGTTCTCGGCCTCGGGCGGGGCGTCGGCCGGTGAGCTGGGCCAGCTCGTCCGCCCGCTGCCGGTCACCGAGGCCGCCGGCGTCTGGCTGGGCCGTGACTACCGCTTCCCCGCCGACAGCTCCCTGAACGGGCTGCTGGTGGCGGGCGCCCTGGTCTGCGCGCTCGTGGGCGTGGGCTGGTGCGGGGCCCGCCGCCGCGCGGGCCCGTTGCTGCTGCTGGCCACACTGCTGCTGCCCGCGCTCGTGCTCGCGCCGCTGTCCAGCGTGTACATCGACGCCAAGCTGCTGGCCACGCTGACGCCCGCGCTGGTGTTCGTGGCCGCCTTCGGCGTGCTGGCCCTGCTGCAGGAGCCCGGGCGCGCGGCCCGCGTGGCGGGCGGCGTGGGGCTCGCCGTCCTGGTGGTGGGGGTCACCGCGACCGCCGGGTACACCTACCGCGACGTCAAGGTCGCGCCGCTGGACCGGGTCCAGGCGATGGAGGACGTGGCCGGCCGGGTGCCCGACCGCGGCCTCTACCTGCTCAACGAGTGGGAGGAGTTCGGCAAGGTCTTCATGGACGCGGCGCGGGTGAACCCCGCCTTCGAGGCGGAGTCGGCGTACCCCGTGGACCTCAGGGGCGAGGCCGGCCTGGCCCGCGACTCCCCGAAGCGCACGCCGATCTTCGGTCGCTGGTTCGACCTCGACCGCCAGGACCGCCGCTACGTCGCCCGGTTCCGCGGCATCATCATGCGCCGCTCGCCCGCGGCCAGCCGTCCGCCCGCGAGCTTCCGGCTCGTCTACCGCAACCGCTACTACGAGCTGTGGCGGCGTGTGCCCGGGGTGCGCGTGGCGGCGCACCTGCCACTGCAGGGGCGCGACCGGGCCACCGCCGTGCCCGACTGCGCGGTGGTGCGCCGGCTGGCCGCGCGTGCCCGCCGCGGCCAGCGACTGGTCGCGGCCGCCCGTCCGCGCGTGGCCGCCTTCAGCCCGCTGACGGTGCCCAAGCCCGCGAACTGGCCGGTCAACGAGGACCCCGAGGGGACCGTGGCGACGAGGGGCGCCGGTACGCTCCGCGGCACGTTGACCGCGCAGGGGCGCCAGCGCGTGTGGCTGCGCGCGAGTTCGATCCGCCGGCTCACGGTGACCGTCGACGGCCGGCGCGTGGGCGACGCGGAGGAGCCCAACACGCCCGGGCAGTGGATCGACGTCGGCACGGTCCGCCTGGGGCCCGGGCCCCACCGGATCGAGGTCTCCCGCGCCAAGGCCTCGCTGCGCCCCGGCGACTCCAACTACGGCTTCCTGGGCCCGGTGGCCCTACAGGCCGCGGGGCCGGGCCGGCTGGTGTCGGTGGCCCCGCGGGACGGGGCCCGGCTGTGCGGGCGCAGCTGGGACTGGATCGAGCTGGTCGGGCGCTGATGGCCGCCGGCCGGACGGCATCGCTGCGCCACGGCTGGCCCGTGGCGCTGATCGTCCTGGTGGCGGCGGCGTGGGCCATGCGCTGGGCGCTGTCGGTGGACAGCTGGCGCGTGATGACCGACGAGCTTCTGTACGTCAAGAGCGCCCTCTCGATGTGGGACGGGCCGGCGCTCCGGCCCTCCATCAGGGGCCAGCTCTCGGGCAACTACGGCGTGCTCTGGCCGGGGCTGCTGGCCCCGCTGATGGGGCTGTTCGACGTGCCCACCGCGTTCAGGCTCGGGCACGCGCTCGGCGCGCTGCTCATGGCCAGCGCCGCCGTGCCGGCGTACCTGCTGGGCGTGTTCGTCACGCGCTCGCGGCCGGTGGGTTGGGCGGCCGCGGCGCTGGTGGCGTTCGTGCCGTGGGTGACGCTGTCGATGAACCTGCTGACCGAGGCCGTGGCCTACCCGGTGTTCGTCTGGGCGCTGCTGGCCAGCGTCGTGGCCGTGGCCGAGCCCTCGTGGCGGCGGGACGTGCTGGTGCTGGCCGCCTTCGGGCTGGCGTTCGTGGCCCGCACGCAGTTCATCTTCCTGTTCGCGCTTCTGCCGCTGCTGGTGGCCGGGCACGAGGTCGGCATCAGGCTGGCCGGCCGCTCGCCGCGGGCCTGGGCCGGACAGGCGTGGGGCGGGCTCAAGGCTTCGGTGACCGGTCACAAGGTGCTGACGGTGGTCGTGGCCCTGGGCGCGCTGGTGGCGCTGCTGGCCTGGGACCGGATCCCCCTGGGCGACTACACCACCGTCCGCTCGGCCGGGTTGTTCCCGGCCGGCTACTGGGGCGAGGCGCTGGACCACCTGACCCAGATCGCCTTTGGCGTGGCCGTGATCCCGATGATCCTGGCGCTGGCCTACGTGGCCGACCAGGTGGTGGGCGGCGGCCGGCGCGCCCAGGCGCTGGCCGTGCACGTCGCCGTGGTCGGCGCGGCCGTGGTGGCCGTGGCCACCACCTTCGACATCACCTTCTCCGGCGGCTCGGTCCAGGAGCGGTACGTGTTCTACGTCGTGCCGCTGCTGATGATCGCCGCGGCGTGCTTCCCGGCCGTCGCGCGGCGGCCGCTGATCTCCGTGCCCCTGGCCGCCGTGCCGGTGGCCTTGGCGCTGGCCTCGGAGGGCTTCGTGCCCGGCCCCGACGCGGCGCCGTACGGCTCGCCCTCCCGGCTGGGATGGACGTCGCTGGACTTCCGCGTCGACCAGCTGCTGCCCGGCGACGTGGGCAACGGCGTGGCCCTCGCGCTGCTAGGTGTCGTGGCCGCCGCGGTGGTGGTCGTGCTGGTGCGCTCCGGGCGCCGCCAGGCGGCGCTGGCCGGGGTCACGGTTGGCGTGGTGGCCTGGTCGGTCGCCCTGACCGCCTACATCGGCCCGATCCTGCGCGGCGAGCACGACGGCTTCGCGGTGTCGGCGCTGGGCAAGGTGCCCGCACAGGACCAGCGTGACTGGGTCGACGCGGAAGTCGGCGACGCGCAGGTCGGCCTGGTGCCCTCCGCGGTCAACGCCCGCGCGGGCGAGCCGGTCCCGCCGGGCACGGTGACCGACCAGGGCGTGTGGTGGGAGGCCGAGTTCTGGAACAAGGCCGTGACCACCAGCTACCTGTTCGAGGGCGCGGCCGACTACACGCCCTACACGACGCAGGCCATGACGCTCGACCGGCGCACGGGAGCACTCGGCGGGACCGCATATGAGGCACCCTTCCTTCTGATGGCCAACACCAACGTACGCCTGGGCATCGCCGGCCGGCCGGTCGAGACCGGGCCGGACCTGACGCTGCTGCGTCCCGACCGCCCGTACCGCGCCGCGTGGGCCACCACCGGCGTCGACGACCGCGGCGGCCTCGGCGCCGCCAAGGGCGGCGCGCGCGTGACCGTCTACGGCCGTCACGCCGCCGGCCGCCGGTCCTACACCGTCGCCCTGGCGCTGTCGGGTCGCTCGCGGCGCCCCGTCTCCGTGCAGGGCGACGGCGTCGCCCGCCAGGTGCCGGTGGCCGGCCGCCGTCTGGTGGGGGCCACGGTCTGCGTACCGGCTCGCGGCGCCCGCCCGGTGCGCCTGGACGGCAACCTGGCCAAGGTGCGCCTGCTCAGCGTGCGCGTCCGCCCCGGGGGTCCGTGCTGAGCATGGGCGAGCTGGAGCCCACCGGCGAGCGCCTGCTGCCCGAGCACTGGGAGGGCCAGCTGGTGCACGCCGAGCACCTGGCCCGCTACCGGCTGGCCGCGCGGATCGCGCCGGGCCGGCGCGTGCTGGACGTGGCCTGCGGCGAGGGCTACGGCTCGGCCCTGATGGCCGCCGCCGGCGCCGAGGCGGTCACGGCGGTGGACGTGGACCAGGCCACGGTGGACCACGTGCGCGAACGCCACGGCGTGGACGCAAAGGTCGCTGACATCCGCTCGCTGCCGTTCGACGACGACGCGTTCGGCCTGGTGGTCAGCTTCGAGACCATCGAGCACGTCGAGGAGCCCGAGCGGGCCCTGGACGAGCTGGCCCGCGTCCGCGCGCCGGGCGGGCACCTGCTGATCTCCACGCCCAACGCGTCCGAGTACCTGGTCGAGAACGAGTACCACGTGCGCGAGTTCGGCCACGACGAGTTCGTGGGGCTGCTGCGTGAGCGCTTCGGCGCGGTCCGGCTGCTCTACCAGCACAACTGGCTGACCTCGGCGGTGCTGGACGAGGACGCCCTGCGCCAGGCCGACGGCGACCGGGCGCTCGAGCTCGACCTGACCAAGGTGGCCGGCGTGGAGCCCCGGGGCGAGCTCTACCTGCTGGCGCTGTGCGGGGACGACACGGATGTCGAGCTGCCGCCCACCGGGGTCATGGCCGGCACCGACGAGGCCCACCTGCTGGCCCACCGCCTGGACGACGCGCTGCGCACGCAGCAGCGGCTGAACCAGGAGGCCCAGGACGCCCATGCCCGCTTCGAGGAGATCCGCGAGACGGCGCGCTGGATGCGGTCCACCTGGTCGTGGCGCCTGACCAAGCCGCTGCGCCTGCCCGGCCGGCTGCGGCGCAGGGACCGATGAGCGAGGCCACCGTCACGGTGGCCATCCCGGTGCTCGACGGCGGGCAACGGCTGGCCCAGACGCTGGAGGCCGTGCGCGGCCAGCGGGTCGAGCGCGAGCTGGAGCTGCTGGTGGCCGACTCCGGCTCCTCCGACGGCTCGCGTGAGCGCGCCCTGGACGCCGGGGCGCGGGTGATCGACGTGCCGCGCGGCGAGTTCTCGCACGGCGGCACGCGCAACCTGCTGGCCCGGGAGGCCACGGGCGCGCACGTGGCCTTCCTGACCCAGGACGCCACCCCGGACGGTGAGCGCTGGCTGGCGCGGCTGCTGGAGGGCTTCGAGCTGGCCGACGACGTGGGCCTGGTGTTCGGCCCCTACCTGCCGCGCCCGGACGCCAGCCCGATGGTGCGGCGCGAGCTGGAGTCGATGTTCGCCTCGTTCGCGCCCGACGGCCGGCCGCGGGTGGACCGCTCCGGCGGGCCGGCGGAGGATCGCCCCGGTGAGGACCGGCGCCTGTTCTTCACCGACGCCAACGGCTGCGTGGCCCGGAGCGCCTGGGACCAGGTGCCGTTCCGGGCGGTGTCCTACGCCGAGGACCAGATGCTGGCGCGCGACCTGCTGGCGGCGGGATGGGCCAAGGCCTACCAGCCGGCCGCGGGCGTGGTGCACTCCCACGACTACCCGCCGCGGCAGCTGCTGCGGCGGTCCTTCGACGAGGCCCGCGCGCTGCGCGAGGTGCAGGGCCACCGGGCGCACGGGGGCCCCGTGACGCTGGCGCGCGTGGTCCAGCGCCACGTCCGCGACGACCTGGCCGACGCCGGCCCCGGGCGGCTCTCGCTGCTGGGGCGCTCGCTCGCTCATCACGCCGCGAAGGCCGTAGGTGCCACACTCGGATCTCGCGCGGACCGGGTGCCCCGCCCGATCCGCCGCCGGCTGTCCCTCGAGGGCCGCGACGGCTTCGAACCACAATGCTGAACCGCCTGCTCAAAGACCTCCCGCGCCGCGCTGCGCTGACCGTCCAGACCTACGGCTGGCTGGACCTGCTGGCGCGGGTGGCCACGGCGCCCCTGCGCCCGTTCGGCCTCGACCGCGGGCTGCGGCGGCGGCTGGAGCGGCGGTCGGAGATGCGCGAGGCGCGCGACTGGTACGCGCGCAACGGCCGGCCGGTGCTGGTCGTGATTCCCACCTTCGGCCCGCCGGAGGTGACCTTCGCGGCGGTCGAGGGCGTGCGGCGCACGTGCGACACCGCGCGCACGCGGATCGTGGTGGTCGACGACGCCAGCGCCCCCGAGCACCGCCAGAAGCTGCGCGGGCTCGAGGGGGCCGAGCTGGTGCAGGCCGAGCAGAACGCGGGCTACGCCGCCAGCGTGAACCGCGGCCTCGAGCTGGCCCGTCCCGGCGAGGACGTGGTGGTGCTCAACAACGACGTCACGCCCCACCGCGGCTGGCTGCCCGCCCTGCAGATGGCGGCCTACGACCAGGACGACGTCGGCGTGGTGGGCGCCCGGCTGCTCTACCCCGACGGCCGCATCCAGTCGGCCGGCTCGTACCGCAACCTGGAGGCGCCGGAGTGGTTCGACCACCGCTACCGGTTCCGGCCCGAGAACCACGGCCCGGCCCAGGTCGGGGCCGACGCGATCGCGGTCACCGGCGCGTGCATGTACCTGCGCCGCGACCTGGTCGACGCGATCGGACCCTGGGACGAGGGCTACGCGATGGGCTACGAGGACGTGGACTACTGCCTGCGCGCCTGGGACGCGGGGCGCTCGGTCCGCTACGAGTCGCTCTCGGCGCTGACCCACCTGGAGTCGCCCACGCGCGGCGCCACCCAGGGCGAGCGCGAGCTGGGCTCCCAGCGCCGCTTCTGGGACCGCTGGGGCGGTTGGCTGGACGACCGCCCCGTGCGCACGCCCGACGGCGCGCTGCGCGTGGTCTACGTGACGGAGGACACCGGCGTGGGCGGCGGCCACCGGGACATCTTCGAGCACCTGAACCACCTGCAGGAACGGGGCCACTCGGTGGCGCTGTACTCCCTGGGCGGCCAGCCCGAGTGGTTCGACCTCAAGGCGCCGGTGCACACGTTCGGCACCTACCGCGAGCTGACCGCGGCCCTGGAGCAGGAGGACGCGATCAAGGTGGCCACCTGGTGGGGCACCGCCGAGTCGGTGTGGCGGGCCTCGGTGCGCCGCGGCCGGCCGGTGTTCTTCGTCCAGGACATCGAGACGTCCTACTACCCCGGCCGCAGCGGCCGCCAGGAGCGCGTGCGCAACGAGGTCCTGGCCAGCTACCGCCAGGAGTTCCGGTTCATGACCATCGCCGACGTCAGCGTGCAGAAGCTGGCCGAGCTGGGGCTGACCGCCGAGCTGGTGCCGCCCGGGATCGACCTGGACACCTTCCGCCTGCTGGGCGGCGAGCGCCGCGACGACATGGTCCTGGCGCTGGGCCGCGCCAACCCGCTGAAGAACTTCCCCCTGACCGTGGCCGCCTGGGAGCGGCTGGAGCCGCGCCCCGAGCTGTGCCTGTTCGGCGTCGAGCCCGAGCTGGCGCCCCCGGGCCGCAGCCGCTACGTCCAGCGCCCCAGCGACGAGGGGGTCAACGAGCTGCTCAACCAGGCCACGGCGTTCGTGCAGACGTCGGTGCACGAGGGCTTCTGCCTGCCGCCGCTGGAGGCCATGGCCGCCGGGGCGCCGGTGGTGTGCACCGACGCCAACGGCAACCGCGACTTCTGCCGCGACGGCCAGAACTGCCTGATGGTGGAGTCCGATCCGGAGGCGGTGGCCGCGGGCCTGCGGCGCGTGCTGGGCGACGCGGAGTTGCGCGCCCGGCTGGTGGCCGGCGGGCTGGAGACGGTCAGGGACTACTCGTGGGAGCGCCGCATCGACCAGCTCGAGCGGTTCCTCACGCGCGTGGCCGACGAGCGCCCGCAGGCCAGCGGAGCGTTGCCCGGCGGCCGCGTGGGCGAGGGCTCGTGAGCGACGCCCCGCTCCCCCCGCCCGTCGAGGCCGACCTGCACGCGCCGGCGCTGCGCGACTACTGGCGAGAGCGCGCGGCCCAGCACACGGGCGACTCCTACGTGGGCGTGCCTATGTCCAAGTTCCCCGAGGACCTGCGCGTCTACGAGCACCTGCTGTGGCTGGCCAAGCCCGACGTGGTCATCGAGCTGGGCGTGCAGCACGGCGGCAGCACGCTGTGGCTGCGCGACCGGCTGGCCGCCATCGCGCACTACACCGGCCGCGCCGGCCGGGTGCTGGGCGTCGAGCTGCACGACCAGGCGGCGCGGGCGAACATCGAGCGCGCCGACCCGGGCTGGCGCGGCATCACGCTGATCCAGGGCGACGTATGCGATCCCGCCCTGCCCGCGCGCGTCCGCGAGCTGGTGCCCGAGGGCGCCTCGTGCCTGGTGATCGAGGACACCGCCCACGTCTACGACACCACCCGGGCAGCCCTGGAGGGATTCGCGGGCTTCGTGCCGCCGGGCGGCTTCATGGTGGTCGAGGACGGCTGCGTGGACGACGAGGAGCTGCGCTTCGACGACTGGCCGCGGGGCGTGCTGCCCGCGGTCCGCGAGTGGCTGGAGACGGAGCCTGGGCGCGAGTTCACGGTCCGCCGGGACCTGGAGCTGTACGGGGTGACCTGCCACCCCTCCGGCTTCCTGCAGCGCGCCGGCTAGACGTTCTCGGCGATCCGCGGCGCCTCGCGCGCGAACAGGTAGATGCCCAGCAGGCAGACGACCGCCGAGATGCCGATCGGGATCAGCATCAGGTCCCAGCCGCCGATGGCCTGCGGGGCGCTTGGCGCGCTGGGGTCGATCAGCCAGTGGCGGCTCTGCTGGAGGATGCACGCGATCGGGTTGCACATCACGATCTCCCGCGCCGTGTCGCTGGGTATGACCTCGATCGCGTACAGGATCGGCGAGCCGTAGAACAGCAGCTGCAGCACCACCTCCCAGATGGGCTGCACGTCGCGGAAGCGCACGTAGAGCGCGGACACCAGCATCGATGCCCCCACGGCCAGGGCCACCAGCAGGAACAGCAGGAACGGGAAGCCGATCCAGGTCCAGTTGGGCTGCACCCCGGTGGCCACGATGAACACGGCCACCGCGCCCAGGTTGGTGATGAGGTTGAAGAACGAGGTCAGCACCGTGGCCAGCGGCACCACGATCCGCGGGAACTGGATCTTGCGCACCAGGTTCTCGCGGTCCAGCACCGAGGTGACCGCGGAGCTGGTGGCATCCGAGAAGTAGGTGTAGAGCACGATCGAGGACAGCAGCACCGCCGGGAAGTACTTGACGCCCTCGTTGAACTTCACGAACTCCGTGAACACCACGTACAGGACGCCGAACAGCATCAGCGGTCGCACCAGCTGCCACAGGTAGCCCAGCGCCGAGCCGAAGTAGCGCACCTTGAACTCCATCAGCGCCAGCGACCACGTGAGCGCGACGAACCGGTTCAGCTCGCCCGCGCCGAAGGCCGACGGCCCGCGGATCTCCTTCAGCGGCAGCGTGTCGGAGGTGGCGCTCACCGCGGCCCCCGGTCGATCGTGAGGTCGTGCGCCAGGTCCACGAGGCCGCCCCCGGGACGGGCGCCGGTGACCACGATCGTGGCGATGTTCTCCAGCCGGTCCACCGGCGCCTCGCCGCCGCCGCGGCGGGTGATCAGGGTGGACAGCGCGTAGCGGCCCGGGGCCAGCGCGTTGTCGAAGGCCACGCGGAACACCACCTCCTCGCCGGCGGCGAATGTGCCGCTGGTCTCGCGCTCGGTGGCGGAGTTGGCCACGAACACGTTCTGGCGCTCGGCGTTCACGAACGCCACCGAGAAGTCGGGGTCGCGCAGCTCGCGCTCGAACCGGACGCGAGCGTGGAACGAGCAGCGCGCGCCCTGGGGCAGCGCCTCGGTGCGCTGGCCGTGCTCGTCCTCGATCCACGCGTCGGTCACCCGGGCGCCGCCGTCGCCGCCGCGCTGGCCGCCGAAGGCGGTGGGATCGGCCGACGTGCCCGGCTCGAAATTCAGGTCCATGTAGCGGTCGGCCACCACGGAGGGGTCGCCCAGCGTGACCACGCGTCCCTCCTCCAGCAGGACGGCGCGATGGCAGAAGCGCTCGACCGCGGCCATGTCGTGCGTGACCAGCACGATCGTCTTGCCCTCGTCGCGCAGGCGGAAGAACACGTCGAAGCACTTCTGCTGGAAGGACGCGTCGCCCACGGCCAGGATCTCGTCGATCAGCAGCACGTCGGCGTCCACCTGGACCATGACCGCGAACGCCAGGCGCACCTGCATGCCCGACGAGTAGTTCTTGAGCTTGAGGTCGATGAAGTCCTCGAGCTCGGCGAACGCGATCACCTCCTCCACGCGCTCGCGCGCCTCGCGCGGGCTCAGGCCCAGCATCACCCCGTTCAGGATGATGTTGTCGCGCGCCGCCATCTCCTGGTTGAAGCCCACGCCAAGCTCGATGAACGGCGACACGCGGCCGGCGATCCTGATGCTGCCGCCGTCAAGCCGGTAGATGCCGGCCAGGCACTTCAGCAGCGTGCTCTTGCCGCTGCCGTTGCGGCCCACGATGCCGAAGAACTCGCCCTGCTGGACGTCGAAGCTGACGTCGCGCAGCGCGTGCAGGCGATCGGCGCTGCGCGCCGCGCGGGGATGCAGCAGCCGCTCCTTGAGGGTGGAGTAGCGCTGGTGAGGAAGGCGGAAGGTCTTGTCGACGGCCTCGATGGAGAGCGCC
>Ga0190275_10002356_pt1 | contig 13637 bp, 6 predicted proteins | sample Popmic550T_FD_133745 | JGI IMG/M metagenome (GOLD analysis project Ga0190275, IMG submission 133745) | Populus adjacent soil microbial communities from riparian zone of Yellowstone River, Montana, USA - 550 T | ecosystem: Environmental > Terrestrial > Soil > Riparian zone > Trees stand | place... | reverse complement strand
CTACTGATAGATGGTCTTCGGTTCCGGCCCTTCCACGATCGCCTTGAAACGCGGATGCGTGCGCAACGGATCCCAGACCGGATCGAGGCGCAGCATGGCCTGGGTGAGCGGGAATGCGCCATAGGGCGTAACCAGCAAACGCTCAATCCGGGCAATGGCGCGCTCCGGCTCGCCGACTTGCGCTTCGATTCCCGCCAGATTTTCTTCCGCGATCGGACCATAAACAGGATCTTCGGAGGCCGGCAATAAAGAGACCGCTCGTTCTCCTTCACGCAACGCCGCCTCTTTGTTCCCCAGCCCGGCCTCGCAAAAAGCCAGCATGCTAACGACAGAATGGTTCCGCGGTTCTTGTTGCTGACGAAGTTCCAATCTTGCCTTGCCCTCCAGGTAGGCTTGCCTCGCGCCTTCCTTGTCGCCTGCCAGCGAACGCAGCCAGCCAAGAAATTGCCGGTCCCCGCCGTTTTCGCTCGGGGACTCTTTCTCGACCCGGGCGAGGTTGTGCTCAAGCAGGCGAACCGCTTCGTCGTATCGGCGCTCAAGCGTCAGGAGATTCACGCGGGCGTGCGACGCCTCGTCTGGTTTTGCCGCGACCGGAATTTTGTCTAGAACCGCTTTTGCCGCCGACAAATTCCCCGTTACCCGATAGAACCACGCCTTGTTCACGAGGACGTCGGCGTCGTCCGGGACGATCGCCAAGGCACGATCGATCATCTCCTCAGTCGCGCGATGTTCGCGCAGCATCGAGAAATTCCAGGCCCGGTCCATAACGAGGTGCGGATCGCGTGGATTCAACCGGGTGGCTTGCTCATACAAGCCCAGGCTTTCCTTCCACCGGCTTTGCCGGCGAGCAATCCGCGCCAGCGCCTCGGTCGCCTCGCTGCTGCTCGGAACCTCTCGCTGAATCCGTTCAAAAAGAGCGCGCGCGCCGTTGTAATCGCGCTCGATGTGATACCGGTAGTAGGCATTGGCCAGCAGGGTCTCGGCCGCCGCCGGATTCAGGCGGGTGGCGGTCTCAGCCGCGATCCGGGCCCCGTCCTTTCGCGCCGGACTCGCGTCAACTTGCAGGAAATAGAGGCCCGCGTTTTCCCGCGCGAGGGCGGCCCAAGCTTGCGCAAAGCCTGGGTCAAGGCGCACGGCTTCTTCAAACAATGCGACGGCCTGCTTCTGGTTTGCTTCCGTTTGGCCGGCGCGCGAACTAAAGTCGATCCCGCGCAGGTAAGCGTCATAGGCAGCGAGATTGTCGGTCGGCTGCGACGCGACCGCTGCCTGTTCGCTGCCGGTGAGTTTGGCCTGAAGCGATCGCGCGATGGCGGTGGCGACTTCGCTTTGGACGGCGAAAATGTCGGTGAGGTTGCGATCGTACAACTCCGCCCAGAGATGCTCGTCCGTCTGCGCTTCGATGAGCTGGACATTGATTCGCACGCGCTCGCCGATCTTCTGGACGCTTCCTTCCACAATGTGGTCGACCCCCAATTGCCGCGCGATCTCCGACAACTTCTCCGGCCTGGCGCGGTAAGCGTGCGTAGAAGTGCGAGAGATCACTTTCAGGTCACCGATCTTTGCCAGACGCGTAATGATTTCGTCCTGCATCCCATCGGCGAAATAGGCGTTCGCCTTGTCTTCGCTGAGATTCTCGAACGGAAGCACCGCGACCGCGCGCCGGCCCGGCTGTTGTGCTGCCTCCTTGACCGGAGGACTGGGAGCGGGACGAAGCAGATGAAAGCTGAGGAACAAGGCCGCTGCGGCGCCGAGGCCGATCAAGCTCCAGAACACCGGCCGGTGCATCCGCTTCCGCGCCGCGCCTTCCTCTCTGGCGCTGGCCGTTAACTGAATGCCTTCAGGAGTTAGCTCAAAAGCCCAGGCCAGAACCAGCGCGACTGGAAATCCGAGTATCAACAACAGCACCACCAGCCGCACCGCCCAGTTCGGAATTTCGAAAAATGGAAAGACCTGCGTCGCGATCTGGATGAGCAGCCACGCAACCACTGCATAGGCGACGGCGACGCGATAAACGTTGCGACGCTTCAGCTCAGCAAAAAAGCGCTTCATGGCTTCGCTCCCACCAATTCCTGAAAGCGCGGATCGCTCCAGAGCGGCTCCCAGATCGGGTGGGCCCGCAGCGTGCCCCGGGTAGGGCCGGCCGGTTTGCTGAGGAGCCGCCGCAGGATCTCGATCGCCTTATCCGCTTCGCCCAAGTGCGCCCAGGCGCAGGCCACCGTTTCCTCCGCCTCGGGCCCGTAAAACGCATCGCGGATTACTTCATCCGGGATGGCGGCGATATTCGCCTCAACCTGTGCTCTGTCGCGCAATAGACCATCCACGAAGATTAGGCCCTCGAGAAACGCGGCGCGATTGTCACTACGGTCGCGAAGGCCCGCGAGTTCCGCGCGGCCTTGAACAAGGTCGCGCCTGCCGCCATCGGCATCGCCGGCGCATGTTTTTGCGAAACCGAGGCGCAGGCGAAGCGCCGCCACCGTTGATTTCGCCAGGGATTCGGAAGTAGCGAGTATTCCTTCCAGAACCCGGACAACGTCGCCATACCTGTGCGTGCACATCCACTGATTGTAGAGCGTTCCGATCAGCTCCGGCTGCTGCGGATTAGACGGAATTTGTTCGGTGAATCGTTCGGCCGCCGCGAAATTGCCTTCCGCCTGGAAGGTCCGCGCCTTTTGGGCCAGCAACACCGGACTGCTCGGCGTGATCTCGAGGGCCCGGTCGATCATCGCGCGGGCTTCACCGTAGCGGCGCATCGCGTCCAAAGTGAGGGCGCGCTCCGAGTAGATGATCGCATTGCGAGGATCGAGCTTTTGCGACTGGTCGTTCAGGGCCAGCGACTCGTCCCACTTCCCCTGGCGCCGCTTGACGTAAGAAGAAAATTCGAGCGACAGCGCTTTATTCACGCCATGGTCGATCGCGTCGTCGAATGCCTTGAGCGCCCCTTCATAATCCCGCAGCCCGCGGTAACGATACAGCCCCAGCGCGAAGTGCGCTTCGCCAAGGCCCGGCTGGAGTCGGAAAGCTGTGTCCAGCGCGCGTTTCGCCTCCGCGAGACGCTCAGCCGAGGGATCGAATTCGGCAAAGCTCAGGGTGTGAACTAACGACAGGTTGGCCCACGCCACGGCAAAGTTCGCATCCAGCTGCACGGCGCGGGAATAGAATTCCCCCATATCCTGAATTGTCTTTGGGGAGAGGTCCAGGCTGTGCCAGATCGCAAGCCCCCGAAGGTAAGCGTCGTAAGCATCGGGATTTTCCGTCGGTTTGGCGGCCACGGCGTCCTTTTCCCGGCTGGAAAGCTTCAGCTTCAGCGCCTTCGCGATCGTTTCGGCGATCTCGCTCTGCACGGCGAAGATATCAGCCACCTTCCGATCGTAGACCTCCGCCCAGAGATGCGCGTCCGTCTCCGCATTAATCAACTGGACGTTGACGCGCACCTGGTCGCCCGATTTCTGCACGCTCCCTTCCAGCACATGGCCCACGCCAAGTTGCTTCGCGATCTCTCGCAGACTGTCCGGTGAGCTTTTGTAACGCTGCGTTGAGGTGCGCGAGATCACTTTCAGATCATCGATCTTCGCCAGCCGCGTCAGGATTTCGTCCTGGATGCCGTCCGCGAAATAAGAATTCGCCTTGTCCTCACTGCGGTTTTCGAATGGCAGCACCGCAATGGATTTTGCTGCCGAGGCTGGATCGGCATTGCGCGGGGAAGCGGTGTAGCGCCCCAAAAAGAACAACGCCACGGAAAGCAAGCCGGCCGCCAGGACGACAAACATCCAGGCGCGCCGACCGGAGCGCATCGGCGGAGGTTCCTTCCCGGGTTCGGTGCGCTTGATGCCTTCGGGCGTAAGCTCGAACGCCCAGGCCAGGACAAGCGCGATCGGAAGACCGGCGGCAATCGCCGCGACAAACACCTTCATCACCCAGCCCGGCGCTTCGAACGTCGGAAACAGGATCGAGCCCGCCTGGATGAGCAGCCACGCGATGACCGCGTAAGCGACCGCGACTTTGTAAACGTTGCGCCGCTTCAGTTCGGCGAAGAAGTTGCGCGGGTTCATTTTGTCTCCGCCATTTTTTGAAAACGCGGATCATTTCGAATCGGGTCCCACACCGGATCGAGGCGCAGATAGGCTGGCGTAAGGCCTTGCTGCGCGGGCAGGGCGAGCGCGCGCTCAAGGTAGGCAATCGCGCGATCAGGATCGCCCAGGATCGCGAAACCGCGCGCCGCGGAGGCTTCTGAAAGCCCGATATGCCACCGGTCTTTGTCCGTCACTTGCAACAACGCTTCCGTCTCGCGTTCCACGCCGGCGCGGTCGCCCAGGACAGCGGCCAGCCGAATCAACTGGTGGCGCAGCCACCAGCTTTCGTTCCCCTTGGCCCGAATATCCTCGAGTCTCCGCCGCGCCTCTTCAAAAACTGGCTTCGCTTCGTCGGATTTGCCTGCGAGTTGCTGCATGTAGGCGGTGTTAAGCCTCGCGTCTGCAATGTCCTCTTCTGAAGCTTCCTTCTTCTGTGCCTCCGCGAGGAGCCCGATCGCACGGGCGAAATCGCGACGAAGCACGAAAACATCCACGTAAGTGCCGAAGCCATCGTTCTTCAGCTCGAGAGGCGGTGGCTGCAACAGGCGCTCAGCACTCTCGAGGTCGCCCGCGGCGAGATACGTCTCCGCTTTCTCACCGAGGATCGCCGGATCGCGCGGAGAGATGCTGAGCGAGTGATCGAACATCTTGTGGGCCTCGGCGAATTTCTGTGCGCCGCGATAGCTGCGGGCAAGATTTACCCAGATGTCGTTATTGCGCGGGTCGAGAGTTCCAGCCTGCCGCAGCAGCGCGATATTGTCGTCCAGCTTGCCCTGGCGGCGTTTCACCGCACCTGTCAGCATGATGACGAACGCGTTACTTGGCGCGCGTTCCCGTGCCTCGGCGAGATTGGCGAGCGCGCGCTCGAAGTCTTGCGGGCAGTAGTAGTAAAACGAGCCCGCGGCCGCGTAGGATTCGCTTGCATCCGGCTGCAGTTTGAGCGCCATCTCCATGGCATGGCGCGCTCGTCCCAACTGGTCTGGCGTGCGGTTGGAGAAGTAACGGAACGACTCCCGGTTCGCAAGCGCCGCCCAGGCCAGCGCGAAGTCTGGGTCCAGCTCGACGGCGCGGCGGAATGACGCGAGGGATTCTTCGGTCTCTTCCCAAGATTGAGAGGTGTCCAAAACCCGCCCGCGCAGATACGCCTCGTAAGCCTGCTGATTGGTTGTGCCTACCGTTCCAATCTCCTGCTGCTCGCGTCCGGTTAGCTTTGCCTCCAACGCCCCAGCGATCCTTAACGCGATGTCACTCTGGACCTGAAATATCTCCGACAGCTTGCGGTCGTAGGTTTCCGCCCAGAGATGCGCATCGGTGTCGGCTTTGATCAGCTGCACGTTGACGCGTACGCTATCGGCCGCGCGCTGTACGCTGCCCTCAAGGATGTGCGCCACGCCCAGTTCCTGCGCGATCTCCCGCAGGTTGCCCGGCTTGCTCTGATACCGCTGCGTCGAGGTGCGGGAGATCACCTTCAGCTCGCTGACCTTCGCGAGGCGCGTGAGGATCTCATCCTGCACGCCGGTGGCGAAATAGGCATTGTCCGGATCGCGGCTGAGATTTTCAAACGGCAGAACCGCGATGCTCTTGTCACCGATGCCCAATGGATCGGTCTGGCTTCTGGGGCGGAATCGATCGAAAACCAGCAAGACAACGGCGAGCGCGAGCACGCCGATGATGGCGAAGTCGAGCTTGCGTCCAGTGGAGCGCGCAATGGATTGCCCAGGCGGGACCTCTTCCGTCCGCTTGACGCCTTCAGGGGTTAGCTCGAACGCCCAGGCCAGCAGCAGGGCCACCGGAAAGCCGAGCACGATGGCGCTAATGAATGCCTTCATCACCCATCCGGGCGCTTCAAAGGTCGGAAACAAAATTGAAGCTGCCTGAATGAGAAGCCACGCCACCACCGCATACGCGACTGCCACTTTGTAAACGTTGCGCCGCTTCAGCTCGGCGAAAAAATTGCGCGGGTTCATTTATCGAGGGCGTTTGCAAAACCAAGGAGCGGCGATTTCGGAATCGCCGAACCAAAACAACGGCGGTTTGTAAACCGCCGCTCCTTGTTTGCTGCATTTCTGCTTTGCCCTCAGGGAGTATCGGAACGCCTCCCGTTTAGCAATTCACAACACAGGCCGCGCGGACGGCTTTCCTCTTTAGAGGCGCAGCGCGCAGGCAGCGGTTGCGCCGCTGCGCGAAATCTTACTTCGGCGCGAGCGAAAGGAGAAATTTCTCGAAACGCGGCTCCTTCCGCAATGGGTCCCACCGTTCGTCGAGCACCAGCTCACCATAGTGCGGCCCGCTCGGCTTCGCGACGACCTCTTCGAGAAGGTCCAGAGCGCGGCCCGTGTCGCCGGCGCGCGCGCGGACCCCCGCAAAACGAGCCAGGATTCGCAAACCGTCGAAAGCGTCTTCACTCAAGGGCAGCAGTTCAACCGCACGTTCCGCCTGGCTAATCGCCTCTTCGCTTCGCCCCAGACGTGCATCGATTTCGGCGAGAATCATCAACGCCTTCCCGTCGTCCGGACGCTTGGCCACGTTCGCCGCCGCGCGCTCCCGGGCAACCATGAAGGCAGCCTGCGCCTTTGTGTGATCGCCGAGTCCCTCCGCAATCAAGGCCTCATACCATTGACGCGGCGTGACGTAGCCCGCGCCCGGGAAGTCGGCGGCCTTGGTGGCGGATAACGCCTGTTCCGCCGCCACATAATTTCGCTGGAGAAACGCAAGGTCGAGCTGGGAAACGGCGAACTGCTCTGCGCTAAGGGCTTTCGCGGCAGGACCGGCCAGAACGGTTTCCATGCGCCGCCAATCGCCGCGAGCGAGCCGGTCCACGCGGGCGCGCGCCATCTCGGCCGCGAAATCCCGCTTCCACATGAGCACGCCGTCGCAAACTCGCGCGGCATCTTGGTAACGCCGAAGCGCGACATAGTTCGTCGTGGCCAATTCCGTGAGGGTCGTGGCGTTGCGCGGGTCGAGCACGACCGCCGACTCAAGGTAACGCGTCGATTCCTCCCAGCGGCCCTGGCGCCGCGCGATCGCACCGCTGAAGTAAACGATGTCGGCGTTGTTCGGCATCGCCCGGCGCGCGAGCGCCAATTCCTCCAGCGCCGGACCGTAATCCCGTGCTCCCCAATAATGAAGAATGCCGCGGGTGAGATGCACTTCTCCGGAATCGGGCTGCAACCGCGCCGCTTTTTCCAGCGCGACCTTGCCCAGCTCGAGCCGCGCGGGTGTGTGATCGTAGTTGCTCCAGTAAAACTCAAGATGTCCGCGCGCCAGAAGACAAAGCGCCGGTACAAAAGCGGGATCCTGAGCGACTGCCTGATCCAGGAGGGCGATCTGTTGCGTCAGGGTCTCGCGGGTCGAGCGGCCCGCGCGTTCGATCTCTTTCGCGCGCAGGTAAAGCTCGTAAGCGGCGATGTCGCCGGTCGGTCTCGCTTGCAACGCCGCCTTCTCCGTGGGCGAAAGCACCGCGCGAAGCTGGTGGGTGATTCTTTGCGCGATCTCGCTTTGGATCGCGAACACGTCCGCCAGCTCGCGATCATAACGCTCGGCCCAGAGATGCCGGTCGTTCCGCGCGTCGATCAACTGCGCCGTGACGCGAACGCGGTTGCCGACGCGCTGCACGCTCCCTTCGAGCACGTGCGCGACCTGCAAGGCCTCCGCGATCTCCGGCAGTTTGCGCGCGCTGTTGTCGCGATACTGCATCACGCTCGTGCGGCTGATGACTTTCAGGTCGGCCACCCTGGCGAGCGTGGTCAGAATTTCATCCTGCACGCCATCGGCGAAATAGGCGTTCTCCTTGTCGTCCGACAGGTTTTGGAACGGCAACACGGCGATGCTCTTCTCTCGGCCCGAGGTTGCCCTTGCCCGGAAAATTTGCCAGGCGAACAAGCCCGTTGCCGCGACCGCCGCGACGACGATGAGCGCCGCGACCTTCCGGGCGGTGCGGCGGGGAATGGAGTCGCCGGGCCCGGCCTCTTCAGTGCGCCTGATTCCTTCCGGAGTCAGCTCGAAGGCCCATGCGAGCACGAGCGCGATCGGGAACCCGAGAATCGCGGCGAAAACGACGGCGCTTGTAATCACACCCGGAAGAAGCAGGGCCGGCACCACAGTCGCGGACACTTGAATCGCCAGCCACGCAACAACAGCGTAGGCGACGGCCACGCGATAGACGTGGCGTCGCTTCAACTCGGCAAAGAAATTCTTCAAGTCCATTATCGAACGCGTTTGCAAACCAGGGAGCGGCGATCTCCGAATCGCCGAACCAACCCAACGGCGGTTTGTAAACCGCCGCTCCTTGTCGCTTCTCCTGCCATCGCGCCGCTAGCAGGTATCGCAACGCACCGCGCTTATCAATTCACATCGAGCCGCGTAACCGAAGACCGCAAGAAAACGAGAGTCGATATCGGCGCCGGCTTACTTCTTTTCCTCAAGCAACTTCTGGAAACGGGGATCGGTCCGCAACGGATCGAACTCAGGATTCAGCCGCAGCGTCGCCGGCGTTATCGGCGGACGGCCACCGGGCAATTTCAGGAGACGTTCCAGAGCGGGAATGCCGCGATCGGCGTCGCCGAAGCGGGCGTAGATCAGCGCGCGCGTCACTTCCGCGAACCGGCCGGCCAGCGCATCCTTCGAAGCCGGCATCAACTTCACCGCGTCGTCGGCAAATTTCAGGGCCGGTTCCATTTCACCGAGACCCGCGTAGGCCAGGGCGAGGATGTTCATGACATCGAGGTTTTGCGGCTGCTCGGTGAGAAGCAGCTCGAGCTCGTTGCGCGCCTGCGTGTAGCTGATCCTGGCCGCGACCTGATCGCCTGACAGCCGTTCCAGGTCGGCGAGCCAGAGACGATGCTCATTCCGTTGCGGAACCGACGTGATCTGCTCGACCGACGCGTGCAACAGCGCGATCGCTTCAGGATAACGGCGGCGCAGCAGCGCTTGATCGTAAATCCTGGCCACGACCGCGGAGTTGTCCGGATTCAGCCGAATCTCTTTCAACAACGCGGCGGCTTGATCGAGGTCGCCCATCGCCTGGTAAACTCCGGCTTTGCGCGCGTGGAGCGTCGCGTCGTCCGGCCAAATGTTCAGCGCCTGGTCGTAACGCCGGAGCGCTTCGGGATAGTTTCGAGTGAATTCCCAGCCGGCCGCGACCTGGACGCGCAGAAAGCGATCGCGCGGATTCAGGGTCACGGCGCGATTCAGGTACGCGTCGGCCTCCGCCCAGAAACCCTGACGGCGCGTGACGTAGCCGAGCGCCTCGGGCAGATCGGCACTGTTCGGCATCTTCGCCCGGAGGCGTTCGAAGGTGTCGCGCGCCCCCTCGTAATCGCGCGAAACCCAATACTGGTAGAAGGCTTGCGCGAGTTGCGTCTCGGCCAGGTCCGGCTGGAGCCGCAACGCGGTTTGCAACGCCTCTTCCGCCTTTTGCCGCCGCGTTTGCGAGGCATCGAGGTTATTGAAAAAAACACGCGAATGAATTCGCGCCAGGAGCGCCCAGGCCGCCCCGAATTTCGGATCCAGCCCCACCGCTTCCTCGAGAGATTGGGCCGCCTTGTCCGCGCTCGCCGCCGAGTTTCCTTCGCGGTTGAAGGCAATTCCGCGCAGGTAGGCATCGTACGCTTCCGCGTTCTCGGTCAGCTTCTGCGCGATCATCTCCTTTTCCGCGCCGGTCAATTTCACCCGCAACGCTTCGGCGATGGTCGCGGCGATTTCGCTCTGGATCGCGAAAACGTCCGTCAACTTCCGGTCGTAGATTTCCGCCCAGATGTGCGCGTCGGTTTCCGCCTGGATGAGCTGCACGTTTACGCGCACCGAGTTGCCGGACTTCTGCACGCTCCCTTCGAGAATGTTCCCCACCCCGAGTTGCCGGCCGATCTCGCGCAGATTCTCCGGCGCGCTTTTGTAGTGTTGCGTCGAAGTCCGCGAGATCACCTTCAGATCGCTGATCTTGGCGAGCCGCGTCAGGATTTCATCCTGGATGCCGTCCGCGAAATAGGCGTTCTCCTTCTCTTCGCTGCGATTTTCGAAAGGCAGCACGGCGATCGATTTCTCGCTGGGCGAAGCGGTCTTGGGACGAAGGAATTGGAAAAACAACAGTCCCGCCGCTCCCACCGCGAGCCCCGTGAGAATGGCCACGAACTTTCCTCCCGGCGGCGGCGCGGCCGATTCGGGAGACGCGCTTGCTTCGGTTCGCCGGATTCCGGTTGGCGACATTTCAAATGCCCAGGCCAGAATGAGCGCAATCGGAAAGCCGAGCAACACCAGGACGATGACAAGTCGCGTCGCCCATCCCGGGATCTGGAGAAACGGAAAAGTGGATGCGGCGATCTGGATCAGGAGCCAGCCCACGATGGCGTAAGCGGCGGCGACCTTGTAAACATTGCGCCGCTTCAGCTCGGCGAAAAGGTTCTTCGGGTCCATGTCGCGCACGCGGGCTAACTAATTATCCTTCGACGCAAGTGAGGCCACGATTGTTTCGAAGCGCGCTTCTCGTCGAAGCGGATCCCAGACCTCGTCGAGTTTTAGGGAGCCGTAATGGACGCTATTCGGCGTGCCCACAGCGAGTTCCAGTTTGTCGAGGGCGCGGTTGATTTCACCGATCTGCGCGTAAACGCCTGCCAGCCGTCGCAGGATGATTGGCCCATCGAGCGCGTCCTTCGCTACGGAGAGCAGCTCAGCCGCGCGTTCACCTCCGCGTATCGCAGCCTCCTTTCGGCCGAGGCGCGCATCGATTTGGGCGAGTGCCATCAGCGCCCTCCCGTCATCCGGCCGTCGCGCCACGGAGGCGGCGGCCCGCTCGCGCGCGGCGAGAAAAGCTGCCTCCGCAACTTGGGGCTCGCCAAGCGCGCCGGCAATGAGTCCCTCGTACCATTCGCGAGGCGTGACGTATGCCAGGTCGCTCAATTCCGGCCGCAACTCTGGCTGTCGATAAGCGTCCAGCGCCTCTCGAGCGGCCCGATAATCGCGTTGCGCGAGCGCCAACTGCAGCCGCGCGCTCGCCAGGAAGTCCGGGTCCGCGGATTGGGCTGCGTGGCCTGAGAGCAAATTTTGGAGCGGCTGAAGATCGGCGCGGGAAAAAATATCAACCCACGCCCGCGTCAGGCGCATGTTCAGATCGTCCGGTCTCCATTCGAGGATTCCGTCCAGAGTTCGCGCCGCCTCGGCATATCGGCGCAAGGCGATCTGGGTGGTGGCCAGATTATCGAAGACGTTGACGTTCCGCGGGTCCATCCTGGCGGCGGCTTCGTTGTTGCGAAGGGATTTCTCCCACTCGCCTTGCCGGCGTTCGATCAAACTCGTGAAGTAAACGGCCTCGTGCTCGTTCGGCCGTGTCCGCAGCGCCAGTTCCAGCTCAGCCAGCGCGGAGGCATAGTCCCGGTAGCCCCAGTAATGCAGGCGGGCCCGCGTGAGATGAACTTCGGCATCGCCCGGCCGTAATCGCGCGGCCGCGTCCAGGGCGTCCTTCGCCAGGCCGAGGCGGGCCGGGGTGCGATCGTGGTTAAACCAATAGGCGGCGAGATGCGCGCGGGCGAACTGGCAGAGGGCGCCCACGAACGTCGGATCGAGCACGATCGCCTGGCCGAGCAACTTCGTTCGTTCCTCGATAATCTCGCGCCGGCCATCCACAGCATTTCGGCTGACGGTTTTCGCGCGCAGGTAAAGGTCGTAGGCCTCCATGTTCTTCGTGGGCGGCGCCTCAATATCCGCCTGCTCCGTCGGGGAAAGCTTCGCCCGCAGCTGGTCTGCGATCTTTTGCGCGATCTCGCTTTGGATCGCGAAAATGTCCGCCCACTTACGATCGTAGTGTTCCGCCCAAAGTTGCACTTTGGTGCGCGCCTCTATCAGACGGGCCGTCACCCGAACGTTCCCGCCGGATCGACGCACGCTACCTTCAACGACGTGCGCCACGCGGAGCGCATCGGCGATCTCACTGAGATCACGCGAGGCGCCGGGCGGATAGCTCAGCACCGAGGTTCGGCTGATCACCTTAAGATCGGCGATCTTCGAAATTGCCGTGAGCACGTCGTCCTGGACGCCATCGGCGAAGTAGGCGTTCTCTTTTTCGTCGCTCAGATTTTCGAACGGCAGAACCGCGATGGTTTTCTCCGGCGCGGCGGCCACCGGCGGCGGCGCGCGCCGCGTCCGGCTCACGAGAAGAAACGTAATGACGCCGAGGAGAACGGCGATGATGACAAAATCCAGTTTGCGGCCGGTGCGGCGAGCGATCGATTGGTGGGGAGCGACCTCCCCGGTGCGCTTGAGGCCTTCCGGTGTCAGTTCGAATATCCACGCGAAAATGAGCGCGACCGGAAACCCGAGCAGCACCAGGGAAACCACAAGCCTCACGCCCCAAATTGGGATCGCGAAAAACGGAAAGGTCTGGGTCGCAATCTGGATGAGGAGCCACGCGATAATCGCGTAGGCCACGGCCACCCGATAAACGTTGCGACGCTTGAGTTCGGCGAAGAAATTCCTGGGATCCATCACGCGCGCGGTCCCGTGTTTCACTCACGCGACCAGACGGATGCTAAAGCGGCTATTGTTTCGGTGCGAGCGAGGCGACGATTTTCTCGAAGCGCGGATCGGCCCGGAGTGGGTCCCAGAACGGGTGCAACTTCAATTGGCCGTAGCTCAATTCACACGGTTTTTGCGTCGCGATTTCCAATTGCTGGAAGGCGAGATCGTTCTCACCGACCCAGGCGCAAATGATGGCGAAGCCGTAAATCATGTCCGCGCCGACGAGGGAGTCGCGCTCTATCGGCACGAGTTCAACCGCGCGGCGGCCCTCCCGCAAAGCCTCCTCTTTTTTTCCGAGCCCGGCATCGATCAAGGCGAGAGCGCAAAGCGTCGGAGCATGCGCCGGCTGCGCGCGGACGAGTGCTTCCTGTTGAACGCGAGCGGCGTCGAACGCCGTGCGTGCCGCCTCGGTCTCTCCCCGAAGACGGGCGACCACCGCTTTCCCAAAAGCCCGGCTGAAATATATATGCCCAAGGGTGAAAGCTTCGTCGCTCTTCATGGCAGCCAGGGCACGGTCTGCCATCTCAAGATCGCGTTCGCAAAGGCCCAAATGGAGCCAGTCGCCTGCGATGACGGAAGCGGCCGCCGGGTCCTCGGCGAGAATTGCGTTAATCGTGGTGTGCAACGGGCGGAGATCACCGCGCCAATAAAAATCAACCCAGGCACGATTAATCCTGACCAGCCCGTCCCTCGGTCCGATGGTCAGAGAGCGATCCAAAACCGCCGCGGCGTCGGCATAACGGCGCAGATGCACATAGCTACGTGAAACGTCCGAGAGAAGGAGGGGGTTGCGCGGATCGAGTTCGACGGCCCGCTCGAGGTTTCGGGTGGATTCTGTCCAGCGCCCTTGGCGGCGGTCGATGTAGCCAGTCAAGGCAAAGACCTCCGCATTGTTGGGCAGGGTGAGGCGGGCATTCTCCAGCTCGATCCGCGCCCGATCGTAATCGCGGTAGCCGTTATAGAGATGTCGTGCCAGGGCGAGACGTGCTGGGCCGGCGTCCGGCCCCAGGCGCAAAGCAGTCTGGACGGCGCGCTCCGCGAGGGCGAGCCGGGCCGGCG
>Ga0190275_10002355_pt1 | contig 13643 bp, 10 predicted proteins | sample Popmic550T_FD_133745 | JGI IMG/M metagenome (GOLD analysis project Ga0190275, IMG submission 133745) | Populus adjacent soil microbial communities from riparian zone of Yellowstone River, Montana, USA - 550 T | ecosystem: Environmental > Terrestrial > Soil > Riparian zone > Trees stand | place... | reverse complement strand
GCATTAACCTTGGCGACTTTGAGGTTCCGAATAACACCGATAGTCTCGAGAGCCTTGAGTTGCAGCCACGTGATGTCGAGTTCGTACCAGGCAAGGCCGTGGCGAGCAGACGTCGGATGCGCATGGTGATTGTTGTGCCAGCCTTCACCGAAGGTCAACAGCGCAACCCACCAGTTGTTTCGTGAATCGTCGCGGATGTTAAACCGCCGTGATCCCCACATGTGGGTGGCCGAGTTCACAAGCCATGTAGCATGGTGGCCGAACGTTACGCGGAGGAAGATCCCCCAAAGCACGAGCGGTATACCGCCGACAGCCAGCAGGATGAATCCTAGCGCTGTGAGTGGAACCCAGTGATAGGTGTTAAGCCAGCGATAGAAGGGATCTCGCGCCAGGTCGGGAGCGTAACGTCCCATCAAAGCTGTCTTGTTGTGATAACCTTCGCCCTTTACCATCCACAAAATGTGGGCCCACCAGCCGCCGTCATGAGGCGTATGCGGATCGCCGGGCTTGTCAGATAGCTGATGATGAATACGGTGAGTACCAACCCAGAAAATGGGTCCGCCTTCCAAAGCGAGAGTCGAGCAAATAGCAGTGAAGTACTCGAACGACTTTGAGCATTTGTATCCACGGTGCGTATGCAGCCGGTGATAGCCCATCCCGATCCCCCAGCTTAAGGCTACCCAGTTCAGCGCAAATGCTGTCCAAAAGGCAGTCCAGCTAAAGAAGAAGAAAGCGGCTATCGCTCCAATGTGGAAGATAGCGAAAGCCGTGAAGGTAGTCCAGTTGATGGACTTCCGCTCGGGAAGTGGTTCGGTCACAGTCTCCATAGGTACATTCACAACCCTAACAAGTTCACTGAGGCGCCATTGTAAAACTTGTGTAATTGGAGCGTATCTATGGGACCACTTGGGGGGACTACTTGCGGAATTTGCTTTTGATATCCGGCCAAAATTCGCGAAGCATTCGCATTCCAGTATCGGAGCCGAGACTAATGGCAGTTCGGGTCAGACCTTGAGTCCATGGATCTCTCGTACCAGGACGCATAAACTCGGCTAGCGTGTTGCCGGCAAAGCTCCCCGCGATCCGGCCCACAGCCAGCGACTTACTTCCGTTGTCCATCTGCACCACGAAGCTGCGACTTAATACAAAACCGGCCCTTGGCAGAAATCCTTCTTTGCCGGATCGATAGAAACGCGGATCTTCACCACGAGCGGCGCCTATACCATAGCGAACTGTACTGCTCACCAGGTGCCGAGTGTAGTTGTTTCGAAGGCGGCGGCCATAGGCCATTCCGCCGGTCCCCCACTCGTCGGCCACCCCGCCAATCTGTCCGATTGTGGTGGTTAAGCCGACGCGGCCGAGAGTTTCCATGCTGAACGCCGACTTGAAGAAGTAATCTGTTTTTCCCTTGAAGTCGAGCGGCGCCGGATGCCCTTGTACCGCCTCAACGGGCGTTACGAGCGGAAAATCTGGTTCATTGAGCGGAAGCTGTCCGGGTTGGATTGCTTGGGTTTGAGCGGATAAGGCCCAGGAACAAATAAGAAACGCGGCTCCGGTCCGGAAGGACCGTATGACAGGCAGAGTGGTACGCGTCAATACTATCATTGTAGAACAATTCTGGGAGGCTGGTAGGCCATCCAGCTACATCTTGCGCTTTACGGTTACAATCCGCAAGGAGTTTCTTCCTGTTTAACTGGTTTTGATTCCGCGCAACTTATTGTAGTTGGCGAGACATTTCTCCGCGGTCTCAAAGGCCGGTAAATCGTAGCCTTCCTGTTCGATGTAGTAGAACTTCACACCACCCGATTTCTCCGCGGCAGTGAAGATGTCCTTCCAGGGCGCGACGCCTTCGGCGAAGAGCACGCGGTAACCCTTTTCCTTTGACCATTCTTTCAAATGGAGAGATCCGATGCGGCCGGGGTTGGCCTTGATCCACACCACCGGATCTGAACCGGCTTCGATGCAAGTACCGACATCGAGCTGAAGCATCACATCCTTCGGCGTATTGGAGGCCAGCACGTCCATCGGCCGCTTGCCATCAATCGGCTTGAATTCGAGCGCGTGGTTGTGGAAGCCGGCAGTCATTCCTGCCGCCTTTAGCTTCTCCTGGCCCGCAGTTAATTTGTCAGCCACAGTTTTCCAGTCGTCCAGTCCAGTCACTCGACCAGCGCTCGCCATGATGAGTGCTTTGGAACCGATGATGCTATTCAGATCGATCGCCTTTTGTATGTTCGCCGGATCGAACGAACTCGAGCTGTTGTGTGTCGACCAACAAGTGAGCTTAGCTTCGTCGAGGACTTTGCGAACTTCCTTGGCATAATCGGGTGTCCACTCGAAGTAAGGCGAGTAAAATTCAACTCCTTCATAGCCCATCTGTCCGACGCGGCGAACCGTGCCGAGCAAGTCTTTCTTCATCTCGTCGCGAACGGAGTAGAGTTCAAGGCCGACCGGCGCGCCTTTACGCTTCGGAGCGGCGTGCGCAAGTCCAACAGCCGCCGAGGTTGCCGCCAGAAAAGAACGGCGTGTCGTTGCATAACCGGAAGACATAAGTGACCCTTATTACATCACACCCGGGTATGATAGAGTTCCCTCGTATGAAACCAGCCCGCCTCCTGCTGTGCGCGGTTTTAGCGGCAATCACAGCGAATGCCCAGCTCATGACTCTGACGAAAGATCAGATGATTAAGCTCACCGCAAAAAACCCGTATGAGCGCTTTGAAGATGGCCGCCCGAAAGTTCCTGACGTCTTAATTGAACGCATGAGAGGGATGTCAGCCGAAGACGTGTGGACGATCCTTCCAGGCAAAGGGTTTCCCAATCACTTCGCGGGCGACTTCAAACTGACGAAGCCAGGTACCAAACTAGTCGGACGCGTCGTCACGGCGCAGTTTATGCCGGTCCGCGGGGATTTGAACGAGATCATCGCGGCGGAAGGCAAGCAGAAGGGATACTTTGGCGGGCAGAATCAGTGGGTACTCGATCAACTACAGCCTGGCGACGTCGTCGTGATCGATCTCTTTGGCAAGAATGAATACGGGACATTCGTCGGCGACAATCTTGCCTACTACATCATGCAAAAGACGAAGACGGGTCTCGTTGTCGACGGCGCTGTTCGCGACCTGGAAGGTATTGCAACCTTCGATTTGCCAGTGTATTACAGGAATGCTCATCCGACGCCGATTCGCGATGTTATGCTGACCGGCTTCAACGTTCCAATACGCATCGGTGGCGTCACCGTGCTGCCCGGTGACATCGTTCTCGGCGATCGCGAAGGCATTTCGATCGTGCCTCCACAGCTTGTGGAGGACGTAGTCAAGCGTGGAGAAGACACGAAGATTCACGACGATTGGACGAAAATGAAGTTCAAAGAAGGCAAGTACAAGTCAAGCGATATCTACGGCAGTCCTCGCGATCCTGCGCTTAAACAAGAATACGAGGAGTACCGCAAGAAAGCGGCATCGCAGAAATAGCTACTGCAAGTAACGTTGCAAGAAATCCATTGCCGCCGTGACAGCTTCCGCCGTCAGGGGATGACCTTGCCTGTGGTTGAGAAAACCAAGCCGGTCCGTGGCGCCAGATAACGCGTAGACCGGCTTAGCCGCATTGAGATACAGCAAACTCTTGTTACTATCTGCCGAATCGCCGGCAATCAGAAGAAACGGTCTCGGGGCGATGAGCGCCAGCAATTCGTGATGGTCCCTCGCGCGGTCGAGCTGCTCCCCTAGATACCAGAAGTCCTCGTAGTTCGAGAAGCTCAAACCGATGCCAGGTTCCGAGCTGACCGTCACACCGATACGCTCATCGAAGGCGGCTGCATAAAGCGCCATCTTGCCTCCCAGCGAATGACCAATGATGCCTATTCTGCTGGTGTCGAGCTCCGGTAGCGTCTGCAAGTAATCAATGAGCCGTTGCGAGTCCCACACCCATTTTCCGAGCCCTGTCAGCTTAGGATGCCTTAGCTTGAGGTTGGCGACAGCCTCGGCATAATGCTCGCCATAGCTCTCGCCAAACCAGCGGACCGCGACCGCCGCGAATCCGCGCCGAACCGCTTCGAGACCGAATGTTGCGCGACTCGTCGCGTTGTACACCCTCCCGCCGAGATTCTTGCCGGCAGGCGTATCGATGTCGTAATAGGGCACGATGACAACGGGTAGGGGCTTGGTGGGCTTCCCTGGAGGAAGCATGACGTAGATCTTCTCCCAATAATCTTTCTCCACCTGGAGGTACATCAGTTTGCCGGTGTACTCAGTCTCCTCATGAGTCTCGCTGAGCCGAGCGCTGACTGGAGGTTTTTCGATGCCGCCCATACCCAAAACCTCTGTCCACTGCTTCTGAAGAACCCGACGGCGCTCCTTCCAATCTTGTGAGGTCAGGAGGGGAGCTAGATCTCCCGAAACCGTTCGGCAAACTCGAAAGCCGGTGAAGCGGCTCTTACGATCGGGCTCCATCGATGATCTGTAGCCGGCGCCCCACCGCGACGTTGATGAAATATACGATCCGCCCCGAATGCCTTTCGAGAAGCTCACGCCGTCCTGAACCCATTCCCAGACATTGCCAATCGTGTTAAACAGGCCGTATTCATTCGCCAATAAAGTTCCTGCAGGGACAGTACCGGTGGACCTGAGGCGCTCGAGGAGCATCCGGGTATCTTTGGTTTGATCATCGCCAAGATTGGCATACTTGCGAATCTCGGTCTGTCCGGGAGCTTTGCCGGCGGCATAAGCCCACTCGGCATCCGTGAGAAGACGATAACCGTTTCGGGTCCGGTCGCAGGCTCCCGTAGAAATGTTGTAACAGGGTTCCAGTCCTTCACGCTCACTGCGTCGATTGCAGTAACGAATCGCATCCCACCAAGAGACATTTTCAACGGGCAGATGATCGCCAACGTTGAAGGAAGGGTTGGTGTTGGTAGCACTTTTGTACTCGGCCTGAGTAACTTCGCTTGTGCTGACAGAAAAGGGTGAGATAGCCGAGCTTCCCGTTTGCGGGTAAGGCAACGTTACGAAATCAGCGGCGCTAAGAACCCCAGCAACAAGCGCAATGTAGAAGACTCGAGACAATTTCATCGTTATACCCTTGTTCTGAGCCGCGCCCAAAGGAAGCGGGAGTTCAGTTGGATTGCATAGCCCATTGGAACATGTTAGGATTCTTTTGGTTTAGGGGATCCATGCGCTCAGCTCTAATTGCTGTTCTCACATTTATCGGTGCATCCGGAAGCATACTAGCTGCTCCGGTTACCGTCAATTATGAAGGAAGCATCCTCGAAGGTCAGCCGGGCGTAGACCAAGGGCTGCCGATCTATCTCAGCCAGACTCCTAACAACGTTCGCTTCCGGTTCTCGGTCCCCGACTTCGCATCGCTCACAGCGATCAACTCCATTACTATCTCGTTCGATGTTTACGACGATAACGCCAACGGCTTCGAGCAGGGAGACGCAGTGTTCGTGCTAAACAGCATCGGTGAGCCGAATGCCCTACTGACCTCGTTTAGCGACTTGTCCGGATTCACGTCGGCATCCCCCCTTAGCATCGCGACGTCCGTACCCAACGGCGATCTCCCGAACGCTTTGCTCGAGATACAAAACGATGGCGTCTTCTTTATTCGTGTCAACAGAAACGGCAACAACCGCGAAGGCAATGATTTCTATGTTGACAACGTGGCGGTAACGATCGATGCCCAAGCGGTACCGGAGCCGGCGACCATGGGAGTTTTCGCAGGCGCGTTTGGAATTGGGTTACTCTACCGGCTACGTCGTCGCGTATCGGTTTGATTAACGTCGATATTCGCTGATTCAGTTGAGTCGTAGCTTTTTTGACGAGCTTTATGCAGATTTCGCTTCCGTTCCAGGACCGGAGAGCGACCGCACCGCGCGCGTGTCGCCTATCGACCGCCAGCAGCCCTTAACCGATCTACGGGTCGCCCTAGCAGGACCCCGTTCGGCTTCACGAACTTCCCCGCACGCCGTGCTTCGAGATCTTCCGGGCTCATACATGCCCGAATAATCTCGTCATACGAGGCGCCCTCATCGCCGAGCCGCTTCATCCACGATTTGGTCTGCTGGTGCAGGCTCTTCTGAAGCTCCCGACGCTCCGTCGATCCAAACAGATTCCGCTGCTCCCACCGGTCCTCCTGCCGGTCATACAGGCAGTTCCATGCCAGCCCTTCAGGCTTGCTGAAATGCGCATTACGATAGAGTGCATCGCCGCCCGGCTTCGATGTGTCGAAACAATAGGTATACCGCCGTGTGTAGACGCCCCGCCAATCGAGCGGCAGCAGGAACAGCGGCACGGATGCGACCGCGTCGTCCTGCGCCTTGATCATCGACTGTGTCAGATCGCGCCCCTGACAACTGCGCGGAACTCGCAACCCCATCATCCCCAGAAGCGTCGGCATCAGATCGAGAGTGCCGACCATCAGATCGCTTGCACGCGGCCTGAGCACTCCCGGATAACGGATCATCAGCGGTACACGAATGGACTCCACCTCCGGGCGCATCTTGTTGCGTTGCAGCCCATGCGACAGCAGCGTGTCGCCATGATCGGACGTATAGACGACGATCGTGTTGTCCGCCAGACCCTTCTCCCGCAGCTTATCCATCAGCCATCCGAAGGCGCGGTCAAGGCTCGTACACATCGCCATGTGCCCGCGGTAGACCTTGCGATGTGACGGCGTGTTCTCGCAGTTCCCCCGTACCTCAATTTTGTCGGGATCGTACAATTCCAACAGATCCGCCGGAGCGCCGTATCCGTCCTCGGGACCCTTCCCCGGCGGGTTCACCGGGCTCCAGTTGTGCGGGGGATGCCACGACAAAAACAGCGCGAAAGGCTTATCCGCATTGTCGTCCGCGTTGTCATCAATGAAGCGCATCGCCTGCCGCGTCTGCGCATACGGTTCCCAGTCGCCGTATTTCTGTCGGTGACCCTGTTCGTCCCAGTAGTACGCGCGATCCTTATCGAACACGACAGTGCAGTTGTTCGACAGGAAGGTTCCATCGAAACCATACCGGTCGTTGCCCGGCGGAATCGGACGCACTCGGTCGCCGCCATAGAGATGCCACTTGCCGATGTAGCCTGTTCTGTATCCCGCGTCGCGCAGCACCTCACCGAAATAGCCGCCATCACCGGGGACCATCCGTATATCGTTTTCCATGGCGCCGTTTCGAAGCGGATGCATTCCTGACAGCAGCACGCCGCGATACGGCGTGCACAGCGGCGAGTTGCTGATGCAGTGCGCGAACCGCACGCCTTGACTCGCGAACCGGTCGAGTTGCGGCGTCACAATCTGCCGGTTGCCATAACAACCAAGCATGTCCGACGATTGCTGGTCGCTGAAGACGAATACCAGGTTGGGCCTCAATTTCCCTTGCGCCTTGGCGCCCACTGCCGCAAGGGAAGCTCCGAACGATCGGCGTGAAATTTCTCGCATAACGTGACCTTAGAATTCGATACGCAAAGCCAGCTGAGTGCTGCGTCCGGGCTGAGACGAATTGATCACCCCAAAGTTGGGGGCGCCTACAGTGTGTCCGGGCAGACCGAAGTTCGCATGATTGAAGAGATTGAAGAACTCCGCCCGCAGTTCGGCTCGCCAGTTTTCCCGAATCGGAAAGCGCTTCATAAGTGATGCATCAACGTTCACCCGTCCTGGTCCTGTCATGATCCCGCGTCCCGACGTGCCGAACCGAAATGGCGCTGCGTTTGCGAACGCGGCCGTGTTGAACCACCGGGCGAGCGTGCGGTCGCCCGACGGCAGTTCGGGATTCCCCACCAGATCTGCGCGAACGCTGCCCGCTGGAAACGCATTGGTTTCGTTCGTGAAGCTGAAGAACGTCATCGCCGATCCCGATTGCAGCGTCGCGATCCCGCCCGTTCTCCACCCGCCGAACAACACGGTCAGCCAGCCGTGATTGCGCAACAGCGGCAGTTCATAAACTCCGCTCATTACCGCGCGATGACGCACATCGCTCCCCGAAAGCCCTTTGTCGAGCGCGCGGTTGTAGAAATCCGAGTAGCTTCCCACCTCGCCTATCTCCGTGAACGACTCGACATCGTCAATGAACTTCGACCACGTGTAATGCGCCAGCAGCGACAGCCCCGCGCGATAGCGCCGCTCGGCCTTCACGAATCCGGCATGGTATGTCGAATTGCCGACGGGCGGATTCAAAACCGATACGTTCGTGAACTGCGGGAACGGTCTCCGAACCTGCGCAGCTCCCGGACCCATTAGCGATGGAGGAACCTGATTGATCGACATATCCGGAGCGGTGAGATGGTGGCTGAGGTTGGCGATGTATCCCACCTCCATGATCGTGCTGGCCGCGATCTCGTGCTGTACGCCGAAGTTGTATTGATACGATGCCGGCGTCGGCCTGGAGCGCTCGAAGAACGTGACCGCGGTGTTCGTGGGCTGCCCGCCGGGTACCGCGCCAAAGCCCGCGCCGAGTTGGTCCACAGGCGTTCGGGTAAATGCGGGGAAACCGTCGCGAAGCAGCATCGACGGAACAAATCCCTGCTGCGACGACGCGAGCCGGAAATCAGTCGAGAAACCCAGCGCAGCCGCCGTGCCGACGATCGAGTTCACCGAAGCTCCGTAGATGATACCTCCGCCGCCCCGAATGACTGTGCGCTCCGCAATGCTCCAGGCGAATCCGGCTCGTGGACCGAAGTTGTTCAGATCGATGTCATATGCCGATCGGGGCACGCCGTTCAATCCTGCGAACGTCACCACTCCGGGTGTGCCGGAGACCGGATTGATCTCGGTCATATCGAACGAATTCATGCGGTTCTCGTCTTCTGTTCGCGGCACAGTTGTTTCCCAGCGGAGCCCGAGATTCAGCGTCAGACGATCGGATACGCGCCAGTCGTCCTGCACGAAGACGCCCCAGTACGATGCGCGGGACCGGATCGGGTCGGGACGAATGATGTTGGCGGAATCCACTTGGCCGAGGAGGAATGTCGCGAACGCATTACCCGTGCCGGCCGCGCCGGGCAAGGCCGTCAATTGCGGCCCGAAGCTGAAGTTGCCGCTCGATGACGAATCGGTATCGTCGTTGAAGATCCCATAGCGTCCTTCCATGCCGAACTTCAATGCATGGCGCCCGCGGTGCCACGCGAGCGATTCCTGAACCTGATAATCATCGAGCGGGCTCGAGTAGCGATAAGGCGCGCCGCCCAGCCCGGTGAAGCCGGAAACACCGAAGATTGGGAACCCCGCGGCGGACACGCCTTCCAGCCCGAGTTTGCCCGCCCAGTTCTCGTCCTTGCCAAACCGGCCGCTGAAGAAATGGCGGCGCACCAATCCGAAGCGAAAATCGCTGAGTATCGTCGGGCGCAGGTTGTTGGTCCACGACCCGAGAATGTTGTGAGTCTTCTGATCGGTTTCCGAAGCAGTCGTATCCGACTCCGGATGACCGCTGATGCCCGGATTTCCTTGGAGCGTATCGGCGATGAAGTATCGCACCATCAACTGGTTCTTCGAGTTGAACTGGTGGTCGCCACGGGCAACGATAATGTGGCGGTTCAGAAACGGACGGCTGTTGCTCGAGAAGTTGTTGGCGCCCGTGATCGTACCGGGCCGGTCCGGCTCGGGCCAGTATGCCGCCGTCGCCCGCGCGACCGGATCGATCCTGTCCGGCGGAATGATGTTGTTCGGAAACGGTTGCCGCACGTTGCCCTGCGTCGTTGCAGGATCGTAGATCACGATCTGTCGGCCCTGCGCGTTCAATGTCTGCGAGAAATCGCCCTGACGCTGCCGCACGGTCGGCACAGTCCAGAAGACCGTGCCGCCGGTGACTTGCTGGGTACGCTCATATGTGACGAAAAAGTGCGTCTTGTCTTTGCGGATCGGTCCGCCGATAGACCCGCCAAACTGATGCTGCCGGAACTTCGGTCGTGACGCCGCAAAGAAACTCCGCGCGTCAAGAGCTTCGTTTCGGGCATACTCGAACAGGTTGCCGTGCCAGTGGTTGGTGCCCGATCGCGTCGCCAGCGTGACCACGCCGCTCTGCGACTGGCCGTACTCGGCCGAGTAGCTGTTGGAGATCACGCGGAACTCCTGCATCGCGTCCATCGGCAGCGGCACTTGGCTTTGATTGACCGCAAGTCCGACCGTGTTCGTGTGGTTGCCGCCGTCAAGTATGAACTGCTGATTCCTCATTCGCCCGCCGGCAACACTAAAGATCGGAATATCTCCGCTCACGTTCTGCACAGCGGCGCCTGGAATCAGCGCGAGCAGGGCCGTCGACGTCCGGTTCGGCATCGGCAGGCCGTCCACCATCTGACGCTGCACGAGCTGACCGACACTAGACGTCTGCGTTTCGAGAACCGGCGTAGCAGCGGTTACGTCGATAGTCTGTTGAACATTCCCGACCTGGACAGTAAGGTCGACCTGAAGAGTCTGACTAATCTGTACCTGGATCCCACTGCGAGCGAGCTTCTGAAATCCCTGCGCCTCCACCTCAATCCGGTACGGACCGGGAATCAGTCCACTGACCCGATACAGGCCCGACTCGTTCGTCAACGTGGACGAGGTGACGCCCGACTCGGTATTGACAACAGCGACGGCCGCGGCCGTGACTGCTGCTCCGGAGGTGTCCTTCACCAGACCAGCGATCGTGCTCGAAGTTGTCTGGGCTGACGCGCAGAGCGTGCACAAGGCGATAGCAGCGGTTCGAAACATCAGAGTCTCCACATTACAACATGGAGCCTGCAGCAGGTCGTCAAGCGCATGTCAGCGTCCCAGGACACTGTCCATTCGGCGTCATTGCGACAAGCAGCTGGCGCTGCGTATTTCTGCCGTCCGTACGAACAGGTCTGAAGTCTGGTGCCCGCCAAATTTCTTAGCGACGCCGCGTCGAGCTTGCGATCCTGCTGTTCAGCATGACGTTCGTCGGACAGCAGTTATAGTCAACGCTGGTGATGATTTGCCAGCGCATCTTTTTCCTCCGAGTACGGTCCCGGGTTGTTTTGGATTAGTAGCTGGCCGGCTGCTCGATGGCCTTTGTTCAATTGCAGGCGATGATCCCGCATGTCCAACTCTTGATCTTTTCCTCAATCTCCGCCCACACCGACCGATGAGACACTCTGTGATACAGAGTGACCGCAAACCGCGATCGTTTTACGATCATCTGCCCGAAGAAGCTGTCGAACGCTATTGCACGAACGGACATACCGGTTCGGTCATCGACGACTCACACTTGGCGCTTTGCCTGGATTGCACACAGCGCGTCTGGGAGATGAGCGATTTTCTGGAAAGCATCGATCGAGCAGTGGAATCGCTTATGAGCGGCTCGACGACGTCAGTCAAAACCCACTAGCCGAATTAAGCCCTGTGAGACGGCTGTGGAGCAGCGGACGCCGATTCCGCCTGCTGCCGAATTTCTGTCAGGCTAAGACCTGTAATTGCGAGCGCAATGAATCCGGCGATCAGGAGAGGCAGGGTTATAACCGCCCACATCACGAAAGAAAATCTCTTGGCCAGGCTGGAATCAATTCCGAAAAGAACCAGCCCGTAGACAGCGGCTGCTTGAAAAGTCCCCAAATTTCCAGGCGCCTGCGGCACCACGGCCACGAGCCGGAGAATCACCATCAGCGCAAATCCCTCACCCAAACTGATATCGACACCGTAGCCCTGCGCCAGAGCGTAGATCGGCAGAATCTGCAGCAGCAGGTAAGGCAGGCTGGCCGCAGCCGACAGATAAAGATAAGGCGAGTGACCGATAATATGCAGATCTTCGAGAAGCACTGTTAACTTACTCAGCCAGCGATTGCTTTTGAAGGTTTCGTGCGTTTGTTGCTTTGCAAACATCGCCGCCGCCAGCAATGCGCCTCCCAGAACCACAACCGCAGCCAGAATCTTCCCCAAAGTGATATAAAGTTCGGGCAATTCGACGAAGTATGTGGTGACGAACAAGCATACGCACAGCCACAGCCCATCGAAGATCCGCTCGATCAGCGCTGACGAGAGCGTAACGGTGAACGGCAACCCGCTCCATCGTCCCTGCAGATAGCAACGAATAACCTCCCCGGTGCGAAGCGGAAGGATTTCGTTAGCGAAAAGACCAACATAGATTGCTCGGATCGAGCGCGCGTACGGGACATCGGCAACCGGTCTCAACAATAGACTCCAGCGCCAACCTTGTAGGAAGTAGACCAGGATGTCGAAGATGACTGCGGCCGCAACCCAGCCCCAGTGCATTGCCCGAATTTCGCCCCAGAGCTTCTCGGGCTCAAAATCGTGCAGGACGTATATCAGAGATCCGACTGATAATACAAGCGCCAGAATCAGGAGGAGCTTCTGTGATGTGGTGCGGCCCAAAATACCATCATAGATGGGGGCTGTCCCGAATTTCGTAAAATGAATTTATATGAGGATAGCTGCGGCACTCCTTTGCGTATCCCTTACTCCTTTGTCGGCGCAGCAAGTAATTCGGAGATCGATCAGCGCCAGCGCAGAGGGCTCGGTCACGGTGCGTCCAGATGCAGCGCGGGTTACCGTAGCGGTGGTGAAACAAGCCGCGACCGCTGCCGAAGCAGCTTCTCAGAATGCGACCGTAGCTACTGCGGTGATCGATGCAGTTCGTCGACTCCTTGGCGCCAACGCGGACGTCAAAACGGTTTACTATCATCTGTCTCCGGTGTACAGCAATCCCCGGGACGGTTCTCCATCGCAAATTACAGGATTCACGGCTACCAATTCGATCGAGGCAATAGCCGCCGATCCAAGCCTCGCCGGTCGGGTCATCGACACTGCTGTGTCGGCGGGGGCGACTCGTGTCGAGGGAATTCGCTTGTTCTTGCAAAATGACGACGCCTCTCGGACGCAGGCGCTGAGATTGGCTTCTCAACGCGCTCGCGCGAAAGCAGAGGCGATCGCCATGGGTCTGGGCGTCAGACTCGGGCAAATATTAAACGCTCAGGAAGGGTTCGCTTCCCTGCCCTCGGTTGGGATCGACCGGAACGCCGGAGCCTCGGCAACCGCCCAGACTCCGATCGAGCCCGGAACCCTCGAAGTGCGTGCAACTGTTACGGTTGCCATCGAAATCGCGCCGTGATCCGGCGTTGACTTCGATTGCACAAATCGGTATAGTTCTGAAGTACCGCTGTTTCAATGGTTTGTCACTCGTAGTCGCGATGAATTCCCCCGCTGGCGCCTCGCATATGCGAACCGTTGATCTTGCAGACCGGAACCGGAGATTCGTCGTATGCCCAGCAATGAGGACGATCAGAACATTGAGGCGCAATTCCCTTCTGCAGAAGGCGACTACGCGCAGATGCTCGACGACTATAGTCACTTCGCGCCGCCCGCTGAAGGCGAAGTCCTCAAGGGATATGTCCTAAAAGTCACCGAAAAGGAAGTTATCGTCGATTTCGGCTACAAGTCTGAAGGCTTGGTACCGATCGCGCAGTTCGTCCAGCCGGATGGCTCAGTTCATATTCGACCGGGCGACACCATTGACGTCATGGTGGACCGCAGCGGCGAACGGCCTGAGGGTTACGTGTTGCTTTCTTACGAGAAAGCCAGCCGGGTCCGGGCATGGGACGACCTTGACAAAGCCCAGCGCGAGAATTTGACAATTACAGGGCGCGTTCTCGGTCGTACCAAGGGCGGCTTGAACGTCGATGTCGGCGTTCCCGCATTCATGCCTG
>Ga0190275_10002354_pt1 | contig 13644 bp, 12 predicted proteins | sample Popmic550T_FD_133745 | JGI IMG/M metagenome (GOLD analysis project Ga0190275, IMG submission 133745) | Populus adjacent soil microbial communities from riparian zone of Yellowstone River, Montana, USA - 550 T | ecosystem: Environmental > Terrestrial > Soil > Riparian zone > Trees stand | place... | reverse complement strand
GATTATGATATCATAGTAGCAGGTGGAGGATTGGCTGGACTAATTGTAGCCTCATCTGCAGCTTACTATTCTAAACAAAGGATGAAGATTCTAGTTATAGATAGGAACTCTGTCGACATTCAAGGAAGAAAGACCCTCTCAGGTTGGATTTGTGGTGACGCTGTCGGAAAAAACACAGTTGATTATATGACAGATAGAATTAAGATCTCCTGGGGATATCCAGAAATAGAACATCCAGTTAAGGGAGTAGTAGCCTTTTCACCCGATCATGAAACTCGAGTGTCTTTTGATGGTGAAGGATATATATTAAATAGAAAACTGTTACCACAAAAGCAAATTACGGAGGCATCCAAAATGGGAGTTGAAATATCTAGCAATATCATGATTAGACAACTAACTACTGAGAACAATTTTATTGTGGGTGTTGAAGGGGAGAATACAAAGACTAAGGAAATTTTTAAGAAAACTGCGAAAGTAATAGTGGATTGCACTGGTGTTACTTCAGTACTTCGAACAAATTTACCGATCAGTTCCCATATACAAAGAAGAATAGATAGGAATGATTTAGAGTCTACTGGCAGGTATATTTATGATTTTGAGAAGAAAGGTGATGAAGACAAGACCTTTTTTGACCCCGAATATTGCATAATTCATTTAGATCAAAATTTGGCCCCGGGCGGTTACGGATGGGTCTTTCCCAAAGGTGAAAATAAAGTGAATATTGGTTTGGGCGTTCAACAAAAAATGTTCGACAAGGCAAATAAGGAAAGTGGGAGAAAGAGAGATTTAAAAAAATTGATTGATGATTATGTTAATGTTAATCCTGTAATTTCAAATCCGAGGTTATCACAAGGAGAGGAAGACCTGGGCAATGAATGGGGAACATGGCAGGTATCTGTAAGGAGGCAGAATGATTGTATGGTTGCTAATGGTTATATGATGGTTGGAGATTCGGCATGGATGCCAAAGCCCCTGGATGCTGGAGGCATCGGTCCTGCAATAATTGCGGCCACAATAGCTGGAAAAGACTTAGTTGAAGCAATAGAAGCAGGAGACGTTTCAGAGAATGGACTGTGGAAGTATAATAAGAACTTCATAAATGAATATGGTTACAAAACGGCTGGTCTGGAGGTATTTAGAAGAATGCTCCAGCAACTTACTAATGAGCAGATAAACTACGGTATGAAGCACTTTCTGTCGAAAATGGACGTCGAAAAGATTACTAATGGCGAGCATCCCGAATTTAGTACCGTTAGCAAACTTGGTATGATGATAAGAGGTGCACTTAATAAGAAACTTGCTGAAGACTTAAAATTCACTTCTCAAATGAATGAAGAGTTGGTCAAACACTATAGAAATTACCCAGATACGTCAGAAGGATTTCCCAATTGGTCTAATAAATTAAACAGATACCTCTCTGAAGCTTTTGCCAAATTCGCTTGACCCTTTTATTTTTGGAATTTTGATAAAAAAGGTTTCAATGCTTTAGGAATATAACATAACTCTACATTATTTAGCCGACGCACTCTCAATCCGATCGAGAAAGTTTTTTCGCCTGTATTCCTCTGTTATAGAAATACGAACATCATCAATTATGCGTTTACCAACATCTAGTTTCTTTCTGGTCCCAGAAATAATATTGTCATAGATCGAAAATGGGTATATCGAATCATATAAGGATTGCATGATAGTAAATAAAGACAATGACGATTCAAAGTCGTCCCTTCTAAGATTATCATAAATCATTCTCTTGATTTCACCGATGCAATCTAGCAGACCTGTGACATACGCATTTAATGAAACCTGCAGATCGGCATGTCCGCTAAAATGGTCTTTCCTTTCTACAATCTCTTTTAGAATAGCAGCCTCAACGTATTCTTGTTCCGCAGGCCAGAGATAGCGTTCTAAATCAGAAATTACATATTTTTTAAGTTCCGATAGCAAAGAAAACGCATTATTAATTAATTCATTTGCTTCAACTATCTTTCCACTGTGTAACAAAATTATTGCTTTGCTACTCAATGCGATAATTTCCCTATTTTCTTTTATTAATTTCTCCCTACTTGATTCCACTTGTTTCAGATACGATGAAAATTCATTCAGGGAATTATGTAATTTGATAGAATCAATATCAAAAGTCATAATTAGAGTTTCATGGCTCGTTATAAATAGTTGATAGGAATGTATAAAAAAAAATTTATGGCATATATATTAAATCTTGAAATAGATGACCAATATTCGCAGAAGCAGGGGGTATAATTTTGAGTATCGTTTGGTTAAGCAACTAAATGCTGGAGAATGGATTGCGCGAAGATTGGGAGGTTCAAGTACAGGCTTACCTGATATTGTAGCGGTAAACAACACAGATTCTATATTATTATCAATTGAGGCAAAGACGGCTACCAGTAATAGTATATATGTTCCCCATGATCAAATTGACAGATGTTATCTCATTACACAAATGTTTGAGGCTTACCAAGACAGATATATAATTTTGGCATTCAAATTTATGAGGAAACAAAGGCTAGTAGTCAGAGGGGAAATAAGATACCTACCTAGAAAAACAAAGGAGTATTATAAAATAGTAAGGTTTAAGAGAAAACCAAAAAAATTTCCAATCATTAAATGTAATTACAATGGAGATACATATGCAATTTATGATTCTAAAATCAAGAAAGTTAAACTAAAAAATTATCTGATGCCTTTTAATATCTAATAAATATTTAAGGTATAAGATTTTACTCTTTATCTGTTGGTCAACGTCTTATGGAAAGAAGGATGGTTAAAACCATTATCAACGGAGTCATTACCTAATGAAAAATGTAGTTTTTGTAATAATGATTTCAAGGAATTAGAATTTGTAACATCGTGCGAATTTTGCGAAATAGGTATTCTTCATGATTTTTGCTGCAACACTCATATCGTAAAAGATCATAAAGAGCCTCTTGATCAGAAAGTAAAATCACATGAAGAAAAGAGACTGCATTCATACCAGTAATAAGAGGGTCAACAATTTTTTGAGAAAAATTTAATAATACAGTCTGAAATGTAAGTAAATTTATGAAATCAAATAATAATTATGCAATCGAGAAAGGGTTTGAGCCGATATCATCGAGTCAAATGTACGACATTGAGAATAAAGGTGATTCAATCTATTCGATGAAGAAAATATTGATGATGGAGAATGCAGGGTCTAGGGTTGCGGATTTCTTGATAGACGATTTCAAAGAAAGCATCCTGAATAAATCTATTGTTGCTGTTTGTGGTAAGGGAAATAATGGTGGTGATGCATTAGTTGCAATCCGTCACCTTTCAGGATACATTCTTGCAAGAAATAAATCTAATAGTAGAAGCAACTTATCTGTGATACTATTATGTCGCCCTGAGGAATTAAAAACTCCAGAATCCAGTTTAAATTGGCAAATTATAAGCAAAATGGAATCGGTAAGAAAATTTACTTTAGAATCAAACGATATCACTGAAATTGCAGATGAGATTAAAAAATCAAATATCATTTTAGACGGGATATTGGGGACAGGAATTAAGGGAGAAATAAAGGAACCATTTTCAAAAGTGATTGACGTAATAAATTATAACAAGGAAACTAGTTTTATACTCTCAGTGGATATCCCTTCAGGATTAGACCCGGATAGCGGAAAAATTATTGACAAAGCAATTAACGCAGACGCTACGATAACATTTCATCGACCAAAACATGGAATACTGAAGAATTTTGAATATGCAGGAAAATTAATAGTTAAAAAGATTGGTATACCATTTGAATCAGAAAAAGGGGTTGCGTGAAAAGAACATGAGAGTTGAACAATTTCTGGTAGGAGAAATGGCAAATTTCACATACGTAATTGTAGATGAAAAAAATAAGGATTCAATAATCGTGGATCCCTCTTGGAACCTAGAAATTATCTTTGAATATCTAAAAAAATATTCGCTTAGAAATAAGTACATTATAAACACACATTCACATTTTGATCATATATTTGGTAATGAACTGGTAAAAAGTACTACAAGAGCAAAAGTTATACAACACAAATTATCACCACTAGAGAAAGACATCGCCGTAGAGGATGGACAGTTTATTGAATTTTATGATATAAAGATTAAGATAATTCACACTCCGGGCCACTCCAGAGATAGCATTTGTCTAATAGTTGATGACAAGGTTATGCTTACCGGAGATACAGTATTTGTAGGTAGTTGCGGAAGGCTAGATTTACCTGGAGGAAATCCAGACGAAATGTTTGATTCCATATACAGTAAACTAGTTAACTTGGATGGAAATTTGGCAATCCTCCCGGGCCATCATTATGGTTCAAGTAAGACATCAACGCTACAAAAAGAATTTGAATCTAATTTTGTTTTCAAGTTCAAGAATAAAGATGATTTTCTTGGGTTCATGAGTACATGACTTCATGAGGACAAAAACACTAAATAACTGCCCCTGTAGTTGCGGTTATTGCTGTTGCAAATTCCTGTCTTAGCCTCTTTTCTCCCTTCCTTCCCTCACGCTCCTCCCCCTTTGTTTTTATAACGGCATAAAAATGATATCACGCCATAACCAAAAAAAGTCTTCAAATCACAGATCACAGTCTATCGACGAGTAAAGGTTATTATGAATAGACTTTGAGAGAGTTTAGTTGACTACCGACGTTATCAAGAGTGTTGTTCCTTCTAAAACAGGCAATAATGATTTATTATCGTTCAAATCAAATAAATCATCTTTTATTTTGGCAATATCCTATACAGAAACATCCACCATACCGGGTCTGACGGTCGCCGGAGCAAATACAGAATTGTTAAAATACACACCCGCTGCCGATGCCGAATACATCTATTATGGTAAGTGTAAATGCATTGATACAATACCTGCCACACCAGATGGAAAACCAACGCCGGCAATAATTTCAAAAACTGCATTGGATTTATCAAAAATTCCAATGTCAATAGTCGACTCGGGGTCCAAGGTAAAACCTATCTTACCCTACATTAGTATTAATTCAGAATTTGGTAAGAATATAATTCAAGAGCCTGGCTTAGGGCTAGACGATGTAATGAATAACTATGAAATGGGCAAAACCCTTGGTAAAGAATTAGCCAAAGTAAATGAAACTGTGATTTTAGGAGAAAGTATTCCAGGGGGTACGACAACTGCACTGGGAGTCCTGCAAGCCCTTGGTATTAATGGGTATGACATGGTAAGTAGTAGTATGCCGGACAATCCTAATGAATTGAAGAACATGGTGATAGAAAAAGCTCTTTTAAGATCCAACATGAGAGCTGGAGATTGTTCAAACGATCCCTTTGGGGCCATATCCAATTTGGGAGACCCAATGATGCCCACAGTTGTAGGATTAGCTGAGGAAATTATTTCAAGAGAAAAGAAGATTATACTAGCTGGAGGAACTCAAATGTGCTGTATCTTGGCTTTATTAAAATCATTAGATATAAAGTTAAGAGATAATATTTGCATCGGAACAACCTCTTATATAATCAATGATAGAAAATCAGATATTGTTGGACTGATGAATAATATTTCTCGTGAAGTACCTATTTTCTATATTGATCTCCTTTTAGAAAACTCAACCAAAAAGGGACTAAGATCCTATTCTGAAGGCTTTGTAAAAGAAGGTGCAGGTGCAGGTGGTAGTTCTATTGCCGCCTTTCTAAATAACGATCATTTAACTAAAGAACAGTTCTTACACAAAATAGAGGAAAACTATACCAAAACGATTGAAGAACCCCGATTAGTATTCACAAAAAAAAATAGATAATACACTATTACACTTTTACATTTATTAAAGAACAATTCGATAGTTTAAATACAAGAGTTTTAGAATGAAAAAACTATGAATAGAATTGAAAAAATCAAGGGAATCGTATTATTACTTATAGCTATCTCTGTTTTCCCTGCTTATGCTTATACTCTTTTTGCTACAGAATATGGAATTTTGTTGCTAAAGCTGACTGTAGCAATAATCGTAGGTGTAATATTTTTTATAGTAGGCTGGATTGGAGTCACACTTACAGTCAATGAAAAAAACACTGAAGAGAAATAGGATCACTTGCTAGTAAAACAGGATCACTTGAAAATAAAGAGATCTGTAACAGTTTGATAAATTCGCGGTGCTACATCTCTAACTATTTGGGTATGTTTTATTTCATAGTTGTACTTTGAGAATAAGCTGCGAATATGGACCTCAGAAGTTGGGACAACCTGCGATTTAGTATCACTTTTTATATGAGAAAAAAAATGTAAATGCCCTCCAGAGGGCTTTAGGCAATTTATGGAAACATCTACAAACTCATGGGCCCTTTCAGGCAATGGAAGTAATACTCTGTCAATACGATCCTTAAAGTTGTTTGAACGGAGTACTTCCTGCGAATCCCCATGTATCGAGAAGATGCGATCCTTTAATCGGTTTATTTTTGAATTTATAATACTCAAGATGTACGCATCTAAGTTTGAATCAATGTTATACACTTTTATAGGATGCCTTTTTGCCATCATTACTGAAAAGGTTCCAACACCTGCAAACATATTTACCACTATTTCTCCTGGGGAAACCAAATTAGAAATTCGAAGTCGCTCGGTAGACAATCTGGGTGAAAAATACGATGTGGCCACGTTAACTAAAAAATTGCAACCATACTCCCGATAATAAGTAACGTATCTCTCATCTCCAGCAATAACTTCTAGCTCTCTTAACCTATATTCTCCAGACACTGAAGACCTTTGTAAAAAAACAGATTTCAGATTTTTTATGCTTTGAAGTATGACCTCTCCAATAGTATTTTTTTTTGTCAAGAGAGAATCAGGTATCTTAATAATGGCTATATTGCCTATCATATCAAACGAAGAATAAACTTTTTCAAGTTCCTCTTCTTCCAATACGCCTTTGAGAAGTTTCTTTAAAAATTTACTCATACAATAATACGACTTGTAATTTATTTATTCTTCAAGTAGTAGTAGTTTCCCTCTGTTTTTTGCTGTCTGTCTAGCCTGCTGCTGTCTTTGTTGACTCTTGGTCTGCCAGTTGTCTCATCTCTTCTAAATGATATTGACAGTGACTTAAGAAAGTCATTCATACCAATCTCCTTGGTAATAGGTGCGCAACCTGTTCCTCTTATACCAGGAATACCTTCAAACATAATCAATCGATCGGAAACCAAGTCTATCAATTGGATGTCATGATCAATAACTAATGCAGACTTTCCGTTTGACTTTGTGAATCTCTGTATATATTTTGCAAATGTAATCCTGTCTTCTATATCTAAAAATGCAGAGGGTTCATCCAGCGCATATAGATCAGCTGGTCTTATTAATGATAACGATATTGCTACCTTTTGCAATTCACCGCCGCTAAGCCCCTTTATGGATTTGTCATATAGCTTTTTGATTCCTAAAGGAGAAAATACATGTTCTTCTACGTTAGTGCCCTCGAAGGGCCCGCTGTTTGCAGAATAGATCAAAGAGCGAACATCACCGTCTATGTCTTGGTTGAGATATTGAGGCTTGTAGGATATTCGCACGGTGGTGTCTAGGCTACCTTGATCGATTTTTTCTATACCGGCCAGCATTCGCATAAAGGTAGTCTTACCCAAAGCATTTGCCCCAACTATTCCAACTACTTCGCCTTGATGAATTTCGCCCTTTTCAACAGTAAGAGAGAACCGACCAAGTGTCTTCATAAGATTGGTATATTCTACGACGGGAGAAGATGAGAGAACACTCTCGGTATTACTTGATATATCAAATTTATATGCTTTATCCCTGAACCGAACATTTTCGGTAGGAATAAAGCCTTCCAAGAAATTGTTTATACCAACTTTAGTACTTTGAAGAGAGGATACTATACCATAGGCACCAGGCTCTCCATAAGTAATATAGATGTTATCCGATAAATAATCAAGTAAAGACATATCATGTTCTACAATCATTACACTTTTACCCTCCTTAGCTAAATTATTTATGACCCGCGCGACGGCTAAACGTTGGTATATATCATTAAAAGAAGAAGGTTCGTCGAAAAAGTAATATTCCGCATCCTTTGCCGCAGCAACTGCAACGGCCACCCTTTGTAATTCACCTCCACTTAGAGTAGAAAGGTCCCTTTCGAGTGAATTTTTTAGACCTAATTCTTCTATCAAAACATCAGAAACTTTCCGTTCATCGTATTTTTTCATTAACTCTGAGACAGTACCCTTGAAAACCTTTGGTATGAGATATACGAGCTGAGGTTTTATAGAACTACGCAATGACTTGGTTTGGATCTTTTCAAAGTGTTTTCGAAGCTCAATGTTTGACAACTTTGTCAAAATTTCATCCCAATCTAATTCTTTATCAAAGTTACCAAAATTAGGCTTTATATTTCCTGAAAGCAAGTTTATTACTGTAGACTTCCCCATACCGTTTCTCCCGACAATACCTGTTACTGTCCCTTCTTTTGGAATAGGAATCTTATATAACCTAAAGCTATTAATTCCATATTGATGTATTTTATCTACCCCTATTTCATGGGCTAGATTAACTATTACAATAGCATCAAAAGGACACTTTTTAATACAAATAGTACATCCCGTACATAAATCCTCAGAAATAACAGCCTTACCATCATCGGGCCTTTGAACGATACATTCCCCACCAGTCTTATTTACAGGGCAATAGATTATGCATTCTAGACCACACTTTCGTGGTTGGCACAATTCCTGGTCTAAAACAGCAACTCTATGAGTCAAATTTCCATGTTTATCCAATTGTATACTATAATATGCGCAAATCTTTTATATAAATCCTGAATCAAATTAAATAAAACAGTAATAAGAGAATATTTAAAAGAAATGATGAATCTTGAAAGCTGTTGTCTTTAACAAAAAATTTTGGGAACTTGTATAAATCATAAAAAAACTAAAACTAAAACAGAATCCAAAAAAAAGTCCCACTAATCCATTACCTAACCTAGGATATGTAACGCGGATTTAATGGGTAGCAGACATAGGAAGGATTAAATTGACGGAATTATAATAAAATGTAGCCGGCCATAGCGTTAGGGCCCGACCCGGTCCCATTCCGAACCCGGAAGTCAAACCTAATGTCGCTGCTTGATACTGACGTGCGTGAGCCGTTGGGAAACAGCAGTGCTGGCACTTTTACTTGATAATTTTATACATAATAAAAACTAAGAAAAAAGAAAAAATAAGGTATAATAAATGTTACATAGTTTGATGCTCCTCTAGGAATTTTATGATGGTGCGTACTCCGAACCCTGTTGAGCCTTTAGGATTGTAACTTTTGTTCGCAGTTCCATCCTGAGTCCATGCAGTACCGGCAATATCAAAATGAGCCCATGATACATCGTTTACAAAATGTGACAGAAATGCTGCGGCCGTGATTGTTCCACCAGTCCTGCCGCCAATATTCTTAATAGTAGCAACATTACTCTTTATGAGATCTAAAAACTCCTCTGATAATGGTAACTGCCAAATTTTCTCGCCGGTGACGTCTGATATTGATACCAATTTATTAATCAATTTGTTGTCATTACCTATTACTCCTGCTATGTTTGTTCCCAGCGCAATTATGCAAGCGCCTGTTAAGGTAGCAAAATCAAGGATGTATTTTGGAGAATATTTGGAAATACCGTATGCCAACGCATCAGCCAAGATTAATCTACCTTCAGCATCCGTGTTTAGAACTTCGACGGTTTTGCCGTTATACATCCGAATAATATCTCCCGGTCTATATGAAGATCCCGAAGGCATATTTTCTACTGCGGGAATAATTGCTACAACGTTGATGGGAAGATCTAAATTTCCCAATGCCTTCATTATACCTAAGACCGTACATCCACCGCTCTTATCAAATTTCATTTCATCCATTCTATCGCTGGGTTTAATCGATATACCACCGGTATCAAACGTTACTGCTTTTCCGACAAGGACTATCGGTTTGTCATTAGATGTTGTTGCATTATTGTATTCCACGATGATTAACTTGGGTTCATTTTCGCTGCCTTTACCAACCGATATGATGCCATTCATGCCTAGGTCCTTAATTTGGTTCTCATTTAATATATCAACATGCATGTTTTTCATTTTTTCTAGCGTTTTAGCAGAATCGGCTAAAGCATTTGGATTTATTACATTTGGTGGAGAATTTGCAAGATCTCGGGTATAAAAAACTGCTTCGCATATACTTATTATCTTACCAATATTAATTTTATTTCTATCAATAGAATCGTCATCCGTAGCGGTTAATACTACCGAGTAATTTTCATAAAATATAGGTGATAGATTATCTACTTTATCGTCCTTAAATTTATTAAACTCGTACAAAGACAAGAGCAAACCTTCGATTATTGATTCGACATGAGAGGAACTTGAATAGAAATTAGATATTATGACATTAGGGAAATTGAACTCCTTTGCTTTAAGAGATATGATTCCCCCAAGTTGTCTTAATTTATCCTCGTTGAGTTTTTTACCGTCTCCTATCCCTAATAACATAATCTTTAATATCTTGTCACCATCATTCAAGTAAAGGATCATATTTTTACCAAATTTCCTCATATTTTCCAAGTGTTCCTCTTGAATGACTTTGTGGGTATTCAAAATACCCATTAATTTAGTATTTTTCCTTAAATAATTGAGATCTCTATTGCCCTCATCTAGTCCGATGACAAATAATCCTTCAAATATATCTAAATCATCAATACTCTTTATTGATATTTCTACCATAAATCTATTGATGTAAATATATATTTATAACTACTTTACTCACAACAAATAAATAAATAAATAAATAAATCGAGCCTTTTCTTATTTGATTCCTTCCTTAATGTACTTTAATTAATCCACTTGATTGAACAACCAATCGATGGATCAAAATCCTTTTCAATAGTAGATTTTTTTCCATCCAGTATTTTTTGAATATTATTTTCCATTGTGTTAACGGTGGGTCTAGAGTTAGGTTCTAAAGCATCGTTAATTTTGCCATGAAAAGCAAGTTTTTTAGATTCATCAAATAGAAATGGATCTGGCGTACACACTGCTCCGTAGTTCCTAGCTACACTTTGAGTTTCATCTATAAGATATGGGAAATTGAGAGAATATTCCTGAGCAAATTTTACCATATTATCAAATCCTTCTCCTTCATAACCAGGGTCGTTACTATTTATTGCTAAAATTTGTAAATCCGAGATATCAAATTTGGACTGCAGGGAGATCAGATCATTTATTTTAGCTTTAACGTAAGGACAGTGATTGCAGATAAACACTATCAAAAGAGTACGTGGATTAACATCCATCAAGGAGTACTTTTTATTGTCAACACCTTTTAATGAAAAATTGGGCGCCTGAGATCCGGATATCAATTTTTGTGCAGATTGCGTCTTGACCATTAAATAGTAAGTTATGAAAATAAATAAAAATGTTATCAGAAATTAAATTAATATCGAGTGACGAAATTATGGCTAAACCGGTCGACCTATTCCTCTATAAAGATTTTTTTCGAAATTCCCAGGATTAAGATATCCTCTCCCGTCATAGATAGGAGTCTGACCGGTTATGGAAGTATTGAGCATTAAATATTCCTGATGATTAGTGGCCAAGATTATAAGATCGCGATTAGTAACAGCATAATCTAAATTATTCACTAGTTCAACATTTTTATGTTTTGAAATAAGATTATCTTCTTTTACCAACGGATCATGTACTATGATATCTTTAATTTTCAATTTTGTCAATTCTTTTACTATTTCATAAGTAGGTGAGAGTCTGGTGTCAGACACTCCGCCACGAAAAGCAAGCCCGAGGATGGTTATTTTGGCTCGCCTAATTCCCTTTCTAGGAAGCATTTTTAATGCATTGTTTAACGAGTACACAGGCATATCATTGTTTATTGTTCTAGCAGTTTTAGTAATTCTACAATTTATCTTGTTTCTTGCCGCAACGTCAAGGATGAATTGAGGATAAATTGGGATACATGCACCACCCACTCCAATTCCTGGATCATGGATATGACAGAAATTTTGTGAGTTGGCCGCCTTTTTGGCTTCCCAAAAATCGATATTTAATCTATCACTTAATTTGGCCAGCTCGTTTGCAAGAGCTATGTTTACATCCCTGTAAACACCTTCAAACAATTTTTCAGCTTCAGCCGTTTTGATTCCCAAAATTCGTACTATTCCTTTCTTATAAATAAGACCAAATATTTTTTCCGCGAGATCTAAACTGTAAATATCGTTAGATGATACTATCCCGGGATGACCCTCTTCAATGTCAAAAATGGCACGACCTTCATAAATTCTTTCGGGGTTATATATCACAAAAAAATCAGACGCAGCTTTCATGCCGCTTGATTTCTCTAGAAGAGGTATCAAAAACTTTTCTGTAGTTCCGGGCGGGACCGAAGGATGTACAGAAACGATGTCATTTCTTTTTAAACCGTTTCCAATGGCTAAAGCCACCTCTTTTACAGCACTTAAATCGGCTTTGTTTTTTCTTATCAGGACAGGAACGCATATCATCTTCAATTTTGAGTCGCGGGACGCTTGAATTGGGTCATCGTATACCAATAATTTGTTATTGTTTAAGCTACTGGTAAAAGTTTCATTAACCATCGGTTCGGGGATATGGGTTACCCCTTTCCGCGTATTTTCTAAAACTTTTTCAGACTTATCAATGCCTATTACAGATATACCCGATCTCAACCAAGCAGAGGCTATGGGAGCTCCCACATGACCTAACCCATATACTGATACGATGTATTCACCTGACTTGAATTTTCTAATTATAGAGTCCAAAGGTTCCAAGGTTACATCGCTTTGTACGAGCGCACTAGACATATCCTTGTTTCCACCTGATTTCACAATTTGAATATTTTATCATCTTGTTATTATATTTTCACAAAGATGATCAAGTCTCCTCATCAAAGACGAACCTAAGGCTGGTCTTTGGAAATTGTAATTCTAGTAAAAGAAAAATATTACTGCATTTATTCATTAGTAATAGGCAATGTTTTTCCCTATATATGAGCTAAATATCGCAGGCTCTGAATGGTTTATCATATTTATTGTTATTATTATTTTTATATTTCCTAAGAAAATTGGCAGTATTTCTAAAACCATTGGTAAATTTGTAGGGGAATACGAAAAGGCAAAGGGGAAAATAATGGAACAAAAAAACATGTTCGTTGCAGACACGTCTGTGACTACTGCCAATAGCCACATTTACAAAGGGCCGGAAATTCAAAGGCCCATATCGTCGGAACGTGAAAAACTAGAAATAATTGCTAAATCCTTGAACATAAATTCTAATGATATGGTAGATGATGAATTAAGAAATCTAATCTCATCCAAAATGAAAGAAACTAACAGTAGAGAAACTAATTGATGTCAAAATAAGGTTTGTGCTCTAAGCAAAATAACCGGAAATAACAGGACTGGATGTCTATACCGGACTAATTCTCTTTTGGAGGCATTAATAACTCAGCTTCTAATAGTTGCTGAATCAACTGAACCACCTCCTGTTCTACCTGCTGTCGTGGGAGTCCTAGTTTTTCTGAGAAATTGTCTGCTAATTGGTTTATTGTTTGATCTCCAGTACAATTTTCCCAAAACTCGATAATGT
>Ga0190275_10002353_pt1 | contig 13645 bp, 17 predicted proteins | sample Popmic550T_FD_133745 | JGI IMG/M metagenome (GOLD analysis project Ga0190275, IMG submission 133745) | Populus adjacent soil microbial communities from riparian zone of Yellowstone River, Montana, USA - 550 T | ecosystem: Environmental > Terrestrial > Soil > Riparian zone > Trees stand | place... | reverse complement strand
GGCCCGGTAGTCTAGTTGGCCAAGGACGCCGCCCTCTCAAGGCGGAGATCACGGGTTCGAATCCCGTCCGGGCTACGAGCCGTATGGCGCGCTCCGGCGCGCCTGAACGATAGAAACGATAGGAGTGAGTAGATGAACCCGACCGACCTCGTCGAGCAGACGTATCTGCGTGACGACCTACCGGACTTCCGCCCGGGGGACACGATCAAGGTGCACGTCCGCGTCGTCGAGGGCGAGCGCGAGCGGGTCCAGGTGTTCGAAGGCGTCGTCATCCGCCGGCGAGGCAGCGGCCTCTCCAAGACCTTCACCGTGCGCAAGGTGAGCTTTGGGGTGGGAGTCGAGCGGACCTTCCCCCTCCACTCCCCGATGATCGCCAAGATCGAGATCGCCTCGCGTGGCGATGTGCGTCGCGCCAAGCTCTATTACCTCAGGAGCCGGGTCGGGAAAAAGGCGAAAGTCAAAGAGCGGCGCGAGAGCTAGTGGAGCAGCCGAGGGCGCAACAGCCGCTCGAGGCGGAGCACCCAAGACCGTCTGAGGAACCAGTGCCCGAGCAAGCCTCGGAAGAGTCGCCGGCCAAGAAGGGATCCCTCCTGCGGGAGCTCCCGATCCTGATGGTCGTGGCGTTCGCGGTGGCCCTTTTGATCAAGACGTTCCTGCTTCAGGCTTTCTTTATCCCGTCGGCATCGATGGAACCCACATTGCGCGAAGGCGACCGTGTGCTCGTCGAGAAGGTCGGGTTCCTGATCGGCGAACCGGCACGTGGGCAGGTCGTCGTTTTCGAGAGGGATCTCGGCATCGTCCCGCCCGAGCCCGAGGAGGGCCTGCTGACGGACATCGTGAATGCCTTCAAGGGCCTATTCGGATTCCCCGATGCATCGACACAGGACTTCATCAAGCGGGTCATGGCCGTGGGTGGAGAGACGATCGAGGGCCGGGACGGCCGGGTCTTCATCAATGAGGAGCCGATCGAGGAGGACTACCTTCCACAGGGAGTGAGCACATCGGATTTCGGTCCGATCACGATCCCTGAAAACCACGTGTTCGTCATGGGGGACAACAGGGGTAACTCCGACGACTCCCGGAGCTTCGGGGCGGTTCCCGTGGACCGGATCGTCGGACACGCTTTCGTTCTGATCTGGCCCCCTGCAGACGTCGCCACCCTCTAGTCTCGTTCACCATGCAGGAACGTTCCGACGACGCGACCGAGACGCCAACAGCCGTCGTACCCGATCCTGAAGAGGAACGAAGGCAACGCCGAAAGGCCAGAAGGAAGCGGTGGGTGAAGGCGGTGCTCGAGTTCCCCTTCCTCGTTCTCATCGCGTTCGTTATCGCCATCGTTATCAAGACTTTCCTCGTCCAGGCCTTCTACATCCCCTCCGGCTCGATGCGTCCGGCGCTTGAAGTGAAGGACCGGGTGCTCGTCGAGAAAGTGAGCTACCGACTCCACGATCCGCGACGAGAAGACGTCGTCGTCTTCGCGAAGGAGGTCTTCGGGGTACCGGCAGCGGACGTTCCGTGGCCGGATGACGTCAGGAACTTCTTGCGTGAGCTCGCCGGTCTGCCTACCGGGCAAGAGGAGGACTACATCAAGCGCGTAGTCGCCGTGTCCGGGGACACGATCAGGTACGTGGGTCAGCCCCGGCGGCTGATCATCAACGGTACGGAGGTGCCGCAGCCTTACATCAAGGGGGGGAAGGACAATTCCTCCTCGACCATCACCTCGGCGGATTGCGCGCGGCTCGACATGGACAAAGCCGATGGTGGCTGCCGTGTTCCGGCCGGCAGGGTTTTCGTGATGGGGGACAACCGCCCGAACTCCGAGGACTCCCGGATACTGGGCCCGATCGAAGAGGACAAGATCATCGGCCGGGCTTTCGTCGTCATCTGGCCCTGGGCTCACTTCGGGTTCATGTAGATGACGCCCGCGATCGGCTTGCTCGAGAAGCGTTTGGCGGATGCAGGCTTCCGCGAAGTCGCGGGGGTCGACGAGGTTGGTCGCGGTGCTCTGGCGGGCCCGCTCGTCGCCGCCGCCGTGATACTTCCGCCGGGTCTAGAGCTGGAAGGCCTGCGCGACTCGAAAGCCTGTACGCGCATCCAGCGGGAGAGGTTGTCCGAAGAGATCCATGAAAACGCTCTGGCCGTCTCGATCGTTCGGATACGCCATGACCGGATAGACCGCGTCGGTTTGCAGCGATGCAATCGGGACGCGTTCCGGCGCGCTATCAAAGGGCTCCAGACGGATCCCGAATACGTTCTGGTGGACTTCCTGAGGATGAAGCGCTTCACCCTGCGACCGTGGCCGGGACTGGCGGTCAAGAAAGGTGATGCGGTCTCGAAGAATGTGGCCGCCGCATCGATAGTCGCCAAGGTCTTCCGGGATCGGATCATGCGCCGGTATCACAGGCGGTACAAGCACTATGGGTTCGCTACGAACGTGGGTTACGGCACCCGGGAGCATTGGGACGCACTGATCCGGTTCGGCCCCAGCCCCATCCACCGAAGGTCTTTCTACGGGGTCGAGGGATTCGTAGATGAAGAGGGTGTATTTCGCCCCCACGAGGCGCGAGACTTGAACGGCGGGACCCCGGAGGATGACTCTAAGGAGACCGAGTGAGCGTCGAGGATCTCGAGAAGTACGAAGCAGAGATGGAGCTCCAGCTTTACCGTGAGTACCGCGACGTGCTCCCGATGTTCAAGTTCGTCGTCGAAACGGAGCGTCGCTTCTATCTCGCGAATGTCGTGAAGGTCGAGACCCGCCACGCGGGGGCCAAGGTTTGGTTCGAGGTCGAGCTCGGTGACGCGTGGGTCTGGGATATGCACAGGCCGGCCCGGTTCGTCTCCCAGGTAAAGGTGGTCACCTTCCGCGACCTGAACGTGGAAGAGCTGTCTCAGCTCCCCGAGGTCCCCGAACCCCCGGGGGTCGCAGGAACAACCTAATTCGTCACACCCCCCACCTATCGTCGGGGGATGCACGCTCGCACGTCATTCGGACACGCCGCCGAAGATCTAGCTGCCGACCACCTCGAGGGCCTGGGTTACCAGATCGTCGCTCGCAATTACCGCTGCGCCGCGGGCGAGATCGATGTCGTGGCGATGCGGGCGTCGTTACTCGTGTTCTGCGAGGTGAAAGCGCGGCGGGACGATCGCTTCGGCGCTCCTGCGGAGGCAGTTGATCGCACCAAGCAGTTACGTCTCAAGCGCCTGGCGGCAAGATGGCTGGCCGATCACCGACCGGGCGCCGTGGACATTCGCTTCGACGTTGTCTCCGTTATCGTTCGTGACGGTCGGTGTGAATTGACCCATATCCCTGATGCTTTCTGAGGAGGCTCGCGTGTCTGACTACAAGTCCTTGATCTGGGAGCTGGATGGGAACATCGCAACCATCACGCTCAACCGCCCCGAGAAGAAGAACGCCATGTCGTGGGTGATGTTCAACGAGATCCGGGACGTGTTCGAACGTGCTGCGGCGGAGCCGGAGGTTCGTTGTGTCGTCCTGACCGGAGCTGGGGGCGCGTTCTGCTCGGGCGCCGATCTGACCGATCCCGAGAACGCCGTGGCCGGTAGCTTCCACTCGAAGGACCGGATGAATGTGATCGACGGGATCGTCAAGGCGTTCGTGCACTGCCCTAAGCCGACGATCGCGAAGGTGACGGGTATCGCCGCGGGGGCCGGCTGCAACCTCGCCCTTGCTTGCGACCTCATCGTCGCCAGCCGGGACGGTGCCTTCGCCGAGCTCTTCGTGAAGCGCGGTCTGGTGGTCGATTTCGGTGGGACGTGGGCGTTGGCTCGATTGCTGCCGCTTCATCGTGCCAAGGAGATCGCGTTCCTGGGCGACACCATCTCGGCCGAGCAGGCGAACGGTTGGGGGATGCTGAACCGCTTCTGCGAGCCCGACGAGATCGATGCGGTCGTAAAGGATCTCGGCGAACGCTTGGCGGCGGCCCCTCCCCGCACGATCTCGCTGATCAAGGACAACCTGAATCGCGCTACCGAGCGGTCGCTGGAGGAGAACCTCGAGGCGGAGTCCTGGGGACAGGCATTCTCGTTCGGCTCCGAGGACACTCGCGAGGCCATCACCGCCTGGATCGAAAAGAGGGAGCCGCGCTTCACCGGCAACTGATCTTTTCTTGTCGCACCCCTTAACTACCATTCGAATCCTCCGCGCCATCCCGGATCCGGGAACGGAGGGTTCATGCTCGCCAAGACCGGATCTGTAGCACTCATAGGTGTCGACGCCCACCTGGTCGACGTCGAAGTCGACGTCAACACGGGTGTGCCCAAATTCACGATCGTCGGATTGCCGGCCAAGTCCGTGACCGAAGCCCAGCAACGGACTCGATCTGCTCTGGAGGCATCGCAAGAGCGTTGGCCACCTGCTCGGGTCGTGGCAAACCTTGCGCCCGCGGGGCTCCGTAAAGACGGAACGCATTTCGATCTCCCGATCGCGATCGGGTTGATAGCCGCCGACAAGAGGTTGGACGGCTCAGCGATCAACGAGTGGGTGATGCTCGGCGAGCTTGCCCTTGACGGTTCTATCCGTCGGGTACGCGGGGTGCTGGCCGCCGCGCTGGCCTGTAAGAAAGGCGGAAAGCGGGGTCTGGTCTGTCCGTCAGCCAATGCGGCGGAAGCGGCGATCGTAGACGGCCTCGAAATAGTCGCGGTCTCATCGCTGACCGATTGCGTTGCCTTCTTCCGTGGCAAGTGGGAGCCACCTGAACTCGCGCCCGTGCATCTAGCGTCCACTACTACCCACGAAGACCTCTCGGATGTTCGCGGCCAAGGTCCCGCCAAGGCTGCCCTAGAAATCGCAGCGGCCGGTGGCCACAATCTTCTGATGGCCGGACCTCCCGGTTCGGGGAAGACGATGCTGGCGCGTCGAATGCCGAGCATCCTGCCGCCAATGACTATGGATGAAGCATTAGAGGTAACCAGGATCCATTCCGTAGCCGGCCTCCTCCCCGAGGGTGAGGCATTGGTATCCGAGCGACCTTGCCGAGCCCCGCATCACCACATCTCAACGTCCGGACTCATCGGTGGGGGATCCCGTCTGGCGTCCCCCGGGGAAGCAACACTCGCTCACCAAGGAGTGTTGTTCTTGGACGAGATCGCGCTGTTTCGTCGCGATGCACTGGAGAGCTTGCGAGGCCCGATCGAAGAAGGGAGCGTGAGGATCGCCCGGGTCGGTGGATCGGTTTCACTGCCTTGCAGGTTCAGTCTCGTCGCCGCGATGAACCCCTGCCCGTGCGGGTACTTCGAGAATCCAGTCACACGCTGTCGGTGTACGACCGTGCAACTCCAGAGTTATCAAGCCCGTTTGTCCGGGCCCTTGTTGGATCGGTTCGATATCTACGTTGCTCTGTCGCCATGTTCCAAGGAACAACTGTTGGGGCCTCCTGACGGAGATTCGTCCAGCACAGTTCGAGAACGCGTGCAGATGGCACGAGCTATCCAGATAGATCGATATGGATCGGGTTTACGAACCAATGCATCGGCTTCGAAAAGTGAGTTTGATCGGTCCGTCAACCTGACCAAGGAGGCGCGGGTCCACACCGGATCGCTCATCGAGTCTCTCGGTCTGAGCGGCCGCGGTGCGGCTCGATTGCTCCGAGTTGCTCGAACGCTCGCCGACCTAGCAGCGCGAGAACAACTGGAGGAGGAACACATCGGTCAAGCGATGCTTCTTCGTCAATCTGGCGCGCATCTGGTGGCGGCATGACGAAAGCTAAGGAGCGCATCATCCGGCCGAATGACAACGAATGGCCGCATTATTTAAAGGAGATTCCTGATCCTCCTAAGAGTCTTCATTTGCTGGGCCTCCCGATCAATGCCGGCGAGAAAGCCGTAGCCATCGTCGGGACCCGCAGACCCACAGCCGCGGGCATTCATGCCGCCCGCACACTGGCTGCAGCGTTGGCTCAGGCTGGTTTTGCCATCGTGTCGGGACTGGCAATGGGGATCGACGCAGTCGCTCACAATGCTGCTCTTGAGGTTGGGGGATACACGGTCGCCGTGATGGGATGCGGAATCTCCAGGCCTTATCCCAAGAGCAATCTGAAACTTCACGAACGCATCGCGGAGTTGGGAACCCTAGTTTCTGAATATCCATCGGAAACGCCACCACAACCCGGCTACTTCCCCCAGCGGAATCGAATCATCGCCGGCCTGAGTGCGGGCGTAATCGTCATCGAGGGCGGCGTGAAAAGCGGTGCCAGGATCACAGCCGCTCGCGCTCTCGACTACAACAGGAATGTGTTTGCTGTTCCTGGAAGCATCCGCAACCCGATGGCCAAATGTCCGAATGAATTGATAAGGAACGCTCTGGCCACGCTGATAACGGACGCGAAGCACGTCACAGACGACCTGGCACCGGGGCTGGTGTGGTCCAAACCGGCGGAGGGAACCCCGACCGCAGTTGCGTTGGACGAACGCGAGGTCGACATACTTGGCTTCCTCGATGATGCGCCGGTTGCCCTCGATGTCATCTGCCGCGAGAAGGGGCTGACCTTCGGAGAGGTAGCTCTAGCACTTTCTCGTCTCGAGGTGAGGGGTTTTGTTCGTCGCACGGTGATGGGTTACGAACTGGCTGAGGGCGGCTTGCGTGCGCGGTCAGTGGTGTAGGGGAGAAGAAGCTGTGGTTCGTGTGGTCGGAGCGGTCGGTTCAGCGACCACACCGACCAGACCGACCACAGAAGTCCCGAGTCTCCCGAGACCCATGAAAGCTTGTCTTGGAGTGTCGTTCCCCTCATCCTTAGTGGGTGGGAAAAAGTCTGACGGAGGCGACGGACGGCTTCATCCGCTCGATCCGGGCGGAGCGTGACCTGTCGCCCCACACCATCGCCGCTTACACCAGCGATCTCGCGCAGTTCGTCGAATGGTCGGCGCGGGGGCAGATCCTCACTATCGACTCGATCGACCGGCGCCACCTTCGACGATTCGTCGGATACCTGGGACAACGCTCCTACGCACGTCGCACAATCGCTCGAAAGGTTAGTGCCGTTCGGTCCCTTCTCAGATGGGCGGTACTGCACGATCTGATCGGATCCAGTCCCGCGGAAGACCTGGGTGCGCCGAAGCTCGACAGACCGCTGCCGAAGATCCTCAAGGCCGAAGACGCTGCCCGACTGATGGAGCTTCCACCCGACGATGACCCGGTGGGCATCCGCGACCGCGCACTTCTGGAACTTCTCTACGGATCGGGCCTTCGGGTCGCCGAGCTCTGCTCGCTCGATCTCGAAGACCTCGAGCTGCGCCACGGAACGGTTCAGGTCACCGGCAAGGGCCGGAAGGAACGCCGGGTGCCGATCAGCGATGATGCCCGGGCTGCGCTGGAGCGATACCTCGACGGATCGAGGCGATCGTTCCTCGAATCGGGGCGGGCCCAAGCTGCCATGCCCGCCTTGTTCCTGAACAAGCGCGGCCGCCGACTGGATCCCCGGAGCGTCCGCGCATCTTTGAGCCGCTATGCCACGGCCGACGGCTTGCCGCCGGTCAGCCCACACGGCCTCCGGCACTCCTTCGCAACCCACCTGCTGGACGCCGGGGCCGACCTCAGAGTGGTGCAGGAACTTCTCGGCCATGAGAACCTTGCAACGACCGAGATCTACACCCATGTATCCACGGAACGCCTGAGGGAAGTTTATGAGCAGAGCCATCCCCGAGCCTGAGTCCCCTACATCCGTCGACGAAGCTGCGGATGCGGTTGCTCTCGCCTGGGACGAGTACAAGGGCAACGGCTCGGCCAAATCGCGCGATCAACTGATCCTTCACTACTCCCCACTCGTCAAATACGTCGCCGGTCGTGTGGGAGTGGGGCTTCCATCCAATATCGAGCAGGCCGACCTCATCTCGTACGGGATCTTCGGCTTGATCGATGCGATCGATAAGTACGACCGCTCTCGGAACATCAAATTCGAGACGTATGCGATCTCACGGATCAGGGGCGCCATCATCGATGAGCTCCGTGCGATCGATTGGGTACCGAGGTCCGTTCGGTTCAAGGCACGCGAGGTCGAGAAGGCCTATGCAGCGCTAGAGAACAAACTGAAGAGACCTCCCTCCGACGCAGAGATAGCCGAAGAGATGGGTATCTCGGTCGACGAGCTGAACAACGTGTACACGCAGCTTTCTACGGTTTCACTGATCGCCCTCGACGAGCTGATGTCTGTCGAAGGCGATAAGGGCGACAAGGTCTCGCTGCTCGAGACCCTCGAGGACACGAAGATCGCCGGCCCGATGGAGGCTTACGAGTCCGAAGAGATGAAAGAGATCCTTCTCGACGCGATCAACAGGCTCCCTGAACGGGAGAAGCGTGTCGTCACCTTCTATTACTTCGTCGGACTTACCCTGGCCGAGATCGGCAAGGTCCTCGGGGTCACCGAATCTCGCATCTGCCAGATCCACACGAAGGCCGTTCTCGCTCTGCGAGCAAAGATCACCGAGGTCACGCAGAGCGACTAAACACTGCGTGTTAGCCTCTCTCCGCTTCACAAACTCACACCTCTGCCGCACTTTCGGTCCCTTAATCGGGTAGGCGGGGGGAGGCTTAACCGAAGGAGGGGTATCGCCATGCCCGTAGTCAAATTGCGGGAGCTACTCGAGGCCGGAGTTCATTTCGGCCATCAGACCAGGCGCTGGAATCCGAAGATGAAGCGGTTCATCTTCACCGAGCGCAATGGGATCTACATCCTCGATCTCCAGTTGACGATGAATGGCATCGAGAATGCCTACATCTTCGTTCGAGATCTCGTTGCAGGCGGGGGAACGATCCTCTTCGTCGCGACGAAGAAGCAGATGCAAGAGGCGGTCGAAGAGCAGGCCAAGCGCAGCGGCATGCCCTACGTGAACTTCCGCTGGCTCGGCGGGATGCTCACGAACTTCCGCACGATCCACGATCGCATCAAGCGCATGCGGGAGCTCGACGACATGATCGAGACGGGCGCTCTCTCGGCTTTCACGAAGAAGGAAGCCCTTCGTCTGACCCGGGAGCACGCCAAACTTGCGCGGAACCTGAGTGGGTTGAAAGACCTCAGCAAGGCGCCCGACGCGATCTTCATCTTGGATACGAAGAAGGAAGAGATCGCCGTGCGCGAGGCCCGCAAGCTGGGGATACCCATCGTGGCGATCCTGGACACTAACTGCGACCCGGACGACGTCGATTACGCGATCCCGGGCAACGACGACGCGATCCGCTCCGGAGCACTGCTCACGCGGATCATCGCCGATGCAGTGATCGAAGGTAAGTCCATGAGGCCGGAGGACGCGGGCGGCAGCGCCGTCGAACCGACCCCCGCTGCGGCGGGTGTCCTTCCGGGCGCGGCCGCGGAACCGAAGGCTGAATGGGAACTGCAGCTCGAGGCCGAAGAGGCTGCCGAGCGCGAGAAGGAGGAAGCGAAACAGAATGGCTGATATCAGCGCGAAGGACGTGAAGGCTCTGCGCGAGACGACCGGCGCAGGGATGATGGATTGCAAGAAGGCCCTCAGTGAGGCGAACGGTGATCTCGAGGCCGCCAAGCGCATCTTGCGCGAGAAGGGTCTTGCGGACGCGGCCAAGAAAACCGGCCGGACTACCAGCGAAGGCATCGTCTACTCCTACATGCACAGGCCCGACCCGAACTACCCGTCCAAACTCGGCGTCCTGGTCGAGCTCAACTGCGAGACCGACTTCGTTGCGAAGACCGAGAACTTCGAGCGTCTGGCGAAGGACATCGCCATGCACATCTCGTTCGCCGATCCTTCGTGGACGTCGCGCGACGAGGTGCCACAGAACATCATCGAAGAGGAATCGGCGATCTACGCGAAGCAGGCGAAGGATTCCGGGAAGCCCGACAACGTCATCGAGAAGATCGTCACGGGCAAGCTCGAGGGGTTCTACAAGGAGAACGTGCTCCTGGACCAGGAGTGGATCCAGGACAAGGACAAGACGATCGCAACCCTGATCGAAGAGGCCAAAGGATCGATGGGCGAGAACGTTTCGATCGGGCGCTTCTCCAGGATCCGGGTGGGGGAGTCCGCGAGGGCCTGATGGTCGACTTGGATGCTCCTCCCCGCTATTCGCGCGTCGTACTGAAGCTCTCCGGGGAAGCCTTTGCCGACCCACAGCACGGGTTCGGGATCGACCCGAGGATCGTCGGTTCGATCGCGCGACAGGTTGCGGAGGCCAATCAACTCGGCACCCAACTAGCTCTTGTTATCGGCGGGGGGAACATCATCCGGGGGTTGTCCGCGTCCGCTCAGGGCACCGATCGCACGACCGCCGACTACATGGGCATGCTCGCCACGGTGATCAACGCTCTCGCGATGCAGGACGCTCTCGAGAAGCAAGGCGTCGACACCAGGGTTCAATCTGCGATCTCGATGCAGGAGGTCGCCGAGCCCTACATCCGCCGTCGCGCGATGCGTCACCTCGAGAAGGGGCGTGTGGTGATCTTCGCAGGTGGCACGGGGAACCCCTATTTCTCGACCGATACGACGGCTGCCCTCAGAGCGCTCGAGATCGGCGCGGAGGCGATCCTCAAGGGAACACGGGTCGAGGGTGTCTACGATGCAGACCCCCAAGTGAACCCCGACGCTCAGATGTTCACGACCGTGCCTTACATCGAGGTGCTGAGCCGCGGCCTGAAGGTCATGGACTCCACGGCCATCTCACTGTGCATGGACAACCAGTTGCCGATCATCGTGTTCAACCTGAAGGTAGGGAACATCGTGAAGATCCTTTCGGGCGAGGACGTGGGCACTCTCGTTCACACGGGCTCCAACTAACAGCGAGGGAGGTTAGGTGGCGGACAAGAAACAGGTCTTGCGTGAGGCGGACGAGAAGATGAAGAGCGCGGTGTCAGTCAACAAGGACGAGCTGGCTTCGATCCGATCCGGACGGGCGAGCCCGACGCTGCTCAACCGGATAACCGTTGACTATTACGGAGCCCAGACGCCGCTCAATCAGATCGCGAACATCTCCGTTCCAGAACCACGCTTGCTCGTGATCTCCCCGTACGACAAGAACGGCATCTCCGCCATCGAGAAGGCGATCCTGTCCTCGGATCTGGGCATCACTCCGAACAACGATGGGAGCGTCATCCGGCTTGCTTTCCCGCAGCTCACGGAGGAGCGCCGCAAAGAGATGATCAAAGTCGCTCATGTAAGGGCGGAAGAGGGCCGGGTTGCGATCCGCAACGTTCGACGTCACGCGAAGGAAACCCTGGAGAAGATGAAGAAGGACTCCGACCTTTCCGAGGACGAAGAGCGTGGAGCAGAGAAGGATCTTCAGAAGCTCACCGACAAGCATGTGGCCGAAGTCGACGAGAACCTGAAGCACAAGGAACAAGAACTCTCAGAGGTCTAGTTGGAGGCCACAGAAGCCGCTCCGCCGCGAGCCGGCCGTTCTCTCGGTCAAGCCGTTCTCACGGCGGTGATCCTGGTCGGGCTGCTCGTCGGTTCGTTCCTCCTCGGCCGGATCGCGTTCTTCGTGCTCGTGACCTTGCTCGTGATGCTGGCTCTATACGAGCTCGTTCAGATGCTTCGCTCGTCGGGGCGCGCCGTCTTCCCCCCGATCCCGCTGGCCGCCGGCTTCGGGTTGCTCCTGCTCGCTTATCTGCGGCTTTCGGAGTACTTCGCGATCGTTCTCTTCGCCACGATGTTCTTGTCGTTCATAGCTGCACTGCGGCCGGATCGTGGCCCCCATCCAGGTAGCGATGTCGCGTGGTCGCTACTCGCGCCGGTGTGGGTCGGGGGTGGGGGGGCCGGGGCCGTGTCCATCCTGATGCTCCCCGGCGGCCGGCTGTTGCTGGTTGCGTTCATCGTTGTTGTCGTACTCGGCGACATCGGTGCCTATTTCGTCGGGGTCGAGCGAGGGCGGCACAAGATCGCTCCCTCGATATCTCCTGCGAAGTCGTGGGAAGGGTTCGCTGCAGGGGTCCTGTCCTCGTTCCTGGCGGGCACGCTGGTTGCGAGCGTCTTGCTCCGGGTCTCGTTGCTCGAAGGTCTGGGCCTCGGTCTCGTTTGCGCCATCTTCGGGCCGGCCGGTGACCTGGTCGAATCTCTCGTGAAGAGGGAGATAGGTACCAAGGATTCGAGCCACCTGTTGCCCGGCCACGGCGGGATGCTGGACAGGCTGGACGCGATCGCGTTCTCTGCTGTGCCTGCATACCTCTTCCTGCGCTTTATCGTCCTTTAGGTGAGGTGCAGATGCGCCGGATAGTCATCCTGGGCTCGACCGGCTCGATCGGTCGCCAAGCCCTCGAAGTCATCGCCGCCAACCCCGACCGATTCGAGGTGGTTGGTTTGGGCGCGGGCAGCGATAGGTCCACACTCGAGCAGCAGGCCGCGGAGTTCGGTGTCTCACGCACCGCTCTGGGGGTCGAGGAAGCGGTCCGGCTCGCGACTCTCGAAGACGCCGATGTGGTCCTCAACGCCATAGTCGGTGCCGCCGGATTGCGTGCATCCGTTGCCGCGCTCGATGCCGGAAAGATCCTCGCCCTGGCCAACAAAGAGAGCCTCGTCGCGGGGGGTGAAGCCTGCATCGCTGCCGTAGGCCGCGGTGGGGGAGCCACGGTCCCCGTCGATTCGGAGCACGCTGCCATCGCGCAGTGTCTCCAGCGACGCAACCTCGACGAGGTGAAGCGCATCATCCTCACGGCCTCCGGTGGGCCGTTCCGCCAGCGACCGGATCTGGCCGGGGTTACCCCCGATGAGGCGTTGCAACATCCAACCTGGTCCATGGGACCGAAGATCACCGTGGACTCTGCGACGATGATGAACAAAGGGCTCGAGCTGATCGAGGCTCATTTCCTATTCGGATTCGGATACGACCAGATCGACGTAACTGTCCACCCGCAAAGCATCGTTCACGGGCTCGTGGAGTTCGTGGACGGATCGATGCTGATGCAAGCGGCCACGACGGACATGCGGATCCCGATCCAGGCGGCGCTCGGTGACCCGGAGAGGTTCCCCTCGCAAACCGAACCCCTCGACCCGATCCGAGAGAGCCCACTCACGTTCGAAGCCGTCGATCACCAGCGCTTTCCGGCCATCGCCATCGCCGTGGTGGCGGGGCGAGCGGGACGCTCCTATCCCGCCGTCCTCAATGCGGCGAACGAGATCGCCGTCGAAGCCTTCCTCGATCGCAAGCTGGCTTTCACGGACATATCTCGTGTCGTCGAGGCGACGATGGGTGCACACGAACCGTTCGACGTGGTCGAGGTCGATGCGGTCCTCGAGGCCGACGCATGGGCCAGGGTCGAGGCCGAACGAGTGATCGCGAGCGCCCCGGTCGGAGGTGGAGCCCGATGAGTCTCGGGATCTTCATCTTCATCTTCTCGATCCTCTTCGTCGTGATGGTTCACGAGGCAGGACATCTCACGGTTGCCAAGCTCTTCGGATTCAAAGCAACGAAGTTCTTCATCGGATTCGGTCCGAAGATCTGGTCGAGGAAGAAAGGCGAAACCGAATACGGGATAGCGGCCATCCCTGCCGGCGGTTTCGTGAAGATCGTCGGGATGAATCCGTACGAAGACGTTCCGCCCGAAGACGTGCCTCGTGCCTACCCGAACAAACCCGCCTACCAACGAGCGCTCCTGTTGGTCGCGGGGTCCGCTACGCACTGGCCCGTTGCCTTCCTGATCCTGTTCGTTACTGCGATGACGATCGGTTT
>Ga0190275_10002352_pt1 | contig 13645 bp, 23 predicted proteins | sample Popmic550T_FD_133745 | JGI IMG/M metagenome (GOLD analysis project Ga0190275, IMG submission 133745) | Populus adjacent soil microbial communities from riparian zone of Yellowstone River, Montana, USA - 550 T | ecosystem: Environmental > Terrestrial > Soil > Riparian zone > Trees stand | place... | reverse complement strand
CTATCTTGTGGGGGGTGAGGGGTGTTGTGGTTGACCGGCTCCGCGCCTAAGAACCCCGTGCTGAGGGCGAGGCTCATAGAGGCTGGCGTAGGCTTTATGGATCACCTCCAGACGGTTCGTTCCCGGCGCTCGATGGCTCTGGAGTTTCCTTATTGGGCAACGGACACGGGGCTGTTTGGGGAGAAGATACGCTTTGACTTCGACCTCGACACCTACCTGCGAAAGCTCGATGAGTGCCCCCGCGAGCGGTGTTTGTTCGCTACGGCGCCAGACGTGTTCGGGGATGGCGAGGCAACTTTGCGGCTCTCTTTAGAGGTGCTGCCGAAGATTTGCGCTCTCGGCTTCCCGGCTGCTTTCGTAGCGCAGCCGGGGCTACCGGAGATGCCGTGGGACGAATTCGACGTGCTTTTCATGGGCGGACCTAACGAGTTCAAGACGCCCGACGACTCGGAAGGGATGGGCTACTTTCGAGAGGCAAAGCGGCGGAACAAGTGGTGCCACCTCGGGCGCGTGAACTCGGCCAAACGCTACTGTTGGGCGAGAGAGCGTGGCTACGATTCCGGTGATGGCACACAGCTTGCTTTCCAGCCTGACAACTACACACCGGGGGTCATCCGGTTCGTCACATCTCATCAGCAACTAACTCTGGAGGTCTCGTGAAAGCTTCGTTACCCAAGGGCTACCACCTCGAGCAAACAGAGTCGGGATACCTCCTCACCTCAACCAGAGAAGTAGTAAGACATGAACCTCGCAAAGACCCTCTGCACATGGGATATCGCAGGGTAGTCAGAGTGTCGGGGACCCCCTCGATGTCTCTTCTGAAGGCCATAGCCGAGCTCGACTCGCAGGATAGCCACGTGGAGCTTAGTCAGCTTATTGGTGGGGTTATTCGGTGGGGAGATATTCAAACTGAGGGACCGCCAAAGCCGTCGGGACGAAACCACGACGCCGTAGCACTCCCGAAACTGAAAGAGTTAAGAGTAGAGCAGGGCCTTTCTTCTCAGAGACTGCATGAGCTCTCAGGCGTAAGCTGGAGTCATCTGAAGAGGATGGAGGCCGGAGTAGCCAAAGGCGGCTCTGATGTCTTAGATGCTATCTCGGACGCTCTTGGGTGCGAGAGAGACGAGCTCACCGCGTGAGAGAACGGCAGACCTCGCCCCGGATGGCCCGCATCTTCACCGATGCCCTACTCGGAGATAAGGAAGCACAGACACCTTCAGGAACACCCGTCTATTCCTACTTCGCCACGCTGGATCTCCAGGGGGCGCATAGGGCTTACGAGCAAGTTTACGAGCTGCCGGAGGGGGACCGCTTGAGGGATTTGATGGAGCGGCTCGGAGAGGACGGGAGGGCGCTATGAAAACAAAATCTCAAAAACGCTCTCTAAGGCGCGACTGGTCAGATGCCAGGGTGAAGGTAGCGGAGGAGGGATGCTGCCGCCTGTGTGGTCATATACCGGCCTCTGAGAGCCTTCTGGAAGCTGCCCACGTCATAGGCCGCAAGCACGATCCTATCCTCTCTGGCCCAAACGGAGGGAAGTACGTCTATGTGCATCCCGACTCGATCATCCCTCTGTGCGGTCCCTTTACTCACGGGAACTGTCACATGAGATACGACCGGGGCGAGGTGGACTTACTTCCCTTCCTGAGACTACACGAGCAAGTTAGAGCGGTAGAGGATGCCGACGGGATTATCTCGGCGCTGAAGAAGACAACGGGAGGAGTGAATATTCATGAATAACCAAGAGGGCATGGGTACGGTCGAGTTCGTGGCGGTTCTTCCCGAGACAAAAACAGCCGTCCAGCTCCACAGAGACGGAGCATCCATAAAGCTCGACATACCCCTCTCTGAGAAAGCGGCCATCCATCTTCTCGCGGCTTATGGGTTTGACAAAAGACTAAGGGTTACGGTGAGGGAGGACGGATGAGGGGAAAGGTAAGGCGGGCGGTCATCGCCTATATGAACTCCCTGGAGCCCGGTGAAGAGGTAAGGATGCATGACATCCTGGCCGGCATCGACTCCGAGGCGTTCGGCCTTCCGCATGAGAAGCTGCATACGAAAATCAAGGAAGATCTTACCAACCTGACTCGCCGCCGCTACCTTCACAAGAGGCGCGTAGAAGGGCCGCCTGCGGCCGTCTACTACAGGCGAGCCTTGCGCGACATTCCAGAGGATTGGGGTGCTCCCAAGCGTCTGAGGGAGCACGTCGAATGATTACCCAAACATTACCCGAACGCTTGAGCGAATCGCTTAGGTATGGGATGATTAGAGGAAATCGCCGGTCGCGACGCTGCCAACGTCCACCGGCTCTAGCGCCTGATAAGGAGGTCGCCAGGGATGAGCAATGATAGCACGACGTGGGTCGAGATAGAGGACGCCGCCCTCGCCAAAGGTTTCACCCAGATACCCAATGCAATCACCCGAAGCCCCAACCTCTCGATGCAAGCCAAGTTCCTTTACGGCTTGCTCCTCTCGTATGCTTGGCAAGACCCTGACACCTTCCCCGGCCTCGAGAGGATGCGAAAGGACACCGGAGCGAAGGTGGATACGCTTCGGAAGTACATACAGGAGCTCGTGGATGCGAGGCTCCTGGAGGTCAAGCGGCGCGGGCAGGGCAGGACGAATCGCTATGTCTTCAAGACCATCCGCAACATACCCCGAAAGGGGGGTAACAAGACCACCCCCAACGGGGGGCATCAAGATAACCCCCAGGCGGGGGTATCTAGACCACCCCGAGAGGGGGGTACTACTAATACGCAGAAGTACAAAGACTCAGAGGACAACACATCTAACGATGTGGAAGGCACGCCTTCCCCGGGCCAGTTCGTAGGTTACCTAAGAGAAGAGTTAGACGGCTCCGGCGTACCTCTCTTGAGAAACCGAGAGGACCGCTACGCCGGAGAGTTCAACAAGCTCATCAAGAAAGGCATCACCGAAGATTTGCTCTACAAGGTCTGCGACCGCATCGTTGAGAGGTGGAAAGCAGATGAGCACCGCAAGCTAACAGCAGAACAGGCTTTAGAGGATGTGGTGAACGGCAAACCTCCGACACATCTCAAAGACAGGCGGGACGCCGTGAGCAACTCCTACGGCGACACCCCCCAGGCCAAGCGCGAAAGGGAGAGGCGGCGCAAGGAAGGATACGAGGACCTCTTCGACAAACCTGCGCCCGACCTCGAGGAGATGAGGCAGAAATGGGAGAGCGAAGCTAAGGCGGCATCGTGAAGGCTTCGCCAGGTGACGAGGTAATCATCACCGGACACCCCGAACGCTACGGTTGGATGGCGGAGCTCGTCGGCAAGGTGGCTAAGGTAGAAGCCAAGGGCAACGGCTACCTACTCTCTGGCCTTTCCTGGCCTGAAGGTCCGGTATGGATAGGAGCTGCTTACCTGAAGCCAGCAGAAAGTGAGGCGGCATGACCGGCAAATCCCTGGCCTCAGAGACAAGCAGCACCCTGCCAAAGCGCATCCCTCTCTCAGACCACCAGTACGTCCAGAAACGAGAAGCTCTATGGAGATTAGCTAGAGAGGAGGGACCACTGAAGTGCAAGGGTTGTGGATATCCCGTGAGATTAGGCAACAGGGAGCGGGGGACTTGTGATGCTTGCGGAGCTAAGGAGGTGGGATGAGCGACATGAAGCTAGAGGAGCAGGCTTACCTTAACAGACTAGAGGAGCGCTACGGATTGCCGCAGTATCAAACCAAGAAAGGCAAGGAGCTACCTGAGTCCTTCCTCTCGATGCCACTACCGGGAAGCAGACAGGCTTTTGACCCTAGAGCTGCGGAGGTGGGGAAGAGGATAAGGAGATGGAAGGACGGGGGGTGTCTTTGAGCGGGGAGGGGACGGAGGGAGAGAAGCTGGCGCGAGAGGCCCAGGAAAAAGCGTACGAAATCCAGGTGTTTGTCGATAAGTACCGTATCGACCCTGCCAACTACCTCACCACACACGCCGCGCTCGACGCCGACCATGCAGAGGCGGAGTGGTTTGAGTCTGTCGCCCGCGCCCTACTCTCTGACGCACATCGCCTCCAGGAGCTCGAAGGGGAGAACGAGAACTTGAGGGAAGCCCTGACAAATGTTCGGGTTTTCGTGGAAGCGGTGGCCCAATACTACGAGAGCCAAGGGTATCCCGGTATGGGGGTCAATTGTCGTGAGTTTCTACGTAGCTTGGAAGAGGCGCTGGGGGAATCCTCCGGCGAGGCGGGACCTGTAGGGCGAAGCTAGGAACTTGAGGGGGAGGATGGACAGAGAGCAGATAGAGAAGAACTCCTGGCAAGTTCTCAAGTATCTTGAGAGCTGGCATCAGATAGAGCCTTCGGTGGGCCAGAACGAGCAACCCTACGACCACAAGGCCAAAGGCACCACTCGTCCTCCTTGCTCGGAGAACGCCGTGGACTTGATGATAGCCAACCGCGAACCGTCGAGAGTCCTAGAGCCCATCCTTCGCAGACTCAAGGGAACTGCATACGGAGGCGTCATCAAGGCCATACGCCATGACCCGGCAGCCATCCCTAACTGGAGAGGAGCACAGGGTAAGGAGTGGCGGGGCGCAAGAGGCTTATGCCGTATAGTCGCTTGTTCTCTAGCCAAAGAGCACGACGGACCCGATGGACCATACGAGCTCAAGGTAGCCATCACCAAACGCGAGGTAGAAGACGCTCTGAAGAACCCGAACCACGACCCACCCGGTAAAGTGAGAACTTACACGGCACATTACTCCTACCGCATCATAGACTCACAAATTGAAGAGCTTATGGCACAGGGATACTCGGAGATGGCGGCAAGGCAGTACCTGATGGACCGGGGCGTAAGCGCTCCGAGGATTACGAGGGCGCGGCAGTTCGTTAGAGAGGAGAGGGTGGCGTGAGGGCGCTTGGGTGGTTCTTGTTTTCGGTGGCTTGTACGGCCTTCGTGGTCTATATGGAATGGCCCGACTTAGCCTATTGCAACCCGAACGGGGCGTGTGTTCTTGAGTTGGGTCGAGTCATCATGGCCTACCTGCTAATCGGCGGCGGCACGTTTGCGGCCTACCAATTCTCCAAGATAGGCGAACGGTCGTGAGGGAGGAGGGGGTGAAAACCAATAACAAGTCTTACTTGACGAATTCCAGCTACGTATGCTATTTTTGTACTTGTAGAGTTGTCGCTGGAGAAATCCGGCGGCTTTCCCTTTAGCCCCGGACCTACCCCCCTCCACGCGATAGGCCCAAGCCTCATCGTCCCTTTCCCACCTTTAGGGTTGAACATCTGCCGCGCTCTTCTCCGGTGGATGTGTCCGGGGCTTACATCTTTAAGAAGGAGACATGCGAGACCTCACCGACAAGCAGCGGCTGTTTGTGGCTGAGTACCTCGTGGATCTCAACGCTACCGGAGCGGCTCGTAGGGCTGGATACTCAGATGGGAACATCGGCCGCCAGCTCATTACGAAAGATAACGTTAAAGCTGCAATCGACTCTGCTAAAGCGAAGAGGGCCGAACGCACGAGGGTAAGTGCCGACAAGGTAGTTAGGGAGCTCGCCCGCCTCGCCTTCACCGATATGCGCTCGTTCGTTGAGTGGGGGCCAGAGGGCGTGAAGCTCAAGAATTCCACCGAACTGATAGACGACGACTCCGCGGCTGTTACAGAGGTTTCGGAGAGTTTCGGGGAGAACGGGCGGACGCTCAAGTTCAAGCTCGGGCACAAAGATTCTGCTCTCAAGATGCTGGCACAACACATCGGCTTGCTCGAAGGCCCCCGAGATATGGGCGCGATGGTCGATTCGTTCTTAGCCGGAGCGCAGACGGTCAAGGACATGCAGACTGAGGATTTGAGTCAGTGAATGCAGTGGAGTCCGAAGCAAGCCTCCTACCTCGCCCATTCCGAGGCGTTCATCAACATCGCGGACGGGGCGATTCGCTCGGGCAAGACCCACGCCGCCCTAGCCCGCTTCTCTGAGGAGTGCATCAAAGGACCTGCGGGAGACTTCGCCGTATTCGGCAAGACAGAGAGGACGGTAAGGCGTAACGTCGTCTACCCTCTTCAGGCTCTTCTACCTGGAGCGATAAAGCATGTACAGGGTTCTGGAGAGCTCTACATCTTCGGCAGAAGGTGCCACGTGATAGGGGCCAACGACGCACGAGCTGAAGAAAAGGTACGAGGCTTGACTTTGGCCGGGGCGTACATGAATGAAGTGACTCTCTACCCCAAGGACGTCTTCGACCAGACCCTCGCACGTACCCTTTCGATTGAAGGTGCGAGGATATTTGCGGACTGCAACCCCGATTCTCCTTATCACTGGCTCAACACCGACTACCTCGAGGCCGACCACCCGAAGGCATACTTGAAGAGGTGGCGCTTCAGACTACCGGATAACCCGGTCCTACCACCCGCAAACGTCGAGATGCTCAAAGCTCTGTACGGGCCCGGGACGCTGTTCTACAGAAGAAACATCGACGGCGAATGGGTAATGGCCGAAGGTGCCGTCTATGACCAGTTGGATATAAGACCGGGAGGTGCTCACGTTGTTACCGAACGGCCCGAAAGGAATGCCTACGAGAGAGTTGTCGTGGGCGTCGATTACGGCACCTCAAACCCCACTGTCTTCCTTGCAGCTTGAAAGGTGGGCAAGACATGGACTGTCTTTTCAGAAGAACGCTACGAAGGCTCCGCCACCGGAACAAGGCAGAGGACTGACGCTGAACATTCAGCAGCCTACGCCCGGTGGATTCGCTCTCTTGGCGTTGCTCCTTCTTCTGTGGAGGTGGACCCGTCAGCCGCATCCTTCAAGCTCCAACTCAGGCAAGACGGCGTAAGGGGCGTGAGGGACGCCGACCATTCGGTGCTTGATGGCATCAGAGTGGTCAGTACAGCGCTCACGAACGGGACGCTGAAGATTCACGAGTCCTGCGAAGGGTTACTCAAAGAGATGTCAACGTATGCGTGGGATGAGAAAGCACAGGAGAGAGGAGAGGACAAGCCGTTGAAGATTGCAGACCATGGCCCTGACGCTCTCCGCTATCTGTGTATGCGCGTCCTCGGCGGCCGTCAGACTGCGCTCAGGGTGGTGCGCTAGTGCAACCCGTAGAGCGCCGCATCCTCCTTGACACGAAACGCAGGCACACCCTCTATGACATATGGGATGAGGTAGTCACCTTCCTCTGGAGAACGTATTCAGGAGGCAGGGAGTACCGCACAGGCGAGCCCTACATGCTGGACAAGTACCCACGCGAGACCGATGCCGTCTACTCCGCAAGACGTGACAGGTCCTACTACCTCAACTTTTACGGTGCTGTCATTGACGCTTATATTTCTTCCGTTTACAAGAGAGACCCCGTAAGGGAGCCTGCGGAGCTAGAGGAGCAGGACACTAGGGAGGTGCCCGCAAGCCCTCAGACGGGCATACAGACGCCTCTCGTGGCAACTCAGGTCGAGGAGCCGGAGCTTACACCCGCCATGCAGGAGTTCATGGAAGATGCAACGGGAGCGGGACATTCCCTAACGCGCTTCATCCGCGAGCAGGTGACGTTCTCACTTGCCGCAGAACGTGCCTTTGTCGTGGTCGACGTCGCTGCCTCGGGTTTCCCGTACTGCCACTCCCTACATCCCGCGAACCTCCTGGACTTCGCACTGGATGAGGATGGGCTGTTCTTGTGGGCACTTGTAGCAGAGAAGAGAGTCTACGAGTCCGACCCGTTTGAATCGAGGGTAGAGGAAGACCAGTTTCGCCTGTGGCTGCCGGATGAGTGGTTCCTCTTCGACTCCGATGCTCACCAGATAGAGCACGGTCCGAACAGAGCGGGACGAGTGCCTATCGTTGAGATAGACGGCTCCGAGGTGAACCTTCCCGCTTACGACATCGGGCAGGTAAACCGCCGCATTTACAACCTCTGCTCTCAGCTAGACGAGATACTGATAAACGTCACGTTCCCGCAGATGTACGCGCCCGGTGATGGGATAGCGAACGCCGAAGGCACATCCATCTCCTCAGACACTACGCCTATCGAGGTGGGTACGGCGCGGATGCTCCTCATTCCCGATGAAGCGAAGATGGCACCGGGATTCCTGGCACCCCCGGATGGACCGGCCAAGCTACACATCGAGGAACGCGAGCGTCTCATCGGTGCTATCTACTCTCTAGCGGGTTTGGAGAGGAAGGACCCGGACGCGCAGAACCCGCAGAGTGGTGTGGCAAAAGCCTATGACTTCCGAGAGACCAACGCCCGTCTCGTATCTCTAGCACAAACAGCAGAAAGGGCGGAGCTAGAGATATTCGAGCTCGTCAACGCGTATGGTCTTCCGGGTGAGGTCAACGTTTCCTACTCCAAAGACTTCAACGTCCGCGACTTCGCCGCCATGTTAGAGGCGTACCTGGAGATAGAGACGGCCAAGCTGCCCGCTGTCGTCAAGAAACGCGCCGCACTTGACCTCTCGATGGCTATAGCTGAGGAAGCTACGGAGGATGAGAAGAAGGAGATTCGGGAGGCTGTTGAAGCTATGGGAGATGAGGACTTCAGCGACACTACACCTGACTTACTCTCGGTTATCAGGCCGCGCACTAACCGGGCTGTAGGGCAACCCGTGGAGACGCCAGCGGGAGAGGAGGCTTAGTGGAGAGCACCACATGGGAGAAGGTCTATAGAGAAGAGGCCGAAGAGATAGCAGAAGCCGTTGCCCGTCATAACCTAGTCGAGTGGCCGCATACGTGGCCCGCATCAACACATCCTGATGGTTCCGAGTCGGGAGACCCCAAACCTATCAAGTGGGACCCCGAGCCTGAAGAGTATCAAGAGTAACGGAGTTAACCCTTTCGCGGACAGACCGCGATACCAACTGAAGGGAAGAGTATGACAGAACAGCAGCAGGATACGAGCGCCGAGACTCAGCAAGAGGCGACTCCGACCATCCCGAAGTACCGCTTTGATGAGGAGTCCCAAAAGCGTAAGGCCGCGGAGACCAGGCTTGCCGAGATAGAGCGCGAGAGGACCGAAGCTGAAGAGGTATCGGCACAGCAGCAGGGTGAGTACCAGAAGTTAGCTGAGAAGCGCAAGACTCAGCTAGAGCAGAGGGACGCCCGCATCAAGGAACTCGAGGCGCAGATAGTTGCCGATGCGAGGCGCCGCGCCTTCGTCTCCGCATCGCAGGGCATCATCCTGCCCGAAGCCTTAGACGATGCGTTCTCGATGATTTCAGAGGATGAGTTCGCAGACCCCGAGGACGAGACGGCTTATGCCCGAATCGCCGAGGGACTTGCGGACAAGAAGCCCTACCTCGCCGATTCGGTGAGAGGCTCCGGTTCGGGTGGTTCGTCCCGTCCCGTTCTCACCGGGTCTTCGAGGAGAGAGCAGGGCATGACTCCGAGTGGCCGCAGACGGGCGCAGTTCCCGTTTAACGAGAAGAGGAGCAAGCCTCCGTTTAAGTAACCAACCCGAGTAGTACCCGACGCCCCTAAAAACGGGGGCGTCTTTTCATATCCCCACGCGGACGAGCCCGCGATACCAAAGCGAAGGGAGCCATATCTGACCAATCAATAAGAAAGGAATACTAACGTGGCACCCCCACTTAACCGTACAAACCACGCACTTATCGTCCCCGAAGAGACGAGCTACGACATCATCGCGGATGTCTACGACTCCTCCGCCATCCTCCAGCTTGCCGACGTTCGGCCCATGACCGCAGCAGTCGAGAACGTCGTCATCTCGGATGGGTTCACGTGGCCCGCAGGCATGGAGAACGTCGCGGAAGGCACCGCCAAGCCGGTTGCCGAGGGCGCGATGGCTACCTACGAGCTCGTCGCCAAGAAGATGGCGGTCTTCGTGGTGGTCACCGATGAGCTTCTGGCGGACTCTCCGGTAGATATCATCGCCTACTACCAGTCAGCCATCACCCAGAGGTTCCAGCAGTTAATCGACATCCATGCCATCGCAGGCGGCGGGCCGTTCGGCGCTGATGGCCTTGAGGACGTAGCGGGGCACTCTAGCGTTATCGGCACGGCCGGTCACGTAGACCTCGCCGGCACCTTCGCGGATGCGTTCGCTGCTGTTGAGGACCTCGACTACGCGGTAACAGGAACGCTCGCCGCTCGTCGCCTCAAGAGCCAGCTTCGCGTTCTTCGGGATGGGAACGACCGTCCTCTCTACATCGACTCTCTGGTGTCCAACACTCCTGACCAGATATACGGTGAGCCGATTCTCTACGTTGGGCGAGGGCTCTTCACGAACACCGCTGACGACACACAGGCCATAACGGGCGACTTCTCCAAGTTCGTCATCGGCATCCGCGAGCAGCTCCAGTTCTCCCTCCACTCCGAGGGTACGGTTGGCGGCATAAACCTTCTGGAAACTAACCAGACGGCACTCAGAGCGGAGATGAGGCTCGGTGGAGTCATCGCCGATGCGGATGCTTTCGCCAAGATAGTCAACGCCGCTGCCTAAGCGAACCTGAGCGAAGCTAACCCCTCCACGGGGCAGTCCTCTCTCCGGCTGCCCCTTCATCTTTACGAAAGGAGTACCAAAGTGGCACGCGACCACCTGAAGAAGCATAAGGTAACTCTGACCGAAAGACGCTTGGTCGGCGGACGCTGGCAGGATGCCGGCACGCAGGTAGAGGTCTACGGCGACGATGCCGACCGCCTCGAGCGCCTTCACGCTGTAGAGGCCAAGTCTCAGAAGAAGAGCTAGGCCATGGCGAGCGGTAAGAGCGACTACCTAGAGAACAAGATCCTCGGCTACATTTACACGGGAGCCGCCTTCACCGCTCCGGGTACAGTCTATCTAGCCCTCTTTACCGCCGCTCCCTCAGATACAGGCGGCGGTACTGAGGTCTCTGGCGGTTCGTATGCTCGTCTCTCGAAAGCAACAACAACATCCTTCTTCACCCTATCCGGCAACCTCATCACCAACGCCGCCGTCTTCGCCTGGCCTGATGCTACGGCCTCGTGGGGCACGGTCACAGCCGTGGGTATCTTTGATGCCGCTACGAACGGCAACCTCCTCCATTGGGGAGATTTGACGGCAAACAAGACCATCGCTTCGGGCGACCGCTTCGAGATTGCCGCCGGCGAGCTGGACATCACCGAGGACTGATGCGCCTTCTTCTCCTCTCTTTGCTCCTGATTCTCCTGGGGACGGCTCCGGCATTTGCCCAGGATAGCTACCTCGATACAGACGGCGACGGCTACTTCGACCCGGTTCCCGCAGAGCAGATAGATGAATGCCCCGATGAGCCTGGCCCCAACCAGGGATGCCCGCCCCCCGACACTGACGGCGATGGCTTTACGGATGACGTGGACAACTGCGTAGATGTCTCGAACCAGTCGCAGATAGATACCGACTCTGACGGTGAGGGTAATGCTTGTGACTCGGATGATGATGGAGACGGCAGGACGGACGCCGATGACTACGATCCGCTCGATGCGAACGTGCAGGACCCGCCAGCACCCCCAGGTGAGGTGCTGTGGACGGGTGATGGTGAGAACGCCACGAACCAGGACTGGACCGATATCCATACAAAGAAGCCCTACTGCGGCGTAACCCCGCAAAGCGGAATAGCACCGAACAACCACGGCGGCTACCACTCAAGGGTCACGTCCAACCCGGCTCCGATGCAGGGCGCATATGCGTACCGGGTCAAGGTAGACGACTCCTACGATTGCTTCCAGGAGCGCACCGAACTCTCACAGCTCGGTAGTAACAACCCCAAGCAATTCAATCCGGGAGATGAGAACTACGAGGCGTTCGGCATATATCTCTTGGCCGACTATAACTCTGCTGACGGCTGCTCTGGAGCGCGAACGTCCTTCCAGCACAAGCCCGTCCCCTCGGATAACCCAACGACTAGTCTCAAGGCGTGCAACAACACCTGGCAGTGGACGACGCAGGGTGGCTCACCGACAAACCCGGACAAGCACACGGACACCATAGGCCCCGTGACGGAGGGTACGTGGTGCCGCTTTCTTCTCCATACGAAGTACACGACTAGCGCTGCTAGCGGCTTGACCGAGGTGTGGAGCGACATCGACAACGGTTGTAACGGGACACTCACACTTCAAGGGTCCAGGGCCAAGCCGACCCTCTACAACAACTCGACGGCCATCCGCGTCAATATGGGCCTTTACCGGGAGGCATCCGATTCCGGCACGGAGACTCTAAGTAATGACGGCTATGCGGTCGGCACGACGCCAGAGATAGTGACGGAGCACGCCTTTGGCACTCCGTTCACGCCGTAGGGGAGCTCTAGGTGGCGTTTCCTGCCGTAGTAGGCGCCGACACCACAACAGGCTTACAAGATACGGCGACCCTCTCACACCCCATAACCCTGCCCGCCAACCGCTCTAACGGCAACAGGCTACTACTGCTGCTGGCCTCAAACACCACCGCCACCTTCTCGGGGCTCCCTGGCGGGTGGACGATACTCGTAAACCAGACCCTCGTTACCGCAACCCGCCGCATCTACATCGCGGAGAAGATAATCGCAGGCGGTGAGGTGGACTTCACCCTGACCGCCTCAGCAACCTCAAGGACGCGCTACCGCTGCTTCCGAATAACGGGGGCGCACGCCTCCACAGCGGGTGAGGCGGCGCACGTCACCGCAACTTCGGCAAACCCTGACCCGCCCAACCTGGACCCTGCGGGGTGGGCGGCAGAGGATACCTTATGGTTTGCCGTAGAGCTGCACACCAACGGTGCAACCCTGGCGAGCGCGGGACCGGCAAACTACACGAACTTTCAAAACGAGAACGTCACGGGTACGGGTGGCGTAGGCTTCTCACACGCAAGACGGGAAGTAAACGCATCAGCCGAGAACCCCGGCACTTTCACCATAGCTGCCTCCAGAGAGTACCGGGCGGCAACGATAGCGATAAGACCTGCCCCTGCCGGTACGGTCCATCAGGGCGCATCTACAATCGCCGGGACATCTAACGTAGCCTCGGCAGGTAAACGTGTAGCGATAGGTAACGCTACGCTCTCGGGCACGTCTTCTGCCGCGCTTGCCGGCAAGAGGGTAGCGCTCTCCGCTACGTCCATCGCAGGCACGTCGTCTCTCGAAGGCAACGGGCGGGCGGTAGCACGAGGCGCGGTACAGCTTGCGGGAACCTCGGCGCTCTCTAGCGTAGGGATTCGCACTCAGCGCGGCACCTTGAGTGTGGCGGGCCTCTCGTCGGTGATTCTCGCGGGCCGAGTCGTGGCGCGTGCTTCGGCGCAGGTGGCGGGCACCTCCTCTCTTGTAGGGGCGGCTCTTCGCGTACAACACGGTAGCCTCTCGGTAGCGGGACTATCCGAGCTTGAAGCGGCGGGACGTATTCTCCTCAGAGGCTCCCTCACGCTCTCGGGGCTCTCGACGCTTCAAGCTGCGGGAGACGTGATAAGCCCTGGCGGTACTGTCCATCAGGGTTCGCTTTCCATCGCGGGGCTTTCCACTCTAGGCGCTAGTGGAGTGGGGGTGAGGGGCGCAGCGGCGTCTATCGCGGGCCTCTCTGCGCTCAGTGCCCAGGGCTTGCGGGTTGCACTGGCAAGCACCTCTATCCTCGGCGTCTCTTCTCTCGAGCTGGCAGGTGTGCGCGTAGCACTCGCCTCGGCGGAGCTCGAAGGGATATCCGGTGTAGAGGTTCTAGCATCCAGGATAGCCCGGGCGAGCGTTCTTATAGAGGGCACGTCGTCTGTTGTGGTTGT